>Ga0315280_10003652_pt1 | contig 23434 bp, 17 predicted proteins | sample YL17G06_40_MG_FD_203697 | JGI IMG/M metagenome (GOLD analysis project Ga0315280, IMG submission 203697) | Sediment microbial communities from Yellowstone Lake, YNP, Wyoming, USA - YL17G06_40 | ecosystem: Environmental > Aquatic > Freshwater > Lake > Sediment | place: USA: Wyoming | collected... | reverse complement strand
AATAAAGACTGCTGTAAGATTGTAGTTTTGATTCATCGTTACATTGTACGGGTTAGCTGAACCAACATTCGTGCCGTTGAGCAGCCAATAACTCAGCTGCCAGTTAGAAGCAGGAGAAGCCTGAACATAAACCACCGTGCTACCATTATACATCTGAGTGCCCGTAGCGTTAGTAGTGCCTGAACCGTAAACCTCAACAAGCAACCCATACTGAGGAATCGGGCCAACATTAACGACCCATTCCTGATAATCCATCGAGCTTCCGTCAGAAACAGTTACCCTTACAATATGCTGCGATGCGGCAACTGGAGTATAAGTCCAGTTTTGGGTGGTAACCTGCTGCACCGAATCCAGCGTCCAAGAATAGGTTAACGGGCTGGCGTTGGGGTCGGAGGAAGACTGCGTAAAGTTTACGCTGTCGCCGATGTCAATCCTGAGCTGTGTGTTTGCTGGTGAGTACCAGTCTATTCTTGGCCTAGTGTTTGGGCTTTGAACAGTTATCGAGTTTGATGGTCGGGTTGTTCCATCCTGCCAACCATCGTTGGGTGTGACGTCGCATTGCCATGATTCGCCCGAATTTGTTTCCTGAGGAACTATTGTGGCGTTGCTGCTCAGACCATCTTTTGCGTCGATGTAGTTTTGGAATATCTGCGCTGGACTTAAGGCTCCTGGATAGATTCGAACTTCATCTAACCTACCATACAGCCAACGATTGCTAGCTGATTCTCCACTGGACCCAATCAAGAGCTCCTCGCCTACATCGTAGCCAATTGCGCCCGTTAGCGGCAGGTTGAACACTCCTGTTCCATTGATGTAAACCGTCAAGCCAGGACCTGACTGATAGGTGCAAACGACGTGATACCAAGAGTTCACGCCTAAGACAAGCCCTTGCGGTGGACTCCCAGTAACCCAGCCTGAGGAGATGTCAGTGAATGATCCGCCTGCAGGGGTGATTCCCCAGAATAGCGTGTTTGCAGGATCCCCTGACGTTTGAAAGCCTACCATGAAGCTTCCAGTTGAAGCAGTAGCCACTTTTCTAGCGATTATTCTTGTTCCCTGACGTGGCTGGGATGGGTTGATCCAGAATTCTAAGGACATCTCGGTCCATGTGCCAAAGCCGCCTAGGTTTGCGGAGTCTGGAATTCGGACTATGTCGTTGCCGTCGAAGCTGTAAGCTCCGCCTACGATTCCATTCTCACTCCAAGTTGCCCCGTATACGACACCGTTGCTGGTGTACCCAGAATAGTCTTTGGCGGTTGTTGAGCTGTTTGTTTCGAAGGGCATCAATAGGTTGGTGGCTGAAACACTGTCTCTGACCCATCTGTAAATGTTGGTTACTTGGTCTCCTTCTGGGTCAGTGGTTGTCTGGTTACGACATGTTAGCTCTTCATCTGACCTTGCAGATGGACTTGGAGTCAGAATCGGTGTTCCTTGTGCCGGGGGATTCGAAAGAACAACATATACAACATCGGTTAGCGTGTTGCCAGTTGCTTGAGTGTCATTGGCTGTGCAGATAACGGATATATTGTCCCCTCTTACGAAGTTGCTAGGGGCTAACGTGTTAGAAGTTGCGCCCGTTATGTTTTGCCAGACGCCTGAGACAAACTTTTGCCATTGGTAAACGTATCTTTCAGTGTCGCCATCTGGATCGTACCAGCCGTAAGAGTTTGCAGTTAAAGTGTTACCTGAATAGGCTGGGTCTGGTGTTATGGTTACCGAGATGAAAGATGGCGGGCTGTTCAAAATAGTAACCGTACTCGAATTCTGCGTGTCTCCAAAGCCAATTCCGTCGCTAGGTCTTACCGTGAAGCGCCACACTTCACCCTTGGAAGTTAAATCGGACGAAACAACCCTTGAGTCATTCAATACAGGCTGGAGCACACTATTCTTGTACCAACGTATTTCGGTTCCGAATTCAGTATCTCCGTCAGCGTCAAAAAAGTCATAGGAGGCGGTCAAATTGGACAATGTGACAGGAGAAGTGGGGGTTATCGTAAGGTTTCCGGCAACTGGCGGAAAGTTTGTGCCATTTGGGATTGTAATCGGATTTGAAAAGACGGAAGCGCCGTCCCCAAACATTGTGGCAGGAGTAACCTGGCATGCCCATTGCTCTCCGATTGTAGTTTCTTGCCAAGCAATTGACGAATTTCTGCTTAAACCAGCTTTACTTTCGTTGTAGCGAAGAGCTACCTGGAAGGGACTTAAAGCTCGCGGGTAAATTCTGACTTCATCAAGCATTCCAATGAAATCGTTGCTTCCACTCTGATAGCCGATTTGCAGCGACCCATTAGTTGCTCTGATGTTTCCGCTGGCTGAGATAGATGTTCGTCTCGTGCCATCCACGTACATCTCAAGTCCCGGTCCAGAAGCGTAGGCAAACACGACGTGATGCCAATTACTTAGATCCGAGGTTATATAGTAGGGACCCAGCGCGTAGGAGGTGGAATTTGTATAAATGCGCCATGTTAGCTCCATTCGGGTGTTTGTCTTGCGATAGTCAACTCTATAACCGACAATACTTGTATCGTCGGCATTGGTCTTCCAGATCAGCCTCTCGGTGCTCTGAGTGTTTACTGTAGCCCGAAGCCAGAGCTCTATTGAAATCGAGGACCATGATCCGTCGCCTCCCAAACTGTTGCCATTTTCGAAAATCTTGATCCGGTCGTTGCCGTCGAAACTGTAGGCTCCTCCTGCCGCGCCAGCATTCGTCCAAGTTGCTCCATAAACAATTCCGTGGTTATTGTAACCCGAGTAGTCCTTGGCTCGTGTGCCTTCGAGTAGTATTGAAACGTCATCTACGTAAATGTGCTCACCTGATTCCAGGCCAGAATGGGCAAATCTGATGCGGAAATTACTTAAGCGGAACTGGAAAAGAGTGCGGTAGCACAACGAATATCGGTGCCATTGCCCTTCAGGTTGGCTGTTTCCAAAATTGAACATGTTCACGTAGTTGTTCCCGTTCCAGAATTGAAGATAGAGATTGTCGTCATCGTCTACTCCGTTGTCAAGGTACCAGAACGTTACGGTTATGCTTCTAGCTGTCAGAGTGTCAAAACTGTCTGATGCCAGGTATTGGTTTAGGCCTGTGGAGTGCGCTGAGTAGGAACCCGAATGATGTTCGCTTGTGGTGCGGTCCCAGGTCGTCACTCCGTTTCCGTTCCAATTGTCGAAACTGGCTTCAAAACTGTCTGACAACAAGGTTTGCATTGCGTAGTCCGGTTGGTTCTCAAAAGGCATAAGAAGGTTGGTGAATGAAGCACCGTTAACGTTCCAGTTGTAAGTGTTGGTCACATTGTCGCCGTCAGCGTCCTCTGTAGTCTGGTTTTTCGCCACTAGGTCTTGTTTAAACCCCCCACTTATGCTAGGGGTGGTTTGCGTTGGCCCATACTGAGACATAGTTCCGAATTGATAGACTTCCTGAGTCGAGTTTCCAGAAACGAGGTCGGTGACAGTCACCCTCCAGAAGTAAGTTGTTTCATACTGATTGAAGACGGTGGTTGGCGTCATATAGACGTCGCTTCTGCCGTTGAACCTGGCGATTTCCACCCATGAACCAACAGTGTTGCGGTAGCTGAAGATGACTTGCATCTGGTTCCCGTAATAGTTGAAAACTTGGGCCGAAAGGGTTGGGTTAATTGAATTGCTCAACGAGTGGTCTCTGGGTTGTTCCTGAGCAACGTATGGCCGCAGAGGATTCGGAGGAGGCACATAGACGGCTGCACCCATTTTGCTCTCACTGTAAAACTGCAAACCCGTCCGAGGCGCGGGATCCAGCGCAGGTGCACTAGTGTCATAGCAATAGACTCTTCCTGCTCCAGCCGAAAGCACCAGTTCCATATAATTGTCGGCGTCAACATCTTGCAGCAGAGTGAAGCAGTTAGCATAGTTTAAGCCGCCAACATGGTCTATCTCGACGAATGAGCCGCCAATATAACTGTAAACATAGATGTCGGTGCCCACAGTCATATCGCCGTTCCCCGCGACCGCTATGATGTCAAGTAACCCATCACCGTTGACATCCCCAACCTTAGGAGGCTCAGGACAATTAACAGGCAAAACCCAATCCATCTTCCAACTATACAAATCCCAAACAATAGCAGCCGAATTACTACTAACAATCGCCTCCAAATTACCATCAAAATCAACGTCAGCAACCGTAATCTGAGAATGGGCAGACCAACCGCCGACCCCGCCATTACCAAACCTGTATTTGCCACCAGTAGTCAAAACGCTACCATCACTACTGTTAAGAACCGCAATTCCACTGCCAGTCTGAATGGCCATCACAACGTCCTGAATCCCATCTTTATCCACATCCGCAAGAACCGGCGCTTGGCTGCTGCACAGAAAATCGTTGTTCCACAAAAGCTCCAACGTATTAGCATCATAAGCACGAAGACCCAACCCACCACCCTTATAATTATCACCATTGTTGCTATAGTCAGAACTCCTGTCGCCCTGGTAAAGCTCGAACCTGCCGTCGTGGTTGGTGTCCCCGATCGTCAAGCCACCCCAACAGGAGTGCCAAGCCCCAGCCTGATTCAAAACGCTTCCATTCCAAGTGAGGGATGTCACGTAATCATACCCGTTGACCATGCCTTGGCCCCGGTTCACGAAAATCTCTTTCTTTCCATCGCCGTCTATATCGGCGACAGCAAGATACACGTTGCCCGAGTTGACATTCTGATTCCTCCAGAAAAGGGTGCCATCGGCACCGTTGAGAACAAGCGGCCCATTATCTGTGGAAATCACTACTTCAAGGTTACCGTCACCGTTTAAGTCGTGGATTTCAAACGGGGTGTGCGCCTCTATGCCAATGTTGGGGATAGCGGGATCACCGTAATTGCGCCGCCAAATCACAGCGCCACTCCTACCATCCAAACAAACAACCGTACCCCGACTACTCCAATCAGAAGGACCAGCCGTCACCACAATCTCCAAACCAGGACGACTAGGAATAAGATCAGCAGCCAAGGGCATCACAGTAGTCATGTAAGAACCGATACTAACAGGCCAACCAGACTTTAATAAAAGACCAGGCGCAGCCTTAACCGGCTGAATGATCTCAGTAAGTCCCAAAGCGCTAACTAGAAAGAACGCAATGAGCACTATGCTTAATGATTTCCATACTCTGCACTGATGTTTTCTCAAGTCAGGAAACCTCTTTCTTCAAGCGCGCGCGCTCGTAAAAAGCTCCACTTAGACAAGGTCTCTTCTCCTCTTCCAATAAATCGCAGAATGTAAGTTCTCAGATTTAAAGATATAAGGAGAACAGTTCTATATTGACCGTCCCATTCTCCGAGAAGATAAAGGCAGGGATTTGGTGTATGAACGTTGAGCAGTCAGACAATAATGTTTATTAAGTCTTACTATACACGACTATTCCTCGTACATCACCGTTCATAAACACAATTTGAGGAATATAGCCTGAAGCCCAATTCAACTCGCACTGCCACCAAAATTGCTCTATTGCTAGCTATTCTAGCAGCTTCTATGGTCACAGCTACTCTCGCTTCTGAGTCGGTTTGGACCAGGACCGTATATTTGAATGGTTACGTTGACTATTCAACGCATGTCATGGTGAAAGTGGATTTCAACTCTTACAGCGGAGTGAACAAGCTTAGATTCGGAACCCAGCCTACATATAGTGAAACCGTTAATTTTCCAAAAAGCGCGATGCGAAAAAGACTACTTCAAAATGCTTCTTTTTCTCTTATACGGATATTTGACTATCAAATAGGCTTTCCAGCAAAGCAGCCTTGCATCAATTGGAACGACACTTCGAAAACTGGAACGTTTAACTGGGCATATACGGACACCCTGGTTCAGTCTATATTCGACATCGCGGCAGAACCACTCATTGTATTAGGCTTTGCCTCATCCACTGGCATGTCAAACTTGCCACCTTACATGGGAAAGAACGCGACAACAGGATTGCCTGAACCCGATAATTGGGCGGCTTATTGCAGTTCATGGGTTGACCACTTTAATTCGATTGGAAAGCCTGTGAGATTCTACGAGATTGTCAATGAACCGTTTGCCTATTTTGGTTGGAGTCCAAACTTGCCTAGGCTTGCGTATTTCGGACGCCTCTACAATTCAACCCGAACCCAGATGCGTGCTTTGAATAGCAACCTAATCATCAGCTTTGACCATTCCGCACAACAGACGATTCTTGACTATTTGATAAACAATAATGTTCAGATAGACTCAATAAACTATCACAAATATGATACCAACGTTTTGGACCCTAACGACCCAAACTATGAAAATGACGCAAAGGTGTTTGTAGATGCGGAAAGAGAATACTTCACTGACGGTTATCCTTATGTCCGAAGCGTTCAGAATGCAGCAAAATACTACACGAGTCGCACTGGAAAACAAGTACTGATTATTAACTCTGAATCCAATCTTAACGGCAATGGAAACGGCGGTTCTGACCCGCGAATGGTCCAAATGAACGGAACAGTCTGGGAAGCCATAGTACTGCGGATGGAGATCCTCAACGGCGTAAACTACCATATCCATTTCACAGAAGAAGCAAGCGAAAGCTTCGAATCAAACAAAGGTCTGTTTGAAGGCTACGGCTACGGATTAGTTGACAGCGACAGCGACACGCCATGGTATTCATATTGGCTTTACAACATGCTTGGAAAAAGTCTTGACGATGGCGATCTGCTTTGCTCCGCCAATTCGAGCTCTAAAAGCCTGAAAACTCTTGCGTGGAAACATGGCAATATTGACAATCTACTACTCATTCATAGCTCAACAAGCAGTGAAGTAGTAGATCTTTCAGGCTTTACAAACGGCAATCTGACCTACATGAAATTAGACAATGCAGTGTCTTTTTTGAACAGCGGGGTACAAGAAGGAAATACTAGCACATCAATAACTATGAACGGCTACACAATCATGCTGTTGAGTGCGTCTTCCTGACAATCAGTAAGAGACGTTAGTGGCAAAATAACCCCTACGTGATTGGAGGATCATCTTCGCTTTATAATAATCAAATTCCTACTGTCATAGATTACGTTCTGGCTTAACGTCAAATTGACAGCTTCAATATATGCCTCCGGAGTTGTATGTAGAGAACCGTATTTTAGACCATTAATATCAAACACCACGTACGAACTGAATGTTACCGTCGATGTGAAAGTATATGTTTGGAAAGAATCATCGGAGAGCAAACGGGATGCTGCCGGACCAGTCTTATAGTCAAATGCGATGCTACCTCCGGTTACAAATCTCTTCAGAAAATCTCCAACGCGATGGGTTGAGAAGGAGTCCACCCGCCAGTCTTCAGTCGTGACTATCGGATCATTAAAGGACTTGGGGTAAGGTTCGTAGAAAGTTCTCAGGGAAGCAAAGATCAGAAGAACAATCACGAGGATTAGCAATATCCTATTCGAGCTAATTGTTTTGAATAATCTGTTGGAAACCAAAGTGAAAGGCAAGAATATCGTCGTGAAGACAACTGCAATCGTTCTTATGTCGGACGAAGTTGTCTCAGGTTGAACTGAGGCTCCTACATATGCGATGGCAGCTATTCCAAACGCAAATAGTAACGTGACTATAGTTGCCAAAAACAGAGCATTTCCACGGTCACTTTTCTGATGACGGGTCACTACTCGAATAAGAAGGTAGACTACTAGTACCAATGCGCAGAGAAGCAACAGCGAAAGATAAGCCGCTGAAGTTAAATATACATCTTCTACTATGGTTGCAGTGGAACGCTGCCATGGCAGAACTCTTTCCGGCAATTGACCGCCTATCAATCTTATCAAGAAATCACGCAACCCTTGAATCGAAAACAAGGAATAATATCCAAGTGACAGTGTGTACAAATAGCCCGCATTCATCAAATACGCCAGAGGCACCAGCCCATAGACCATCGAAGACGCTCTTCTTTCAAAAACAGAATACAAGAAGAAAAATGGAATCATCACAAGGATAGAAGTAGCAGACCCAAAGGTGATTCCAAGAACAAGGACAAGAATAGCCACAGCTTTTCTTCTGTCCGCAAATCCTCCATGAAAAAGATAAGTCATCAGCAAAAACATCATCGGCAAGGCGATTTCCGTCCGCTCGGAATATTCAAAAGATAGCATGGAAAAGGCGACAAGTGGAGGTAACAGGTACTTCGTGATACCTTTTGCATTCCTAAGCATCCTTTCAAAAATCTCTAAAAGAAAAGTGACAGTCATTGCCACTATGATACTCTGAAGCAGAAGTGAAATGTAAGCAACTTGCTCTGTTGAGAAACCACCGATATTACCTAAGAGATTCAAGATTAACGGATTCTGGAAAAGGAAAGAATGTGGCGTGTTGAACAATATGAAATGATTCACATTATAGCTTTGTGCAGTCACAAACTTTTCAGAGTTTACAACCGCCTCCATAAAAGCCGGCGACATCAGATAGTATCTTCGGAAAAGGAACAACAAAGAGATTATAAGCGACGCTGCAAAAATAATAGTCTTTCCGCCAAACGATTTCTGTTCAGCGAAATTCCTATAAGCAGTCACAATCAATAGCAGAAGTCCCGAAAAGCCTACCAACAGAGCGATTCTTGAAAACAGGCTCGAAGAATAATAGGATATAAGTTCACTAGCTATCGCTGAGATAGCAAGAAAACCTAGGATTATATACTGGTGAAAAGCTCTCAAGTTACCATCTCACATATGTTCTTGTGGGTTTTCAAGCTTGTCGCGCCTGTTATCGCCCGAACGGATCTATCTTTGAAATAAACACTGAACGCTTTCCGCTGGGGAGAGGTGGAATCGAATCCACAAATTCCACTTCGATTCTAGTTGAGGAACAAAGATACTTTCTAATGTGACCGATGAGGAGTTCAGTGTGTTCACTCGTGAAGCTTTCACTTCTTACAACTTTAATTGTGAGCTGATCGAGGTTTTCTTGAACAACTTGACAGTTTTCGATAGGGAGATGCATTACTGCAGCGATGATAACTGGATATATCGGACCTACGGGAATAATGCGATCATGTTTTCTGTCATAGCTGGCCATGAAATCAGAAATCCGCCCTTCTATTGAAGAAATCAATGGTAGTCCCCGACCACATGAACAAGAATCATCGGAAGGTACGCCGACGTCTCCAAGTTTGTATCTAATGAAAGGCATCCCGAAATTTCTGAGATCGGTCACTAATACTAGACCTCTCTCGCCGGGGGAGACGGCTTCATTATCATCAACAAATTCAACCACTACATTTTCGGCTGAAACATGATAGCCGGAGTGCTCTTCGCATTCTGCTGCAATCGCACCGACTTCACGGCTCCCGTAGAAGTCAAACACAGGACAGTCAAATGCTTCTTCAATTGATTTTCTCATGGATTCGTGTAGGGTTTCCGCAGATGTGATTACGGCCTTCGGACGAATGTCCCTTATGTGCGTGTCATTCAGGAATTTTGCCATCATAGCAACCGAAGATGCATAGCCACGTATTATTTTGGGATGGAACTTTCTTAACTCTTGGGCAGATTCTTCATATACTTTGTCTGATAGAACGAATGTGCTAGCCATTCTTATTCTTTCTAGCGATCTGTTGATCCTTCTGACCATAGTGCCTGCACGTGTCAAATCCAGAGGCGAACCCCAAAATATGAAACAGCGGTCGCCTAATCTGTAACCAGCCCAACCATAGGCCCTGAATTCAGCAGCAATTCCCCAGCTGGAGCTTTCCTTAGTGATGAAGAATCTAATCGGATTTCCGCTACCGCCGCTTTGGTATGGCACAAGTCGCCCTCTGTCGTAATTAACAGAGACTAGTTCGTTGGGGCTTTTCTTAATGTCTTCTTTTGTCAATTGCGGAAGCTTGACCAGATCACTTGTATTTCTTATGTCTGCCGGTGTCAGTCTCCTTTCCCTGAAAGCTTGTCTATAGAAGGGCACATTTTTGTAAGCATATTCCAACAATGCATGCAAATTACGATTCTGCAACCGCTCGATTTCCTCGCTGCGAAACCATTGCGTCTCTCGAAGAATGCGCTCTCCACTAAATCTTGATGTCCCCCTGAACAAGTCGTAAAGTGGCAGAATCACGTTTTGTGTCAAGAAAGGATACAGATTGCCCATATTAAGCTCTCACCTCTGAAGACTACTGTTGACGCAACTTCCTGGATATTCGTCAAACAATTCAGCAATTCTTTGCATGAGAAGCGTGTTCAGCGCCAATTCGAATATTGAAACTATATCAGTCTCTTCTTTCGGCTGTTTCGATTTGTTTGCACATTTCCTCAAGAGTTTTCACCACGAAATACCCCTCCTTTGCGGAGACAGGGGGTGCGGTATTAGCGATTAGACTCTCAGCGAATCTCTGGATATACGTGTCGTGCCCGCTGAGCCAACGTCCAAAGGCGATTCTTGAGGCGTTCTTTGCTGTATCCCTCACCAGCTGAGACGATTGCCTGAGACTGTCCACCCCTTTGCTTAGACGAGTGGTCTTCCTTGCATCTAGAAAATTGACTGTAGAATTGATGACGTCCAGCCTAACTATGGCTCTCTTGCCATAAAGGCTGATGAAAATAGCATCTCGTGGCGCGTTGAAAGATGCGTACGCTCTTCCCAACTTGTTTCCAACTCTCAAAGTAGCGCAAAGCTCATCCGATATCATCCACGGATAGTCACCAATCTTTGAGATTTCGACATGACTCATTTCGATTTCGCCCAGAAAATGTCTCACCAGATATATCGGATGAGCCAACATTTCACTGAACCGTCCACCTGGAAGACGGTGACTCCAGTGATTCTTGTTCGCGGCCATTGAATCTTCTTTTGGCGAGAGCGCTTCGACTTGGATGCCAATCAGCGGACCGAGTAGTCCCTGTCTCACCAACGATTCTGCTTCCAGAACGGATGGCTCGAAGAGCCAGTTGTGGATCACTCCTGCCTTTACACCACAAGATTCTTGACATTTGACGATTTCTTCCGCATCTTTCACCGTCATGGCCATAGGTTTTTCAATCAACGCGTTCATTCCAGCTTTCATTGCCTGTATGGCCAAGTCTGCGTGAGTCTGCGGTGGAGTACAGATGTCAACCAGATTCGAACGTTCGTTCTTGAGCATATCAGGAAGGGTCTTATAATATCGAGGGATTTTCCAGGTTTCAGCAGTGTTCTTAGCCAAATTCTCATTCAAATCAGAGATTGCGACAATTCGTGCCTGTTGTACTTTCCTCCAAGCTTTTATGTGATCATTTGCCACGTACCCGCAACCGACCAGAACTACTTGTATCTCTTGCATTTTTCAACACTCTTAGCGCATGCTAGAACGTGTCCTTTGAGGGCTCAATGAAGGTGGAAAGAAATTTAAGTCTTATGACTCATTAAATCGTATTCCAAATATTAGGTACTGTTTTCGATTAAGCCATTTGTTCGCACAGCTTGATGAATCTTCTCAGTATGGTTTCATTGTCGAATCTCTTTAGAAATACTTCTCGATTCTGGAAACCCAGTTCAACTATTTCTTCCCGACCCAGATTGTTCACCAATTCCAAAGCCTCCGCAAGAGCTTTGTGATCCTTGGCTTCATACAGAATAGTGCCCTTGCATCCTTCAATTTGCTCGGGTATGCCCCCAACACGGGATGCAATCACGAATCTTCCTCTGATTATGGCCTCGGATACCACGTATGGTAAAGGCTCGTGCCAAACTGAAGGAATTATAACAGCTCGGATGTGCTTGTACAGCATTTCATATTGGTGCTCGTCAAGGTTTCCGTGCAATACGAAGTGCATTTTCATGAGTCTTTCTTTGAGATCATCATCTTTGGTTGAAAATCTCGTCACGTGGATATTCGACCTCAGTTCGGTAATTTGCTCCAAGTCTGTGACCGCGCGGAATAAAATATGAAAACCTTTCAAGTGATTTAGGCCCCCGAAGTATCCGAAGTCATTCCCTTCGATGTCTAAGGAGGAAACCTCAGGCAGGGGGTTGTATATCACCACGGCTTTACGACCCAACGATGGGGTAGCATCAGCCAATAAATTCCTTTGCATTTTGGAAACGCATAAAATAGTATCACATAGCTTCAACAGACTGTCTGCATAGTGCTTGAGAATCGAGTTCAGAAGGATAGACTTCATTACGTCGCTATCTTTTCTTCCTTGCATCCTCTCATGTGCATGAATGCACTTGGGAGAGCAAAGTTTACCTCTGTTGGTACACGGCGCGTCTTTAGAGACATCGAATGCACTCGATAATGGACAGATTGGAATGTAATCATGGAGATGGACGAGAACGGGTTTTTTCATACTCTTTGCCAAAGGTATCGCCGAATACCACAACCGAGGAATATAGACAATATCAGCTCGTTTGAGCAATCTCCTCATGAAACTCGAGAACAGGATATCAAACCTCATTAAAGTGGCAAATTTCAGACCTTCGGTCCTGTTCAAGAGGGGCAATCTATAGACAGTCAATTTTCCTTCTTCCGACACCTCCTTCTCATTATCAAACTTGCTGGTTAAAACGGTGACTTTGAATCCTGTTCTACTAAGCATTCTTGAATACAAATATGTTGCGAGTTCGGCGCCACTTCCATGAGGATAGAAGAGCTCGCTCAGTACCAGTAAGTTCGCTGAAACATCTCCTTCAAAGAATCTAGCAGGATAAATAAAGTCTACTAAGTTTTTCCACGTTCTCGTTCCAATCAGTCAGATAGACTTCGTCTACTTTTTTTCCTATCGTATGATTGATGAGGTCTGCAAGCGCATCGAGTTCTATAGGATAGTTCAGGCCAAAGCAGTTCTTATTGTCAACCCACTCCTGCAAAGCAGATGCATTCGCAACAATACAAGGGGTCCGAGAGGCGAGGGCCTCAGCCACGCTGATACCGTAGGCTTCATGTCTCGATAGCAGAGCGAAAAGATCTGCATTTACATATTTCTGTAAAAGCTCTTTCCTCGGCAAAGACTCGGAAAAACTAACACGTTTTTCGAGTTTGAGAACTCTGGCAAGCTTGGTCAAGTTCTTTCTGAAAGGTCCTTTCCCAACGATCTCCAGTTGCACGTCATCGCTGAGTTTTGGAAGAACTCTGATTAGGAAATCTATACCTTTGTACCTTTCTAGCCGAGAAACGCACAAGATCGTTCGGTAGCTTTTCTTTTGTTTTTGAAGATTCTTGAACTCTTCTAGTACAACGCCGTTAGGTATTACGGAGATTCTATTTTCTTCAACGTCGAAATCCTTTCTAATCAGACCTCTCTCGTATTTTGACACGCAGATTATCCTGTCCGCTTTTTGAAACAGTGTCTTTGCAATAGATTTGTAAGGAATCAGAAGCAAGTTCCTCACAAAAGTGTGACCTCTCCCGTGGTAATGCGGATTGAAGAAGAGCCTGTTCCTTTGCTTGGTTTGGGCTGCGTACAATGCAGGGAAGGAATGATATGCATGAGCATGGACGATGTCATAGGCACTCGCGTTCAGGGCTAAGAACTTCTTGAGAACTCCTGAGAAATAGTAAGCCTCATCTGGTGCCCACGATTTAAAGCGCCTCACTTTTAGACCATTAACCATTTCTTCGGGAGGCAGAGTTCTGGTAGGATCGGTCGTGAGTATTTCTATCTCAAACCCTTTTGCGACCAAACGTTTGCTGATTTCTGCAACGTGAGTTTCAAGCCCTCCAATATAGGGAAAGTATCTTTGAACCACCTGAGCTATTCTCATTCAGTATTTCCTCTACCTAGATGACTCCTTGTTCTAATCATCTATTTTTTCCCATTTCGCGTCGTTTCTTTTTAATATCAGTGAAAACAAACCTATCCCGAGGAACAATTCGTGCTCCATGAATGTTGCAAGAAATCTCAGCGGATTAACCCGCGATTGACCTTTCGACAAAAATTTTGTAATAACGGGTGCTAGCCCAAGAATCACAGTTGCCAGGCCCATCAAAATCAAAATGGGGAGCAAGGGAACTGAATACAATATCAAGCAAAATACGATCAATGCAACTGAAAGAAGCACTAGCATAGGCGAGATGACGTGCATAAAGAATTCACAGGGCACCACCACTAAACCGTACTTGCCGTATGCTTTGTTAAACAACAATTCTCTGTGCCTGATAAGCGCCTGGATGATACCTTGCGCTCTTCTGATCTTCTGTTTCATCCTAAACCTGAAGCTTCTCGGAGTGAAAGCGTAGACTTCGGCAACCGGGTCGAATATTGCTCTATATCCTCTTTCTCTAATACGTAATGCTATCTCCGTGTCATCCGCAAGAGTGTTTGACTTCAACGGCTCAAAAAGTTCCCGCCTTATTGCTATGAGGGGACCATTGAAAACTGGCGTAGAATCAATGCACGATTCGCCGAGCCTAAGCATGTCAAAAATGTTTCGATAACTCTTCTCCAAATTCGTAGAGGAAGTCTCATCATAGTTGATCATTGAAAGCTTCCCGGTTACTCCTCCCACTTGCGGATCTCGGAAATTCTGAACGATTTTTTGAATTGCGTTCTTTTCAAGCAGGGTGTCAGCGTCGGATATTACCATCACATCGCCTCTGCATTCTTTCCATGCGGCGTTGATCGCTGAGGACTTACCCTGTCTTTCTCCAAAACTGATGAGTCGAAGTCTGAAACTTGTTGAGGTCTCCGTTATGAAACGCTGAACTACCGATTCAGTGTTGTCTGTCGATCCGTCATTCACCACGATGACCTCCAAATTTGGGTACAATTGTTCAGACAAATTTTCCAGCTTGTGGATGATCATTTTCTCTTCATTGAATGCCGGGACAACTATCGAAACAAGTGGATCGACCCGTTCTCCAAGAATTTGGGAGGCAGCCTTCCACTTACGCAATCTTACCCACACCAGAAGAAAATACCCGATGTAGAACACGCTGAGTGCCATTATTAGTACAAACGTAATTTCAAGAATCAACGATAGTCGTCTCTGAAATTCGGTTTATAGTAGATAGATGCCTCTCTAAAATAATTGAACGAAACATGGAATTAATCGCCACTACCGATCTCTACAGGAACACGTGAGATGACTTTGCGCAATTTGCCGCTCTGGTGCCGTCCGATATGCTCTAATATTTGAAACTCGACCTGCATTCCTTCACCAAAAAGTTTCTGAATTTCATTTGTTGCGCTCTTGAATAATCGATTCCTGTCAATTAAATCCTCATCGACGACTATCTGTATCATTAATGTGTCCATTTTTTCTTGAATTATCCTGAACTGCTTTATTCTCTGAGCGTATTCGCCAAATGGATATGGAAAGAAGATTGTTGGGGAGATTATTCTTCCATCTAGGGCAAGTAAGAAATCATCCTTGCGCCCTTCAACAAGTTTCATAATCGGAAGCGTTATGCCACATTTGCATCTGTCTTCCATCGGTATGCCAATGTCCCCGATGTCATATCTTATCAAGGGCATTTCATGGTTTACCAAAGTTGTGCAAACAATTTCGCCACGCTCTCCCGAAGCTACATGTTCACCGCTGCTGACGAATTCCATGACCAAGCCGTCGGCGTTTAAATGGTATCCCATGTGTGCCGGGCATTCCCATGCCATAAGACTAAACTCACTACTCCCGTAATAGTCAAAAACCTCAGTTCGAAACACAGAACTGAGCAATTCTCTGCTCTGAGCATCCAGATATTCAGCCTGCGTGAATACCAAACGAGGGTTCAAAATGCAGTTATTCGTTCTGCAGAAATGCGCCAAAATTGCCAGTGACGAGGGATACCCCTCTATTACGTCTGGCTTTTCCTGAGATACAAATGCGAATGCCTTTTCAACACGGTCAAAAATCGAAGCATATTTCCTTTTCATTATGCCGATTCGTTGGGTCCATTGCTCTCTCGAAGCATGAAAACTCCGCGGGTCGCAAATTGTTAGTCTTTTGTCTCGAAGGCCCAGACCATTTTCAAAGTACGCTCGAAGCCAAGCAGCCCCTTCAAAGTCCTGTGTCCTCTTACCGACAAGTGTAATTGACGGAATTCCAGTGGAACCACTTGTTCTGTTTGCGAGGCACTTTTGGATATCAACGCCTCTCGCAGTCATTTGATTCAAGGGTGTTCTTTGAATTTCGTGCTTTGTCGTAATTGGAATCTTGAGCGTGTCTTCGAAAGTCATAATATCGTCTGGTCTTACGCCAGCACTCCTGAACTTCGCATGATATAACGGAACATTTTCGTACGCATACGAAAGAATAGCTCGCAGTTTTCTGAACTGTATTCTTTCCAGTTCAGAACGTTTCATGCGCATATTCCTTCGGAGTTTATATAACTCTATGAGCATTTGCAGACTCATTTGCGTTCATCTACCCTGATCGCTTCCACTCATACAGAACATGTCTTCATCACAGCAAGGTCGCGCCAGCGACAATCTGCTTAAAGAAGACCGCCGATAGAATACGAAGACCAAGCGTCCATCTAATAAAAACTTTCCAGCAATATTCTTCCAATTATTGTAGCGCCGTGCCTTAGTTTGAGTTTCTTCTCACCAAGACGAGGTCTGTACGGAATATCTATCTCTCTTATTGAGTAACCTTGTCTTTCGACATGATGGTTCAATTCAACTTCGATGTCGAACCCCTTGGATCTTGGCACCCAATCCGTAAGTATTCTCCAACGTATGACCCTTAGGCCCGTTAGGGGATCGCGCAAGGCAACACCGTTCAACATGTTATGAGTAAAAGCCAACAATCTATTGCCAAAGTAAAACATGTTACGCATCGCGTTCATATTCATATGCGAGTTAAACCTGTTCCCGCAAACCATACCCACTTTCGGGTTCTCATCCAAAATCCTGATCATCTTCGGAACAAACTCAGCAGGATAAGTATAATCAGCATCAGTCAAAACCACATAATCCAAATCAAAATTGACTTCTCGAATCGCACAGGCTAACGCGTCACCTTTACCCTTCCCATCCTGAGAAATAATCTCAGCATTCAAGTTCTTGGCTATCTCAACAGTCCGGTCGATACTTCTACCGTCAACAACCAACACACACGGATTATCCAAATACTGCCGCAGCTCTTGAATCGTAAGCCCAATGCCCTCTTCTTCATTAAGGGCGGCGATGATCGCCAGAACAGAACTGCGAGGGCCTTCTCCAAGCACACAATTCACCAATGAACTTTCGCTAATTTCAAACTCTGAACCTAAACTTTCTCGGCGACTCATTTAAACGATTACGGAGTCTTCCTCTATAACAATCCTCTATTCTGCGCCAACTTGACCTTAAAAACCTTGCGTCACATTCAACCAAAGACTAACAAACCTGTTATCAAACCCCAAACGGCTCGTCGTCACATCATACCGCCACAGCTCAACAAAAACCTGATAATAAAACCCCTTCGTCTCATTATCCCACATCGCAATCTTGTTAACATCAGAAACAACGCCATCGACATCAAGCCTGCCAACCGAAGACACGTTACCATCAAACCCAACATTCAACAACGAAAAATTCAAAGGCGCCTCCCAAACACCCCCATCCCCCAAAAACACACGATACCGATACAAAACAGGCAAAGAACTAGACTCACCACTAGTAGCATTAGGCAAAGACTCACTTGAATTCCTGAACTTCACACAAACCTCATAATAAACACTACTGCCCATATGATTCCCAACGCCCAAATAAACCATGTAAGACCCACCCTCAGAAACGTTAAACGGATACCCCTCCGCCATATGCCCAGGACCCAAAGCGTACAACTCAGAAAAAACCTCGCCGGGAGGGCCACGCGCAAACAGCACGACGCTGAACAGACTGAAACCTAAAACACCGATAAGCCCCACAGCCACGAAAACAGCCTTCCAATCATTCAGCGACCACATCAACCCGTCACCTCAGGCCGAAACTTCATAACCCTCTTCAAGTAACCCCGCCTAAACCAACGCCAAACAAAAAACAAAACCCCCACAAAAACCACAGAAGCCGCGACGCTGAACAAAACCATAATCCACCAATTTCCCGAAGCCGCAACAGCATCACTCTTCAAAACAACCGCGTCTCCCGCAACCGCACTGGCCAACGACTTACACGTACCAGCACGATTAACGGCATCCGAATAGTTACCAATCCTCAAAGCCTCCTCCGCCCGAGTCAAAGCAGAACCCGCCTCAGTCAACCTAGGCAATAACGCACTGACATTCGCCCCATTTTTCTCGGCATCCAACACACCATTGAACGCATTACGCAGCGTCTGATCAGCCTCTGCCACTTGATCTGCAGCTTCCTGATACGTAACCGCGAAAGCAGCATGCACAAAAAACACAATGCAAACAACCAAAAGACTAACCACAAGCACGTTAACCCAAAACCGCAAATCTGCTCCTCCTCACATTCCTGTCATTGACGCGACGCGACCGGCACATTTTATCCAAAACTTCAGCCTCAGACTCCAACTTCTCCACGTCTGCCTTGACACTGGAGTACCGACTTGAAAACTTGGTATACCGCTCCAAGAAAGCCTCACCCTTCTTCGTCATCAAATACCGGTCCCCATTCAATCTCAGGAAGCCCACGTGCAAAGCATCCTCCAAATACTTGTTCAACAAAACAAAACTCAGGTTAGCAAAGTACATAATCTTTGTCTTCCTAGAACCCGTTCCAGCAACTCTCACAATGTCTGCCAGTATATCAAACCTACGCCTATACTTCGCCAAACATCCCACTCTCCCCAAACGCAACGTATTCTTTTCAAAACTGAACATTCACACTTAATCAAACAAACATAGAAAGAAACACGAAGCACAAACCTAAAACAACAAACCTAGACGTGCAGCCAGCCGCGACCGCCCTTCTTCAACTGCTGCGGCTTCCTCTCATCCACAACAAACTCACGAACACGACGCCTCGACACTGGCCTACTGGAAATATGCGTACGCACAAACTTACCCCAACCACCAACAACCGGGTTCGACGGAACAAACCTCTCAGCGTTAGCAACCTTATGCAAATCCAAAATATCCTTCAAAGACAACAACTTAAAATCCCGAGTAGCCAAAACCACCGTCCCACGTTCCACAAACAAGTGATCATAATCCTGAAAAGCCACGCCTTCAGCACGAACGTGATCATCAAACCGCTCCTGCCACATCCGCTTCCACTGACTCTTGATCTCGGCTATCACACCTTCATCCACCAGACTTTCCACTAAGCGATCCCTCCCTGACAGGAGCGGAAATGAACAGCAGAAGCATTCCGACGGTTCGTGTTCTTCTCCTCGACCTCACTCAATCTTCAGAACCCAAATATTTAAACACTATAGTATATAACATATGGACAACTTTTCTAGAACAATCATCTAATGGTTCTATTGCCTGCTACAGCCACTAATGTTGGCACAATTCTCGCGACAGCTCATGAGCCGCAAGCTTCACCGCCTGCCTGCTCGAAAACCGTGGCTTCCACCCCGTGCCCAAAAGCTTCTCAATCGACAACTGCATGTTCTTCACATCCCCCTTCCACCCACGACCACCATCAACCCCGCCAGTAAACCTGTAACGTATTCTCGGACACCCCATTTCCGCCGCAACTGTTTTGGCAATCTCCTTGACCATTATCTTGTCTTTCGAACCAACGTTGTAGATCGCAGTCTTGCCACTGTTTTCAAGGCAATGCTCTGTCAAATGCATCATAGCTCCAACCAGATCTGTGATGTACAGATAGGACTTTTCCTGCGTTCCGTCACCCAAAATCTCAAGTTCATGAGGATCTGCAACAATCTTCTTGATAAAATCGAAAATGACTCCATGATTCGATTTTGGACCAATCACGTTAGCCAAACGAAGAATCAATCCCTTATGGTTGAAAGTGTGCACATAACTAGTCATCAACGCCTCAGAAGCAAGCTTCGACGCCCCATAAGTCGAGATTGGAACACACGGCCCATAATCTTCCGGAGTCGGCATCACAGACGCCTCACCATACACGGTCGACGTTGAAGTGAACACCAAAGTCTTCTCCGCCTCAGCCTTTCTAACTGCCTCAAGCAAGTTGAAAGTCGCCAGAACGTTTTCTTCAAAATGGACTTTCGGTTCCGTCTGCCCCACGCGCACTTCAGGGTTCGCGGCCAAATGAAAAATCAAGTCATGCTTCGCAACAATCTTTCCGAGCTGTCTCGGATTCCTCAAATCCTCTCTAACGACCTTCAAAGAAGGATTTCTAATCAAATGCTCAATGTTCTCCATCTTGCCAGCAGAAAAGTCGTCGACCACAGTGACTTTGCAGTTTCTACTTAACAGTTCCTCCGTCAAATAGCTCCCAATAAACCCTGCTCCACCAGTCACAATAGCACTGCGGCCCCGCAACATATTCATCCCCTACGACTATTTTGACTTCTTCTTTAAAAACTAGCAAGGTTACAATATCTCTGAAGTCCGCGCACGCTTTTCAACGCTGCCACCCTGTACACACCGAAAGACGGAAGAAGCGGGTTGGTTTGGCTTGAAATTCGCGAAAAACCATGTAGAGTGGGCTTATGTTTCTGTGGTCACAACAGCCTTCTCCCGCTCAGAAGAGCGCGCGCCGACGCGCACTTGTTGAATACAACCGTTTTGAGGCATTTTGTGTCACAAAGCTTATATTCTAACGCCTAAAGTACAAACCAGGCACATTATGAACACGCAGACAGACTTGCGTATAAGAAATCGAGCAATTCTCATACTACTGTTGCCCGTCACAATCTTCTTGTTTGCAGCCAGCTGGCTCCTCTACTGCTTTGGCGATCGAAGCTACACACGCGCACCGCAAAGGAAACAAACCGCAGCCCAAACTGACGAAATACAAATCCAAATCGCAACGGCCGAAGAACCTGAAGAAATCAACGATCAACCCGCCTGATTCGCGTAGAAAACTCACAGCGCTAAGCGTGCGACTGAAGAGAGCAACAAAAAATTAGAGGTGGAGAACAAGTTCTTAGCTCGTTTGTGTGCCGCGCGCGCCCTATCGAAGCAACATCTTTTGGCACCGCTCTAGCGCCCTATTTTCGATGTTGGCGTATTTGGATCCAAATATCCATGGTACATTGAAACCTAGGAGGGGTAGGTCCCCAGCCTGCCAGTTGAGACCTTCGCGCGCGTAACAATCCGTCACAAAAAATCTTCTTCTACGACCCTTTCTGTAACAATTATCAGTTTTGGACTCCCTTCTGCCTATGGTGAAAGAATGGTAAAGTGTAACAAGCTACTTTGCGCGCGCTTGGCGACTCTACGAAAGTTGCGCGGTTCGAGTGTTCGTGTGGAAGTCAATACAACGTATACGGAAAACAACGTATACGGAAAATTATTATTAAACGTCAACGCCAATGCACAAACATGATGCAATACGCAAGGAGACGGTAGATTGTCACACCTCCCTGTTGTAAATGACTCCGTATTGAATCTTTTGGCAACAAATCTGAATGGTCAGCGGATCTTGGACTTAGGTTGCGGTCATGGCGCGTGGGGATTTCTGATTCGACTCAAGAAACAAGGACGCCCCACTATGACGGGCATAGACGTGTGGAAACCGTTCCTCGCATCGTTGAGAAACACAGGACTGTATGATGATCTGATTTGTGCCGACGCCTGTCATCTGCCGTTGAAATCTAACGTATTCGATGTTGTGCTTGCATCAGAAATATTGGAGCATCTCCCATATAGCAAGACCACATCGTTCTTCAAAGAAATAGACGCCGTCTGCAAGGCAAGAATAATTCTCACAACTCCCAAGGGTTTCTCCAAACAATACGTAACGGAAAACAATCCCTATGAAGAACATAAGTCAGGCTGGCAGCAACTGCAGCTTCAAAACCTGCGTTTCCAGTGCCGAACGATACAAGACCCTAACTATCTTCCCGAAAAGCTCCGCAACCTCATTAACAAACTCAGCAAAGTTTTCCCTCCCTTACAATACAAAGAAATCATAGCGTGGAGAGACCGCGACCCAAAAAGATAGATCTCGCAACAGACCTCGAGCGAACAAAGGATTCCGTAAGACCCTGGAAACTGGGAAGGTGCTATTCCTCGCGCGCGATCTATGACACACCGCAAGGACACAAATGCCCCCAAAGTCCTCGTGCACGTTTTGGGAATAAACTTTAATTGGCACTCGAGAACGCTAGTACCTTAGAACATAGGTTCGGGCCAGTACACATTGTAAATCCGTACAACCCGAAAACAATCACCATCACCGCAGGGAGAAGGCAGAAGAGATGCGAAACCACTACTCAGCACTTTTGATAATACTAGTATGTCTACCAACTCTCTTGTTGGCCAACGCTCCCGTCTCAGGCAACGCCACCTCCCAACCACAACAGCTCTCACAGCAAGACTTGAAGTCAAGAACCTCAGAAGTAATAAACACGGACGGAAACCTTTCACTCAGCCCAGAGCAAAACAAGATCTACTGGAACCCACACTCCGTAGGACTCACGGACGCCTCAAACTGGAAAATCACCTTCACCACCGAAACAGAAATGCGCCTGCAAACAACAGCAAGCGAATCTGGACACATCGCAGCCGGAGCATGGTGGACAACTGCCTTCAAAACAAGACAGAAGCTTCCACTGTACACCACAAAACCAGTACAGATTGTAGCAGCTTTCCGAATCAACATACTCAACGCAGACTGTAGCGGAGGCAACGAATGGCTGCGCATAGCACTAGCCTGCGCCACACAACGAGCCGACGGCTCAGTGGTATACACGGAAATGGACCTGTGGGACAGCCCACCCGCACTTGCCAGCCCATCGGGCAACATCAACCTAGGCGGCAACACAGTCTACAAAGGCGGAGACGTAGTCGAATACAAGATCGATCAAGCACCCGAAAACGAATGGAGAAGCCACACGTTAAACCTAACTTACCACATCAACAACGCATGGCAGCTCAAACCAGGCGACATGCTTGAAAGCGTCTATTTCGTGGTCGAAGCAGCAGGTGCAGTCACCACCACCGTGAAGGCTGACGACCTGTGGATAGCACGGCTAGACTGAACAGGCGCGCTAGAAAACGGTTCAGAAGCAAATAGGCTTTTGGCGGCAAAAGAAGCCCAGTTTACGATCTCCAAAGCTTTCAGCTTCGTTTTACCCTCTTTACGATTGACAAAAGTGATAGGCACCTCTTCAACGGCAAGTCGATGCTTCCTGGCAATGAACATAGCCTCAACCACCCACTCGAAACCGTTCTGACCTGCAGAACTCACAATTGCTTCAGCACACTTTCGTGAGTAAACCCTGAAATTACCAGTACAATCGTGAACCGATGTTCTCAGCAGCATCCTGCAAATGATGTTGGCAACACAGCTGACCAATCTTCTCCCAACACCCCAACCGACCACTTTTCCATCTCTCACATACCGACTTCCTTGCACAATATCAGCCTGCTGACCTGCACGAAGAAGCCTCGGGATCTCACGTGGGCTGTGAGACAAATCAGCGTCCAACGTCACAATCCTCTCCACATCTTCCA
>Ga0315280_10003651_pt1 | contig 23443 bp, 17 predicted proteins | sample YL17G06_40_MG_FD_203697 | JGI IMG/M metagenome (GOLD analysis project Ga0315280, IMG submission 203697) | Sediment microbial communities from Yellowstone Lake, YNP, Wyoming, USA - YL17G06_40 | ecosystem: Environmental > Aquatic > Freshwater > Lake > Sediment | place: USA: Wyoming | collected... | reverse complement strand
AGCCGACGTGGGCCTGAGTCACTACATTGGAGGAGTGGATTTCTCCGACTTGGAAAAGATCAGGGCCCGGGTAAGAATTGGAATGCGCGTCCGCGCCGTGTGGAAAGAGAAACGGGAGGGGCAGATTATGGACATCGAATATTTCGCCCCTGCCGAGTAATAAATTGGGACGCAGATTTTCGCCGATACCCGCAGAAAGATAATTTCCTTAATTAAGAATTCAGGGTTTGCCAGGAAGACCCAAATTTTCTCTGCCCGTCTGTCTTGGAAGTCTTTCCATCCCGCCTAAAATCTAAATCATTTCTTTGAGGTCTATGAAAAAGGTGGCTTTTCGCCGCTCAAAGCCCCCTTTTTCACTTTTTCAGAGACCTCTCTTCCCGAGGTTGACAAAAAAACCCCCATAGGTTATAGGTAATACGTTCTTTTATTCCTGCGCTGCTGAAATGATCTGCGGGCGGAATAGGTTATCCATTTACCGCGGAGAGCGCAGAGAACGCCGAGAGGGCGGGATGCTCTGCGGTGAAGGCTAACAGCAAAATAAACTGAAAGGAGGAAGTTCATGAGTCAAAGTGTAACCGCTCCCATGGTGGGGAAGATTGTGGACATCAAAGTGAAAGTCGGCGACCGCGTTCAGGAAGATGATGAGATCGCCATCCTGGAGGCCATGAAGATGGAGATGCCCATTGTGGCCCCAATATCCGGGGTGATCAAAGAGATCCGGGTCTCGGTTGGCCAGACCTGCGAAGCCGATGCGGTCCTGGCGATCATCGAATAAAAAATCAACCGCAGAGGGCATAAAAAACGATTGAGGGAAGGGCTCTCGGTGGGAAGTCTCCTGGGCAATCAGGCCAGGCGGAAGCCTCTACGGTTCAAATAATGAGGAGGAAAAAATGGATTTTAAACTGAGCGAAGAATTACAAGCTATCCGGGACACGGCCCGGGACTTCGCGGAGAAAGAGATCGCTCCCTTTGCGGATAAATGGGATGCCGAGCATTACTTCCCCCGGGAGGTCGTCAAGAAGATGGCTGACCTGGGTTTTTACGGAACCCTCATTCCGGAAGAGTACGGAGGAAATGGCATGGGCTTCCTGGCCGGGACGATCATCACGGAAGAAATCGCCCGGGCCAGTGCTTCCTTACGCGTGACCTTCAACATGCAGACCTTCGGCCCGGCCTTCTCCATCCTGCGTTACGGCAACGAGGAACAGAAGAAGAAATACATCCCCAAGCTAATCTCCACGGATCTGATCAGTTGCTTCGCCATCACCGAACCCAACGCCGGTTCGGATGTCATGGCCATGAAGACCACGGCCATCCCCAAGGGCGATTATTTTCTGGTCAATGGGGGAAAGACCTGGATCTCTAACGCCCAGGTGGCTGACCTCTGCATCCTTTACGCCTATCACGACCCGGCGGCCAAGAGCAAAGGCCTTTCCACATTTCTCCTGGACATGCACCTCCCCGGAATCACCACCCGGCCGTTAGACAAGCTGGGCCTTCATTCCGCTCCCACCGGGGAGATCATCCTCGAAGACGTCAAAGTCCCCAAGGATGCCCTCTTGGGCACGCTGGGCGATGGGGTGAAGCATGTCTTTGGCTCCCTGAACCAGACCCGCCTTTCCTGCGCCGCCGGGGGGCTGGGAATTGCCCAGGCCTGCCTTGACGCCTCCGTCAAGTACTGCAACGAGCGTGTGCAATTCGGGCAGCAGATCGGCCAATACCAGATGAACCAGGATATGATCGCCATCATGGCTACGGAACTCGAAGCCTCCCGCCTGCTGGTCTACCGCGCGGCTGTCCAGAAAGACGAAGGGTTCCTGGGCAATGTGTTAGAGACCTCCATGGCTAAATTCTATGCCGGGGAAGCGGCCGGGAAGGCCTCAGAATTCGCCATGCGGATTCTCAGCGCCTATGGATACTCTACGGAATATCCAGTGGCCCGTTATTACCGCGATGCCAAATCCATTCAGATCGTCGAGGGTACGGCCAACATCCAGAAAACCATTATCGCCTTAGATCAGCTGGGTTATCGAAAAGCAAACCGTTAAAAGGAGGAAGCTCTTCCATGAAATACGAAGAAAAAGGATTTGAAACCATCTATAAAGAATACAACGAAAAACGCGAAAAAGTAAAACAAATGGGTGGGGCCAAAGCGGCCGAGGCGCAGCACAAGGAGGGAAAGTGGACGGCCCGGGAGCGCATCGAATATTTCTTCGACGGGGGCACGTTCACCGAGCTCGGGCTCTTCGTCAAGAACCGCACCACGGCTTTTGGCATGGATAAGCGGGAGGTGGCCGCCGAGGGCGTGATCACCGGCTTTGGAAAAGTGAACGGAAGAATGGTGGTCGCCGGCGCCGAAGATTACACGTCCATGGCCGGGACCTTCGGAGAATATCATGGGAAAAAATTCTCCCAGGCCATCGATTTCGCCAAAGACAAGGGCTGGCCCTTCGTGGGCATGAATGACTCTGGCGGCGCCCGCCTCCAGGAGGGGATGGACACCCTGCAATGCTATGCCTGGCTCTTCCGTTCCCAGATCCTGGCTTCGGGGATCATCCCTCAGATCGCTCTGATGATGGGCCCCTGCCTGGGCGGACAGGCCTACCACCCCATCATGCAGGATTTCGTCTTCCAGAACCGTAAGACTGGATTCATGGGTATTGCCGGCCCGGCCTTTGTCAAGACCCAGACCGGGGTGGAGATCACCTTAGAAGAACTCTGCGGGATCAAAGCCCACGCTTACAAGACCGGCCAGACGCATGTCGTCGTCGAAGATGATAAGGATTGTTTGGACAAGACCAAAGACCTTTTAGCCTTCCTGCCCTCGAACAACAAAGAAAAGCCCCCGCGGATAGAAACCGGCGACGATCCCGAGCGGATTATCCCAGAGCTGGACACGCTGGTTCCCGAGAGACCTTCAAAGCCCTTCGACATGCACAAGGTGATAGAAAAAATCGTCGATGACGGGTATTTCTTCGAGATATTCAAATACTACGCCACGAACGTGATCATTGGTTTTGCCAGGTTCGACGGGCGAACGGCGGGGATTGTAGCCTCCCAACCCATGTCCAAAGCCGGGGCCATTGATTGCGATGCCGCGGATAAAGTGGCCCGCTTTGTCCGCTTCTGCGACCTCTTCAACATCTCCCTGGTCAATCTTCATGACACTCCAGGGTATTGGATCGGACCCCAAGAAGAATGGCGGGGCATCCTGCGCCATGGCGCCAAAATGCTCTATGCTTACATCGACGCCACCGTGCCCAAGATTTCTATCATCATTCGCAAGTCCTACGCTGGCGCCTATCTGGGAATGGCCTGTAAAGACACGGGCGCCGATTTCATGTTCGCCTGGCCTCAGGCCCGGGTGACCATCGTAGGGGCGGACACCGCCGCCAGCGTCATCTTCGCCAAGGAGATCAAAAGCGCCCCCAACCCGGAGGAAACCCGGGCGGCCCGAATCAAAGAATACAGCGACCTCTACGAGAACCCCTACCGGGGCGCAGAGCGCAATTACCTTGACGATGTCATTATGCCCCGGGACACGCGGAAATACATCATCCGCTGCCTGGAGGTCTTGGAAAACAAGTGCGAGTCCCGCCCCTGGAGGAAATACTCGAATATCAATCTTTAATACAAACTCACCGCCGCGGCTCAGAGGTGGAAGAAAATTTGGTAAAAGGGAGATTTTATGCCGCAAGCCTTAGAAGATGTCAAAGTCCTGGACCTTTCCCGCGTCCTGGCGATGCCTTACTGCAGCATGATGCTCGGCGACCTGGGCGCCGAGATTATTCGCGTCGAGCGGCCGGGCCTGGGGGACGAGACCCGGCATTGGGGTCCCCCCTGGGCCGGTGATCAAAGCGCTTACTACCTATGCACGAACCGAAATAAGAAGAGCATCACTGTCGACCTGAAGAAGAAAGAAGGGCAGGAGATTGTCCGTCGTTTGGCCCAGAGGAGCGACATCCTGCTGGAAAACTTCCTCCCCGGCAGCCTCGCGGAGATGGGCCTGGGCTACGAGCAGATCAAAGCCATCAACCCCGGAATCATTTACGCTTCCGTCACGGGCTACGGGCAAGAGGGTCCCTATCGTGACCAGCCGGGGTGGGATTTCATCATCCAGGCCCAGGGCGGCCTGATGTCCATCATCGGCGAGAGTGACGGACCGCCGATGAAAGTAGGCGTGGCCATCTCGGACATCACCGCCGGGTTCTTTGCCTGCTCAGCCATCCTCGCCGCCCTGCACTACCGGGAGAAGACCGGGATCGGTCAACATATTGACATTGCCCTCCTGGATTCCCAGGTTGCCTGGCTGGCCAACCAAGCCAGTAATTACCTGATCTCCGGCAAGGTCCCCCATCGCCTGGGAAATGCCCATCCCAACATCGTTCCCTACGAGACCTTCAAAGCTAAAGACGGGGTCTACATCGCCCTGGGCGTTGCCAGCAACAACCAGTGGCAAAAATTCTGCAAGCTGGCCCAGCTCGAACATCTGATGGATGACCCCCGGTACACCACCAACCCCAAGCGGGTGGAAAACCGCAAGGAGCTGGTCTCTTTTCTTAAGGGAATCTTCCTTAAGAAAACCTCGGACGAATGGCTCAAACTCCTAACCGAAGGAGAAATCCCCAGTGCTCCGATCAACACCATCGACCGGGTTTTCGCCGACCCGCAGGTTCTGGCGAGGGAAATGCTGGTGGAAATGGAACACCCGGTCACCGGCAAGTATAAAGTCGTCGGGTCTCCGATGAAACTCTCAGAAACCCCGGTCCAATACAGAATCCCTCCGCCTTTATTGGGAGAATACACCGAAGAGGTTCTCAGGGGTATCCTGGGATACGAAAAGGCCCGGATTGCCCGATTGAGGGAAGAAAAAGTCATTTAATCTCAACTCGAGAAATTTTTATTGGGAGTAAGAATGACCTAGTGCTTAGTTGCAAAAATTCGCGTATGAATTACTTCCATTTATGGGATTTATTGGTGCCCAAACTTGTCGTGGTCCGGGAGCCAGGGCGCTTCGCTGGGCATCCTAAGGCGGTGCTTTCTCTGTGGATGGGGCGGGAATAAGCAACCCCGCCTCCTGCGGAGGAAAAAAACTTGAATCTTTTTCCGCACTTTTTCCCCGGCCGATGCTGCCGGCGCTCCCCGTCCCCGGGTTCCCGGACCATGGGAAAACTGAGAGGGAAATGAGCAAAAGTTGGTCCAAATCCCCAGCCATGTTCTGCAAAAAATGAACACCGGCTTCTTGGTCTTTTTATTAACCCTGGTGTTCATCCTATCGCTCTGGGCTTCGGCAGGAGCACAAACCAAACCTGTCCGCCTGGCCAGCGCTACGGTGGGTTCCTCTCTGCCCTTCCATCCGGGGGCAGCTAAATATTTACAGGAGAAGGGAGTCAAGATCAAATAAACATCGCCATGGATTTTAATCTGCTTCCCGCTCAGGAGGAATTGCAACGCCGGGCGCGGAAATTCGCCCAAATGGTCATCGCGCCAGAGGCGCTGCAATACGATGCCCAGAACCTCTTCCCCCACGGGACCATCAGGAAAATGGGTCAGGAGGGGTTTTTTGGGGTCATCGTCCCGGCGGCCTTTCAGGGATCTGGAGGGGGAACCGTGGAGTATTGCATCGTCAGCGAGGAGGTCGCCCGGGCCAGTGCCTCTTACGTTCACAACAATCAGTTTCAGACCCAGAAGGCCCTCCTTACCTCCGGAACTGAAGAACAGAAGAATAAATATCTTCCGAAGTTGGCAACGGCGGAGAGTATTGCCGCTGTGGCCATCTCCGAGCGGGGGATGGGTTCTTCCTTTAAGGGGATGGAAACGCGAGCCGAGCGCAAAGGAGATTTTTTTATCGTCAACGGGCACAAGTCGCACATCAACGACGCCGCCGAAGCGGATGTGCTCACCCTGCTGGCGAAAACCGGAAAAGGCCTGACCGTTTTCCTCATGGATAAGGACACCGAAGGATTCTCCATCGTCAAGAAACTGGATTGCTCCGGGCTGCGCGCTTGCCCCATGTACGAATTCACCCTCAAAGACTGCCCGATTCCCCATTCCCAGGTGCTCGGTCAAGAGGGAAAGGGTCTGGAGGTCTTCTTCAGCATCTTCAACTTCAGCCGCATCGGCAACGCCAGCGCCTTCATCGGCATATCCAGGGGAGCCCTGGGATTCGCCGTAGAATACGCCAAGGGCAGGAAGATCGGCAACCAGACCGTCACCGACTTCCAGGGCCTCCGCTGGCTGATCGCCGAGCTTCAGACGAAGATCGAAGCGGCTTCCCTTTTCCGCGACAAGGCGGCCTGGCTTGAAGAGGAAGGACGGCAAGCTGCCCGAGAGGCACCCATGGCCAAACTCTTCGCCGGGGAAGTGGCCCGGGAGGTCACCAACAGAGCCATCGAGATCACCGGGGCGTACGGATGCTACCGGGATGTGCCCCTGGAGATGCACCTGCGAGACGCCAAAGCCCTCCTGATTGGGGGAGGGACTTCGGAGGTCATGAAGAACATCATCGCCCACCAAATCCTGGGATAAAATCTTTTAAAAACTCGTATCCATTCACCGCGGAGAGCGCAGAGAGAGCCAAGAAGAGCCCAATCTGAACGAGAGAAGGGAAACAATTATGCTTGCGGCCACATCTCTCCATGGCAAGTTGGTTGGGGGTTATGCGAATCGGTTTTTTTAAAGTTACAGGAGTAATTTCCCTCTGCGTTCTCAGCGCGCTCTGCGGTGAACGATTACTCGACTGGAGAGGGCCATCAGAATGAAAGCTCTCGGCCACTGGCTGGAAGAGAAGGCGGAAAAGAATCTTGATCGGACGTTCTTGGGTTTTCAAGGCCGGGAAATCAGTTACCGGGAGCACAATGAACAAGCAAACATATTGGCCCGAGGCTTTCTCGACCTGGGTTTGAAAAAGGGGGACCATGTAGCCTTCCTCATGCCCAATCATCCGGATTTCATAACCGCCTGGTTCGCCCTGGCCAAGATCGGCGCGGTCTTGGTCGCTGTCAACACCCAGCTCAAAGGCCCCGGGCTTCGCTACATCCTGGACCAGTCCGATTCCAAGGCCCTGCTCATCTCCTCCCAGTTCTACCCCCAAATCGAGCCCTTCGAAAGAGACCTGAACAATCTGAAAACCCTCATTTTTTGGGGGGCTGAACAGGCAAGTCCTTCTTCTAAGGAGGCTCTCTATTTTTCCAAACTTTTGCAGGGCTGCCCAATTTCAGAACCAGCCGGGGTCGAGGTCCAAGGCGCGGACCCTCTGATCATCACTTACACGTCTGGAACCACGGGCATGCCCAAAGGTGTGGTCAACAGCCATAACGCCTATATTCAGGGGGGGAAAGATTTAGCCAATATCTGCGCCTTTCAGAGGCAGGATCGCATCTACACTTTCCTTCCCCTCTTCCATGCCAACCCTCAAGTTTATTGCGTCATGGGGGCATTGGCCGCCGATGCCAGCCTCGTCTTGTCGGAGCGCTTCAGCGCGACGAAGTTCTGGGAGGAAGTGCGGGGGAATCAAGCGACCCTTTTTAGCTACGTGGGAACGGTTCTTTCCATCCTTCTCAAACAACCTCCCAGCCCCCACGACAGTGAGAATCCTGTCAGGGCCTGCTTCGGGGGTGGCGCTCCCGAGGAAATCTTTGGCGCCTTCAGGGAACGATTCAAAGTCGATGTCCTGGAGCTCTACGGCCTGAGCGAGACCGGAGCTTTTAATACCATCAACCATCCAGGCCGCATCCGCGTGGGTTCCGTCGGAACCCTCCGCCCGGGATTCGAAATGAAAGTCTTCGATGAAAAAGACGAGGAGGTCCGACACGGAACGACAGGAGAGTTTGTCATCCGCCCGCTGAAGCCTCATATCATGTTCGAAGGCTATTACCGAAAACCCGAGGAGACTCTCGATTCCTGCCGAAACCTCTGGTTTCATACCGGCGACCTGGGCAGGAAGGACGAAGAGGGGTTCTTCTATTTTGTCGGCAGGAAAAAGGAAAACATCCGCCGGGGAGGGGAGAACATTACCCCTTATGAGATCGAATCCGTGATCAATGCCCATCCTAAAGTCCTGGAATCAGCAGTGGTGGGAATTCCCTCAGAGGTCATGGGCGAAGAGATTAAGGCCTGCGTTGTCCTGCGTCGGGGTGAATCTCTGTCCCCCGAGAGCCTTCTTAAATGGTGTCAGGACAGGTTAGCCGAATTCATGATCCCCCGATTCATCGAATTCCTCGACGAACTTCCCAAGACCAGCTCAGAGAAAGTCCAGCGCTTCCTCCTCAAGGAAAAAGGAGCGGCTGGAGCTTGGGATAGAAAAAGAGAGTCTTAAAGACAGTCAGGAAGAGATCTCTGAAAAAGTCAAAAGAGGGCTTTGCTGATTGCTGGCCGTCTTTTTTGTTTTACGGCAAGAGCGATCTATGCTATGTAGATTTCTTTGAAGGGTGGTTTAGCATCCGCAATTATATTGAAAGGCAAAATAAAGTAGTCATTGCGAGGAACGAAGTGACGCGGCAATCTCATGAGATTGCTTCCTCCCGCCAGGGCGGGATTCGCAAAGGGCTATCTTGATTATCGCTGGCTTGGCCTTGGTCTATCCAGCTCTGCTTTACGATTTTGTTGGGCTGGGGCTGGTGGGCATTGCAATTCTATCCCAGAAAGTTTTCAGGAAAAACGAATAAGCCCGAATGAGTGAAGGAAAGGGGGTCGCCACGATGTTTAAGAAAATTCTGGTTCCCCTTGATGGCTCCAAACTGGCCGAAGGAATCCTGCCCCGGGTGGAATGGCTGGCCAAGATCCATGATGGTGAGGTCACCCTATTGCGGGTAGCCTTGGCGCATACCTTTCCAGGGACAGACCCCGTTCAGCATCAGGTGAACGTCGTCCGCGAAGCCGAGGAATATCTGGCAAAAGTAGAGGCCAACTTGAAGAGCGTGGGGGTAAAGGTGAACTCAGTGGTCCGTTACGGCCATGACGCCGAAGAGATTGTCGACCACGCCAAAGATCGTGATTTCGACCTCATCGCCATGTCCACTCACGGGCGCACCGGGGTCGGCCAGTGGGTCCTGGGAAGCGTGGCCAGCAAAGTAATCCACGCCGCTACTGTGCCCATCCTCCTCTGCCGGGCTTGCTAAGAAATTGCGGAATGCGGAATAAAAAAATCCGCAATCCGAAATCTACAATCTCAAATCTATTGGGGGGAACGCGCATGCGCTATGCCATCCCTCTGGTTCTCATCTTCCTGCTGGCCATCCCCTGGCCCGGGATTTTCTGCGCTCTGCGGGTCACCCATTTGCAGAGCGGGCAGGTATTGCTGACCTTTCCCTTTTTCTTCCGCCAGACTTTCTATCTCTCTTATACCCACTCTATCTACAAGGCTCCGGTCGTGGAAAAATTCGAGGCTGCGGGTTCGGCCATCCGCTTAAGAGAGATATCCACAAAGAGTTGGGGAGTGGTGGATTATTACAATATTTCCGGAATCCTGCGGCAAGAGAGAGGAGAAATCAAGATCCAAGACATAAACTTTAAGCTGCCCAAACTGCTCTTGATGACCGGGTTCACGGGAGAACAACGGCTTACCTTAGAGAACCGAACGTATGCCCTCTCTCACATGGGCGAACCCGGCACAATCTTGAATGTTGAAGTCCCGGACCTTCCCCCATGGCGTTATCTGTGGGAGAGAGCAATTCGATTGGGGAATGCCGATTGGGGATTGCGGAATAAAGAATCCGAAATCAGAAATCCTTAATCCGCAATTCGCAATCTATTGCCGGGGGATGATTTTGCCCAGGTTCCACTCCACGGGCAGGCGGACGAGCTGGCTGGTCTTGGTCTCGAAGAGGAGGTAGCCGTTTGCCAGGCCGAAGAGGAAGAGGTCCCTGGTGATTTCCACGTCCTTTTGGCAGTAGGCAATGACCTCTTCGATCTTTCCTTCTTTAAACCACTGCAGCGACTGCAGGCCATCGGCTGACTTCTTCACGTTCAGCGTCTTGTGGGCCAGGTGGTTGAGGGAAAGGCGGTACCCCAACTGGGTGGAAATTTCTTGCAGGATGTCGAAGGTCTTTAGTCCGGCAAAAGGAAAAGAAGAATAACCCTTGAGGACGTTGTAATCAAAATCAATGATGTTATAACCGACGATCAGGTCGGCAGTCTTCAACTTCTCGATCAGGTCGTGAACTCGGTCCTCCCCGAAGACATTAAAAGCCTTCTCCGAAGAGTCATAAACCACTCCCACGGCCAGACGCATCAAGTGCTTATTCTGCCAGCCCCCAACTTCTTCGGCGCTCCGCTGGGTTTCAATGTCCAAGAAAAGAATGCGGCGCCTGAGAATTTCTTCCCTGATCCAGGAAGGCTGCTCGGCCGCGGCAACCGCTTCGGGCTCTGCCACGGAGAGGGTTTCAACTGGGAGTGATGGTTTCTCCTCCCTCTCCTTCGGCCCCCTCGCTTCCAGCCCTTTTCCGCTTAAAACCCACTTAAGGACGAATTCCGCCGCCCGCTTGTCCAGAGGTTTGTTCCCGGAACCGCACTTGGGAGAATGGATGCAGGAAGGACAGCCGTCCAGGCAGGGGCAATCGCGGATCAGGAGGAGGGTATGTTGCAAAAGCTCTTCGATGATGCCATACCCATGTTCGGCCAGCCCAACCCCTCCCGGGTATCCGTCGTAGATGAAGATTGCCGGGTTTCCGAGCTGCGAATGCACGGGGTAGCTGATGCCCCCCACGTCGTTCCGGTCGCATAGGGCAAAGAGCGGGAAAAGGGCGATGGCGGCATGCTCGACGGCGTGAATCCCCCCCATAAAGTGCAAACCTTCATCTTTCACCCGCTGGTATATTTCTCCGGGAAGGATGATCCAAAGTCCCATGGTCTCGAACACATGGGAGGGCATCTCCAATTCATGGACGCTGAGAAGTTCCTGACCAAAGATGCGTCGTTTTTCAAAACCTCTAACCCGCTCGGTAACCTTCAATTTTCCATAGCAGGCCGTGAATTGGGCCAGGGTTTGCGTTCGCTCCACGGACAGGATCTCTGTCTCCTTCTCCGACAGGGCACGAGTGTAATAGTCCACTTCCAACTGCTTTCCCCAGACCTCTCGTTTCCCCTGGTCCAGGTGGCTGATCAGGTACTGACTGGCCTTGTGCAAATAGACCGCTCCCGGGTGGCATTCGCTGTAAACTCTCGGGGCGCTGATCTGTCCGATCAAACGCTTTGTTCCCTCTTCGAAGATGGCATAGCTCTCTCCCGCTGAACGAATGTCCACCAGCCGGTGCGGATGGACCCGGTGGGAAAACCATTCGCGCCCCGACGCGCTTCGCAGAAGCTCACCTTCCGATACAAGCTTATCCAGAAGGGAGGCATATTTTTGTGGGGGAAAGAGGGCGTCTTCCATACTCAAAGGGACTTCTGCGCTGGCGCAGACGAGATGTTTAGAGACCACCTCCGAATTATCCGGGTCGACCACCGCGCTCTCAAAGCCCCGGCTGAAAAAGTCATCCGGGTGGCGCATAAAATACTGGTCCAGAGCATCGGGCTGAGCGATCAGGGCAATCAGAGATTCCCGGTCTGCCCTTCCCACGCGACCTCCCCGCTGCCAGGTAGTGGTCACCGTGCCCGGGTAGCCCACCAGAATACAAACATCCAGACCCCCGATGTCGATCCCTAACTCCAGGGCGCTGGTGGAGATCACCCCCAGGAGCTCGCCGGAGATTAGCTTGGCTTCAATCTCCCGGCGTTCTTCGGGAAGGAACCCGGCCCGGTAGGAGCTGACCTTTTCCCCCAGGTCTGGACGGTCCTTCAAGACCCAAGCGTGTAAGAGTTCGGTGATCTTCCGCGCCTGGGTGAAGGCCAGGGTCCTGAAGCCTCCTTCGAGGCAATCTAAGAAAAGCTTCACCGCCAAAGTGTAGGGGCTGGCCGCAGGGTTGAGGAAAAGGAAATGTCTCCCGGCCCTGGGTGCGCCGCTTTCTTCGACGGCCTCAAAAGGAAGCCCTGTGAGCCTTTCGGCAAAGGCTTGGGGGTTGGCGATGGTCGCCGAAGAAGCGAGGAATTGGGGTTTCGATCCGTAGAAGGCGCAGACCCGATTCAGCCTGCGGACGACCTGAGTGAGGTGCGATCCGAAGATGCCCTTGTAGGTGTGCAATTCGTCGACGACGACGAATCGGAGGTTAGCAAAAAGCGCTTCCCACTGCGGATGGAAGGGAAGCAAGCTGAGGTGGAGCATGTCCGGGTTGGTGATCAAAATCGAAGGCATGGATTCCCGGATCTTCCGCCGGCGGTAGCTGGACGTGTCTCCATCATAGATCTCGGCCCCAAATTTGATCTGGCCCTTGAGGGGGGCGACAAATTCCTTCAGGGCTTTCAGTTGATCCTGTTCCAGCGCTTTCAGGGGAAAGATATACAGGGCCTTGGAATTGGGAGCCTTGATGAGGGACTCGATCACAGGTAGGTTATAGGTAAGGGTCTTGCCGCTGGCCGTGGGCGTGGCCACGACCACGTTCTTCCCCTGCCGAACCTTTTCGATGGCCGCTGCCTGGTGGGAGTATAAAGAGCCGAAGCCCAGTTTTTTTAAGGCCGCGGATAATGAGGAAGGCAGCTCGCTTCCCAGTCTTGCCCACCGCGCCCCCTCGGGCGGGATGGGTCGGTGGTGGACCACCTGCGGGGCGTAGAAACGGTCCCGCTTTAAATTCTGCACGAACTTAAACATTCCCAACTTTTTCCTTGAAGTAGAATACCAAATATGTTAATAAAATTCAAACCAAAGGGAATCAAAAATGCAAAAGATGAGCCGGGGAAAGAAAGGTCAGTTGATGGGAGGGCTCGTGCTGGTCACGCTGGGAGCCTTATTGCTCATGCATCACCGCGAGATTCTCGATTTTTACACCAGCTGGCCGCTCCTCATGGTGGCTATCGGCCTGGGCCTCTTCTTACTCAACCGTCGGACTCTGGCTGGCTGGATTATCGGGGGCATCGGGGTCATTTTTTTTGTGGTCAATTTTGTTATCTATTTCTATCCAGACTTCGAGGCCTGGAGCGGTCTGGTCGGACCCATCATTCTGATCATCGTTGGAGCTCTTCTCCTCTACCGTTACTACCACAGCAGTTTGGAGCCCAAACCTTAACCCTTCCAAGAAAAGACACTCACCGCAGAGCTCGCTGAGAACGCTTGGATTTTGATTTTAACCCCGCGCTTCGCGGGGCCTCGGCGCTTTCCGTGATCTCTGCGGTGAATATTTACAAAAAAAGGGAGACTGCCTTCCGCCTCCCTTTTTTCACCGGAACAATAAAGTTCACTGTCGGTAGAAGAAGTAATCGGCTTCTTCCATCTCCCGGTGCCGCTGGCGCCATTCTTCCAGAGGGATGGAGAACTGACGCTCGATTTTCTCCCGGAAAACCGGCCCGGAGTTATACGTGCAGAAAGGGTAGATCCTCCCGTTAGGCGCGGCGTAATGGATGACGCAACGCTTCACCCGGTCCACGTTGTAGTTGTATGAGTCCTGGAAGTGCATGCCCCCCACGAGCATCATGTGCCAGTTGTAAATAAGGTCGATGCGCTTCTGGGCCTCCTTATCCACGACCCCCTGGAAAAGCTCTAAACAGACTTCGGGAGTCATTCCGTCTTTGGCCTCTTCCTCCCGGAAGTGTTTCTTCAACAGGTTCTGAGCGCTCAAAGCGGTCAGAGAGCGGATATGGGAAATCTTCCGTTTCACCAGATTGTTCAGGTCCATGGTGAAGCCCTCAATGTCAATCAGCTTTGTGATGGGGATGACGCGTCCCGTCTGGGAATTGACGAAAAGATAGCTGCCGATGCCGCAGTCTGCATGGGAGGTGACCTTCATCACCTCGTACCTCCAGATGGCGCTGAGCAGCTTGGAGAAGGGAGAGGTCACGGACAGGGGATACCAGTCTTCCATAGCCTTGAGATGACCGGTCTGCTGCTCAATGTCCTGGGCCAAGTCGGAAAGCGTGTAGCGCTGCCGCTCCCGGTCTTCGGTGGAGATGCGCCCCGTGAAGGCTACGGGCTGGTAGCTGATCCCGCTGATCACGTCGGCATTATCGATGGCGAACTGGAGAATATTCCCCACCTGATGGTCATTGATCGTCTTGATGATCGTCGGAACCAGAACGACCCGCAATCCTGCCTTTCTGGCATTCTCCACCGCTTTGGCCTTCAACTCCCATAAGCCCGACAACCCCCGGGTCTTCTGATAGACAGCGTCGCCCGTGCCGTCAAATTGCAAATAGACCGTGTAGAGGCCCGCTTCCTTGCATTGCTTGGCAAATTCTAAGTCTTTGGCAATCCGGATGCCGTTGGAAGCGATCTGCAAATGACTGAAGCCCATGGACCGGGCCACTTTCAGGATATCCAAGAAGCGGGGATGGATGGTAGGCTCCCCCCCGGAGAATTGGACAGCCGGCGGGAATACCGGTTTTACATTCCGGAGCATCTTGAGCATTTCCACCACCTGATCGTAGGTGGGCTCGTATACATACCCCTGGACGTTGGCATTGGCAAAGCAGATCGGACACCTCAGATTACATCGATTGGTCAAATCCAGGTTCGCCAAAGCCGCATGGCTGATGTGCCGGTCGCAGATTCCACAATCATCCGGGCAAACTTTCGCCCCTGTGACCTGGGGGTTCAGAATTCCGTCGCCATCCTCATAAGTCCACCGCTCAACTTTCTTGTAGAGCTCGGCGTCCGAATAAACCAGGTCTCGAACAAAGCCATGCTCTGGGCAGGTCTTCTCCATAACCACCTTTCCGCCCTTCTCGAGAATCTCTGCCGGAATCACCTGGCGACATTCAGGGCAGAGGCTCTCAACTCGTTTGGGAAGCGATATGGGAACATTCTGGGTTGGCGGGTAATACGATTCAAGCTTCCCGAGTCCTGTCCTGATCGTCCGATCCCTTAGGTTGCGAATCAATTCTCCGATGGCCATTTTAATCTCCTAAAAAACATTTTTTATTATATTTTTATAATATTTCTGCAAACTCCAGGCCAATGGTGGGGTTAAAAGATTGTTCAAAATATATTGATTTTATTGATGAAATTTTTAGGAAAGGGGGCTGTGCGTGGCTGGATAACAACCAATCATCCCGGCGGATGGTCCTTTAAACTAAAAAGAATATAAATTTCAAAAGATTATCTGCTGCGAACTCTTTTTTCGCAATTTTCACAACTTTTTTCGCATCACCCCTTCTTGAATTCCTTGCTGGAAATCCCATATTTTTTGATCAAGTTCTGAAACTGTCTTCGGTCCATCCCCACCATTTCTGCAGAGCGCAAAACATTTCCCTCCCCCCGCTTCAGAGCTTCTTCGATGAATTTTTTCTCCATTTCTTCCTTGATTTTTTGCTGCGCCAGCCTCTTCATCCGCTTGAGCTCCTGGCGATCCACCGGGACCTTTCCCTCTCTCCTTTCCCCCTCCCGCTGCAGCTCTGCTGGCAAGTCTTCAGCCTCGATGCAATTAGAAGGGCAAAGGACAATAGCCCGGAGGAGCACATTTTCCAGTTCCCGAATATTTCCCGGCCAGGGGTAATCCATCAGCAGGCGAAGCGCCTCCTCACTCACTCCCGAGACATTCTTCTTCTGGACTTCCCGGTGCTTCCTGAGGAAATGCTTCACCAGCAGGGGAATGTCCTCTTTCTTCTCCCGCAGAGGGGGAATGGAAAGGGTGATTACTTTCAACCGGTAATACAGGTCCTCCCGGAATATCCCTGCCTCCACCGCCTGTTTCAGGTCTTTATTCGTGGCCGCAATGATCCGGTTGTCTACTTCAATGTCCTCTGTGCCGCCAACGTGTTGGAATTTTTGTTCTTCTAAGACCCGGAGGATCTTCACCTGGAGTTCCCTGGGCATCTCGCCAATCTCGTCCAGAAAAAGTGTTCCCTTATCGGCCAGCTCCAGGCGTCCTTTTTTGGTCTTACTCGCCCCGGTGAAAGCCCCTTTCTCATAGCCGAAGAGCTCGCTTTCTAAGAGGGTGCTGGGAATGGCCGCGCAATTGATGACCACGAATGGCTTGCTCGAGCGATCGCTCTCGTAGTGGATCGCCCGGGCCACTAATTCCTTCCCCGTCCCGCTCTCCCCTTGAACCAGCACGGTGGTCTTCGTGCCCGCCACTTGGTGGATGAGCTGGATGACCCGCTGCATGGCCGGATGATTCCCGACGATATTCCCCGGCCCGTAGATGGTCTTCAATTCTTGCCGCAGGTCGCGGTTTTCGGCCTGCAGGCGGGATACAGCCAGGGCCTTTTCGATCAACATCTCCATCTCATCGATCTTGATGGGTTTGAGGATATAATCGGTCGCCCCCTCTTTCATGGCCTGGACCGCGCTCTCCACAGTCCCGTAAGCGGTCATGATGATCACCGGCAGGTCGGAGCGCACTTTGCGCACTTCCTGAAGGAGCTCCATCCCGTTTTTCCCGGGCATCTTCAGGTCTGTGAGCATCAGGCTGATGCTTTGCGTCCTCACGACTCTTAGGGCTTCTTCCCCGTTCCCGGAGGTTACCACCTCATACTTCGGGCTGAGGTTTATCTCCAAGATTCGCTGCATCCGGACTTCATCGTCCACGATCAAAATTCGCGGCTTCATAGGCCTTCATGCCCCTTCCGCTTCAATGATGCCCCCCGCACTTACAGGGACGGGGCCCACGGCCCCGAAACACCCCAGCATGCCCTTGGGCGCGGGAAGCGTTAGAACGAAAGTTGTTCCCCCTCCCTCGTTGCTCACCACCGAGATCGTTCCCCCATGGTTTTTTACCACTGTATGAACAATGGATAGGCCCAGGCCTGTGCCCCGCTCTTTCGTGGTGAAGAAAGGATTGAAGATCTTGGACTCTGCCCCTTCGGGAATGCCCACCCCCGAATCGCTGACCCGAATGACCACGCCCTTCCCTTCGTTCTCGGCCAGAGAGAGGCGCAACGTCCCTCCCTGGGGCATGGCTTCAAGGGCGTTGAGCTCCAAGTTCATGAGGGCCTCGCGGATCTGCTCCGGGTCCAAGAAGAGAAGGACTTTCTCTTGCGGATATTCTTGGAGAATCTGAACCTTCCGCTCTCGAGCGGGCAGGGAGATTAGTTCTATAGTTCGTTTTAGAATGTCCTTCAGGTCCACTTCCCGGAAGGCCGGGGGCTTTGGCTTGGCAAAGTCCAGAAAGCTGGTGAGCATGCGGTTGATGCGCTCGGATTCCTCGCGGATGAACTGAATCATCTCCGACTGGACTGGCCCGGGGACTTTCTTTTCCAGCGTCTCCGCCGAGCCCAGGATGATCCCTAAGGGGTTTCGGATTTCGTGGACGAAGGAGGCCGCCAGCTCTCCTAAGGCCGCTAACTTCTCGGACTGCATCATATGATGGTCCTTCAATTTTAAGTCCTGGTAAAGAAGCGCCCGGGAAATGGCCATGGCCACCGTCGGGGCCAGGGCTTCCAGGGCCTCAATTTCCATGATGGTGAAGCCCTTTTGAATTTTCTTCTCCCCGATCAGGAGAAACCCCAGCATGCCTTCCTCCCATTCGAGAGGAATGGCCAGGGAGGACCGGGCAGCCATCATTTCCCCAACCTCGGGATGCAGCTGATGATAATCCTTGACATGCTCCAGCTCCACCGCCCGCTTGGAATCCTTGAGGTAGGCGATGAATGGGCTCTCTTTTGCAAAGGATATCCCCCCCGGGAAACCCTTCTGGTTTAACATCCGGTAGGATCCCGCCTCCCGGTCAAGGATCAAAACCGCAACCTTCTCCACGGCCAGGGCCTGAGAGATGAATTCCACTGTGGCCTGGAGAAGGGTTTGCAGGTCCAGGATATTCAGAAGGGTGGGGGTAAACTCCAAGAACTTGAGGCGGAAAAGATATCTCTCCCGGTAGAAGAAGCGGTCAATGAATTCTTCCACCCTTCTTTGCAGGGGGCGCAGGAGAAAAACCAGGACCAGGATGAAAGCGCTCTCCACGAGCAGGGACTGAGTCTCGAATTTCTTGGCCAGAATATCGCAGACGTTCTTGATGAACAGCACATAGATGACCAGAATTAACCCGGAGAGCATGGAGTAGAGAATGCCCCCGCGGATGATGAAGTGGATGTCCAATAAGCGATATTTCACAATGGCCAGGGCGAAGAAAAAGCTGATCAGCAAAGAGTAGAGGCTGGCCACGAAGAAGAAAGAATAGCCAAATTGAAAGAAATAATTGGCCACGTGCAGCAGTGTTCCGATGAAGAACATGGAAAGGATGCCCACCAGCAGGTAGAGAATTTGCAGCCGCTGGCGGGCGATCTTAGTCTGGCGGTAAGAGAGAATTAAGTTGACCACCCCCCAGGCAAAGTAGCCCAGATTGATCAAGCTCAGGAGCAGGGCCAGGAGGTGGGACTCTAACGGGCCTTTGAAGGTGAAGACGTAGTAGAAGATGTTCCCAATCTTCACCACCCGCCCGATGTCCACCTGCAAAAGGAGGATGAAGGGCACCAGCAGGGCGACCGGCCCGATGTACAGAATGGCGCTGCCCAAGCCGTCGAAGAAGCGGGCCAGCTTCTGGGGGAAGACGTAGGAAAAGTGCAGGAAAAAGACCGGAAAGAGGAAGATTCCGGCGAAGATGATCTTCACCCCCACCAGGGCCGTGGAGGGCCGGTCGCTGTTGATCATGATCAGCTCCCCGGCGTTCCAGGCCACAAAGGCAAGGATCAACAGGGTGAAGACGCGGTTGACAACCCCCTTAGGGTTGTTGAAGAGGACGATGAGGCACAGGGTCAGGTTAATGGCAAAGGCCAACGCCGCTGGCAAGGCATAGATGTTCATTGGATTTGCCTTATTTTACTCCATTTGCTATGATTGCAAAACATAAAAATATTGGAAGGGTTCTCCGATGGAAAAGGAATATTTCGAGGATTACCAGGTGGGGGAGAAAATGATCAGCCCGGGCCGGACAATTACCGAATCGGACATCGTCCTTTTTGCCGCCTTCACCGGAGACTGGCATCCCTTGCACACCAACGTGGAATACGCCAAATCGACCATCTTCGGCGAGCGCATCGCCCATGGCATGCTGGCCCTGGTGGTCGGCAGCGCCCTGGGCTTCCGTCTGGGCCAATATGTGGTCACTCCTAAATCCTTCATTGCCTTCTACGGGATGGATAAAGTTCGCTTCACCGCGCCGCTGAAAATCGGGGATACCATCCACCTGGAAAAAGAGATCATTGAAATGACCTCCAAGGATGAGCACCGGGGAATCATCACGGCCAGCAACATCATTAAGAACCAACGGGGAGAAAACGTTGTGGTCTTCAACGCCCGCATTTTGGTTGGCCGCAAGCCGGCAGGAGAGGCCCCCAATCCCCCTGCCGGACAATCGTCTTTTAAAAATCTCTAAGGGATTCCAACGGATCTGCTCCTTCGTTCTAATAAAATTACATCCCGCCAAACTTCTTTCATTTTTCCAATTCGCTCCCGCCTGCCAACCTCGCGAAAACCACATTTTTTATGCAAGGATACACTGGGAAGGTTTTCCGGAAAGATTCCCGCTTGCAGGGTCCAAAAGCCATTTTTTTCTGACTGGGAAATTAAGGCCTCCAGCAGAGAGTGGCCGACGCCCTGGCCTCTATATTTTTCCCCGACATAAACGCTCACTTCGGCAACCCCCGCATATACACATCTACTTGAAACAGGGCTCAGCGCGGCCCAACCCAATATGGATTTTCCCAAACGCGCCACTAACCGGCAACCAGAAATGTGCCCAGAATTCCATTCCTCCCAACCGGGAGCGTCCGTTTCAAAGGTTGCCTGACCTGTGGCGATTCCCTGGAGATAAATAGAACGCACTTGATCCCAATCTGCCAAAGTCATTTTTTTAATTTTATAATCCATGGCCCTGTTGTTCTCCGCAAGTTGTCTTTCCATCCCTTATTCTGGCCCCGGCTCTTGCCTAAGGTATTCAATAAATTACGCAGAATAAAAAGAAGCATTCGATAAAATTACTCATTTAATATTTTTAACATTTTTTCTGTTGTTTTTAATCCATGCCCTGTAAATACAGAAACAATCGTTTCCTGAGGATTTGATTCCTGTAAATATTTTTTTATTCCAGCAATTGCAGAAGCAGAAGTGGGCTCAAGGTAAAACCCTTTTTGGCAAAGCTCTTTCAAGGCAATTTTAATTTCGCCATCATTGACTACCATAAAATTTCCCTTACTCTTTTTAACAACTTCAATAATTTGTTTACCCCGAATTGGTTCCGCGATGGCAATTCCTTCTGCCAGAGTATCCTTTCTCTCTATTTTCGGAATCTCTTCTAAATTTTCTTTGAATGCTCTATATAGGGGAGCACAATTTTCAGACTGGACGCCAATAATTTTAGGAATTTGATTAATCATTCCGGCATGCCAAAGGTCATTAAATCCAATGGATGCTCCTAATAAGAGAGTTCCATTTCCCACGGGTAAAATAATTGTATCCGGAGAACTCCAGCCAAGCTGTTCCCAAACTTCAAAGGCAAAAGTTTTTGTTCCCTGAAAGAAGAAGGGATTCCACGAATGGCTTGCATAATAGTCTTTTCGGGCTGCCGGCAAAACCGCCTTGGCAGTATCCTCTCTGGTCCCCGGAACTTTATTTAATTTTGCCCCGTAAAATTGGATCTGCGCTAATTTCCCCGCAGCCGTATCCTCGGGAACAAAAATATCACAATCAATATTCGCTTTCGCACAGTAGGCGGCAATGGCACAGCCGGCATTCCCGGAAGAATCTTCAACAACTTTTTTAATTCCTAACTCTTTGGCTTTACTTATAAGAACAGACCCTCCCCTATCCTTATAGGATCCTGTCGGGAATAATTGATCTTGTTTAATGAAAACCGTTCTCCCTTTAAAATCCACCTCCAGGAGAGGAGTAAAACCCTCGTGGAAAGATACGATATTTGAATCTTTTTGAATGGGAATTGCTTCTCTATATCTCCACATCGTTGGTTTTCTCTGTTTAATTTTTTCCCGAGGGAAAACGGCATTGAACTCAATATCTAATAATCCCCCGCAGGAACATTCCCAAATTTTCTCTTGCAAAGGAAATTCATTATTGCATTTTGTACAGATTAGCTTGTTCATAGGATTTAATATATTGGCACAGAGGGAGAATCATATGCCGTGATGGCAAATAAGCAACTCATGCCGGTTGGAAACAAGGCATAAGGTCTTATTTTACTATACCGAATCCCTTTTATTAAATAATCCTCCCAATTTCAGCCCCTTCACGGATGGCTTCCATAGCATCTCGTGGCTCCAGGCAGTCTCCGATGGCGTAGGCTTCCATTCTTTCCTTTTTTAGCTCCTGCCAGAGCGAATCATTGGAAACGCCCCCCACGGCCATGACCACGGTCTCCGCCTTAAGGAAGATGAGCTCCCGCTTATAGGCGACCCGGGCCCCGTTTTCGAGTATTTCTACCACCGGAGCATCAGGGAAGAGGTAAGCTCCATGCCGGATCAATCGGTCTCGCAACGCCCGGTAGATGTTTCGCTCTAAAGGGACTCCGTTCTCTCCCAGCTTATTTTTGCTCACCAAGAAGACCTTCCGACCCTGTTCGGCTAAGGTACCCGCTGTTTCCATCCCCACAAGTCGACCGCCGATGACGATGACTGGATTCCCCACCTTGACCTTTCCCAGGATGACATCATTGGCCTGCACCACATGGGGGCTGCAGGATCCGGGGACGTCTAATGTTTTGGGGAGCGCTCCTGTAGCCACAACCACGGCATCCGGCCTGGTTTCTTTGAGGAAATCCAAAGTCACCTCCTTATGCAAAATCACCCTGACCTTGGCCTCCTCCAGGCCTTTTTCCATGTAAGGAACTAAGTACCGGTAATTTTCCTTCAAAGGCTGGGCGGAAGCGATGTTCCACTGGCCACCCAGCTTGTCGCTTCGCTCGTAAAGGTGCACCTCATGCCCTCTCTCGGCCAGAACTCTGGCGACTTCCATCCCCGCCAGTCCGCCTCCAATAACCGGCACATTCTTTTTTGCTCGAGCTGGTTCAATTCCGAATTCCCGTTCCCGGAGAACAGCCGGATTCACGGTGCAGGTCCGGCCCCGTTGCCGCACCTCCTGGGGTCTGATTTCTAAATGCAGACAGTTGTTGCAATAGAGGCAGCGCTGGACCTCTTCAAACCGTCCTTCTTTCACCTTTTCTGGCCATCGGGGGTCGGCTAACAGCTGCCGGCCCATGGCCACGAAATCTGCTTTTCCCTCACGCAGAATCTGCTCGATCATACAGGGATCCCAGATCTTCCCAACGGCGATTACCGGGACCTGCACCACCTTTTTGATGGCTGCGGCCGTGTGCACGATCGCCCCATCGGGCATCATGTAAGGCAAAAACTGCCAGTGCGTCGTCTCTTCTTCGCAGGCGGAGACATGAAGAGCATCAGCTCCCGCTTCCACAAAGAGGGGGGCCTGGATGAGGCTATCCTCCAGCGTTCCTCCCCCCTCAATGAAATGGCTTCCGCTGAACCGGAAGATCACCGGAAAGTGTGATCCCACTTTCTCTCGCACTCTGGCAATGATCTCACAAGCCATCCTGGCCCGTTTTTTGACATCCCCTCCGTATTCGTCGCTCCGCTTATTGTCCCGCGGAGAGAGCCATTGGGTAATCATGTATCCGTGGGCACCATGGATCTCCACGGCGTCCATGCCCGCTTCTTTGACCCGGCGGGCCGCTTCCCCGAAACCTTCCACGATCCGGCGGATGTCCTCTTTGGTTGCCTCTTTGGGGGGCACCCCGGTTCTGACCCAGGGGATGGACGAAGGTCCGATAATTCTCAATTCCTCTGGGTGGGGGATACGGTCCAACCAGGCGCTGTAAAGTTTACCATGGTTCAGGATCTGCCAGGCGATCTTGCCCCCGACGGCATGGACGCCATCGGCCACCTGTCGCAGTCCGGGGATGAATTTATCATCCCATGTGCCGGCGCGCCCGGGGGCTTGTCCTTCGCGCAGAGCATTGCTGGACTGAGCGATAATCAGCCCTACTCCAGCTTTGGCCCGTTCGACGTAATAATGGATGGTACGCTCCTGGATGAATCCCTCGCGGTCATGGGAAGATGTTCCCATGGGGGCCATGATCAATCGGTTTTTTAACTCCATGGTGCCAATTCTGCCCGGTTTGAAAAGCTCCTTACAAAGGGTCATAGGATCTCCTTTTCCCTCCAGAATTTTCGAGTTTCATCCGTTATCCTGGAAAATGTGTTGCCCCCTCTCCACCACATGGTTTATCTTTGTCCCCACGGGGAAAACGTCGGCCACCCCTAATTTCCTCAACCCATCAGTATCCTCCCAGAGGGTCAACGACATTATCGAAGAAATCGATCAGGGTCGTACCAAGGCTGAAACTGAATCTGGGCGCGCAAGCATCGATGGGAATTCTCCGAGTGTACGGGTATTCACCCGGGAAGCCGATGTTTTTCAGGTAACCATTATCTTTCTCTGTATCCATCCGTAAAA
>Ga0315280_10003650_pt1 | contig 23444 bp, 19 predicted proteins | sample YL17G06_40_MG_FD_203697 | JGI IMG/M metagenome (GOLD analysis project Ga0315280, IMG submission 203697) | Sediment microbial communities from Yellowstone Lake, YNP, Wyoming, USA - YL17G06_40 | ecosystem: Environmental > Aquatic > Freshwater > Lake > Sediment | place: USA: Wyoming | collected... | reverse complement strand
AGGTGCCCAATCTTCTTGATGCTGTTCTTGTGCTCGACACGGATCTCGGCCTCGCGCATCTCTCGCCGAATGGCCTCGCCGAGGCGCGTCAGGTTTCCCTTGAGCAGGTAGTCATGGGCGCCCATCCTCATCGTCTCCACGGCCACTTCCTCGCCCACGGTGCCGGAGATGACGATGAAGGGGATGTCTAGTTCGTTCTCCTGGAGCAACCTCAGCGCAGCCGGAGCGCTGAACTTCGGCATGTTGTAGTCGGAAATAACGATATCCCAGTTCCTCTGCTTGAGAGCCCTCGCCATATCCTCTGGCGTCTCTACCCGCTCCCATGTGACTTCGTAGCCCTGCTGTTCCAGCATGCGTCTTACGAGAAACGCGTCGTCCTGGGAGTCCTCCACGATGAGAACGCTCAATCGGTCGGCCATCCTACTTCCTCCTTTCTGGTGGCGGCTCGTTGCGCAAGAGCCAATACAAGCCCAGCTGCTGAACCGCCGCGCTGAACTGCGCGAAGTCCACCGGTTCCTTCACGTAGCTGTCCTATCCCTTCAGGGCTGGAGAGAGAGTGAAGAAAAACGTCGCGCCTCTATCTACCTCGGACTCGGCCCAGATCTTGCCGCCGTGACGATGAACGATGCGCTGGACAGTGGCCAGCCCCACGCCGGAGCCGCTGAACTCCCCCTCGCTGTGAAGGCGCTGAAACGGAGCAAACAGCTTGTCGGCATATTCCATGTCGAAACCTGCGCCGTTGTCGCGAACAAAAAAGATGCTGGAGTAGTGGAGTGACGGAGTGATGGAGTGATCGGATTGCTCCATTACTCCAATACTCCCCTTCTCCATTTTTCCAAATTCAATCTTCGCGTTGGGCTGTTTGGAGGTGAACTTCCATGCGTTGCCGAGCACGTTCTGCAGCACCTGTCGGAGCAGGCGCGCGTCTCCCGCAGCGGCCAAGCCTTCTTCGATCGCCAGTTCGACCCTGCGGTCCGGCTCGGCCTGTCGCAAGTCTTCTACAACTTCCCTGGCCTGGGAGCTCAGATCGACATGCTCGGCTCGCATCTCGCTCCTTGTGACCTGCGACAGGCGCAGCAGGTCGTCGATCAGCTGCGCCATGCGACGCGCAGCGGCAGAAGACAGCTCGAGATACTCCTTTCCTTGTTCATCCAGGCGCTCACCGCAGTCTTCCAGCAGCGCTCGGCTGTAACCCTCGATGGCTCTGAGCGGCGCACGCAGGTCGTGGGACACCGAGTAGGCAAAGGCCTCAAGCTCTTTGTTCGCCAGCTCGAGCTGTTTCTGATAGACGAGGATCTCTGTCCTGCGACGATCGAGCTCCAGGAACACACGCACCTTGCTCAGGAAGACCGGGGGCGAGTAGGGTTTGATAATGTAGTCGACCGCGCCCGACTCGTAGCCCTTGAACATATGGAGGTCATCCGTGCGTTCGGCGGTCAGAAAGATGATCGGCAGATCGCGGGTCTTCTCGTCGCCGCGCAGCAGCCCTGCCAGCTCGTAGCCGTCCATGCCAGGCATCTGCACGTCCAGAATCGCCAGCGCGAATTCGTGGTTCAGGCAGGCGGCGAGCGCCTGATTGCCGCTTCCTGCCTTGACCACGTCAGCATCGACGTCGGCGAGCGTCTTTTCGAGCGCCAAGAGGTTCTCACGCCTGTCGTCCACAATAAGGAGCTTCTGCCGTCTAATCATCGTGCCTCCCTGGACGCGGCCTGCTCAGGTCCACGCGGGAATTCGTCCGTTCGCGCAATCTGCAGCAGGAGCGCACCGATGTCGGCCGGCCCCAGGATGATGTCGATACCTGCCCGGTCGATGGCTGCCCGGGGCATGACCGGCTGCTCTGCCGTGGCCGGATCCTGGGCGATGGACAGGCCGCCGAGGCTCTTCACCAGCCGCGCGCCCTCGGCGCCGTCATTGTTGGCGCCGGACAGCACGACGCACACCAATGCATCGGTCCAGACCCTCGCCGCGCTTTCGAAAAGAACGTCGACGGAGGGCCGGGCCCAGTTGACTTTCGCGTCCGTGGAAAGCGCCATGGTTCCGCCGCGTTCCACCAGGAGATGGTAGTCCGCAGGCGCGACGTAGACGTGCGCGGGCTCGATGCGTTGCTTGTCGAAGACCTCACAGACCGGGAGCGCCAGTCCTGCGCCGAGGTGCTCCACGAACAGGCCGCCATCTGACGGGTGGAGGTGGTTGACCACGAGGATCGGGATCGAGAAGTCGGCAGGCAGGACGGCGAGCACGGTGCGCAACGCCTCCATCCCGCCTGCTGAGCCTCCCAACACGATGGCCTCGATGCGACCGGCCACCTCACGATGAATGACGCCTGCGCCAGTGCCCGTGATGCGCGCGCGAATCTCGGCCATCACCGCACCTTCTTCCTGTAGATCCGGGCCGCGGAGTCCACGGCGTCGTAACCCCCGGCCACTTCGGTGAACTGGATGTCCTCCTTGGTCCCCAGGCACAAGAAGCCCCCTCGCACCAGACTCTCGTCGAAGAGCCTGAGCGCGCGGTTCTGCAGCTCTGGGTTGAAGTAGATAAGCACATTGCGGCAGAAGACGAGGTGCATCTCCCCGAACGCCGCGTCGGTGGCCAGGTTGTGGTTGGCGAAGGTGATGCGTTCTTTGAGGCTGGCGTCGACCGCGGCCGACTCGTACCGTGCGTGATAGTACTCGGAGAAGGAGCCTTTGCCGCCCGCCTCCTGATAGTTCCGGGTGAAATCCTTGATCCTTTCCGCCGGGTAGATGCCCTGGCGGGCTTGCTCGAGGGCGTGGTCGTTGAAATCGGTGCCGAAGATGGTCACCCGATCGAAGAGCCCTTCCTCCTTGAGCAGGATGGCGAGGGAGTAGACTTCCTCGCCCGTGGCGCAGCCCGCGTGCCACACCTTGACGAATGGGTATGTCTTCAGCAAGGGCACGACCTTCTCCCGCAGGGCGCGATACACGAAGGGATCCCGGAACATCTCGGTGACCGCGATCGAGAAGTACTGGGCCAGCTCGGAGAAGAGCGCCTCGTCGTAGAGGACGCGCGGAATCAGCTCGGAGATCAAGCGCACGTTCTTGCCGGACATGAACTGCCGGACCCGGCGGTCGATGGACGCTCGGGCGTAAGAGCGAAAGTCATAGCCGTAACGCTGATAGACCGCCTCGAGGAGAAGCTCGACCTCGATGTGCTCGATCTCGGATGGTTTCATGACCGCTCTACCTCATTTCCTTGGCTTTGCGTTTCTTGGTGCTCTCGGCGTCTTGGTGGTGTCAGTTTCAATGCCTTACCACCAAGACGCCAAGAACACCCAGAATGACGAGAGAGCAAGTCTTCATGGGCAGTGGCGCAGCACCGCTGCATGAGAAACTCCCAATACTCCACCACTCCATCACCTGTACAGCCACACGCGCATCATGGACAGTAGCTGGTCCTGGTCCACCGGCTTGGGCAGGTAGTCGCTCGCGCCGTTGGCCATGCACTGCTCGCGATCGCCTTTCATGGCCTTGGCAGTCAGGGCGATGATTGGGAGCTTAGCGAAGCGTTCCTGCGCTCGGATGCGGCGCATGGTCTCGAGCCCGTCGAGCACCGGCATCATGATGTCCATCAGCACCACGTCCATGTCCGGCTGCTCGGCGAGGAGCTTGAGCGCCTTCTCCCCGTTCTCGGCCTTGAGCACCATCATCCCGTAATCGGAGAGCAGCTTAGACAGCGCGAACACCGTGCGCATGTCGTCGTCTACGACCAGCACCTTCTTGCCGCGCAGCAGAGTGTCCGACTCATGGAGGTCCGTGATGATCTGGCGCTTGCGCTCGGGCATCTCGGCCACCACCCGGTGCAAGAAGAGCGACACCTCGTCGAGCAAGCGCTCCTGGGAACGGACGTCCTTTACGATGATGGAGTCGGAGTAGGAGCGAAGCTCCATCTCCTCGTCGCGGGTCAGATCGCGGGCGGTGTACACGATGACCGGCGGTATTTCCACGCCCCCCTCCTGCTCGGCTCGCTTGAGGAGCTGACCGCCGTCCATGTCCCACAGACCCAGGTCGAGGATCATGCAGTCGTAGCGCTTAGACCTGAGGGCATCAAGGGCTTGCTGGGCGCCCGCGGCCTCGTCGACTCGCACCTGGTCGTCGGCGATCAGCTCGACGATGCTGCGGCGCATGTCGTTGTCGTCTTCGACGACGAGAACGGTCTTGACTCTGCTCGCCGCCACGTCCTCGAGCTTCTTGAGCGCCTCGTCGATATCTTCCCGGGTCACGGGCTTGCGCAGGTGACCAATCGCGCCCTTGCGCAAGGCCGCAGTCGATGGTTCCTCGACGGAGATGATGTGAACCGGGATGTGGCGGGTGGCAGGGTTTTCCTTCAGGTCCTCGAGAACGCGCCAGCCGTCTATGCCCGGCAGCTTGATGTCGAGGATGACGCCCTTCGGCCGGTGGTGTCTGGCAAGTTCGATGCCATCTTCACCGCTCGCCGCTGCCAGGCACTTGAGCCCTCTTTCCCGGCATTGCTTGACGAGCAGGCCGGCGAAGCCGGCATCGTCTTCGATGATCAGGATCACGTGATCGCCGTCCTTGATCACCCCTCGGTCGTCGGGAACCGGCGCGGGAAGCCCTTTGGCGGCGGTCTCGACTGCAGCTTCAGCACGAGCGGCCGCGAGCGCGCTGCCAGCCGTGGTGTGGCTCGCCTCGCCCACATTTTTTGGCCCCTCGATTGGCAGGAACACCGTAAAAGTCGAGCCCTTGCCGGGCTCGCCCTGCAATTGGATCTCGCCGCCGAGCAACTTGACCAGCTCACGGCAAATGGACAGGCCGAGGCCGGTTCCGCCGTACTTGCGCGATATGCCTCCGTCGGCCTGCTGGAAGGCCTCGAAGATGACCTTGTGCTGGTCGGCCGCGATGCCGATTCCCGTGTCTTGGACGGCAATCGCCACGGTGGGTTCGTGGGAAAGGCCGCTGCGCCGCAGGTCAGCATCCAGAGCGGGCATGCCAAAGGTCACTGTGACGCCTCCTTGCTCCGTGAACTTCAGCGCGTTGGAGAGGAGGTTGCGAATGACCTGCTCGAGGCGCTTGCGGTCCGTGGTGATGCGTTCTGGTGCGCCCTTCAGGACGGAAGCCTCGAATGAAAGGCCCTTCTCCAGTGCGAGGTGCTGGAAGCTCGTGCGCATCGAGTCGGCGAGATCGGAGACCATGACCTCGTCGAGCTGCAGCTCCATGCGCCCGGCCTCGATCTTCGACAGGTCGAGGATCTCGCTGATCAGCGAGAGCAAGTCGCTGCCGCTCTGGTGGATCACCCGCGCCGACTCCAGCTGGTCGTTGGTCAGGTTGCCCTCCTTGTTTTCGGAGAACCCGCGCGCGAGCAAGAGCAGACTATTGAGCGGTGTTCTGAGCTCGTGAGACATGTTGGCCAGGAACTCGGACTTGTACTTACTCGCCAGGGCGAGCTCCTCGGCCTGCTCCTCGAGATCCTTCCTTGCATGCTCGACCTCTTTCTTCTGACGTTCTAGAACCCGGTTCTTCTCCTCGAGCTCTTCGTTCGCGGCCTGCAGCTCCTCCTGTTGGGCTTTGAGCTCCTCCTCAGACTGCTTCAGCCGCTGGGTCTGCTCCTCCAACTCCTCGTTGGCGCTCTTCAACTCCTCCTGTTGCACCTGGAGCTCCTCGGTCAGGCGCTGCGATTCCTCCAGGGCGACGCGCAGGCGCTCGCGTCCCTGGGTGGTCTCGAGCGTGATGGCCACCGCCGGCATCGCCTGGCTCAGGTACTCGAGCTGCTGGTCGGTGAGCGGGCCGAGGGTCGCGACCTCGATGGCTCCCTTGACCCGGTCCTGGAACGCCAGGGGCGTCACACAGATGTGACGGGGCACGGCCTCGCCGAGCCCGGAGGTCACCTTGATGTAGTCGTCGGGAACGTTGGAGACCAGGATCTGCTTGCGCTCCAACGCGGCTTGGCCGACGAGGCCTTCACCGAGCCCGAACCGGTTGGAGAGGTTCTTGCGCCAGGTGTAGGCATAGCTTCCGAGAAGCGACAGGGCTTGCTGCCCGCCCTCTTCGCTCATCGTGTAGAACACGCCCACCTTGGCGTCGAGATACGCCGACACTTCGGAGATGACCTTGCCCGCGATGTCGGCGAGCGCAAGCTCGCCACGCATGACGTCACTCAGCCGCGTCAAGCCGGTCTTCAGCCAATCCTGCGCCTCGCTCTTGCTGCGTGCCGAGCGCAGTGCAGCCTGCATCTTGTCCACCGACAAGGCGAGCCTGGCGACCTCGTCGCGGCCGGAGACATCGATTGCATTGTCCAGGTTCCCTCCCGCGATGGCGTCAGCGACCGACACCATGGAGCCCAGAGAACTCGTGATGGCCCGCGTCACCACGAGCCCGAAGGCGAAGCCCACCAGGAGGGTGGCGAGCAGGGTACCGATCATGATCATAATCGCGGCGCGGCTGCTGGCGTCGCTGTCTTGCTTGCGCTGGTCGAGCGCGGCATTGGAGTCGTCGATGAGCGATTGCAGCTCCTCCCGCGCCTTCACTGTATAGTCCCTCGCTGGCCCCGCACTCAACTGCATCGCCCCGGCTTTGTCGTTCTTTGCGATCAGGTCACGGATCCGCTGGTGGATCGCAAGGTACTCGCCGTACTCATTCATGAACGCGTCGATGTGGTCGGTGCCGCGCGCTCCCACGATCTCCTGAAGCTTGACAACAAGCTCCCGAACCTCTCGCTGCTGGACATCGAACGCACTTCGGTAGCGCGTCCGCTCCTCCTCGGTGTCCGAGATGATCATGTTCTTCTCATCGATGATCATGTCGAGGAAGTATGGCCTGAGCACGGCTATCTGCCGGATGCTCGCCGCCTCCACACCCACCGCCGTGTCCAGGCTCCGGCGGGCCGCATCGAGGTAATACAACCCTGCCAGCGCCAGGGTGGCCTGGAACGCAAGCCCCACGACCACGACCAGGAGTATTTTCCCCCGGACCGAAAGGTTTTTGAGACTAATCATGGCATCCTCCCTCCAACCTAAGAGACCTCGGACTTCTTGCTCGCAGCGACTACCTGGTCCGTTGCAATGAAAGTTCTCGGCCCGCGGCCATCCGCACCGCTCGCTTGATCTGCTCCATGTCGACGGGCTTCGGAATCAACATCAAGGGTCCATAGACTGCCGCCTGCAACATCAAATCGCCGTCCGGGTAACCTGTGACGATGACAACTGGCAGCTCGGGATGATTGATGCGGAGCTTCTGCAGAAACTCGGGACCAGACATGCCCGGCATCTTCAGGTCCAAGAGCACGAGATCCGGCTGGTCTCCGGCAACCTTCTCCAACCCCGCAATGCCGCTCGTGGCAGTCACCACCCGACAACCGACCCCTTCCAGTGATCGACAAATCAGGTTGAGCACCATCTCGTCGTCGTCGATAACCAGAACAGTCGCCGGTCGCGTTCGCGCATGGTGCTCCTCGGACCATCGTTTCAGGGCGTCCCTGCTGAAACGCCAATCCTTGCCCACTTTGAACGAGGGAACCTCGCCGCGCCTGGCGAGTCTCCGTACCGTTTCGACGTGGGCACCGAAAAACGCGGCCGCTTCGCTGGCATTCAGAATGTCCGAGTTGCGAGTCATTTCATCTCACTCCAGCCGCAGGAACATCATGACTTCCGCATCTGTGCTTTGCCCAATCAAGCCGCTCCATCAACACCGGAATCGCGCCCTGTCTCGTTTCCAGGTCAGGTGTTGAGTTTAGTTTCGGCAAGTTGAGTTTAGTTGATAAGGTTTTTTTCACGTACCGGGTTGCGATGGCTGCGGAGTGGAAAGCGGTGTCAGGTCTTCCGAATCCAATTCTCGGCGCGTCGCCTCACTCGACCGAATCGACACACCTCGAATCCGGCCTCACGATCTCAGCGTTAGAGTTGCTGAAGACGGCATAGACCGACCAGCTCCCCTGGCCGGACAGGCCCCTTGATCCGTTGGATTCGGAAGACCTGACACCGCTTTTCGACGCGCCCGCGGCTGCTATTTCGCCTTCTTCAAGAACGGCACGCCGTTGATCATCCAGTCGGGCGCGGGCTTGTCCTTGAGGTAATGGTCGTGGAAATAGGGGACGTTCACGATTTCCCGCTTCCTCGGCAGCGAACTTGAAGTCGGTAATTATTAGAAATGGGTGAACATCCCCTATTTCCTGCTATTCTCCACCCAGCGCGAAAAAGCGATTTCCTATCATTGTATTTTGGAATGTCATCTTCGATATTTCCATGATATCATCTACGCATGATCAGCCGGCCGGGAGTTATCGACAGAGTGTTGCGCACTTTTCTGGTTCATCCGATTGCCGCAGTCTTGGGTCCGCGGCAGTGCGGCAAAACTACCCTCGCGAGGATGCTGGCCGAGCGGGAGCCATCAAGCTATTATGACCTCGAAAACCCTACAGATGCACAACGTCTTTCCAATCCGCTCCAGGCAATGGAGAGTCTGTCCGGGTTAATTATTATCGATGAAATCCAGCGCAAACCGCAGCTCTTCGAGATCCTCCGTGTGCTCGCCGATCGTCCCGGCAACCCGGCGCACTTTCTGGTATTGGGTTCAGCGTCCCCAACGCTGATCAAGGGAATCTCGGAATCTCTTGCAGGACGGGTCGGCCTGATCGACATGTCAGGATTCAGCCTCAGCGAAGTTGGTGTGGGACAGCAGGAGCGGCTCTGGATTTTTGGAGGATTTCCAAGATCATTTCTTGCCCCGGAATCATCAGCCAGCATGATGTGGCGTCAGGATTTCATCCGGACATTTCTGGAACGCGACATACCGCAGCTCGGCATCACGATTCCGGCCGAGACCTTGCGCAGGTTCTGGACGATGATAGCCCACTACCATGGCCAGGTGTGGAACGCCTCGGACATCGGGCGCTCGCTCGGCGTCTCCGAGCATACGACGCGGCGTTATCTTGACATCCTGGCAGGCGCTTACATGGTTCGAATCCTGCCGCCGTGGTTCGAGAATCTCAAAAAGAGGCAGGTGAAATCACCGAAGATCTACATTCAAGACAGCGGGATCCTGCATGCGCTCCTGCAGCAGCCGAGTCTGCGCGAGCTGCAGGGTCATCCGAAGCTGGGGGCATCCTGGGAAGGCTTTGCGCTGCAAGAAGTCCTGGCGGTTCTCCAAACCCGAGACGCTTATTTCTGGGGAACCCATGCGGGCGCCGAGCTGGATCTCCTGGTCCTGGCCAAGGGAAAGAGGTACGGCTTTGAATTCAAATACGCAGACGCACCGGGCCGCAGCCGCTCGATGCATGCAGCCATACACAGCCTGAATCTAAGCCACCTCTGGGTCGTCTGCCCCGGCAAAGAAGAATACGCGCTGGAAAACAACATCTCCGTGGTCCCCTTATCCAGCATCAAGAGCCGGGTTCGTTCGAAGCTGTCAAACACATCCTGAAAAAACGGGGACATTGACTTCGTGAGTTCGTACCGCGATCAGTTTGGCCACATGATTAGGCCTGCTCCTTGGTGGTTGAGTTTGATAGCCCCCGCCGAGATACGCGGAAACTGAGAGTCGAAGAGTATGTCGTCCCAGATCTCCGGCGCGGGCTTTCGGGATCCGGCGGCATACTACTTGTCTCTTCGTGAGCGACATATTGCTCAAGTTCGAGGGGTTTCGGGGACAGGCGCCATAACCTCGAAATTCCACAAGATCAGTTTCCACCAGTCTTGGAATAGTTTCGAGGTTATGGCGCCTGTCCCCGAAATCCCCGGTTTTGTTTTCTTTGGCGTTGTCCAACAGAATTCATTTCAGTATGCTGCAGGCAGACACTAGTGGCAGTTATCCCATAGCTTCTGGAGGCCGATTTGGACTTTGTGAGGGTGATCGGAGAGGTGGCAGGGTTTTTCGAGCGCGAGAGATTCTCTCTTGCGGCCATCGGTGCATTTGCACTTCACGCGTACGGACTAAGCCGAGCAACATCGGATCTGGACTTTGTGACTGAGCTTGCTGCACAAGCCAGGCTGGTCCCATTCCTCGAATCCTTAGGTTATGAAACACTCCACCTTTCTGCCGGCTACTCGAATCACCTGCATTCCGATCCCGCCATGGGCCGGATCGATTTCGTTTATGTCGGCGGCGAAACCAGCCGGCGGTTGTTCGGATCCACCCGGATCATGCCGGTGATGGAAGGGATTTCTCTGGCGGTTCCGCGCGCAGAGCACCTGGCGGCGATGAAGATTCAAGCTATGAAGAACGATCCTGAGCGCACGTTCCAGGAGATGGCGGATATCCTTTTCCTGCTCCGGCTGCCAGAGATTGACGAAGATGAGATCCGGGGATATTTTGAAAAACAGGGGATGATCGAAAAATACCATGAAATCCGCAAGCTCTTGTAAATTGCTCGACCTGGAACGTGATCTTCCCACAACCTCGGAGGATGTCCTCGCCATGAGGCGCGCCCGGGAGTCTCAACCATTGAATCTCGCGGCCTACCTTGAATTCCTTGCGAGTTTTCCGCCATCTCCCATGAGCGCGCTTCGTGCCCGCAAGGGCCCCGCCGGCCTCAAGCCCTTCGAGCTGTAGCGGATGATTTTTTGTCATATTTTGGCAGGGATTGTCGTTTATTAAGCATGAATCCTTGCGACAACGCTTCGTTGCGCGTGATCAGCCGCGATATCAGTGACGGAACTTGCCAAAACCTTACCTTAGAGAGAGCTTTTCAGGAACATTATGACAGGCTGGTCGGCATTCTGACGCGGCTCACCGGGGACCGAGGCCGTGCCGAGGAATTTGCAGCCGAGGCTTTCTGGAAGCTTTCGACGCGCCCCGCTTTGTTTCGGCCCGACGGCAATCTTGCCGGATGGCTTTATCGCACCGCAATGAATCTTGGCTTGGACATGATCCGGGCAAATTCCCGCCACAAGCGAAGGGAACAAGCCGCCCAGGTGAGTGAAATCTCGAACCTGCAGAGAGCAGGCGCCCTGGACGAAATTCTTCTTGAGGAAAAGCGAAAGCACGTGCGTGCCGTCCTGTGCGCCCTGAAGCCCGCGCAAACGCGACTGCTCCTGCTGCGCAGCACCGGCATGACTTACAAGGAGATTTCTGAGTTTCTGCGGCTGAAACCTGGTTCCATAGGCACTCTTCTGGCGCGGGCGGAGGCTGAATTTGAGAAGAAATACCGGGCCTGGTATGGAGGCGAGAAATGAAATCCTGCATGAATGAAGGAAAGTTGCGGGCTTGCCTGGATCGCGAATTGCCGGAGGACGAGGCGAAGTCGGTTTCACGGCACCTGCTCGCATGCAAACAGTGCAGCGCCAAATTCGAGCTGTTGCGCTCAAGAGCCGCTTCTATCGCTGCCATGATGTGTTCTCTCCAGCCCCTTTCTGCGGATCCTCCAAATGAAGCTGAAGAGGCTCTCGTACGCATTTGGTCTCGGGCTCGCAGGACCTTCGCTGCGCGTTTGCTTTGGGCCGCGTCCGCCGGCATGGGACTGGTTTTGCTCTTGGTCGCGGTCGCCGTCACAGAGAAGCACTCCAGTGTGCCGGTTATTCAAAAGCGGGCCGGCCCTGCACTTTCGATTGAAAAGGAGCTTCCCCAAGCGCCGAAAACAAAATCGGCAGGCGAGGGATCGGCCGGCTCCGCCGCGCGCAAGGTGGATGGTTTTCTACCGCTCGACGATGGAGAGCCCATACAAATGGGGTTTATAGTGCGCATGAACCTGCCCGCTTGGGTCCTGTCTCCGTGGGAGGGCGGCATGAGGTCCGGGGAGATCCAGGCCGATGTCATCGTCGACGAAACCGGCCGCGCCCGGGCAGTCCGTTTTCTTAAATAGAAACTGTCATTGCAGTGTCTTTATGCGAAAGGACAAAGACATGAAAAAAGCTCTTATATGGTTCGGCATGCTGGCTGTCGTCGCAGGTAGTGCTTTCGCGCAGGACGATCCAGCCAAAATCAAGGCGAAGATGGCGGCGGATAAAGCCCTCTCTAAAGCCCAAGCAGACATACAAGACAGAGAACAAAAAAAGAGGGTCCAGGCATTGGCGGAAGAAATCAATGCGATCAAGCTCAAGGTTCTCGAGGCAACCTTGGAGAAAGTCGTGTCTCAAGTGCTGACGCTGAGCAAAAACGCGCAGCTTGGGCTCATCGGAACCAACGTGAAAAACGCGCCTTACTCAGCCGAAGCGATAACCGAAGCCCGGCAGGTATTGGCAGACGGGACGCGGATCGAGCAGCGCCATAGCTACAAGATATACCGTGACAGCCAGGGGCGCTTGCGACGTGAAAGCGAATCCGGAATGGAGGTGTGGATCATCGATCCGGTGGCCAGTGCAAGCTATGTGCTCGATGTACAAAACCAGATCGCGAAAACCGCCCCGCTCTGGGTGCCGCTCGACAACACAGGCGAGCGTGCGTTCGTAAAACAGGAGGGGGCTAGAGATGAGCAGATCATAGTACCGATCGACAAACCGAAGTCTCTTGAGCGCACCACGAGGATAAATTCCTTAGGCAGGCAGATCATCGAAGGAGTAGAGGCGGAAGGCCGTGAGACGATCGAGACCATCAATGTCGGGACGATCGGCAACGACCGGCCCATCATAATCACCTCAGAGAGCTGGTACTCTCCGGAACTCCGGCTGCAGGTAATGACGAGACATTATGACCCCCGCACGGGCGAGAGCACTTTCCGCCTGTCCGGCCTGCGCCGAGATGAACCCGCGCCGGACCTCTTCAGGGTCCCGGCAAACTACCGGATTGTCTCTGGCAAGTAAGGCTTCTCAACTCATCTCTGCTGGCCCTGGATGGAACTTAGGAAATTCAGACCGGGCCCATGGAGAGTAGCCGTGAAGGGCCTCATCAAGGTCGACGCCTTCGGCAGAAAGGAGGACGCGTTCTTGGTGACACTACGAGCAGAGGTACCTTCGCTTGCAGCCAAAAGGCAACAAAAAGTCTTCACGGCAGCGGGAACACCGAAGGCGGGCGAAACCGGTTGAGGGCGAAGCAACCTCACCGCGCTTGTGAAGCACGGCAAGGTTGCCTCGTCCCCTGAGCGAAATCGTGGTGCGTCTTTCTACTTCGCCTTCTTTATGTACGGCACGCCCTTGATCATCCAGTCCGGCGCGGGCTTGTCCTTGAGGTAATGGTCGTAGAACTGCTGGATGCGAACCAGAAAATCCTTCTGGTTCTCGATGTTCCGCAGTCCATGGGCCTCGCTGGGATACGACAAGAAGATCACGTTTTTCCCGTTGAAGCGCAGCGCGTTGTAGAATTCGAGCCCCTGCAGCCAGTCAACCGACCCGTCATCCGTGCCTTGCATCAGCAGCAGCGCCGTGTTCATCGTCCGGGCGTGGAAAACCGCAGACTGGTCGATAAACAGTTGCAAGTCGTCGTATGGATTCGTGCCGAACCGGCCCTGGCCATAAATGTCGTAGCGGTGCTGGTTCGTGCCACTCGTCTTCCAGAGTTGGTTGAAGTCGCTGATCAGGTCCGAAGCGGCGGCGCCGGCAACGATCGCCGCGAACATCTTCGATTGGGTCGAGATGTAAGCCGAACCCTGGCCGCTGTAACTGTGGCCGTGCAGGCCGACCCTCTTCGGATCGGCGTAACCCATATCGATGACCTTCTGCACGCCCGCCTCGACGCACTCGAGCATGTCCGAGTGCGACGTGCGCGTGTTGAAGTGGATGTCGGGCTGCATGACCAGGACGACAAAAAGAACAGAAAATCCGGCCGGGTTGTGTGACGCTTACTGATCTGCCGCCGAACCGAATTGACAACGTTGTCATTATTGACTACGATTGTTGTGGAAGTATACAACATGATCAATCTCCGCTCACAACTCCGCCAAAGGCTCCTCGGCTACTACTTCACCAATCCCGCCGCCGAGCATTACCTGCGGGAACTTGCCGCAATCCTCCAGGAAGATCCCGCCAACCTCTCGCGGGAGCTTGCCGGGCTTTCGCGCCAAGGCCTTTTTATGTGGCGCACAAGCGGGCGGCAGAAGTACTTCCGCCTCAACCGGTCCTATCCACTCTATGAGGAGTTCAAGCGGATCATCTTCAAGACGGTCGGAGTAGCCGCCGAGCTCCGGAATGTCCTGGAGCGCGCCGCCGGCGTCCAGGAGGCGTACCTTTACGGCTCATTTGCTCGAGACCAGCAGGATGCCTCAAGTGACATCGACGTGCTCATCGTCGGCGAGCCCGACAGCGAAAAGCTGGAAGAGACGATGCGGAAGTTGGAGCGCCAATTCAAGCGGGAGATCAACTACACGGTCATGAGTGCCAGAGAGTTCCAAACCAGGCGCAGGAAAAAAGATGCTTTCCTTGTGGACATCCTGCTGCACAAGCACATCAATCTCTTTTCCTCATGAAGAAACTCAAACCCCAGCGCGTAGATTTCGAGTAGATCGGGAGGTTTTTGGCCAGCGCGGCAAAGAAGCTCGCGGCGGCCAAAAAGACCCTTGCGATCGACGAGGAGGCTTCGTACCAGCTCGCATACGAAGCCATGCTGAAAGCGTCGCTCGGCTTCATGCACTTTCTTTATTCAGCGCACCCTGGAGGCCCTCCTGCAGGGCGCGCTTTCATTCCCGCAACGGAGATGTTGCATTTCAGTAAGCGATAGCGAAACAGCAGCATGAGCCGGACCGCGAATTCCGTGCCACACTTCCTCGAGACTCTCATGACACTCGAAAAACTTGCCGGAGTTAAACTCATCCACACCCTTGTGAATCTGGAGGATCGTTTCCGGATCCATGCGGAGCGGATCGGTTCCGTCTGTCAACATCTCAACCTCCAGGAAATCGAGGAACTGCGCTTGTCCCCCACGCACACCGATTGCTGATGTAAAGATGATAATGGGTAAACGTGGGAGCTGTCCGCAATTTCTGAAGAGAGAAACCGTACCTTAGATGGTTGAGAACGAAGCAACCTCACCGCGCTTGTGAAGCACGGTAAGGCTGCCTCGTCCCCCTCACGAGATCGTGGTGCGTCTTTCTATTTCGCCTTCTTCAAGAGCGGCACGCCCTTGATCATCCAGTCCGGCGCGGGCTTGTCCTTGAGGTAATGGTCGTAGAACTGCTGGATGCGAACCAGAAAATCCTTCTGGTTCTCGATATTCCGCAGTCCATGGGCTTCGCTGGGATACGACAAGAAGATCACGTTTTTCCCGTTGAAGCGCAGCGCGTTGTAGAATTCGAGCCCCTGCAGCCAGTCAACCGACCCGTCATTCGTGCCTTGCATCAGCAGCAGCGCCGTGTTCATCGTCCGGGCGTGGAAGACCGCAGACTGGTCGATAAACAGTTGCAAGTCGTCGTATGGATTCGTGCCGAACCGGCCCTGGCCATAAATGTCGTAGCGGTGCTGGTTCGTGCCACTCGTCTTCCAGAGTTGGTTGAAGTCGCTGATCAGGTCCGAAGCGGCGGCGCCGGCGACGATCGCCGCGAACATCTTCGATTGGGTCGAGATGTAAGCCGAACCCTGGCCGCTGTAACTGTGGCCGTGCAGGCCGACCCGCTTCGGGTCGGCGTATCCCATGTCGATGACCTTCTGCACTGCCGCCTCGACGCACTCGAGCATGTCCGAGTGCGACGTGCGCGTGTTGAAGTGGATGTCGGGCTGCATGACCAGGTAGCCGTTGCTCACGAACCCGGCGAACTGCGGGCTCGAGGCGTAAGCCGGGGCCTGGTACACGTGGAGGTTTTGCGAGTTCTTTTCATAAAAATTGACCAGCATGGGCAGTTTCTGCCCCGGCTTGTAATCGTCCGGGATGGCCAGCGTGCCCTGCAGCCGGATGCCGGCCTTGTTCTTGAACTCGAACAGGATGCGGTGTCCCCACTTGTATTCCGACTGTTGGGGGTTGGCGTCCGTGATTCGCTTGGGGTTCGTGAACTTCGTGTCGGCCAAGTAATAATCCGGAAAATCAACGAACGTCTCCATCGTGAAGAGCAAGCGGTCGACCTTTTTCGCCTTGACGATGCGGCCGAAGGACTTGTCGTCGTAAACAAGCTTCTTCAGCTCCTTGCCGTTCAGCTCGTAATAGCCCGCCTTCTTCGTCCACTGGCCGAAGGCCGTGAGAAGCACGGGCTTGGAGAGGTCGATAGTCCGGTCCTGCTGCCGTCCCCCAGGCCCGCCGAATTGCCTGTCAGTTTCACCGTGATCCGCGTCAACGTCGAAGGTCTCGTCGTCGACTTCTCTGGTCGTAACAGCCTGTTCCGCCTCGCCGCCGAGGGGCTGGTATCGGAAGCGGATCTCCTCCTTGGTGCCGACGCCGCCGGTCAGGTTCTCGGCCGGCGAGCCGTCGTAAGGCTGGAGATAAATGTCGTACTGGTGGTTGAGGATGATCCCGCGGCCGTCCTTTGTGTACCCCGCGATGCCGTAGGAGGACTTGATCCCGGGATGGTCATAGTCCTTGTCTACGAAGCTCACGGCCGCCTTTTGCGTCAGGTTCTTCGTCTGGCCGGTCTCGAGGACATAGTCCCAGACGCAACCATCCTTCCAGTAGAGGAAGTGCTTCGAGTCGGGCGACAGGCCGAAGGTCTGGCCTTGCGCCTTGAACATCAGCGTCCGCTCGCCCGTCGTCATGTTGACGCGGTAGTAATCGGCCTTGGTCTCCTGCCAGTCGGAGACATACGCGCGGTCCTCGCGGCCGACGCCCCACGCCTCGTTGCGGGTGAGCTGGATGGTCCGCATGTTCTCATCGGTGAGCCGGACGAACTTGTTGACGTTGAGGAGATATGCAGCCCGGTAGGTAAAATTCTGGTCCTGGTTCGCTTGAATCATCTGCACGGACTGTAGACGGTCGTCCTTTGAGTGCCAGATATCGACGTTTGCGACTGGCGGCGCGTCGTCTCTCCTCCTCTCAGGCTCCTTCACCTGTTCCTTGATTCCGAAAAATACTCGCGTCAAATCTTCGTTCCATGACACGGTCCCCTTTTCACTGATCACCGTGTCCTTGGGAAAATCGGCGGCGCCAGTCGCTTTGAATTCGAAGCGCTCGGGTTCCTTGTCGAGGCCTTTGAATGCCAGGAGGCTATTCTCGCGCTCGACAAAACCTGTTTTCTTTTCACCCTTGAGCACGGCGAGCGCCGTGCCCTCGTCATCCCAGACCAGTCTTCCGTAAAGTGCTTTACCGCTATCCAGGGTCCGGCGGATTCCTTTCGCGAGGTCCAGGACAGCGACGCCGTTCCCCATCATGTCCGCGGCGTCGATCGTGAAAGCGAGGAGCGCGCCCCCCTTGTTGGGTGCAAACTCGCCGGTGCTGCCAAACAGCTCATCGACCCCGCCGTCAAGCCGGTGGACGATCATGTCCGTGCCGTTGTGCGCGGCCTGGTCAAGCTTTGGTCGTTTGATGATAAGGGCCCGAGAGCCCTCGGTGAAGGCGAAGGAGGCAACGTTGTCCCAGGATGTCTTCTCGCCGCTCGCGAGATTGAGCAACTCGAGCCGGCGCGTGGGAGCTGCTGCCGCCCCGGCGGCCGTGCCCTGCCCTTGCGGCGCTTGCCCTCCGCCGCCCCGTCCCCCGGTACCGGTACTCGGGGCAGTAGCTCCGCGCCCTTGACCTCCGCGAGCGCCCGTGCGCTCCGGCGGATTCACCAGATACGCAATCCAGTGGGAATCGTCGGAGAACTGGGGCCCGCCACCTCCTGCAAAACCGCCGCCGGCCGGACCGCCGCCGCCACCGCGCGCTCCGGCTGCCTGGGGCCCGAGCGAAATCGTGTAGAGCTTCTCACCATCGAGTTGCTTGACATTCAGCGTCGCGTCCCCCTCGCGGAGCCGGTAGACGTAGCAAGCCCAGTTGCCGTCGTCCGACAGGGCGACATTTGCGATCGACCGCCAGCGCCCGTAGTCCTCAATAGCCAGGGCTTTCTTCTCGCCCGCCGTCTGTTGCGCCGGCTGGGCCGGGCCTTGTGATTTGGGCCCGCCCCGAAGCCCCATGGGCGGAACGACGATCAGCAGAATCGCAGCAATAAGAACAAACAATCGGGATTGGGATTTCTTCATTTGCGCCCCTCCTAATTCGATTAACTCGAGCCCACAAAGTCATCTCACAGGCCGAACCTCGTTGCCGGCATTCATTGAGCGCCGCCTGCGTACCACAGGGCAGTCCAAGAAGAACCCATTTGGGAATCGAGGCCCGAATACAACACCCCCGTGTGTGCGGGGAGCGACAGCAATGTCAGCCGTACCGACCATTCCGAAGCTCGCAAGTGGTGATTATCAAACTCTGCCGGCTAATCATCCAAGAGCAAGCGGTCAAAAGCAACGAAAGAAATGGAAATCGGGAAAAACACTGTCAAAAGTGCATTATAAGGGCCAATGGTTGGTTCCAGACAGAGTCCATCCATTGAGTTCACAAACATGATTACTGTCAGCCTCCGAATCCTTCGTGAAAAGTTGCCTTCTCATTACATTCCCATGACACGAGTCGTCAGCAAGGAGCATAAAATAGGCGCATCGTGCGGAAGATTGAGCCGAGCTTACTCAAACGACACGTTTTTTTATTCCTGGGAGCAATCGTTGCGCCCTGCCTGGTTCTAGTTGCCCTCAGTGTGCGCATGATCGGGCAAGAGCGCCAGCTGCAGGCAAAGCGCGCCAGCGAAGAGCGGCAGCGGCGGGTTGCCCAGGTGAGCCAGGAACTGCTTTCCCGGCTCGAGAGGATCAAGCTGGATCTGGCCGTCGCGCCGGCCAAGCGTGGGCCCGAAGCGGTTGTGTTTGTGGGCAGTGTGCACGACGGTCATCTCTTGCTTCCCTGGGATGCCAATCCAAACGCTCAGCAGTTTCTACAATGGATCGGTGACTCACGCTTTGCAAACAAGATGCGGCAAGCCGAACATGAGGAAATGATCGCCGGGAAGCTAGACGATGCAGTCCGGTTTTATCGGGAGGCGCTTGGAAGCACGTCGCAGCCGGCAGCGCAAGCTTATGCGCGATTATCTCTCGCTCGCACTCTGAGGAAGATGGGCAAACCCAAGGATGGCTACCTGGAGTACAAGCAGGTCCTTGACTCGTCACCGGACCTGGCCGATGAGCACGGAATCCCATTGGCTCTTTACGCTGCGCCTCCTTTGCTCGATGCAGGCCTGCAGCAGAAGGAGGTGCTCGCGCTGATCGCCGCGCATCTGAACAAGAGTGAGCGGTTGCCTCCAGCCGCGCTCTACCTTCTGCGCGATCTCGCGGCGAGACTGGCCGCAGGAGATGCCGTCGGCAAGCTCACGAATCAGATTCAAGATCGCGAGCAGGCGGAAGCCCTACAGAGGGATTTCTCCCGTTTGCTGCTGCTCACGCAGGGCCAGGAGCCAGTGTGGATGGCTTATGGAGAGCCGCTCTGGCTGGTGAGCCTCGCGCCCCAAGCCGGCTCGACCAACGCCATGGCAATTGTCGTGCGTGCACGCGAGATGCTCACGGGGCGGGACTCTTCTCTCGATCAGGTGGAACTGGCCAGCGGCAAAGCGGGCGAGCCTTTGGGCGAACATTTTCCCGGGCTGCGCGCAACAATCCCTGCCGGTGTCGAAGGTGATGACACTTTTCGGCGGACTTTCCTCTTGATCGCGCTCAGTCTGGTGGTCACATTGACTCTGTTTGCCGGCTATCTGCTGTTGAGAGACGTGCGGCGGGAACTTCGCCTTGCCGAGATGCGGTCGCAGTTTGTTTCCGGCGTTTCGCACGAACTGAAGACGCCGCTCACTGCGATCCGGGTTTTTGCCGAATCCATGCGGTTGGATGACGACATGGAGCGCCAGACGCAGCGCGAGTACCTGGATTCCATCCTCCAGGAAAGCGAGCGCCTCGGCCGCCTGGTTGACAATGTGCTGGATTTTGCCAAGATCGAGCATGGCAGGAAAAGCTACCAAATCCGGCGGATCTCGTTGGCCGAAGCGGCCGACGCGGCAGCGCGCATCATGAGGTATCCCTTGGAGCAAGCCGGTTTCCACCTGGAGGTTGTCCTGGATCGGGCCCTGCTCCCGGTTCCTGCGGATCGCGACGCAATCGAGCAGGCAATTCTGAATCTGTTGAACAACGCGATCAAATACTCCGGTGAGTCGCGCGAGATTGCCTTGCGTCTCTTTGGGGACGGCGGCGACGCCGTCATCCAGGTGATCGATCACGGTGTGGGTATCCCGCGGGAGGAACAGGCACGGATTTTTGAGCGGTTTTACCGCGTCCCGTCAGAGGAGAACCAACGCATATCCGGGGCTGGACTGGGCCTCACTCTGGTGGAGCACATCGTCAAGGCGCACGGGGGAAGCGTAGGAGTGGACAGCAATCCAGGGGAAGGAAGCACCTTCACCATCCGGTTGCCATTGGAGAACAAGTCATGAGTCGCATTCTCGTTGTTGAGGATGATCCCGCGATCCTGCGCGGGCTTGCCGACAGTCTCCGGCGCGAATCATACGAGGTTTTGACCGCCGCGGATGGCGAAGCCGCCTGGCGCCTGGTCGAACAAAAGAATCCTGATCTCGTGATCCTGGATCTGATGCTGCCCAACATGAGCGGCTACGAGGTATGCCGCAAGATGCGCGGCGAGGGTCTCAACACGCCGATCCTGATGCTGACGGCTCGGGGCGAGGAAGGAGACCGCGTCTTGGGGCTGGATCTCGGTGCCGACGACTATGTCAGCAAACCTTTTTCACTGCGCGAACTGCTGGCTAGAGTCCGGGCCCTGCTGCGTCGGGCACAGCCTGCGCGGGCCTTGCTTGACGAACTGCGCGTCAATGATGTTTTGATCGACTTCCGCAGTTACGAAGCGCACAAGGGCGGCTTGCCCCTGGAAATGACGCGGCGGGAGTTCCAGTTGTTGCGGGCGTTGGCCTCGCGGCCGGGAGAAGTCATCACCCGCTCGGAATTGCTTGACCAGGTGTGGGGACTCGAAGCCTACCCGACAACCAGGACAGTAGATAACCACGTAGCCGGCTTGCGCGCCAAGCTGGAGCAAGATCCGGCCCAACCGAGGCATCTGCTGACTGTGCGCGGCGTCGGGTACAAATGGGCGCCGTGAAATATGACGCTCCCATGACAAAATCTTCGTGAAGAAATTGCCCGATTGGCAGCATGCCATGACAACCCCCTATGAGGATTCGATTATTGTTCTGAGCGGATCCTTAAACCTATTCTGAGGAGAATGCTCATGAAGAAACTACTGATAGCAATTCTCGCAGCGAGCGTGCTTGCTGTAGGAGCCCAGAGCGGCAACGACTTGTTTCAGAAGGCGCTGCTCATGGAGCGCACCGAGGGCAATCTGCCCGAGGCGATCAAGCTCTACCAGCGCATTGTCGACAAATACGCCGGCGACCGGAAACTGGCCGCGCAGGCTCTGATGCAGATGGCCCAGTGTTACGAAAAGTTGGGCCAGGCAGAAGCCCGCAAAACCTATGAGCGACTGGTGCGGGATTATGCGGACCAGACCGAGCAAGTTGAGATGGCACGCGCCAAGCTGGCGGCGCTGGGCGAATCTCGAAGCAAGGTCGCAGGCTCAGCAATGGCAGTGCGCAGGATATGGTCGGGACCAGAGGTGGACGTCTCAGGAGCTGTATCGCCCGATGGTAGATATCTCTCTTTCGCGGATTCGGAGACCGGAGACCTGGCCATCCGTGACCTGGAGACCGGAAAGAATCGCCGCCTCACGAACAATGGAAAGGACTCACGGGCATTCGCTTGGGGCTCAACATGGTCGCCGGACGGCAGGCAGATCGTTTACGACTGGTATGACGGACGCGTTGGCAAGAATGGGTGGCTCATGAGCGACTTGCGGATCATGAGCCTTAAAACAGCTGAGTCCCGTCTCCTCTACAGATCGAGAGATGGGGAGGAAGTGAATACCTATGATTGGTCTCCTGACGGAAAGTATATCCTAGCGGAGGTGACCAAGTTCGATAGAAGTTCAAATATGGCGTTGATCTCTGTCGCGGATGGATCCGTGCGTGTTCTCAAAACACAGGGTTGGTCGCATGCCAGGTTTTCCCCGGACGGTCGCTACATAGCGGGCGGCCGTCCCCCGCGCAAAGGAATCATGGAGCAGGACGTTCTCCTCTTGTCGCTAGCCGATGGTCTAGAGACCCCGCTGGTCGAGCATCCGGCCGATGATTTCATGCTCGGATGGTCTCCCGATGGGAATTGGGTCCTCTTTGCCAGCGACCGGTCGGGAGCCTTCGGCGTTTGGGCGATTCAGGTAGCCGGCGGAAAAGCGCGAGGAGTTCCTCAACTCATTAAGCTGGATATGCCTCGGATCACACCGATGGGCGTCACGCGCAACGGCTCCTTATACTACGGCCACGCGCCGCTTGCTACGGATGTCTATGTCGCCAAACTCGATCCTGGCACGGGCAAAATCATCGGCCCGCCCGAATTGGCGGTTCAGCGTTTTGAAGGCCTCAGCGCTGCGCCTGCCTACTCGCCCGATGGGAGATACCTTGCTTATGTCTGTGCGAAAGGGCCCATGAACTACATGGCCAGCCCTACGCAAAATATCCTCCGCGTTCGTTCTCTTGAGACCGGCGCAGAACGGGAGTTCTGTACGGAACTCTATGGCATCGATACCCCGCGCTGGTTTTCCGACTGCGGCGCTATACTTCTTGCCGGTCATCATGACAGCAGGATCTACAAGGTGGATACACAGACCGGCCAGATAACCGCGATTCTACGCGACACGCCGGGAGTTATAGTTCGCGACCACGACATCTCGGCTGACGGCAAGGCTTTTTACTATGTGCGGGTGGAGAGGGAAAAGGATCTCTGTCAGATCCTGCTTCGGAACCTCGAGAATGGTGAGGAAAAAGAACTCTACCGCGCCCCGGCTGCCGAACAATTCAGGATCTCCCGTTCGCCGGACGGCAAATGGCTGGCTTTTCTCAACCGGACAGACAACAGGGTCTTGCGGATCATCCCGGCCAACGGAGGAGAGCCGCGCGAGTTATTCCGGTTCGAGCAGAAAGGCAATTGGCTTATAACCATTTCATGGACGGCAGACGGCAAGTACATCCTGTTCTCCCGGCCTGATTCTGATGATGCCAAGCGGGCCTTGTGGCGTGTGCCTGTGAGTGGCGGCAAGCCGGAGAAGATGGGCATCGAAAAGGAATGCGAAAGCGTCAGCGCCCATCCCGACGGACACCTGCTCGCTTTCTCGTTGGGGGAGGAGTCGACTAACGAAGTCTGGGTGATGGAGAACTTCCTGCCGGGACTCAAGGCTGCGCGATAGCAGCGCGCGGGAACTGACTTTAGAACGGGGACTGACGACGCTAATTTATTGATAACAAGTGATATCCGATATTCTGAAGCCAAAAACTTCGACCTACAGCCAAAAAACAGGCTCGAATTTTGATTTTAAAAAAACACTCCGGCTACATTGGAAGGCCTCTGATCCGCACTTCCGCGAGCGTTTCCATCAATTGCCGTCGTTTATGTTCTGAGTTTTATTATGTTTTGAGATTGATTGTTTCTTCTCTGATGCTTTAAAGGAAAAAATAGAAAGTTTTCCTTTTTCTTCCCTTTTTCTTCGCCGTTCCTTTTTCTTTGTCGTTTCTTC
>Ga0315280_10003649_pt1 | contig 23447 bp, 26 predicted proteins | sample YL17G06_40_MG_FD_203697 | JGI IMG/M metagenome (GOLD analysis project Ga0315280, IMG submission 203697) | Sediment microbial communities from Yellowstone Lake, YNP, Wyoming, USA - YL17G06_40 | ecosystem: Environmental > Aquatic > Freshwater > Lake > Sediment | place: USA: Wyoming | collected... | reverse complement strand
TCAGTTAATTGACTATGTTGTCACTTATTAGTGGAGCGCGTTTCTTCTTTTTGTTCGGGTTGCAAATCTTCCATGGGTTTTGGCGGTGGAGTGGTAGCCATTGTCCACCCTATCCAAGCACCTATGCTTAGGATGGAAATGAATGCTATGACTACTGGGATTGCGACGAGCCATAGTCTGATGACTTCAAAAGCCGGCCAGAAAAGTGCAATAACATAGGTGATTGCTAGAGCTACGCAAACAATGCAGATGAACGCTCCAATGGCCTGATCCTTACTCAATAGTGTATCACCTCCGACTAGTTTCTAATAGTGTTCTTAATGGAAAAACTAAGTTGCAAGATGCTTGTCCCTTAGTTCTTTTAATGTCTTCTCAAAAAGGTCTGCTGCATTCCACCCATGAGTTTTAGCCCAGTCAGCTAATTCTGCCAGTCCATTTTGTAGATTAATTGTTGGTTTGAAGTTCAGGAGTTTTTGTGCTTTGGTTGTGTCGGCGAAGCAATGTCTTATGTCGCCTTTGCGGTATTCGTTGGATACGTATGGTTTAAGGTTTGGTTTATTATATAGTTTTGTCAGGGTTTCTGCCATTGCTTTAATGGAGAGTGGTTTTCCTGTTCCGATGTTTATGGCTTGGTAGTTTGCGTTGGTGTGTTCTAGGGCGTTTAGGTTGGCTTTGGCTACGTCTTTTACGTGGATGAAATCTCGTGTTTGGTTGCCGTCTTCGAAGATGTATGGTGGTTTATTGTTTAGTATGCGGCTTGTGAAGATGGCGGCGCATCCTGTGTATGGGTTTGATAGGGCTTGTCTAGAGCCGTAGATGTTGAAGTATCTGAGGGCAACAGCTGGGATGCCGTATGTTTTTCCCATGAGAAGACACATTTCTTCTTGATGGTGTTTGGTCATGGCGTATATCGATGTTGATAGCAACGGTTTTTCTTCATCTGTCGGCAATGATGTTAGTGGATAGCCGCATGTTGGGCAGAAGTGGTCCCATTGTTTTTTTTCAAGTTGCGCTTCATTGCGTAGTCCCGGGTAGACGTTGGATGCGCATTTTTCGCAGTGATATTTTCCTTCTCCATAGATGCTCATGGAGGATGCTACCACGAGTTTTTTTACGTTGTTTTCAGAGTTGACTAGAACGTCGAGTAGGTTGGCTGTTCCTCTGGTGTTGACGTCGACGTAGCGTTCTATTTGGTACATCGATTGACCTACGCCTACCATGGCTGCTAAGTGAATTATGGCGTCGACCTCTAGGATAGTTTTCTTTAATAATTCGCGGTCTAAAACGTCGCCGTAGGTGAAAACTGCGTTCTTGTTAATGTAGTCTGGAAGTCTTCTTTCTGTTCCATGAACTTGTTGTTCGAGATTGTCGAGTATTGTTACGTGGTAGTCGTGCTCTATGAGGAGGTCGGTTGTATGAGAGCCTATGAAGCCAGCTCCTCCGGTTACCAACACTTTTTCTATACTTTTAGCCTTCACATGTATCACTTCTTATTTGAATAGATTCTTGTTTTCTAAAACCCAATTTACCAACTTCTTAACCCCTTTTTTGGGACTTACTTTGGGGTTCCATCCTAGCTTTTCTTTGGCTTTGGATATGTTGGAAATGTAGACTTTCTGGTCGGATGGACGCCATTCGCTGAACTTTGTTTTGCTTCTTTTACCAGTTAGTTTTTCGAGCATATTTAGTAGTTCTAGCAAGGATAGAGTGTTTTGTGGTCCTCCGCCTATATTGAATACTTCGCCAGAGAGTTGGTTTTTCCTTTGAAGAAATGCATCGAATGCGTTTACTAGGTCTTTTACGTAGAGGACATCTCGGACTTGTTTGCCGTCACCGTAAATTGTGATGGGTTTTCCGATTAGAGTGGCGATGATGAACCATGCGATCCATCCTTGGTCTTCGACGCCGAACTGTCTAGGTCCATAGATGCAGCTCATTCTGAAGACTGCGGTTTTTAATCCGTATACTTTGGCATAGTCTTGTGTGTAGAGGTCTCCGGCTAGTTTAGAGCAGCCGTAGGGTGTGTGTTCGCATAAATCTATTGGAAATGTTTCTGGTACGCCGTTTTTGAATTTATCCTCGAAGATGTACCTTGTTTCTTTTTCTACAACATTGATTTCGTTAACGTTGTTGCCGTAGACCTTATTTGTGGAGCAAAAGATGATCGCTGGGTTATTGCAAAACTTTCTGGCTGCTTCTAGGATGTTAAAGGTTCCAAGCGTGTTTATCATAAAGTCTGTTTTTGGATTGGTGAGCGACATTGTAACTGCGGTTTGTGCTGCAGTGTGGATTATTGCATCAACATCTTTAGTAGCCTCTTTGAGTTCTTCGAAGTTTGTTACGTCGCCTTTAATGAGTTTTACGTTGTCATATCTTTCTAAATGGCTCCAGTTATAGTTGGCATTTTGGTAACCTTTACCTAGAAGATGTTCTCTCGACAGGTTATCTAAGACAACTACATCGTTTCCTCTTTTAGCGTGGGATTCTGCCACATGTGATCCAACGAAGCCCGCGCCACCAGTAACTAATATTTTCTCTTTAGCTTTACTTTTCAAGACGGATACCCTCTCATGTTTTAGCTTTGGATTTGTGGTGATATATTACGGACTTGTATGCTTTTTCGTATTTTGTAATCAGCTTGTCCCAGTCGTATTTTTCAACTCTTCTTAAACCTCTGTCTATCAACTCTTTACGCAACTCATCATCCTTGGCAACTTGCAATATTTTTTCTGCCAACACTTCTGGTTTTCGCGGTGGTATTAGTATTCCAGCATCGCCTACAACTTCTGGTATAGCGGGGGCGGTTGTCGATATAATTGGTAGTCCAGCACTCATGGCTTCTAGGAAAACTATTCCAAAACCTTCATACAAACTGGGGAGAGCGAATATATCGCATGCCTTAAAATAGCTTGGAGATACAGGCATCTCTCTTATGATTTTTACCGTATTGGAAAGTTTCAGCGTCTCTATTTGCTTTTGAAGTTTCTCCCTCTCGACTCCGTCACCAATTACTAAGAACTTGATTTTTGGATCTTTTTGGCGAACTATATCTGCAGCTGAAATTAAGGTGGGGATATCTTTTCTAGCGTCGAGTCTGCAAACTGTTAGAACTAGTTTTTCACCATTTTTCGCGTGTTTTTCTCTAATCTCTGATGCGTTAGTATTGATCCAGTTTTTGTTTACCCCTATTGGGATGAGCGTTGGTTTGTATCCATAATTGGTGAGGCATTTGTTCACGATGTCCTGCGATATTGCTATTTGCAAATTAGCGTGTTTAGCAACTTTTGCTTCCATGTGGGTGAATCCCTCGAAGATAAATACGTATGGAGTTCCAAAGACTCGTCTGACGAGTCTCATTAAAAAAGTCTCTAAAGTGCAATGCACGGATATTACATCAAATTCTATGCCCTTTAGCCTTAAGATTAAGAGTTTCAGAAGCGATTGAACGGCAAACACTAAGGCGTAAATTAATAGTTTTCCATCCGCACTTATGGAGCGCGAGAATGGGGGTTCGCCTGGATTTTGCGCTACATACCAAATTTTCACGGATTTCTCATACTTCTTCAGCTTATTTCCTCTTGTCGTGAGAATATGTACTTCATGTCCCCTTTTGGCCAGCCTCCATGCTAACTCTATAATGTGTGTTTCAGTACCGCCTATGTGAAGCCCGACCCAACGATTAAAGAACAGAATCCTAAATTTACCTCGCCTCAAACGAATCTTGTTTAACAGCGGCTTTCCATATTTCAACTGTCCGTTTTAGCCCTTCCTTTAATGTTACTGTTGGTTTCCATCCTAGCACGGTTCGTATTTTGGTGCTGTCTAGCACCAGATATTCTGGATCCCACTGGGCTGGGCGTTGTGGATATCCTGGCGGGTAACTTCCATAGATGATTTTTCCTTTAAATCTAATTATCTTTTTTATCATTTCAGCCAATTCTTTGTTTGTAACAGGGTTGCCTGGTGACACGTTGAATACTCCGCCTATTGCCTTATCTGAGTTCATTGCCAGTTGATAGGCTTTAATGTGATCTGCTACGAACATGTAGTCACGAACGGAATTAGGAGCACCTACGTAGCACGTTCTCATATTAAGCATCGAATCGATTAAATACTCTGTTAAAAAACCTTTCACCTTTCGTCCGTATGTATTGATGGGTCTGAGAACTGTTGCCATCAAACCATAGATTTTTGTCGCCATTCGGATGTATTGGTCTGACGCTTCTTTGCTGATAGCGTATGGAGAAGCGGGGTTTAATGGGGCTGTCTCCTTAACTGGTTCTTGCTTTTCCTGCCATCCGTAGACTTCGGCGGTTGAAGCATATATTAGCCTTGCTTTGGGTGCTCTTTCCAAGATTGCATGAACTATGTTAACCGTCCCCTCAAAGTTCGTTTGGATGTATGGGAACGGGTTTTCAAAGGATGAGCGAACTGGTGTTAAAGCTCCAAGATGAAGTACAAATTGTGGCTGTGTAGCGTTTATTGCTGTGCTTATTGAATGATAGGTGGTTAGGTCTCCTTCGATTAGGCGGATTTTGTCTAAGACTGGTTTGAGGTTTTCTAATTCCCTCTTTGAGGTGTGCCTAATTAGACCGTAGACGTTGTAGCCTTCTTCGATTAGTTTGATTGCTAGGTTGGAGCCGATGAATCCTGTTATGCCTGTTATGAGAACATTCATTTGCTTTTCCACCCTGTTAGTTCTTGTTCTGCTGTGGCTAAGTCTTTATATGTGTTGACTGTTATGAAAAGTCCTTTGAATGGATAGACTTTTAATTGACGCTTTTTCGCTAGCGCGGGAAATGTTGTTTCTTCAATGTTTCCTTTCTGCGGCAGGTGCTGTAGAATTTGTTTGTTGAAGACGTAGATTCCGGCATTGCAGAATGCATGTAGGCAAGGTGGTTTTTCCATAAAGCCTATGGCGTTGCACTTGTCATCGACTTGAATGTGGCCGTATGGACAGCGGGGATTGGCTACAACCATGGTGGCTATGGCATTATGCTTTAGGTGAAATTCGGCTACGTCGCTTAAATTTAGGTTGGTGAGTTGATCACTGTTCATGGCGAAAAACACATTGCAGTTAACATGCCTGCTAATTGCCAAGCGGAAACCTTCCCCAGTTCCGCCATCAACGGTGTGAACACTATACTTAATGTCTATTCCTAACTTCCTTCCATCGCCGAAGTATTCGATAATTTTCTCTTTTAAATACGCAACGCCCAAGACGACTTGTGTAATCTCGTTATCTCGTAGCCATTCAATTACCCACTGTAGCAAAGGTTTTCCGTGAACCTCGATCATAGCCTTTGGGAGATCGTTCGTCAAGGGTTTAAGGCGGGTCCCTGGACCACCTGCAAGCACGATGGCAGTGTTTATCTTCACTATTCGCCGCCTCTAAACGCGCCCGTCACCTTGTGGAAGGCGTAAGTGAGTCCCCTAGCTTGCATAAGTCTGAAGACTTTCCTAGGACTTGCTAGGCTTTGGATGATGGCATGTTTGTAGTATCGCTTGAGCGCCATCATGTGGAATTGCTCTATTTCATCCTTTGTTAGCCAAGGATAGCTCACAACTGAGTGATTGGCTCCATCGTACATTGTCCAATCATAAGTTGCGAGCCAACCATTCTCCTCGGCCATTTCGAAGAATGGGGTTCCGGGGAAGGGTGTTGCTATCGAAAATTGTGCGCTGTCAGTGTCAAGCCTTATGGCGAAGTCGAGGGTCTTTGATACGTCTTGTCTTGTATCGCCGGGTAAGCCTATCATGTAGGTTGCGTGGGTCCATAGGCCAAGTTTCTTACACCACTTTACGAACTGTTTAACCTTGTCCAAGTTCATGAAGCTCTTATTGATATCCGCTAGCGTTCTCGTGTTTACTGTTTCAACGCCAAATTTAACGCCAACGCATCCGGCTTTAGCCATAAGTTTTAGCGTTTCATGGGCTAGGGTTATGTCGCCCATGCAGGTCCATGGAATGTCAAGTTTTCTATTGATTATTTCATTGCATATGGAGGCAATGTGGTGCCTATTTACCGTCATGGTTTCGTCATCGAAGTATACCTGTTTAGCTTTGTATCTCTCCTTGACGAGGGCTATTTCATCAACCACTTTAGCTGGGTCCCTTCGCCTATAAAGCGGTGAAGCATACATTACCTGCCTTTCGATACAGAAGATGCAGCTGGCGGGGCAGCCTCGTGAGGTTATTATCTGAGCGCAAGGCTTGCCTGCTATTTCAAAGTCATGGTAATGCTCTATTGGAAAGTCCTCCCTGTCGGGGAAGGGGAGGCTGTCCAAGTCCTTTAGCAATTCACGCTTTTGATTGATGTGCACCTCGCCTTGATTGCGGAACGCTAAGCCTCTAACCTTTTTCAAGTCTCCATTGTCATGTTCGTCGATTGAGTGTTTTACAAGTTCTTCAAGAGATATTTCGTATTCTCCAAGTAAGCAGTAGTCGATGAACCGATACTTCTTCATGGTTTCCTTTACTGAAGCTGTTACATGACTTCCAGCAATGACTATCTTACAATCCAGGTTATCCTTAATCTCTTTGGCTATGTTCATCACAAGCGGGAAGCTTATCGTCGGGACTTCCATGACCAGGATGTCTGGCTTGTACGACGCTACGTAGCTCATAAAATCCTTCTCATCAAAGTCCAGAGCGCAAGCATCAATAGCATTTACCTTGACGTCTAAATCGCGTTTTAGTAGTGCTGATGAGTAGCCTAGGAAGAAGGGGTAGGGGAGGTAATGATCTTTACACTCGCTGTTCTTAGGAATTTGAGTGCTGAAGCTCCACCTGCTCCCGGCTTGAATAAAATGCCTATTAGAATCTCTAATATATGCTGGGGGATTTGCGATTAGAACTTTCATGGGATTGAATATTCCTTAATTGCGATTAGATGTATAACTCCGCCTCTACTTGGGAATAACTTCGTAAATAGCTTTAGTGGAAGCAATTTTCCCCTGTATTCGCCTTCGCCTTTAGCATAAACAACTTTGAACCCTTGGGAACTTACGTATTTTTTCAGTAGCTTTATGGACCACTGGCTTAGGTGGACGTTTTCCTCGTAGTCCTGCAAGCCAGTCAACGGGGCGTATAGCATAGGCGAATTTCTATTCTCAATTCCTCCAAACAACCATGCTTTCAAGAAGCCTAAGGATTGAAAATTCGGTGTCCAAATTTCCACTTTTCCATCCATTACAAGGACGCCTTTAACTTCACGAAACAAATTAATTATATTATCGTATCGAAAGTGCTCGATGACATCCCTTAGCAGTACATGGTCGAAGACGCTCTCTCTAAATGGAAGATGTAATGCATCGCAAACAACATCGATATTTTGTAATGGTCGAATGTCAACATTGATGTCCCCCTCGGTTCGGTTGCCAGCTCCAATATTTAGCGAAAGTTTAGCATTTAGCATCGCGACGCCCGCTCAGTGTAAAAATACTGATATAGGAAAAAGGGAGAAACATTTCTCATAAAGTGTCTTAATGCGTCCTCATCCTTTACTTTCTTAACCTTACATTGGATTCTCGTCCTTTCCTTCAGAGTGTCTTTAAGATGCATCAAGTTCCAATAGATACCATGAAATAAGCCTAGCGTCATAACAATATCTTTCCAGAGCAAAAGATGTAAACAAGCTTGGAAGAATCTTGAGGATACCATCAATGGCAAATATTTAATTAAGTTTTGTGCACTATAATTTTTAATCATCATACGAATCGTATTTTTGGAAATATTGTAGATGTCATGTTCCCTATATATCTGCCTACGTATCACTTTTTTTTTCTTCCAATGATATACGATTGACTTCGGCGCTAAAACTACTCTATATCCACTAAGCCAAATTCTCCAACTAATATCCACATCATCATGAGAGAAAGAGAATTCTGGATCTAAAAACCCCACTTCATCCAAAATTTTTCGTCTTATGGCCAAAGCGGCTCCCATCGCACAAACATTTTCGATGTGATCATACGAACCGTTATCAACTTTACCGATACCTCTCATTACGCTACAACAAACATAGGGCACCAAATACCCGCCAGCGCATTGAATAGTATCACGATTAATTATGTCTAAAATTTTGCTTTGTGCTGCTCCGATCATTGGATCATTTTCCAAAACCTCAACTAGTTCTATGAGCCAATCCTTATGAACTTCTGTGTCATTATCTAAAAAAACTACATATTTTTCTTTAACCTCACCTATTCCGATGTTACGCCCACCAGCTATGCCAAGGTTTCTTTCATTACAAATAATTCTTAAGCGTGGATCGGAACCATAATAACTCTTAAGAAATTCGACGCTTCCATCTGTTGAGGCGTTATCGATGAGTATGATCTTGAAATTTGGATAATCAGTTTTCAGAACTGAATCCAAACATTTTTTAAGAAACGCTTTACCGTTATAGTTTAAAATGATTATGCTACAAGTGGGAAAGTTCTTCATCTTTTCTTCACCGCTACGATTCCTACCTCAATCCCAACAGAAGATAGCATTCTCCTCATCTTGTCATATGCAAAAAGCCTCAACAACTTATCTTTCCTAAAGAGCCTGCTCAAAATTTTTGTCATGATGAGCGAGATTATACCAGCGAAAAAGGTTCCATACTCAAACAACTCTTTGGGCTCCAATCCGACGGCTTTCATCAATTCTTTCAGCTGTTTTGCTGTGAAGTATAATCTTTGATGGTATGGATAATCTGAACCTTTGACCAATTTACCTAAGAAGGTGTCGCTATCCCAGCCGTCAATTCTATATTTATTCGGAACTGTTATAATTACGTGCCCAAAGTCTTCACATACTCTTGCACATTCTTTGATCGCGTGCGTGTAGTTCGGTATATGTTCAATTGTACAGTCACTGAAGACTAAGTCAAATGATCGATTCCTGAAAGGTAAGTAACAAGCATCTGCAACGATTATATCGCAATCAACTTCCCCTCTAAATTTGAACAATTTTTTAGCAAGAAGTGCACTGTCCCTTGAAAAGTCTACCAAAAATGTGCTCAGTCCTTTTTTCCTGAGAATAAATGAATTCTTACCGCTTCCGCACCGACTTCTAGAGATTTTTTTCTGCCGTATTTTGATAAGGATTTAACTATAGGGCCATCTAACACATTTCTTTCTAATTCAAAAAACATTTTTGTATAAATATCAATCCGTTGATTGAATTGTTTCCATGATTGATTCCAATATATTTTCTCTTCACTCATGCTACTAGGTCACTTCTTAATCCACTTACGGAACTCCTTAATCGCTACCAAGGCTACGATGACCTCCAGAACGAATAGCGGGAAAATATACGGAGCAAATGAGTGCCAAAACGGTGACGGAGTATCAATGAAAAGGTAGTCTTCCTCTATAGCTATGGACTCGATTCGCCAAACCGCACCGTTGACGGTCACGTTAATTAGGTTTAGTGTTTTCACTAGGCGAATGTCGATCGGAATCGAGAGATACTTTTCAATGGACATTGAATCGAATTTTGAGGAATTCAACGTGAATTCATTGAAAATAGTGTGGTTATTCAGAAGGATTTGAACGCGAGATGCCTCAGGTGGGGTTTTTCCTTGATAAAACCAAATTTTGAAATCCAGATCTCGACTATAGACATCATAGGTGTCGCCGTTGACCGAAGAGGCACAAGACCCATAGTTATATGAGTCCTGCCTACTCATCAGCCAAACCTCCTTGCCTACGCGGTCAATAGTAAGGTAGTAAGTCTTCTCAGTATCTAATCCTGACACCATCATGACGAAATCAACAAATACAGCCTTAGGATAAGGACCGGTATAAGAGATCGACTCGACACTTCTACCAAGTTCTGGGCCTGTCCAAGAATCTTGATGCAATCTAACAGTGACATTTTGTGGAGAGGTATCGTTGTTGCCTATTTTTAAACGTACCTTCCATAAACTTGAGGCGAGAGGCCTAAATGATTGGCCTCGGTATTGCGTCATTAACTCCTCTCCCCAGTCCGAACCGGGGTATGCTATAAATGGCGTAAGCCCGAACGGAGGGTCCCCTTTAATCCGCAGAGATGCATACCCAGAGTCCCGCATCTGTTTAGTCATAAATGAAGCAATCCATACATCGGATTTCCAAACTGTCCATGAAGGACCTTGTTCTGTGCTATTTATAATTATAGCTCCGTCTGTCGAATTAGCGCCATGCAAATCAGTAATCTGCCCAGCAAAGTTGGGTTTCCATGACCAGTAGTTCGGCACGTTCTTCATATTGCTCCACGATTGATTGATGCAAGCATTGATCAGTGGTGCATAGCTCAACAGAAGCAGAGTGATCAAAAGAAGTATTATGCCTTTGACTTTTTTCGTTGACATTCTTCTCGCTCTTATTGATACTTTGGCAAACTCTGAAACAGGCTTAGGCAATTTTACTTATGAGGATTGTGTCGAATCCGACGTGATCTTCCCATCGACTTGCAGATACAACCACGAAAACAGATAAGGAAGCATAGTAACGAACACAAGTACATTTTGCATGATTAATGCGACGTACCCTATATAGATTAGAGTGACTGCAGAAGAAACCCTCTGAATGTTTAAACCGAGCGTAGATCTTTTGTTAACTGACCATACGCTCACTAATAAAAGAATTTGTACAAGCAGAAATACAGGATTGTCCACCTGACTTATTGTTACCACAAAAAGAACGACAACTACGCTCAATAGGTAAAGTAGCTTTGCCGCTTTTGAAGTGGTGAGAATATCTTGACACTTGATGATTCCGGCTTTGCTTTCGTGTAAGTAACCCCAAAGATTTGCAACGATCAGAAACCCGATCAACAACTCGAGTGGAATATAGTAATATTCGGGGCCCAGGTACACGACTCTCAGAATCTCAAATAAAGAAAATACAAGAAAAGGCACGAAAATGCTCCATAAGCTACGAGATTCAAAATCTGCCTTGCTTTTCATAGATTCTAGGTTGGTTCTTGAGATAAGGCATAGAAAGATTACGGACAAAAGTAGCATTCCGCTGAAAAGGCTTAATGAGTATTTTAGCGGCCAATTGTCAAATGGCCAATATTGCTGGAGAGGGAAATTGAAATATGTCCAGAAGTTTCCTTCAATAAGTGGTTCAATAGCGAAGTTTGAGATCCAAAATGCGTGAAAGTAGTAAGTGGGTATGTTGCCTAAGGACGGAACGGTCGCTAACAGAAGGAATGGGATGACCCAAAAAAGCCTATGGGGCTGAGTTAGAGGATATATTATTGTAAAGAGTGCAAAGAATATAAGCGTGCATAGAACCAGTGAGCGGGGCGACCAAGAGCTTCTTTTTAGTAGGACAAACATGGAGACTAAAGAAAGCAGAATAAAGGCAGGATAGCCAAAGAAACTACCTATGTATGGCCAGACTCCTGCCGATGCTATGAAACCTGTAAAATTATGCTTAAAACCTAGGGGTAGTGTGCGCCCACCAGTAGGGCCACCACCAAGCCAACTCATGAATACGTATTCCCAAAATCCGCTCTGTGTAGACTGGAAAAGAACAAGGAAATTCCAAAGGTATTGTATAGAAAGGACTGAGCAGGAAAGCAAGAAGGTTCCGAGAAAACGAGTCATGTCCCTTGACTTCATAGTACGCCAAACGTATACTAGAAATACTGGAAGCAGGAAAAATGGTAGATACCTAGTGAAAGTAGCAAGGCTCAGGAAAATAGCACTACGGATTATTCTCTTCCTAATGCAATAAAGAATCGCCAATAAAATGAAACCCGTCATCAATGTCTCAGTGCTACCCCAAACAGCACAATTAATGATAACAAATGGGTTCAAAAAGTATACACTGGCTAAGCCAATACTTGTTCTTTTGTTTTTTGAGAAATGTAGACATATTTCATATAAAGCAACAAAAGTAAGCAAGTCACCTGCGAGTGAAGACATCTTGAAAAAAGATTCGAGGATAAATGGGTAATAAACGCCTAAACCGTTTAAGACCAGGTAAGGTATATACGAAGCCATGTTAAAAAGCCTGTAAACTAATCCGAAACCAGGATCTGTCAGGATAGGATCAAAGCCAAGAATGAACCTCATAGCCTCGCCCGTCATTTGCTCCCAGGTATGACAATGCCACGTATATGGCATCAACAGAAAGCGAAGGAAGAGCCCAAAGGCTAAGACTAATAAAAGCCTATTTCTGTCATTCATATGCTGGGGCTCATTTTGAGTCGTTTTTTGCAGTCAATCGGCATAGAAACTCTTGAATCCGAAAAGGGCGAAGAAGAAACTTCTTGGTGATCTCTTTGTCTGGTACTTTTCGTATGGACTTAACCTTAAGGCGGTCCGACCATGTGCGTCTGAAATCTAGTAGGCTCCATATGATAGGCCTTGTAAAAGTCCGCCATAAGTACCATGGATTTCTACTCTCGAAAGTCTTGTATAATGTGTAGCCAAAAATCAGAGTTAGATGCAATGGCAAATACTTGGCCAAGGTGACTGCTTGATAGTTCTTAAGCGCCATAAGTAGTAGTGCTCTTGTGGAGTGACCCGTCCATGTCGCATCATCGTGTCTTTTCGCGATCTCCTTTGCACTTCCTCCACCTCTGTGGTAGGTTAATGACGAAGGCACGTAAATAACTCTCGCCCCACTGATCCAGATTCGTAAACATAAGTCCGTGTCGAACTTGTCTAAGAAAAACTTAGGGTCAAACAATCCTACCTTGATGAGAACGCTCTTTCTGAAAGCCATTGCAACGCTGTGCACCATAAAGATCTCCGCGACTTTGTTATATTGATCTTTGTCTCTTTCTCCATGACCTCTCCTATAAGTTAGACCGCAAGAATCAAGTAAGCCTCCTGCGCTGTCGATGATGTTATGCTCATGCATGTAAAGAACTTTGCCTTGTGTTGCCCCGATCGTCTTATCGTTTTCCATTGGCTTTATTAATTCCTTAAGCCAACCAGGTTCAACTTCTATGTCGTTCTCTTGAAAAACAATATACTCGCCCTTAGCAACTCTTGATCCCACGTTGAACCCCCCGGGTACCCCCAAGTTAGATTCGTTACAGACTATTCTCAGTTTAGTAAATTGACCAAAATTCTCTAACACATAGCCTACGCTACCATCTGTAGAAGCGTTGTCAACTAAGATGACTTCAAAATTGTCGTAGTCGGATCTTAAAATTGACTCCAAGCATCGCTTGAGGAATAATCTACCATTGAAATTTAGGGTTACCACCGAGACAAAAGGCCATTGTTCGCGGGAGTTACAGTTCAGTCCTTTCTCACCGCCTGGGAATTCAGTCATATTATAAGTCTCGCTTCCTCGGCGCTTTGGTTTAGGTCTCCTTCCGAAGGCGTACTCTTTTGTTTACAACTTATTACAAGCCAATGGAACACGGACTTCTTTTTAAGGATACCAAATATCTTCCATTCAGCCTCTATCTTATCTATCTCGTTAATTTCGAATCTTAATCTGTTTAGCAAAGAAGTCAGGTTAGGCAAGGAGAAGTCGTGGATGTGTTGCCGTCTATATCTCACATGAGTTAACTTCAATATATCAGGTAAGTTAGTTAGGCGCCTGATTTTGTATGCGTCTGGGTTTGTTATGCTTATGCAAAATCTACCGTTTTCCTTCAATGCGTTATGAACGTCAACCATGCATTTCAGAGGGTCTTTCAGATGCTCAAGGACCTCGGATGCGATAACAACATCTGCTACACACTTTCTAAAGGGTAGGTATTGCGCATCCGCCATAACGGCATTGGCATGCATTTTAATCTCTTGCGCGCAATGCTTGCTAATTTCAACACCTACGACAGTGGCGCAATGCTGTATTCTATCCGCGTTTTCTCCAAAGCCGCAACCGACATCTATCAGTACAGGATACTTCTTATGCATCTCTAGAAATCTATTGTACAATGCGAAAGAGGTGCTCTTTGGGTTTAAGTATGCATCAAGGTCATAGTAATCAACAAGCTCAAACTGTCGGGGAAATAAGAAAATGCTAACTAGCACATATTTTAAAAGAAAGCGCAATCCGTATTTTCTAACTAGACTGTATAATTTATGAATATCTACTACCGTCTTAAAGGATGTCGCTTGCTTGTCTTCTCTGCTGATTATGAGACCTAATGGCTCTTCGTTCAATGCTTTGTCCGACCTCTCTTAACTGCCTATAATCAACATACATCGAACGAGCCATTCTTATTTATAAAATAAGCTAGAGCGTAGGTCGACAGTACTAATAAGCATGCAAGCGGATGGACGAGCCATGCTTTATCCGGTTTCTTCTTATAGCCTCTAATGACTTCTTGTATTATCGGTAAAACTGTTACGGTGAACAGGGTAAACATAGCTACTCCCTTCATGTTTGCTCTCCACGGATACTTACGGTACTTCTTGAAATATCGGTAGTCTCTGATTCGCCTGTATGCTTTCCGTATAAAGGTTGTTACACTGTTGGCATGTAGGTGCACTATGTCCGTCTTAACCATGGCCACCCCATTAAATCCCATTTGAACAAGCTCATAAACAACATCTATATCAAAATAATATGGCTTACAATTAGCCTTAAACAGTATTTCTCTTCTCCCTACGAATCCATTCGCACCTATGCAAGGGATCATTACCCCTTTCCTTAGCTTTAGAAGATAGTAACTTCCTTTATCGATTACCTCATGCGAATTATCATCAGTCCAATTCTGCTTAACCCAGTTCCATCGATCCCTGTTGCCTACGTAAAGCTGAAGCGGGTCACAGACTCCAAATAGAGCCACGTAACGAGTGATTAATGGATCTCGAGTTCTATAGGTGAAGGCAAACGGCTCAGCCCCCATCACATCATCGTCCTCAATCTCAAACGGGGCCACCATCATTTTAAGCCAATTTGAGTTAGGAATTACATTGTCGCTATCAATAAATGCCACGAGTTCGCCCTTAGCCGCCATTAAACCAACAGATTTTCCAGCCTCACCCGTTCGAAGAGAATTGTAAAGTATTCTAACTTCAAACTCTCGCGCAATATCCAGCGTCTTATCCGTTGATCCTCCATCCACCACGATGACTTCAACATTGTCTCTGGGGTAATTTTGCATGAACACACTTTCAAGGCATTGACGCAACGTTGATGCACTATTAAATGTCGGTATCACTATGCTTATCGTTTTCAAGATTCTTAGCCCTATAAGATTTAGAATAGCTCACCAAGCACTTCATTCACTGCGCTTCTCTGCGTCTCTATATCAAATAACTTCTTGGCGCGCTCCCTATTCGCCTTCGCCAAGTGGAAACGGTAACCTTCATCCTCAACCAACTTGCATAATGCCCAACGAAGGGCACCAACCGATTTCTGAGGCACAACTAAGTTTTCATTTCCAACAATCTCAGGCATAGCTCCGCAATTCGTTGCAACTATGGGCAGCCCCGACGCCATGGCCTCCACCAAGGCGAAGCCGAACTCCTCCTCCCACACCCTCACACCCCACCTCCTCTTATCGAAGCTTGGCAAACAAAACACGTCACACTGCCTATAAATTTCCGGTATTCTATCATAGTCCACGTAGCCCAAAGCTTTAACCGGATATTTCCGCGAATATACCTCAATTAGAGCCTCTACCCTTCGGTTTCGAGGCTTTGTGCAAACCCATAATTCTACTTCAGGTTCGTCAACGTAAAGGCTTGCGAACGCCTTCAACAATACCATGAGACCTTTCTCACCTGCAAAGCCTCCTACAAACAAAATACGTATACTCTCATGGTTCTGCCCCTTTGACGGATGAAACCTTTGCAGGTCCACGCCCGGATAAACTACTCTAATCTTCTCTTCTGCCACCGATAATTGCCGTAGGTACTCTGCTGACCTATTCGTATAGGCAATAAAAACATCCGTCTGCCTCAAGACTTTCTTAACATTCTGTGAAAAGGGCGGAACCTTATGTAAGGGTATCGAGGGAATCGTCTCAAAGATGCTAACCGCCAACTTTTTGCCTTCCTCTCGCGCGAACTCAGCGCATTGACAGCTTATGAAGGAATATAACTCAATGCAGTTAATGACGTCAGCTTTTTTTAGACAATTTTCGATGCCCGTTAGCTTAATCAAACTAACGGGACTGTAGGGTTGACGCACCACAAAGCTGGCTAACGAATCCGGCACTACCCTAACTAAGTCAGAATAAGCATAATCCACACCATCAATGATCCAAGATCTTTCTTTAGAAGACAATACGTATGTTACTTCGAAACGTTGAAGATTTTGGAACAATGCGACTTCTTGCCTTTTACGGTTACTAGGCGGCCCAATAACGACGACGAGCCTAGGTCTTTCACTAAGCATGTTAAAACCTAATTAGCGTCGTTTGCATACTGCGTATATCTCCATGCCCAAGTTCATCTTGCCCACTTCCAAAGAGTCGAAGAATTCCTTGAGGAACCCTTCAAATTTTTCATAGTTAAAGCTATGCGTATGGGTTTCTGGTGTGCTTTCTTTTGAAACAGCCATCCCATAATAAATAGTCCATGCGGGCTTAAGCACTCTCCAGAGCTTGGATCCATCATCAGGAAGGAAGAATACGGCTAATCCATCTTTCTTCAGAATACGCCTGATCTCATCCATGACCTTGTTCACATCATTCACATGCTCAATCACGTGAGAGCAGACAACAGAGCTTACAGACTCATTTCGAATCGGCAGAAATTGCACATCACCTCGGATATCTGGATCGAATTCTTTACCTATATCTAATGATATTTCGCCCTTAGGGCTCTTACCTGCGCCCAAGTCCAAGTCAGCAATACCACCCAAGTGCTTCTTGACGATGTTCAGCCTTTTCTTGTGAAGATATTCCCGTATCACGTCTTTACTCCTTCCAGAATTGTTGGTTGAGAATTAGCTTCAGCATCCTAAGTCCAACAATAAGGCTTTTTTTCCTATTAGCAGTTATCTTTGAGTGTCCCATTCTTTCCTTATACCGTATAGGAATCTCAACTGTTCTGAGCCCCGCCTTCAAGCACCAGATTATCATCTCCGGCGAAAAACATGGACCACCCTCCCTGAACTTGTCTAGCACCTTCAAAAGAGCTTGACGTTTAATACCTCTAAAAGTGCATCCAACATCAGTAAGCCTCACTTTCTTCCAGAATTGAACTTGAATAAGCTTAGCTAGCAAAAGATTTCCCCAATGCAGAAACCAATCCATCTTTGCCCCCTTTTCAACCAACTCAAGCGTCGTCCTCGTTCCCAGGACTAAGTCTACGTCTTTCTCGTCCAAGTAAACCAGAAGCTTCCAAATATCCCTTGGATTAAATGTGTTGTCTGCCTCCACCAAGATTATTACGTCGCCTTGAGCCTCTTTTAACGCCCTAATGCATGCGTAGCCGTACCCTTGCTTTTCCTCTTTCACAACTCTTGCTCCACGCTGTAACGCAGCCTCCAGCGTTCCGTCAGTCGAGTTATTATCCACAACTATGATCTCATACGGTGCATCAATAGATTCTAATTCCTCACGGAACCCTTCGATCATATGCCCCACGGCGCTTGCCTCGTTATAGGCTGGCATGACTACACTCACTTTTGGAGCAAGTTTTCCAGAAGGAGAAATTCTGGATTCAGAGAAAATGCCTATTGAAGATTGAACCATACTTGTCAAGTTTTGACCATTAAGTCTTGGACCTTGTAAACCCAACAGACCTCTACGCCCTTAATCCTAGAAGTGAAGACTGGTGGGCTGCTTCTGAGGATACAGACCACTTTATAGTTGCCCGAATCCATAGCCGTTATTGCTGGATCGTACGTCGCCCAGCGATAGACCACAATGTAACTCACATTTTCAGCTTTCAGTTGCGCCACATTAAGGTTACTATGTTTACCGGAATAGTAATAGGGGAAGCAAAATCTTAGATCTCCTTCCCTCCACGTGTAAAAGTCTTCGCTAATTTGCACATCAAAACCTGCTTTAGATCGCTCATAAAATAGTGGCTCACTCCCCACCGACTCCTTCAAATTTACCCTTGAAGAATGATAGAGGGCAGTTGCCTTCGGTCCGTAAATCCAAACTGAGCTATTCCTCGGCGCATGCTGATCGACGTAAGCTACAGCCTCAGCCATTCCTTCACCCCACCATCCAAAAAGGCGATTTCTGTGAGTCTTGCTAACAGAGTTGTAGTAGTCTACATAGTATGGATGTATTTTTACACAAGTGACCACCAATAAACCTACGAGGATAAGACTCAAAAGCAAGAATATAGACTCCTCATTGACGCTGAGCATTGAAAAGCGGTTAGCATTCTCAGCTATAAATTTCGAAAAATCATACATTGCAAAACTTGATAAAATCGATAGAGGGACAAAGACGAATGATACTTCATAAGCTCCTCCCCGCTTCAGAACAAGGGGCGAGCTCATCAAAGCTAGGGGCACAATAATCCAAGATAATAAAAGCAGAAAATACGGTTGAGTGACTGAAAGAAATAAAGCTTCAACCAGACCTACACCATATAAGAACGCGAGCACTAGAGGCGTTGACATAAAGAGATTACTCAAATAAAAACTCCAACCAGCACCTTTCCGTGAAGCCATATCTGAAGTAGCTCTCAGCGCCTTCATAAACTGCTTTATCGGATTCTTCCAAAGCCAAGGCCATGTAACATAAAATGTAAGAAGACCCAAAGCGATCCACAGAAGAAAGGTTTGGCCTATATTCAGAACATCAGCTGAAACCAATAGTGCATTGTTCTTGAACGCTGTAGACACAAGCCAAGGGATTACAACTAAAGGAACCCCAAACCCTGTTTCCTTACTTCCAAACGTTAGCCCGAGAGAGACACCCGATATAATTAGGTAATTGAAAGAGTTGAGCTCTACAGCCCTTGTGAGTGTCCAAATCGTTAAGAGGAAGAAGAAAGCAACTCCGCTTTCAAGCATAGCAAGTGAAGACCAAGCTATAAAGCTTGGAGTCAACGCTAAGACCAATGCTGCTGCAACCCCAATTAATTGACTCTTAAACAAATCCAAACAAAGGAAATAGACAAGCACACACGAAAGCGAGCCTAACATCACTGAAGGAAGCCTCGCAACCAATAGCGCTCTACGCCCAGCGAAAAGCCTCAGTCCCTCTCGATATAAAGAACCGAGACTAGGGATAGACCTACGCCTTATCATCGTTGTCAAAAAGGCATAAAGAGCATAAGCCATCCCATATAAATACATCATCAAAGGCGGATGAAACTCAAAACTCCAGGCTTCAGAAGAGAAGTTGCGTGCTGCTACGTTTTTAAGGGACATCGCACCACAAGTGATATACAATCCTTCATCCCATGTCATGTCAACCTTATGCGTTGCCAGAAACCTAGGGATGAATGCAAGTATAAAGATAAAAAGCGGGATTAAGAATTCCATCTCTTTGCCTTTAACAAGTTCTAGACATGCCTTTATGCCGTTCTACTGTAATTTGAAGAGACAGCCAAGAAACGAAGTATACGAGTGTAACAAGCCCCATGAACGTATTTTTCGTGAGCAACAACACATAGCTTACGTAGATGACTGTGAATATGAACGATGCTCTAAGCATGTTGAGGTTACGTCAAGCCCTCTATTATCTAGCCACAAGCTTGTCAATAGCGCCAACTGAACCATCAAAAAGCTTGGAAAATCAATCAGAAGAGCTATAGTCGCTGAAAGAATCAAAGCAATGCTTACAACATGAAGGGACATGATGACTTTAGTTAGTTTAGATGAGAACAAATGCCCACACCCAGAAGCCGCAGCTTCGTCCTTAGCCAGATGTTTTCTAAGCCCAACTATAACGGTTACTCCTAACACCAGTAACCCAATCGACAAGGGAAGAGCCCCCAACCCGCCGATATAGGCGATTCTCAAAACCTCAAGTATGCAATACAGTACGAACAGCGTCAATAGAATTGCTGGAAACTCCACCTTAACAATTACTTTATCGTGCTTAACGCTAATCTCCAAATATGCTTCTCCCTAAAAACTCGCTATAATGCTTCGCCTCTAGTTCCATCAGACTATCCCAATTATACAGGCCAACGACCATTCTTCTTCCATTTTCACCCATTAACTTGGCTTTACCACTATCTGAGAGAGTACATAGCAACGCCTCTGCGAGATCCTTCACATCTCCAGGCTCCACGAGTACACCATTAACACCATCTTTAACTATCTTCGAAATAGCCTTCACTCTTGAAACTACCACAGGCTTGCCCATAGCCCAATACTCAAACAACTTAAACGAAAGATAACAATTAGTCTCAAGCGTTGACCTCAGTGGCATCACACCAACATCGGCAAGCGCAATATACCCTGGAACAGTTCGATGGGGAACCCATCCTGTAAATATGATTGATCCATCAACTCCGAGTTTCTTAGCTAACTGTACAACTTCTCTAAAATATTTCCGTCCCCCACCAACTATCAACAGTTTCGCAGATGGCAAACGTTTAAGAACCAAGGCGAACGCGTTAATTAACACGTCTACTCCATCAATTGGCTTCACATCACCATGGAAAATGATTGTTGCCGAATCATTCAAACGATACTTTCTTCGAATCGCTGAACTATCTATCTCAGGGTTAAACATCGTAGGGTCTACTCCATCAGGAATAACAAATATCCTATCACTTGAAGCTCCAATTCCCACCAACGCTTTCTTCATCTCATTGCTCACGGTGAAAATTCTATCACAATTACCCAAGATAAAATGCTCAATGACTTGTGCCACAGGCGTTAGCAATCTAGACTCGTGTCTTACAATGTCAGAATAAAAATCTGTCCAATCAAGAAAGACTCTAACTCCTGTAAGCTTTCCAGCTAATACTGCAGCTAAACCTGCTAAAGGGTGCCACGCATGAATAACCTGTAAATGTTCCCTTTTATGCAATCCAACTAAAACGATAATCGACATTATCAAATGCATAAAAACCACAGGAAGTCTTATGAAGCTGGAATAAATGAAAGCACCAAACCCTATATGTTGAACCACATGAATATCTGAACCAAACCCTTGCACTCTGCTATGCGGATAAAAACTCGGAGAAACCATATACGCCTCATAACCTTTCCCCGCAAGAGCCAAACCCAACCTATAAAGCCTCAAATTAGCACGAGAAACAGGAGGAAAAGACGTCTCAACTACTAAAGCAACATTCATAGAATGCTAAAACGTCCCTCTGCTCCTTAACAAATGACGAGAAAACTCAGAAGTAAACAAAGTAACTTCATGCCCAGCCTTAACCCACTTCTTAATATTCTCATAAGTAAAAACCTCAGCCCACCCATAGCAGGATTAAGCCAACAACGCCAATTGAACAAAAGTATCTTGTGTTTCCATGAAGCTCTTCTAGTCTGCAATGCAGGTTGAACAGTCTCTGTACGTGAAGGCTCGCTGATACCATCGAATCACCCTCAACCTATACGCTATCCCAAGCAAGTCTACAAACATTCTCCACACATCCTTAAGGCTGAACAAACGACGCATCTTAATGTCAACAGGCAACTCCACAACTTTCAAGCCGTAGAGGTTTGCCACGGCTAATAACTCGACATCAAAGGCATATCGCTTGACTGCCAATCTTTTAAAGATCTCTGCAAAGGCTTCTCGTTTAACTGCCTTAAGCCCTGTTTGAGTGTCCCTTAACTTTACACCCGTCATCAATCTAACCAACACGTTAAAGCCGTGACCGAGAACCCTACGTATCAAAGGAATCTCCACAACGGATTCTGGATGCCACTTGGAAGCGATAACGATGTCCCCATGCTGCAAAGCCTCAACATACCTAGAAATCCTTTCCAAGTCTATTTCCCTGTCGCTGTCCACAAAAACCACCGCGTCGCCAGTAGCCTTCATAAAGCCAGTCTTTACAGCGTATCCCTTCCCCACATTTCTATTATAGCCTATCACTCTCACGTGACCGTTTTTGTTGGCGTAGTTGATCGCCTTCAAACGAGTGCTGTCCATGCTGCCGTCGTCCACCACAACAATCTCATAGCTCAAACCCGTGTCCTTCGCAGCTCGATCCAGTGTGTCGAGAGCACCCTCAATGGAGGCTACTTCATTGTAGGCTGGCATGACAAACGAGAGTTCAACTCTACTCATCAATCCGTGTTACCAGTCCCTTCGCCATATTTCAAAAAGCAAACAAGTTGCAAAACAACGCCAGCAACTAAGGCGTAATAGGCGCAGATGGCTACTTCATTGGCGAAGGATTCTAAACCTATTGACAATGAAGCTGCTGCAACTATTAGGAGTAGAGTAAACTCTATGATGAGGGGAGCGCCCCAGTTTTCTCTAAAGTATTTCTTGATTCTTGGCATAATTTCCGTGGCAGAACCCCCTAGGCATGTTAGGTCAACCAACCATTTGCTTTCAACATGCACGTTGCCAGCAAAAGTTGGTTCAATCTTTGCTTCTCAGAGCTTTAGAATCAGAAGTCTTTTGGGAAGCGGTAGTTAATTTTCAAAGGTTCGCCCTATCTACTTTTGATGATATTTTATACTGGTTTGGGCTGTTCATATAGGTTATAACTAAAAATTGCATAAATTTTTGATCGCTCCTCCAACTTTCTGCTGATTTGCATCCCAATTTTTTGCCAATTTCACTAATTTGGCATGCTAGTTTTACGCCCTCTGTATTCATTAAACGTTTGAAATTGCTTTCCATAGCCTGAAGCAACCTCATCACAATTGAACGCACAAGTTTAGCTAACAAACCGCTTCTGACTTTATCCACTACTTTCATAACAAGATCCATTAACGCTCGTTCAGTTCTTGACAAAATTCCGAACCATATTCCCCGCCGCATGGCCTTCTTCTTAAGTCTTAGCAATTCGACTCTGCACAGCAACACGTTTTTACTTATGCTCAAGTTTGTTTTCATCTCTAACAGTTTCTGCTGTAGAGGATAAAATTGGTTGAAATCAATAGAATAAAAAAGACTATGCAGCATTTTGATTCAGATTCAAATATAGAAATTGAATCACAAAAGGGAAAACTACATTAATTAATGTATCAACGCGAAAGAGAGACGAATTCATTAGCGCTTATCTCATTGCCTTTTTTGGAAAAATCAAGGAACTTTTGAGCATGTACGTCTCTGCTTTAATTCGTTTTCCTGATACGAACACACACGGTTACTATGACGAATCCTATGATAGTGGCGCTTAAAATTACTGCTTGTGTTAAAGAGATTACCAGGTTTGTTGGACTTACGACGCCTCCTACAGTTTCAACCTCGTATCCATCTGCCTGAACCTTACATACTATTGACGTCAAGAATAGAAAAGCAAAAGCTGCACTTGTTAGTAGTGACTTTCGCATGGTTTTCCACCGCATACCATTCCCTGAATAAGCTGTATATTAGGGTTCTTATTCATTCGGAATTGGATAATACAAGATGTTTATTATTCTGAATTTGACTCCAAGTTTTCCTTAACTATCAATAAGAATTGAAAGAAAATGCAACATTAAACT
>Ga0315280_10003648_pt1 | contig 23449 bp, 12 predicted proteins | sample YL17G06_40_MG_FD_203697 | JGI IMG/M metagenome (GOLD analysis project Ga0315280, IMG submission 203697) | Sediment microbial communities from Yellowstone Lake, YNP, Wyoming, USA - YL17G06_40 | ecosystem: Environmental > Aquatic > Freshwater > Lake > Sediment | place: USA: Wyoming | collected... | reverse complement strand
TCAGATATTGGTTTCGTGCTCGCATGTCCATCCCCTCATTGTAACCCGTCTCCTTTTGAGCTTCGGTTACCTTTTTCGTGATTCAATCGATCCTCGCTCGGTTACATATTAGATGATTCAATGCGGAAGATTGACGTCAAGTGGAGATGGGCCTATAATCGGTCCACTATGCGCGGAGATGCCCTTCGGGCACTCATCGTTCTCAACTTCACAGGAAGGAAGATCATCCCATGACGAAACTCAGTCGTTTGTTTACGCTTTTAACCGCGATCGGTCTATTGGCCGCCGCCGCGTTCGTCCAGGCCGATGCTCCCGTTTCTTTCGGCCGCCAAGCGGTCGCAGAGGCCCTTGCCGCCCGCGGGTTGAAGACGCCGGTCGAAATCCGTGTCGGGGGGCCGGGGCTTCCCGAGAGCTTCACGATTGCGTTCAAAAAAGGCGTCGCCTTCATCCAGGCTCCGGACGCCGGCGGCGCGCTCTATGGCGCGCTCGAGCTGGCCGAGCGAGTCCTCCGCCGAGGGGGGGCGGCCATTAAAGGCGATCCCGTCACAGGGCGCCCTTTCCTCCGCGACAGGGGTTGGAACCTCTTTTTGACCCTGCCCTGGGATTATGCCGCGTCGAATACGGATTACGACCCGCGCGCACTCGTCGATCCCGACCGGTGGTGGTTCGCTAACGACCGTTTCTGGAGGACTCTCTTCGACCAGATGGCCCGGGCCAGGTTGAACTGGCTCGACCTGCACGGGACTTGGGACATCAGCGTCACCGACGCGCCCAACCTCTACGCCTATTTCATCCAGAGCGAACGCTTCCCCAATGTCGGCGTTTCCCCGGACATCAAGGCGGCCAACTTGCGCCGGCTCAATGCGATCATTCGTATGGCCCACGCGCGGGGAGTCAGGGTCAGTCTAATGGCCTACGAAGCACGTTTCCGCACCCCGCACGCACCGGCACCCTACCCCGAGAACGAGGCCGACCTCTACGCCTACACGCGCGAGGTCGTCGAGAAGTTGATCCGTCAAGCGCCCGAGCTCGATGCCATCGGCTTCCGAATCGGCGAAAGCGGGCACGGCGAAGCGTTCTTCAACTGCTATATAGAAGCCGTGAAGGCCTCGGGCCGGGACATCCCGCTCGTCACCCGAAGCTGGCTGGCCCGGAAATCCCGGGTCGTGCCTCTAGCTAAAGCGTCCCACGACTTTACGGTTGAGATCAAATACAACGGCGAGCAATGGGGAGCCCCGTATATGGTGATGGGCGGACGCATGGCCGGCTGGTACAGCTATTCCTTCGAGGATTATCTAAGCGATTCCGGGACGCCGGACGCGGCCCGTCTGTGGCCGGGGAACCCCGCCCCCGGAGGCGGGAGCTGGCCGGCCCAACCGTACAAAATCGTTTGGCAGGTGCGGGCCAACGGCACCCACCGCATCCTGCCCGTTTATAACCCGGCAGCCGTACGCCGGGCTGTCCGCTCTATGCCCCTGGGCGCCGCCTCCGGGTTTGTCGTCGAGGGCTTGGAAACATATTATCCGAAGTCTCCGCGCTATTATCTGGCCGACCCGAACGATTCTTATTGCGAGTGGACGCACGAACGGGATTGGATGTACCTGAACCTCTGGGGACGTCTGGGCTATAATCCGGACACTCCGGATGAACGGTTCGACGCCCTGGTCGCTGACAAGCTTGGCCAGGCGGCCGCGCCGCTTGTCGAAGCCTGGAAGGCGGCCGGCCGGATCGTGTCCACTGCGTTTTCCGCTTTCTCCCTGGGGCCCGACCACCGCAACCATGCCATCGAGCTCGAGTGGGGCGGAGACACCGCCGGATACCTAGCCTCGGAACCCTTCGATTCGCACGTCTTCTCCTCGATTCGGGAAGTCGTTGCCGGAAACGCCGCGGGCGGGCTCGACGGCCGCATCCCGCCCCGGGTGACCGCCGTGCGCCTGATCGCCGACGCAGCCGCGGCGGCCAAGGCCGCTTCGATTCAGTTGACGTCAGCCCCGCCCGGTGAGAGGAAACGTCTCCGGGAGCTCATCACGGTCTGCAGCCAAGCTTCCCACCTCGGCCGCTATTATGCAGAGCGTTTCTTATCGGCATGGCGGGCGGGCCAAGCCGAAGCCGGGACGGCGGGCGCGGCGGGGCAAGCCACGACCCATATGCAGGAAGCGGAGAAGGAATGGAGCGAACTCGCCGCGTGCGCTTTCTACAAGCCGTTCACGGAGCGGCTCCGGATGCGGACGAATAGCTATCATTGGGCGCAGGAACTGCCCAAGGTCAAGGCCGAAGCCGAGCGGCTGGCAAAGATTGCCGCGCCCGCGCCAGATCCCGTCGCCTCCATCGCAGCCGAATCCAGCCCTCCCGCGATCTCGCTCGAAATCGGGACGGAAACGGCCAGAATATCGATTCCTGCCGTTGGCCTCACCCGCGCCTGGGCCCTGGTCAAGCCGCTCCCCAGCAGCGCCTTTTTCCACAAGGTCCCCATGACCCGCCGCGGAGACCGGTTCGAATACGATTTCAAACGAGAACCGTGGGGGCATTCTGTCGCCGCCGAGATCGAAAGCGGCGGGCGCGTCCGCCGCATTCCCGGCTGGGAGGGCGACGCCCCTTATCTCGTCGTTCCGTCCCTCCCAGGGTCGACGCCGCTTATCTATTCGAGCGAAGAAGCCCTGCCGTATCTTGACCCGGCCTCCCTGTCGCCGTCAATGCATGGTCTTCTTCTCGTTTCCTCACGCGCCTCTAACTTTCATCGACACTTCAATATTCCGATCCAGCGGAAGATCCTCGACCCCGTCCGCCGCGGGATGACCCTTGTCGTCTTGGCCCAAGACTACACGCAGGGGCGCACCACGCTCGATTGGCTGCCCCGACCTCTGCTTATGGAGTCCAATCGGGAGCGCTTATTCGACCCGGCCGGCGCGCTCGGCCTGACCAAGATCGAAGACGACAACATTCTCCGCCTGCGATTCCTGCCCAGCCCGGGCTGGGACGTACCGGGCAACGGCGGCGCGGCCATCCTGAAGTGGGGCGAAGGCAGGATCATCCTCATCAACGCCCGCCTGCTCGAACGCCTGCACATCCCCGGCTGCGCAGCCTCACTTGCCGCCGTGCTGAGCCTGGGCGGTCGGGAGAAACCTGTCGTTGTCGTCGACGCGGGGACGGAGGGCGGAGTTCACACTTCGTCGGTCGTCATGGATTTCATGTCCGCCCACGACATTCCCTTCCTGACGCTCGGAGAGGTCATTGCCCGGGCGCAGGGCGTGAACGCGAACAAACCCATTCCGGGGCAGCTCGATGACGACGACCTCCTTTCCTCCCTGAACATCCGCAGCGACCAGATGGTCAACGCCTTTGTGGAAAAAAAGGTCAAGTCGGCCGCCGCGTTGCCCGCTCCCGCGACTCGCGAGAAGTTCGACCGGCGGCGGGAATCGCAACGCCGCGAGCTTCTCCGATGCCTGGGACTCGATCCCCTGCCTCCCCGTACTCCGCTCAAAGCCCGGGTGACGGGAGTCCTCGAGCGGCGCGGATACCGCATCGAAAAGGTCGTCTTCGAGAGCCGGCCGAACTTTCCCGTGACGGCGCATCTCTACGTTCCTGAAGGAGCCGCAGGGCGGAAGCTTCCCGTCATCGTCAATCCGCACGGTCATTGGGGATTTAAAAAACAGGAGCCGACCGTCCAGTCGCGCCTGATTGGACAAGTCCTCGCCGGCTATCTTGCGATCGTGGTCGATTCCCCCGGTTCGAGCTTCGAGGGCGATCGCCGCGTCGAGCGCCGCTTCGCGGGAACGCATGACGACCTCCGTCTCATCCTGGGCTCGCAGAACGCGACGAGTGTGTATGTCTGGGACCTGATGAGGGCGCTCGACTATTTGGCCACGCGGCCGGAGGTCGATATGACCCGAATCGGCCTGACGGGCGCCTCGGGCGGCGGCTTGGCCACGATGTGGGCCTTTGCCGCCGAGCCGCGCTTCACATGCGCCGCCGGCGTCGTCTACGCCAGCAGCTACGAGGTCAACCCACAGAATGGATGCCTATGCAATCATGTCCCCGGCTCGCTCCAAATCGGCGACCGCTCCGACGTTTTGGGACTGCGGGCGCCGGCGCCCATCCTGATCATCGGGGCAGAGCAGGACCCGGAGTTCCCTGCCAAAGGCATGCGGCTGTCGGGCGAGAAGCTCCGGGGGCTGTGGGGGCTCTTCGGAAAATCGGATGACGCCTGGCTGCGCATGTTTCCGGGCGAACACGATTACAGCCGGCCCATGCGCGAAACGGCGATGGGTTTCTTTGATAAATATTTGAAAGGCGCCGGCGACGGATCGCCGGTGCCGGAACCGTCCTTCGCGACCGAGCCGCCGGAGGCGCCCGAGCTTTACGTGCTGCCCGAACCGCCCGTAAACGCCCTGACCATGCGCGGGATCGCGCGGTCGATGTTCGATCGGCCGGCGGCCGCCCAAACGGCGGCGGATTACGTCCGCATCAACGGCGGACTTCCCGGCGTGATTCCCCCGGAACTCAAGCGCCTGGACGATGTTGAGGGCAAAGCGCGCTTAACATTTATCTCGGAACCGGGGCTTACCGTGCCCGCGATCTACTGGCCGGCCAAAGGACCTGCCCGAGCTTTCGTCGTGTTGATCACGGAAAAGGGCAAGGCGGAGGCGGCTGCGGAGTTCGGCGTCGACAGGCTCCGCGAAGCGGGAATCGCCTGCCTGGCGATCGACCCCCGCGGACTCGGAGAACTCAAAGGGCTTGACCTGCGCCTCACGACCTACCTCGGTCAGGCGCCTGCGTTCGGCATGGGCTGGGACATCACCCGGGCCATCGCCGCCCTGGCCCCGGATACAGTTAAGATCGCCGTCGTCGGCCGAGGCCCTTCGGCGGGACAGGCGGCGCTCGCCGCCGCGCTCATCGAGCCGCGCATCGGCTTCATCGCCGGGTTGGCCACCCTGAAGGAATTCGCCGACGCTTTCCGCGATGACGTCCCGTTGCTTGCCATTCAACCCAGGGCGAATTATGCACCGTCTCTGTCCAAGCTGCGCGGCCTGGTCAAGGCCGAGACGGCGTGGAGCTTCCTCGGACAGCCGGACCCGGACTGGGCCCGCGCCCTCCTCCGTTGGGCCGAGAAATGAGACCGAAGGATAGAGTCCAGTTTAAGGAGAATCCGAGGTCAATGAATAGAAACGATATGGAAAAATATCCACGAAATCCCGTCCTGAGCAACGACCCCCTGCCGGTGGAGATCGTCCTTCACCCCTCTTGGTGGCACCGGCATACCGGGATCGCCTTTGACGAGGATTTCTTTTATCATCCGGCACGGCGTGTGGAAGCCGAGCGGCAAATGGAGCAGATTTTATACGATCGGTTCGGCGACCTCGGCCTGGGAGAGGACAGAGACCGCGATCGCCCCGTCATCGGCGCTGTCCACAACGCCGCTGGATTCCTAGTCTCCGAGATGCTGGGCTGCCGGGTCGATTATAGGGAGGATGCCCCTCCCCTGGTCGTCCCCGCGAGCCGGCCCGGCCTGGAGATCGACGTCGAAGGGGCGTTCGCGAGCGCTGCCTTCAGCCGCCTCCAAGGATTGATCGACGTCCTGAAAGTGCGATACAGCTATGTGACCGGAGACGTCAATTGGGCCGGGATCCTCAACCTGGCCCTCGACCTCCGGGGCCAGGCGATCTTTCTCGACATGGTTGACCGGCCGGATGAGGTCCGCCTCTTCTTCAGCCGTATCGCCAAGGTCATCGAGCGTTTCACGACAATCATCGCGCGGGAGACGGGAACGACCTCGATCTCTGTCAATCGGACGGTCCGCCACCTCCGGGGGCCCGTGTTCCTCCACTCCGAATGCGCCCTGACCATGATCTCCACAGGACATTATGAGCACTTCATCCTGGATATCGACCGGGACTGGAGCGAGCGGTATCGGCCGTTCGGGATTCATTACTGCGGCGCCGATCCCCATCGCTTTGGGGGGGCGTTCGCCAAACTCCCTCACCTGGATTTTCTCGACGTCGGGTCGGGCGGGGACCTGCGCGCCCTCCGCAGGCAGCTGCCGGAGACGTTCCTCAACATCCGGCTGAGCCCGGTCGATATCGTTAAACAAAGCGTCGAGGAGATCCGGCGGATCGTCACCGACCGGGTGACCGATTCGGACAATCCGTATCTGACGGGGGTGTGCTGCATCAACATGGACGACCGGGTGGCAGACGACAAGATCCGGGCGATCTTCAAAGCCGTGGCGGAGATGCGGAAGCGATATAGCGTTTCGGATTAAGGTCTCGGGGCGGGACCGCTCAGATCTCACTGATGCTTTGCCTGTTTCTTAACTCTTCAAACATTATCTTGAAGGATGTACCCTCTTGCCTAGAAAGCTCGATATGGCCATCAAGCTGATCGACCAACATTGTAATGATCTGCATCCCCAAGGTCTCTGTGTTGCGAAAATCCATGTCCTTGGGAAATCCCACGCCATTATCGCTGACGACTAAAAATAACTTATTGCCCTCCGCCCGGAAAAGTTCAATACGAATCTCGCCACTCCTGCCTTGGGGAAAAGCATGTTTCAAGGCGTTGGAGACAAGCTCATTCACGATCAATCCGCAAGGAATGGCTGTGTCGATATTTAAAAATATTTTCTCCATATTCATATCGAGTCTGATTGAATGAGGATGGATTTGGTAGAATTGGCACAGATGGAGCGTCAAACTCTGGATATATTGAGAAAAATCAATATTGGCCAGGTCCTTGGAAAGATATAATTTCTCGTGAACAAGGGCCATGGCCCGGATCCGCCTCTGGCATTCTTTAAGCATGCCGGCGGCTGTCTGATCCTTGATATTGATCGCTTGTAGATTCAGCAAGCTTGACATAATCTGCATATTGTTTTTGACGCGATGATGAACCTCTCGCAGGAGAACTTCTTTTTCTCTAAGAGAAGCTTTGAGCCGCTCTTCCGCCCTTTTGCGTTCGATGGCCATCGCCACTTGGGAGGAAACAAACATGAGGATGTTTTTATCGTCTTCCCCAAATCTCGTGCTTTCTGCATAGTTTTGGACAACCATGATCCCAATTGTTCTATCCTCTGTTTTCAGGGGAACTCCCAGCCAATCAATGGCCGGTGTTCCGATCAATTCCACCTCCCCCTGTTTTTTGAGGGCTTCAAATTTTTCGGGAGAACTCAAGAGGGGCTCTCCTCGGCGAAGTACATATTCCGTGAGTCCCTTGCCCAATTTCTTGGGCGCAGGCGGCTGGTCAAATTCATCCCTAAAATAGGGAAAACTCAGCAACCCATTTTCAGAATCATAGAGAGCAATGTAAAAATTCTTGGTCGGGATCAATTCCGTGACGACGCCGTGGATGAAATGAAAAAGCTCATTCAGGTTGAGGGCGGAACTGGCCGCTTCCGAGATTTTATAGATAACATTTTTGAGTTTTTCCGATCGCTTGCGTTCCGTGATATCTCTGGCGATTCCTTCGACGGCATAAGGCTTTCCGTAGCGATAAATGATCGACGCTTGAGTCTCAATATCCACTTCTCCGCCGTTCTTGCGCCTGAGCCTATACTCCGTTGGCACTTGTTGCTGACCCGTCTTTTTGAGCTCTTGCATCGTTTGGAAAGCCAGCGAAAGTTGGTCCTCGCTCAGCAGGGATGTGAAATTCAGAGACCGGATTTCTTCTTTCTCATAGCCCAACAAAATCAAGGCGGCGCCGTTGGCGTCCATAAAGTTCCCTTCAAAATCGTGGATATACACGCAATCGAGCGAGCAGTCAAACAATGTCTTGTACCGTTCTTCACTCTCCCGCAGCGCCGCTTCCGCCTTCTTGCGCTCGGTAATATCATCAATGATCCCGTCATAATATTTTATGGTTCCGCACTCATCTTTTACGGCCACGGCAGAGACGGAGCCAATGAAGGGAGTCCCGTCTTTTTTCTTCAAATGCAATTCTTCATTTCTGACGAACCCTTCCTTGAATATTTTCTCATTGAACGTGTTTCGGTCTTCCGGGTTTTGATATAAGTCAGCGACATTGATCGCCAGGAATTCCTCTTTGTTTTCATACCCAAACATCCCGATGATGGCGGGATTGGCTTCAAGGAATCGGCCTTTCGACCCGGCCGTATTCCTGTAGACTCCCGCATTGACATTGTCTGTCAACGTTCGGAATTTCTCTTCACTCTCCCGCAGCGCCTCTTCGGCTTGCCCGTTTTGAGCTTCAATAGTCTCTAATTCCAGAATTCTGCGACGCAATTCCTGGAGTTCTGTTATCATCTCCTTCTTGGTTTTATGTTCGTCTTTCATGTTCTAGGACTCTTCAAACCAATAGTGATACCCCTTCCCCTATAGATTTAAATAAATTCGAAAAAATGAAATCACCCTTAAGAATGAAAAAAGAGGTGATTTTTTGCCTACGTCTATCCCCTAGAAAGAGGATGTCATCATATCAGAAAGCTCGGACGGCATGATATTTATAGCGCTATTTAGTCGGCCGCGCTTCTCTGGCTAGCGGGACTGGAAGCGCAGAATAAGCCCTAATTTGTTGAGGAGGATGCAAAATAGAGGGGCACAAAAAGAGCCAGCGAGAGGAATCGAACCTCCGACCTACTGATTACGAATCAGTCGCTCTGCCGGCTGAGCTACGCTGGCTTTTAAACGGTTCTTGCGGAATGATAAATTAAACGAATTCGTCAAAACTGTCAAATCCAAACCGGGGGGAAACCTGGACCAAGGCTAAGGCGTTGTCTTTTTGACTTCTTTTTCTTTCGCTTCCCGCCACTTCGCATAGACTAAATCCATAAGCTCACTTTTCAGGACTTTGTCCATGTCCTTGATTTTCAAGCCCATTTCCAACTTCTTGCCCTTGGGCTTGCTCCAGACGACCTCCCCCGACATCTTCGAGGTGAGCCGCTTGTCCGGGAGGTTGAGCTTGAAATTGACTTCCGAGCCAGGGCGGAGATCAAGGTTGAAACTGAACGTAAGCTTCAGGCCGTCGCGGGAGATTTCGTCCAGGGTTGCCTTCTGGACAACGCGTTTGCCCCCTTCGATTTGAATGAGCTGCACCGGCACAGGGCAGTCAAACCTGAAGTATTTCCTTTTCTCCTTGGCCATAAAAAAATTTTAATCCTTTTTTACCGGAAAATTCAAGAAAAATTTAAATCCTAGAATCCGAAGGTGAAGCCCAGGCCTCCCATCAACCGTAACCCACCCAGGTCCACTTCGTCTTCAATCGGCTTGACCTTGAGCGGCACGTATTTCACCTCCGCCGAGATATAGAGATTCTTCATCGGATAGACTTTGACTCCGCCCGCGACAAAGAAGGTCGATTTCGTCGCATCCACAGTCTGCACCGCTGGACTGACGCTGACCACCGTCTGTGTATAGGAAAACGATCCGAACCCGACAAAGACATACGGCGTCACCATCGGCAGGGAGTATTGGTACCCCACGAAGGCTTCGAACCCGGTCACCTTGAGCGTCGTCGCTTCACTGTAGATCCCGATGGTTCCGGACCGGGAATAGCCGAACTCGTAGCCCGCCCCGAGAGTGAAGCCTTTGAAGAGGCTGACCTCGGCGTAGGGAAAATAGCACACGCCGTTTTTATAGACATCCTTGATGTTGGAATCGCTGACCGTCCTCAGGCCGGCCTGGAATCCGAAGCTGAAATCGACTGCATAAGAAGCCGCCGGCAGAAGAAGAAAACAGGTGATGACCAGATAGCTCTTTTTCATATTGCCCTCCTCATCACGACAACATGACTGAGCTCGACCGGCGAGCTTTCGAGGCCTCCGGGGGTAATCGCGGTAATCCTGTAAGTGTAAGAATCGGTCTTTTTTAATCCTCGATCATCGTAGCGGAAAGTCGATCCGTCGACCTCGGTCAATTGTTGATAGCTGCTGTCGGCTGCGCCCTTGTTCTTCCGATAAATCCGGTATTTGGCAATCGGACTTATGTTATTATCGTTGGCCTGCCAGGTGAGACGGTTGATGTATTCCTTGTAAAAAATGTAGTTGTTGGTCAGCCGGGACAGGGAAGCATTCGAAGGCGGATAGATGGCCCAGCTAAAAATCGCGACTCCTTTCGCATCATATTGGGTGTCGTTAAGAGGCCCCGGCGCAAAGAAAGGGTCGGGGCGTCCCGGCTGAGCCAGGATTTCGCAGACGCGATTGCGAGAATCCAAATTGCTCGAAGGGTTGCCGACGATGATTAAAGAATAAATCTCGGGGCAAGGCACGACTATAACATCAATTCCATAATAGGCCGCTCCACTGTATCCGCAAAGGGTCGCAGCCCTTTCCTTTCGCATGGAGACGTTTCCGTGGCCATCGACGCGGAGCATAGATAATGTCGTCGGCGAGCCCGGCTGATCGTTAGAAACGACATAGGCATAGCCAGCTGTGTATCCCGAAAAGGCTATAGATTGCGGACTGTCATGGAATCCCCTAATTTGCGGAAAAATTCCGGACCTCAATGTTCCCGGCCCCGTGATTTCGAAAACGCTGACACTGTTACGCGTACATGCGACGAGCGCCGTGGATCCGTCGGGAGAAATGGTTACATTAATTGGGTAATCGTCCGTAGGCAAGCTGCTCTCGGAGACAAGGCCTGAATACGTGGCGTTGACCCGCCCATAGATGATTCGGCTATGGTCATAGTCGCACAGGATGATTGTGCTGTTGTCATTCCCAACGTCCACGGCATTAGCGTACCCGTTCGGACTCGTCAAGGTATAGAGGCTGTAGTTGGAAAAGCTGGAAAGATTGATAAATACGAGCTTATTAACGCCTCCTCCGCTCGAGATCACGGCGAACTGCCCGTTGGGAGAAACGGCGATATCTTCGGGGGCGAAAGTGCCAAGATCTAAAGTCCCGGCCAGGCTGGGATTCGCCGGATCTGAGATGTCGATGCGATAAACTTTATGCTGACCGAAATTGCTGACCAGGGCGTATTTGTTATTCGGAGTCGTCGCTACATCCAGAAGCATGTTTCCGGGAGAGCCTAGAGAGCCGGTGAGATAGGGGCCATAAACCTTTCTGGAGTAGCCAGAGAAGTATAGGTACGGACAAGTGTACGCGATCATGTTGATATTCATCGATTGCGAATTCACGACGATGGCCCAATTTTCGGCCCAGGCCGGAGAGCCCAGGAAACCTATGAAGAAAGAGAGATAAAGAATTTTTTTCATTTTTTCCTCACTCTTTCTGAAGATTTTATGCCCATTCATAATGATCTTCCCAAAGCGAATCGCGGGGCCGCAAAAGTCTAAATTGCCGAACTATGCTGTGCCAATAAAGTTATTCTACATAGAAATTTGACCTTGTCAAGGTTTGTAAGTTTGACCCCGATTCCTCTTTCGAATACAATAGCTCCCTCTGGAATTTGGGATAAAGAATGATCATCAAAAAACTCGAGCTGCAGGGGTTCAAGACGTTTCCCGAGCGAACCAAAATCGTCTTCCATACCGGCATCACGGCCATCATCGGCCCCAACGGCACCGGCAAGAGCAACATCGTCGAATCGATCCAGTGGATCCTGGGCGGCCATCGGGTCCGGTCGGTGCGGGGCGAGAAAATCGATGATGCCATCTTCACCGGCAACACCAAAAGACCGGCCTTGGGCATGGCCGATGCCACCCTTTTCCTTCAAAACGCCGAAGAAGAGCTCCAGATCAACCACCGGGCCTTCCGCACGGGCGAGAGCGAATACCGGTTGAACGGCAAGGTCGTCCGGCTCAAGGACATCCAGGACGAGCTCTGGAAAAAATCCATTTCCGAGAACAAATACTTCGTCATCGAGCAGGGCGCCATCGGCACATTCGTCACCTCCAAGCCGACCGAAAAAAGGGCCCTGATCGAGGAGGCCGCGGGCACAGCCTATTACAAGGATAAAAAACGGCAGGCCGAGAACAAACTCGAGGGTTCCGAACAGAACCTGGTCCGGCTCGAGGACATCATCGCCGAGGTGGCCAAGGCAAAAAATTCCCTCCAGCGCCAGGCCGGCGCCGCCGAAAAATACAGAAAGCTGCGTGAGCGGATCCGGGAGCTCACGGCCCTGCACTTCCGCCACAAGAACGAGCAACTCCTCCTGGCCCAGCAGGACGTCCAAACCCATCACGATGAGAGCCTGGCCAACGAGCGCCAACGGCTGGCCCGCCTCACGGCAGAGGAGAAAGCCGTCAACGAAAAGCGCACCGAAGCCTGGGAGCTCGATCAATCGCTCAAGCAGGGTCGGGAGAATCTGTTCACCTTCCGGTCGCAGGTCGCCCGCCTCGAAGCGGAAAGAGAACGGGAGTCCAAGCGCATCGAATTCTTCGAGGAAAATCGAAGGAAAGCGGCTGCCGATGCCGACGGACTCCTGGCTGAGCTGCTTATCCTGGAGCGCGACCTCATCAAGGCCCAGGAAAACTTCCAGGCGAATACGCAGACGATCGCCCAAAAACGGCGGGAGGCCGACGAGGCCGAGCTCGCCCTTCAGGAAACCGAAGCCAAGATCGCGCCCTGGATAAAAAAAGTGGAGGACGTGCGCAGCGAATATCTGCAGAAGTTTGCCGAAGTGACGGAAGCCAGGAACGAGGGCGCCAAGATCGAGAAAGAGCTGGAGCTCGTCCGGCGCCAGGAACAAAAAATCCGTGTCAGGCAAAAAGAATCGCAGACCGCACTCGAGGCGAAGTCTAAAGAAGCCGAGGCGCAACGCAGCGAGCGGGTCCAGAGCCAAAAGCTCCTGACCGAGAAAGAGGAAGCCGTTGCCGACCTGAAACAAATGCTGACCGTCGTCTCATCCACTATCGAGAGCCTCCAGGCGAAGATTGGCGAGCTCAAGGACAAACGGGACGAGGACGCTTACCATCTCCAGGCCCTGAAAAAGCTGGAAGAAAAAGAGCGCGCCGCGGAACCCTCCCAGGATGTCGAGGGCGCCATGGGACTTTTCACCGACCTGGTCGAGTCTGACCCGGCCGATGCCCCGCTCATCGACGTTTTCTGGAAAGAAGAGGCGAGGGCAACCATTATCCCCGCCGAGGAGATCCTGAAAAACTTAAGCGGCCGGGAGATCAAGGGCAGCTTCCTGCTCATCGCCCCGCTCAAAAAAGAACACGTCCCCCAGGCCTTTGTCCAGGACCCGGACGTCGTCGGGATGCTCAAATCCCGGCTGCGGCCGAGCGCCCGGATCCTGGACCGCATGCCCGAGCTCCAGGACGCCGTGATCGTCAACAGCATCAGGTCAGCGATCAACCTCTGGCTCCAATTCCCCACGTTCAATTACATCTCCCTTAACGGCGACCTCCTGCTTTCCACGGGCCTCCTCAGGCTGGGGCAGAGAAAAGAAGGCCTGTTTACCCTTCATCAGGAAATCAAAGAGCTGGAGAAAAAAATCGCCCAGCGCGATGCGGACATCCAGCCGTTTGCCCGGGAGCTGGAAACGAACGGCCGCGAGAAGCAAAAACTGGAAATCAGCATCCAAAGCGAAACCGCCCTCATCGGCGGCCTTCGTCAAAAGCTCCAGGGGTTCGAACAGAACCTGGCCCTGATCCAGATCGAAAAGGAGAAGCACCAAAACGACCTGGCCCTTTTTGGCCATGAGCTCGATGTCCTGGCCATGGACAAACGGGTTTTCTTGGAGAGGCTCGAATTCCATTCAAAAATCATCCGCGACCTGGAGGAACAAGAAACCGCCCTGAAGGGCCGGGCCGAGACCGAAGAAAAGGAATTCGCCCTCCACCAGGAAAAAACGAACCGGGACGCCAAAAATATCCTGGAGCAGCGGGGAGCGATGGACGTTCTTCAAGAAAAAATCAACCACTTTCAGGACCTGGCCAAGAACCTCGGCCAGAGGAAAGAAGGGACGACGACTAAAATCAAATCCCTCCAGGAAGAGATCCGGAATGCCGAGGACGAAGAGGCGCGCCTGAAAGCCCTCATCGTCGAACTGGTCGAAAAAGCCAAAACGCACGAAGAGGAAAAAGCCCGGCAGGAGGCCCTGCTCGGACAGAATGAGGTCCGGCTGGATGAGCTCCAGCTGGGCTTGACCGCGGCCGAGGCCGGCCTCAAGAAAATCCGCGAAGACTACGAACAACAGAAGGACGAGCGGATGAAATGGGAAATCCGGAAGGCCGAGATCGACCGCGACCTGGTCAACCAGGAGGAAACCTGCTGGCAGGAGCTCAAAAAAACGCTCCAGGAGCTCAAATCCGAAACGCCGGCCCCCGGAGCGCCCGAGGGCGACGTCGAGACCGAGCTGGAAGAGGCCAAAGAAAGGCTCCTCAAATACGGCGCCGTCAACCTCATGGCGGAGGAAGAATTCCTGGCTCAGAAAGAGCGCCACGACTTCCTCATCCAGCAAAGGACCGACCTCAAGGAGTCGATCTCCCAGACCAAGGAAGCCATCCTGAAGATCGACGAGGAAAGCCGGCAGCGGTTCCTGACGGCGCTGGCCGAAATCAACAAGAATTTCCAGGATTTGTTCGCCATGCTCTTCAAGGGAGGGACGGCCGAATTGACTCTCCTCGACGAAAACAACCCCCTGGAGAGCGGCGTCGACGTCGTTGCTCAGCCGCCCGGAAAGAAAGTCCAGAACATGGGGCTGCTGTCCGGCGGCGAAAAATCGCTGACCAGCCTGGCCTTTCTCTTCGCCCTCTTCCGCTACAAGCCGACGCCGTTCTGCATCCTGGACGAGGTCGATGCCGCGCTCGACGAGGTCAACCTCGCCCGGTTCCTGGATTTGATGAAACAGATCAAGGCCGAAACCCAGTTCATCATCATCACCCACAACTACAAGACCATGGAAGTCGCCGACTACATCTACGGGACGACCATGGAAGAGCCGAACGTTACGAAAATCTTCTCCATGAAATTCGAAAAAAAGGGGGATGCCGAAAAAGTTGACTAAGGTCCAGCTTTACATCCCGCCCGGCGGATACTTCGCCGAACGCTGGACAAAGGGCTCCTCCATGCCGCCGCTGGGGCTTCTTTCGATCGGCGCCGTGCTGGAGAGGGAAGGGATCCCGGTCGAGATCGTGCCCACCGATATCTTGGGCATGGGTTGGGGGGATATTCAGCGGAAAATCAAGCAGGACAAGCCCGACATCATCGGCGTCACCATCACCACCGAAAACCGCTTCCAGAGTTTCAAGCTCATCCGGCTGGCGAAAAAGCGGTATCCGGGGGCGCTGACCGTGCTGGGCGGGCCGCATGCCTCGATGGCGGCCGAGGACTGCCTGGAACATATTGCCGAAATCGATGTGGTGGTGAGGGGCGAAGGCGAGCTGACGATGCTCGAAATATGCCGGGCTTGGGAGAAGAAACAGGACTTGACCGCAATGGCCGATATCAAGGGACTCTCTTTCAGGACCGACGGCAAAATCCAGTCCAATCCGCCGCGCCCGCCCATTCTCGACCTCGACAGCCTCCCCTACCCTGCCTTCCATTTGGTGCCGTTTGAAAAATATAATTTTCGGTTCGAAGTGCCCGGCCACGGCCCGCTGCCCGCGGTCAACGTCATGACCAGCCGCGGATGTCCTTTCAACTGCAGCTTCTGTGCGACGCCCATCAACTGGGGCCGGCATGTCCGGATGCGGAGTCCGGAACATGTCGTCCGTGAAATCGAGCAGCTCAAGGAACGGTACGGCATCCAAGTCGTCTTCTTCTTCGACGATACGTTTAACGCCAGCCCGAAACGCGCCGAGGAGATCTGCGACCTGATCATCGCCCGGAAGCTCGATATCTTCTTCAAGTGCGATGTGCGGATCGACATCATGAGCAGGCCGCTGCTGGAGACGATGAAACGGGCCGGGCTGTTTCATCTTTCGTTTGGGATCGAGGCCGGCTCCGAGCGCGTCCGCAACGAGATCGTCAACAAGAAAATCCAGATCGAGGATTTTCAGAACCTGGTCCGATGGTGCCGGGAGCTCGCGATCATCCCCAACGTTTTCTTCATCTTCAGCCATCCGACAGAGACGTGGCCGGAAGCCCAGGAGACGATCAAGATCATCGAGCAGTACCAGGACGGGATCGAGGGCTCGATCGCCATCCTCCACATCTACCCCGGGACGCCTCTCGAAAAGACGGCGCGCGAGTCCGGGTTTCTTCCCAAAAACTTTTCCTGGACAAAACGGTATTTTTCAAAAATAATCACATTGCCCATGGCCCAAGGCGACGTTCCGCTCTATATGGACAAGCTGACGTGGGGTCAGATGAGCGAGCTCGTCCTGCGCTGGTCGTTCACCAGCCAAAAAACATCCCTCCTCAAAAAGGTGCCGAGCGCCCTCAAGCACGTTCGCTCCCTGGGCGACATCAAGCGCTATACGATCATGGGCGGAGTCTATCTGCGGCTTAAGGCCAAAAAGTTTTTTAAAAAATAGGTTCTCTTCCATTTCGTGAGAGTGGAAAAGGGAAACGATCCGGAAACGGCCTCGCTCCCCATCCGGGTTTTTCACGCCGTTCCCGAATCGTTTCCCATACAATTTTCCCCATACGAAATGGAAGAGAACCAAAAAATAGAAAAAACCAGAAAAGGAGCGTAGGATGTCGGGAACATGGTATATGGTCATCATTCTTTTGTATCTCCTGGTGCTGACCGTCTTCAACTTCATCCGGGCCAGGCGCATCAAAAGCCAGGAAGACTTCATGGTGGCCGGCCGCAGCTTGAAGTGGTCGGTTATGGTCTTCACGCTCATCTGCACCTGGATCGGCTCGGGCACCTTCATCGCCGGGGCGGAATTTGCGGCCAAGGCCGGGTTTTCGGCGCTGTGGCTGGCGGCAGGGGCCTGGGTCGGCATCATCCTGATCTATTTCTTGGCGGCAAAAATCCAGACTTTCGGCCAGTACACCATCGGCGATATTCTCGAAGCGCGCTTCGGGCCGGTGGCGCGCGTTTTCGGAGCTTTCGCCCTGCTCATCTCCTTCACCGTGATCGTTTCCTATCAGTTCGTGGCCGGGGGGTTCATCCTCAATGTGATTTCGGACGGAAAGATTTCCGCCTCAACCGGAACGATGATCGCCGCGCTCTTTGTCATCCTCTTCACGGCGCTGGGCGGGATGATGGCCATCGCCTATACGGACCTGCCCAACGGGATCATTATCGTCCTGGCCTGTCTGCTGGCCGTGCCCTTCGTCTATTCCGCGGCGGGTGGTTTTGCCCAGGCCACCAAGGTCCTTGATCCCGGCTATTTTGCCGCGGTCAACAGCCAGTTCGGAGCCCATCCCGCGCTCAAAGTCGGCGGATATTTCCTGTCGACCTTGTTCCTGCTCCTGGGCGTCCAGAGCATGTACCAGAAATTTTACAGCGCCAAATCCGCCAAAGACGCCAAAAAAGCCGTTGTCTGGTGGACGCTCGGTACGATCTTTGTCGAAACGGTCGTCGTCGTCATCGCCGTTTTCGCCTACAGCATGTTCAAGGGCCAGATCGACCTGACCATTCCCAAGGAAGGCGGAAAAGTCGTGTTGATGGCCGCGAGAAGCCTGGTGCCCTTTCCAGTCGGCGTCTTGCTCCTGGGCGCAGCCTGCGCCGTCGTCATCTCCACCGGCATGAATTACCTCCTCTCCCCTTCGACAAACATCATGCGGGATATCTACCAGAGGTTCATCAAAAAAGATGCGGGCCAGAAGACCATGATCGCCCTCCAGAAAGTCATCATCGTTTTGCTCGGACTCATCGCTTTCTTCCTGGCCACTCAGCTGACCTCGGTCCTTAGCCAGGCCTTATTTGCATATACAATATACGGAGCCGCCATCACCCCGACCTTGATCGCCGCCCTGGCCTGGAAACGGGCGACAAAAGCGGGCGGTATCGTCTCCATCATCTCCGGAACGGCGGCCTGCATATTGTTAAAAATTATGGCCGGAGTCCTTCCCCCCGGCAAAGCCCCTGACGGCGACCCATGGGGCATCCCGATCATTTATCCGGCTCTCGCCGTTTCGATCACCACCTTGGTCGTGATCAGCCTTCTGACACCGAAGCCGAAGTCGGAAGAGCTGGAGAAATTTTTCCCGAAGAAAAAGTGATGACCACAGGGATCGTTAAAGACTTACGTTATTTGGGGCACGACATGGGGGCGTATCATGTCGAGAGCCCGAGAAGGCTGGAAGCGATCTACAAAATGATCGAAGGGGAAATTGCCTTCCCCCTCACGGTTATCGAGCCGCGCCCGGCGACAGAGGAAGAGATAGAATTCATCCACAGTCCCTCCTATGTCAAGTTCATCGGGCAGACAGCGGGCAAGGAACGGACCTACCTCGACCCGGACACATCGACGTCGGCCAACTCCTACGAAGCCGCGCTTCTCGCAGCGGGCGGCCTGCTGAAAGCGGCGGACCTTGTCATGGGGGGAAAAATCCGGAACGGGTTTGCCCTCGTCCGCCCGCCCGGCCATCATGCCGAGGTCGACCAGGCCAAAGGATTCTGCATTTTCAACAACGTGGCGATTGCAGCCGATTATCTCGTCCGGAAGCATGGGCTGAAACGGGTCCTGATCGCCGACTGGGACCTCCATCACGGAAACGGCACGCAGAATGCGTTTTACAGCCGGAACGACGTTTTGTTCTTTTCGACGCACCAATTTCCCTACTACCCAGGGAGCGGCGACTGGGACGAAGTCGGAGAGGAAGCAGGGGAAGGCTTTACGGTCAATGTCCCCATGAGGCCGGGAAAAACGGATGAAGAATATCTTTTTATTTATAGGAACATCCTAGGTCCGATTGCGGCAGCCTATAAGCCTGAATTCATCCTGGTTTCCGCGGGTTTCGACATCTACGCCGGCGATCCCCTGGGCGGAATGCTGGTCTCCGCAGAGGGATTCGGGGCCCTGGCGGCGGAACTTCTGGCAATGGCAGGGAAGCCGGCGCGGGGCAGGATCCTCTTTACCCTGGAAGGCGGATACAGCCTCGAAGGCCTGGCGGCTGGGGTGCAGGAGGTATTGATACAGCTTGCCGCCCAAAAAGCCCCTCCGGCGATCAAAGCCGATATTTCCATCACCACCCAGAAAGAGATCTCCCCTGTCATCGACACCCAGAAGAGGTTTTGGCCCCTCTAAGAGGCCTGTAATCAAGGCCCGAAGCCCCTGGCCAGGGCTAAAACTACACCCGTCCCCTTTTAAGGACAGAAAATACAGCCAAAAAAAGGAAAATCAGGCAGGGAAATTGGTATATTTTTTGCATTAAAAGGGAGTGTAAGGAGAACGAAGATGAAAAAGATAGCCGGAATTATCCTGACGCTCTTTCTGCTGGTTTTTTTGGCAAATGCGCAGGAGACAAAATATGAGAGCAACTCCTTCGCCAGGCTGAGTTATATCAACGGCAATACCTATGTCCAAAGGGCCTCGGACCTCGGATATGAAGAAGGCGTGGTGAATACCCCGATCGCCGAAGGCGACAGGTTCGGCACGACCAACGGCCGGGCAGAAATCTACCTGGGGAAGAAAAATTACATCCGCCTGGATGAAAACACCAAAATCGATTTTCTCAACCTCCCCAAACGCGATGCCGGACTCATCCGGGTGCGCAATTGGGCGGGCAATATTTACCTGGATGTCAACTTCCTGGAGAAGGAAAAAGGCATTGAGATCCTGACCACGGACGCCACGTTCTACATCCTGGATAAAGGCCTGTACCGGATCGATGTCAGAGAAAACAAAGAGACCGAGATCCTTGTCTTCCAAGGCGTCGTCGAAGCGGCCGGCGAAGACGGCTCCGTGCTCGTGAAAAAGTCGCAGCGGCTGACTGTCTCCGATGGACGGATTGTGAATCGACCGGCAGCCTTCTTTGCCGGGGCCGAAGATACCTTCGACCACTGGAATGGGGACAGGGCGTCCATCATCAACAGGCAGTTGGCCAAACGCTACCTCAGCGGTGAGCTTGAAAATTACGAGTATGAGTTGGATGAATATGGCGATTGGACGTCCATGTCGCCCTACGGCTATGTTTGGTCACCCCGCGGGATGGCGGCCGACTGGCGGCCCTACTGGTACGGACGCTGGGTCTGGATGTCCATGGCGGGCTGGACCTGGATTCCCTATGAGCCTTGGGGCTGGAGCACATTTCACTACGGCCGCTGGCATTGGGGCCTGGGGATCGGCTGGTACTGGATCCCCATGAATGTCTGGGGCCGGGCCTGGGTGAACTGGTGGTGGGATTATGATTATTTCGCCTGGGCTCCGATGAGCTACTGGGGCTATCCTGTCTACGTCGTGGACAATGTCTTTTACGGCCGGGGCTACAACGGCGACCACTTCTATAATTCGCGAGCGCTGACCGTCGTTCACAAGAACCAGCTCCAGGCCAAGGATGTGCAGAGGGCCGCGCTGGGCCGGGACATGATCAAGAATCTCGGCAAGATCGAACTCAAGGAGCGCAGCCTTGCCGCCCAGCCGTTCTCCAGCCGCAACCTCTCGATCGAAGAGGTGAATGGGAAGAAAATGATCATGCGCAAGGGCGGCGAATCCATCGAGATGAAGCCGGCGACCATGCCCGGACGGGACATCAAACAGCGGGAGATGTCCGGCGCGACTCAAACTGCAGAGCGGAGCGTCGAGAGAAGCGGCGCAACTTCGCGCAGCGGTGAAATCAGGAAAAAGGGAGACTCACCCCCGCCGGCCGTTCAGACGCTTCCCAATCCCGAAAGAAAAATCCGCAAGAAGCAAGACGGCGGGTCCGGCGAAGGCAGCTCATCGCTCTCGCGCAGTTCCTCCGCGAGAAGCTCGACTCCCAGCTATTCCACGCCTCGCAACTACACGCCGAAAAGCGTTTCTGCTCCTTCGTCTTCGCGCGGGTCTTCTTCGGGAGGCCATTCTTCGCCGTCGCGATCAGGAAGCGTCAGAAAAAAATAGCCCCTCCGAAACCCTAATTGTCTATTGGGGACGGTTTGCCAAACGCAAACCGTCCCCCCTTTTCTAATGGACTTCTTTCGCCTTTTCCAAAGTCGCATAATCCAGAATCAGCAAATGGTCTTCGTAGGAACAAAAGCGAATAGGCTGCTCCTTCCCGCTGAGGAAAGCCTCCATGAAGGGCCATTTGCAGATGGGGGCTGCCAGCAAGCCCGTTTTCCGGTCGATGGGAACAAAGACAATATTGGGGGGAACTTCAAACTCTTCATAAGGCCGCTCGATCCCGGCCTCTTTCACTTTTTTCTTTTCGTCACTGATGACATTGCGAAAGAAATCGATCCAGACCGGAAGCGCCGCGGCCGCGCCGGCTTCATTGGTTCCCAGGCTGACATTATTATCATGCCCCACCCAAACGCCCGCGCACAGCGACGGCGAAAAGCCGATGAACCAGGCATCGGTGTACTTGTCCGTCGTGCCCGTTTTTCCGGCCAAAGGCTTATCGTTGAGCAAGAACGTCGCCATCGGCGCCGCCGTTCCCCGCTCGATCACGCCCTGCATCAGGTAAGTCATGAGATAGGCTGTTTGAGGGGAAATGACCTCTTCCGATTCGATCCGATTTTCCTCGAGGATACTGCCCTCGCGGCTTTCGATACGAGTGATATAATAAGGCTCGATCCGGATCCCTTTGTTGGGAAAAACCGTATAGGCTGAGACGAGCTCCAGCATCTTCACATCAAACGTTCCCAGGGACAGCGAAAGATAGGGATAGATCGTCGTCGTCAGCCCGAATTTCTTGCAATAATCGACGCCGGTCTGAGGAGAGATCTGGTCCAGGATTTTGGCCGTCACGACATTCCGGGATTCTTCGATGCCCTTGCGCAAAGTGACCGTGCCTTTGTAGAGGCGGTCATAATTTTTCGGCGTCCAGGGTTGCCCGGTCCATTTGTCAATGAAATCCACGGGCTCGTCCTGAATCCGGCTGGCGGCCGTGAAGCCATTCTCCAGGGCGGCGGTATATAGGAAAGGCTTGATGGCCGAGCCCGGCTGACGGGGCGCCTGCATGGTCCTGTTATATTCGCTTCTCTTGAAGGAATAACCGCCGACCATGGCCTTGATCTGGCCATTCCTAGGGTCGATGACCAAAACGGCGCCCTCGACTTTGGGCTCCTGATTGAGCGAAACAACAAGTTCCTTTTTATCATCGTCCTTGCTCTTCACCCTGACCTGGATCACATCGCCGGGCTTGATCAGGCTATCGAGGTTTTTTGTCAAGGTCCAGTCGACATCGTCGTTCAGCATCTTGCCCATGAAATTCTTGACCCTAACCTTGGCTTCGCGCTTGGCCACGGACAGGACGATGGCATCCAGGACATTGCCGATCTCCACCCGTGGGCCAAACCAGCTCTTGAGCCAGTATTCCTCGAGCTTCTGTCCTTTTTGCTTGAATTCCTTGTCCTCGAGGAGGTTTTTTTTGTCCTTCCGCCAGCCGTGTCTTTTGTCCAGGGCGCGCAGCCCGCTGACCAAGGCATCTTCTGCAAATTTCTGGTAGGTCGGGTTGAGAGTGGTATAGACCTTTAGGCCGCCGCGGTAAAGGGCATCGTCGCCGTACGCGGCGGCGATGTACTGACGCACTTCTTCACAGAAATATGCGGCGAACTCCGCATCCTCCCGGCCGGAGGGAAGGACGTTCAGCGGCCTTTGTTTGGCCACCTCGGCCTGGGCTTTGGTGATAAATCCTTCCTCCGTCATCCGGGAGAGAACATGGTTGCGTCTTTCGAGCGTCCGGGCCGGAGAAGCATAGGGCGAATAGCCGGCCGGCCAGCGGATGATCCCCGCAATCAGAGCCGACTCTTCCAGGTTCAGCTCGGACACGGTCTTCCCGAAAAAGAGGTTGGAGGCGGCTTCTACGCCATAGGCGTATCCCAAATAAACCTGGTTGCAGTACATCTCGAGGATCTTTTCCTTGGGGTATTTTTTCTCGATCTGGAGGGAAAGGGCCCATTCGAGAAGTTTGCGGTGGATGGTCTGCTGCTGGTAGAGAAAGAGTAAACGGGCCAGCTGCTGGGTGATCGTGCTTCCACCCTGGAGCTTGCGGCCGCGCAAGACAAGGAAGACATTTTCCTTGATGGCGCGCAGGAAACCCCTTACGTCCACGCCCCGGTGCTTAAAAAATCGGGGGTCTTCAGTGGCCAGAATGGCATTCTTGAGATTCTCGGGGATTTGATTGTAAGAAACGACGATCCGCCTTTCGGAGCCGATCGTTTTGATGAGAGTTCCGTCATCGGCATAGATCGATGTAAGAACATTGGGCTCGAATTTTTCGAGCGCGGAAATGTCGGGCAGCGTGTTCCGGACGGATACATAAAGACCCAAAAAGCCTCCGAGAATAAGGGCGGAGCCGAAGCCGATGAGGAGAAGCAGGGACCTCAAGATTTTCTTTTTATTGAGCTTTTTGATCTGGATGCGCCAGACGATATCCTTTTTAGCCATAGAACTAAAAATATAGCAGATTGGGCGGAAAAAACCAAATTCGCGCATTGAATCATCTAATATGTAACCGAGCGAGGATCGATTGAATCACGAAAAAGGTAACCGAAGCTCAAAAGGAGACGGGTTACAATGAGGGGATGGACATGCGAGCACGAAACCAATATCT
>Ga0315280_10003646_pt1 | contig 23451 bp, 15 predicted proteins | sample YL17G06_40_MG_FD_203697 | JGI IMG/M metagenome (GOLD analysis project Ga0315280, IMG submission 203697) | Sediment microbial communities from Yellowstone Lake, YNP, Wyoming, USA - YL17G06_40 | ecosystem: Environmental > Aquatic > Freshwater > Lake > Sediment | place: USA: Wyoming | collected... | reverse complement strand
GTTGCCCCTGGCTATTTTCGCCTCCCCTTTCAGGGGAGCGTGGGAAGAAAGACGGGCTATCCTGTCGGGGAAACCGACAAATGTGCGGAACGGCACCTCTTCTGGAATTTGGACATGCACCCAGCTGGCGCCGGTGGTGCAAATCCGTTTCACCAATCCACCTTTCCCGTCGAATTCTCACCCGGCTAACCGGCAGGCAGGAAGTCGGGCAAGTCGCAGGGAACTTCTGACTGCTCCATCCTCTATCGGCCGCTATCTCCCGCTCCGGAGAACTAGAACCGAGACAAAGTCTCTCTGGCGTTCCAATCTCTTCCGGCGCAATGACCTGCTCAGCCAAAGGGGAATTCCGAGTGGCTTCCACCGAGGGAGTTGCGAAGGCCGCGAACACCGGAGCGCATTTCGAGCCGAAGGCTGTTTACCATGCGAACGAGCATCATTTTCCAGCAGGCATCGTAGTCTTCACACTCGTAGCACTTGAGACGCGCCTGCACGTCGGAGAAATTGTCTTCGCCGAACCAGCCCAGATGGGTGCCAAAACATTCCTTCATGACCAAACTTCCTTTCTGTAGCACGGCATTGGTCGCGCTCTGTTGGGACCGTAAAGGGAGACCCGCGCCCGGGTCAATGCGTTTCCGACGGATTCGGCTGCCCGAGCCAAATGCCCAACCTTGCCTTGCCGCAGAAGTTTCCGTTGACAACTTCTTGACGGCCGCCGATAGAACCAACGCGATGCGATTTTGGCGAGTCGGTAAAACTTGGCCGCTTGCCGTGAGAGCGCCTCATGGCGCGTTGCGCCAGCCAGAAAGGCATGAAAAAGGTTCGGTGTTCACGCTTTAGCGTGGTTCCATTTTCCAACCTGAAGGTTAAACACCGAACGGATTTTCGGAGGAGATTCTAAATGGGGCTGAATCGCGAAGTATCGGTTGCCACCGGAGTCGTTCTGGCCATCAGTAGCTGGTTTGTGCCTGGGCTGGGTTTTGTCCTCCAACGGAACTACTGGCGTGGTGTGGCCATTTTCTTGCTCATCAGTAGCACGTTCCTGATCGGGCTTCTCTTACATGGGACGGTCTTGATGGCGGAGTTCCATTACCGCTCGCCCTCGTTCAATATCGTTAGTCTTCTCACCTTCCTGGGACAAATGGGCAATGGCGGAGCGAGCCTGGTCTGTCTGGCTCACGACAAATGGAACTGGGGGCTCTTCCAGCCAATCGAAACAGACCCACGGTTTGACGTGGCAACTCTCTATCTTCTTGTCTCTGGGTGTATGAACTATTTCTGCGTATGCAATGTCTATGACCGCTATGTGGCCCGGCAGGGCCAGGGCGGCACGCCGGTAGGGGAGGAATCGTGACAGCGATCGGGTTGCTCCATATTGGCTCTTGCCTCTACCTGGGACTGGTGGTGACGCTGGTTTTGGGGATTCTTGAATTCGACGATTGGCGGGCGGTTTTGCAGTCCACCGCCAGACGTTGGCTAAAGCTGATCGGTGCGCTGATTCTCATCGGCATTGTCGTTCAATTGCTCAGCTTGTGACGGCAATGTTCGCGCTGTGGCGAGGCGGGGGAGGGCGCCAAGAAATCGGTCTTTGAGGGAAAAAACCTCTTGACGGGGACGGATGCTTGGGTTAGCCACTCACTTAAGCGGCGCGACGTCTGCCCTGAAATATTCGTATGCGCAGCACGGCAAGCGCAGAGGACTTATTGCGCTTTCCTAGTCCAATTAAGAAAGGAGGGAAGGAATTATGAAAAAAGTACGGGGCTTTACCTTGATTGAGCTTCTGATCGTCGTTGCTATTATTGCTATCCTCGCCGCAATTGCGGTGCCAAATTTCCTCGAAGCTCAAGTCAGGGCCAAAGTGTCTCGCGCGAGGACCGACATGCGCTCCCTGTCGGTTGCCGTCGAAGCTTACTATGTGGATAACAACATTTATCCGGCTTTTGGAATCGGCGTGGGCACCCCGGTGGCGGGGTGCATGACGTACAACAACTGGGTCGTCACCGCCGCGCGCCATACGGCCGGGGGAGCTGTCCTGCCGAATTTCCTCATGAGAGGAATAGGGCCGGCCGCCAGCTTCCAGACATTGACCACTCCGATGGCTTACATTACCTCTTATCCTTCGGACCCCTTTGCCACGAACAGGGGAGAGACGTTTAGCTATTTCAGCGTCTTCCCGGGCATCCCGCTGATCGGCAACCGAGGTGGTGTTGGCTGGATCCTCTGGAGCTACGGTCCGGATGTGGACGAATACAAGGGCAACACGCCCAGCGATTCGCCTTACATGGCCTACGACCCGATCATATCTCAGCCGGACAGTTCAAATCGGATAGTCCTCGGTGGCTTGATCGCAGGCCGCAGCAACGACAGTGGTGATGCGGGTCAGGACCAGTTCACGTATGACCCAACCAACGGGACTGTCTCCGGCGGCGACATCTGGCGCGTCAAGCAGTAAGTCGTAGAAGCGCTATACACTGAGTTCAGCCTCTCGTCCTCGACGAGGGGCTTTTCTTTTGGAAGGATGAAGGTAGAAGGGTCAATGGGGTGCATGTCCGAATTCCATTGGCGGTACGATGGTCGGGTGACGTCGGTCGTCGCCGGTGTTCGTGGAGAAAGGTCTTTCGCGCCTTGCGCGCCAACCCAAAGCCGCCAAGGCGCAAGCGATTGCGGAAAGAGTCATTCTTCCGCGTCCTGAAGGGACGAGCGAAAATAGCCGGGGGCAACGCCCCTGGAAAACGACGGCCCCGCGGTGGTCAAGCCCTGACGGGGCGCGCCAACGGCGGGTTGGGCCGGCTGGTTTCGCTCGCTCCTACAGAGCTTGTCCGAGGACGGTCTTACGTTCCAGGGGCGTTGCCCCCTGGCTATTTTCGCCTCCCCTTTCAGGGGAGCGTGGGAAGAAAGACGGGCCATCCTGTCGGGGAAACCGACAACTGTGCGGAACGGCACCTCTTCTGGAATTTGGACATGCACCCGGGTGAATGAAGCATAAAGCGGCGATCTTGAAAGGACAAACCGATTCTGGTTAGAGAGTTTTCCTTTGGGGTTCGCTTTCGTTCCGCCTTCATCCTTCCGCCTTCCTCCATAATCGCTTTTTCAGCCACCGCCATAGGCGCAACGGCCAGCGGGAACGCAATCGGTCGAGTTGGCGCTTGGCTTCGACGAGCGATTGGATGTCGGTCCAATCGAGGGCACGCGCATCGGCTTCCAGTTGGTTCACGGCCGCCTCGAGGATCGTTGGCGATTCCGCATGCTTGAGAGCATTGTCGGGAGCAAAGCAAGGCTTTTCGACCCACCTTACCAGGGGTTGCAGTGTCCGTTCGATCGAGAAGGAGCGCTCGACAAAATCCCGAGCTTCTCTTCCCTTTCGGGCGAGGGATTCGCGATCTCGGGCAAGTTCGAGAATTCTTTCGCCAAGCGCTCGCGGATGGCGTGGGGCGACTACCCAACCAACCCCGGCGCGCTCGATCTCTATGCTTAACTCGGTTCCGCGCGTCATCAAAATGGGCAATCCCGCGGCCATGGCTTCGAGCAAACGAGACCGTGTTCCAACCAACGTTTCCATGCAGGGGAAGTCCACGCAAATGGCCAGATGGCTGGCCGCCAAGTAGCCGGGGAACTCCTCGGCCGCGACCCAGCCGACGAGGTGATAGCGCGAACGGTGGGGTGAACTGTCGGCGCTTTCGCGGAATGTATCAAGCACGGCATCGGCGTGACCGGGAATCGCCCCACCCGTGGCCACAAAGTGTACCATCGGGTCGCGTGCCATTGCCCACTCCAAACCCTCGAAGAGTGTAATAGGGTCGGTCCACGTGTTGAAGCTGCCGCACCAAAGGACGATGAAGGAAGTGGGAGGCACGAGGTTGGAGGTGGGCAGTTGCCGTTTCGTCCCGCCCTCCGATTTCCCGCTTCCAACCTGCCCTTTCGCAGGATCAACGGAGCTTGGAATGGTGACCACCAATTCATAGTCGAGGTTGTGGCGATTGAGGCGACCGACTGTGGCCAGTTCACCCAGCACCGCAAAACGTTGGGCAGTGGAGACGGCCGAGATTTTGTCGGCGCGCCGGAGCACGGGCCGCTCGTGTTGCCAAAAATAGGAAAGCAGGTCGTCGTTCTGGTCGCAAGCCGCCTTCAACTGTGCCTCGGCCATAACCCAACCGTGAAGGTCCGCCCATACCGGGACCGTCGGCCTCATGCGGCAGGCCCACGAGGCCGGTTCGGTGCTGACACCGATCACGGCATCTGGGCGGAAGGCTTCGCACCGGCAGGCCAGGTAGGCGAGCATGTTGCCCATGCGCATGTCGAGATTCTCATAGGCGAAGCCTTCTTTTTCGCGCGGTTCGACGAGACGTTCCATGGGATCGAGAGGCGAGATGGTTTGAGAAACCGTGTACAAAGCAACTTCGTGGCTGGCGCGGCGAAGGGCCGTCACGAAGTGCCAGGTTCGCACCGCATGGGCGGTGACGCGGCGCGCACCGCCGTCCATCATCGGCCCCGCGCCAACAACGAACATACGGCTCACAATCGTCCTCCCCGGATTCTTGCCAACAATCCCCGGGCACCGAATCTGGCGTAGCGATAAGCGAGACGGCGCAACCACGACATGCGTTTCAAGTCGGCCTCGCGGATCGGCAACGGCCATCCGGCGGCATTGGGCGACCGCCAGTCGGGAGCTTTGGCGGGCGAGCCGCCCGCCCATTCGAGCAGGGCACGGCCCGATTCAGCGAGTGTATAGTGGCGTTCGAAGTAGCCGCGTCCTCGCTCGCCACGACGGGCCAACTCGTCAGGATGGTCGGCAGCGTACAAAACCGCCTGGGCCAGCGCTTGTGCGTCGCCCACGGCGAAGCCAAACCCGCACTCTTCCGCCACAGCGATCTGGCCGATCTCGGTTGCCACGGTGGTCACGACGGGCAAACCCACTCGCATCATGTCGGTGATTCGGTTGCGCGCACCGAACATCGCCTCGTAGCACATTCCGTCCACATTCAGCCCGACGTCGCATTCGCGGCATAGGGCGTCCACTCGATCCAACGGGACCCAGCCGACAAAATGGTACCGCTCGCGATGTGGCGACCGCTCGATCATGGCGCGGAGCCGATTGAACGAGTAGTCGTCGTGTCCCTCGATCGTTCCACCTGTCGAGACATAGTGGATACGGGAATTGCGCGACATGGCACGTTCGAGACCGGTGAAAAGTGTTTCTAGATCATACCAGAGATTGTAACCACCAAGCCAAAGACAGACGAACGCGTCGGGAGGAGCGATTCGGCCGCGAAGTTGGGGCTCGGAAGAATCACGGGCTGGAAGCCCGTGCCGCGACTCGCGGCCGGTGGGGATGACGCTGACGAACTCGTAGCCGAACGTGTGGCGGTTCAGGCGGCCCGCCAGGTCGAGCTCGCCAACCAGAACACTTTTCTGGGGCGTCGAGGTTACCGAAAAATGATCTCCTGCCAGCAAGGCCGGCAGTTGTAGGTCCCAATAGTATTTAATGTAGTGGTCGTCCTGGTAGCGCGCAGCCTTCGCCTGCCCCTCGCCCATGAAATAGCCGTTGATGTCGGCCCAGAAAGGAACCGGGGGATCAATCTGGGCGAGGATCGAGGAGGGATAGGTATTCGCTGCGACCACACAGTCGGGACGGAACTCGTCGTAGTGCTGTCGAATCAAAGGCAAATAGACAAATTCTTCTTCGGTCAGCGAAAGATAGTGAAGACGGTCGAGATGGATTTCCTTGCGCGCCGAACGGTCCTTGGCGTCTCGACTGCCGGTCACACGAAAGCAAATCAGAAACAAGTCGTGACCGTCGTCGTGAAGCGTCTTGGTCAGTTGCCACGTCCGCAGGCAAGTGCCGTGCAGAAAATCCGGGTTGTCGAGAGGAATCGGCCCGATGCCCAGGATCAGTATTCGTTTGGGTTGCACCGATGGCTCCCGTCCAGTGAGGCATGAAACCGCGCCTGGCGCGAAAAAGGGTGCGGTTTGCCCGCACCCCGTTCGTAATCGTGATCGTTCTGTTCTATCCCACACCGCTCGGTGGGCTAGGGCATGATCTTCACACCAGTGACGATCTGGAAATTGTCGCTTTCGTCGTATTCCGAAATGTTATCGGGCCGGTCCACGGTGCACACGATCGTGCAGTCGCCAATCGGCACGTTCCAATGGACCATGCGCTGATAAGGCAGGAGGAAAACCTGCTGACCCGGCCGCAGATTCTCGATGAAGATGGAGTCGCACAACGGGAACTCGGTCGTCGGGATTCCTCCCGCTTGCGAACCCCAGAACTCGATCCAGAAAGGACCGCTGTGTTCGGGCCCGTCGTTCACGATCGAGCCGTTGAACTTCAAGGTTGCTCCCGGTCGGATCGGATTGGGCGCAAAGCGAAATACCGGTATTCGCAAATTGATCCCCCGGATAGGACGCAACTCGATCAGCCGCTTTTCCGCCACTGGCCGCCGGTTGTTTGCCTCATAGACCTCCGTGACGCCGTTGAGACGATCGAGAACCGGCATCAAGGTGTATGGGCCATCGCGAAGACTGTTCAGGGGTAGAATATCATTCAGGTCGAACCGGCCGAGCGGTCCGAGGCCTGCGATAAACCGCGAGTCGGTGAGAAACTCGTCCAGCGTCAGTCCTCCCGTTCGAGATCCCCAGATTTCCGTCCAGAAAGGCCCGGCCGGGAGGATGCCGCGGTTCACCACATGCACCGTCACGGCCAGGCTCGTCCCCGGCTCCGAAAACTGCATTCCTAGCGAGGGAACAATACCGGGTGCCAATTCGTTGTAGCCCACCCATTCGATCGTAAGATCGGGGCCGACCAGAAGCGGACCGGCGTTAAGGATATTGTTGTCCTCCAAAGCCTCGGCCACCTCGTTGACCACATCGCATTGCACGATCATGTAGTAAGCACCCAGAGGCAGAGGCGGTGGCCCAGTTGGGATTTGGGTTGTGTAGGTGCTTCCGCCGGGGATTGTGGGGATGCGAATTCCCGACATCCACAAGTAATCATCCCCCGAGAGAGCGCCATCCCGCGAGACATAGACGTGCGCCCAGGTTTCCGTGGCTGTCGTCAGACCCCAGTTATACACGGTCAGATTCACCTGGAGGTCCAGCGGGGGTTGCTGGCCGGAAAGGGTAACCGTTGTCACTCCGGGCACCAGTGAAAGGTCGGGGCCAACCAGGAAGAAGCCGGCATCCAAGACATTGTTGTCCTCGAAGGCCTCGTCCACCTCGTTGAGCACATCACATTGCGCCAAGATACGATAGACACCTAAAGGCAAGGGCGGAGTCCCCGCCAGGATTGCGGTCGTATAGTCCGCTCCAGGCAGGAGTTTGGGAACTCGGACTCCCTGAATCCACGCATAGTCGTCACCGGTCAGAACGCGATCCCGCGACACATAGACGTGCGCCCAGGTTTCCGTGGCGGATGTCAGGCCCCAGTTATGCAGCGTCAGACGGACCTGGAGATCCAGCGGCGGTTGCAAGCCTGAGAGAGTAACCGTCGTCTCACGCACGGTCAGTTCCGGTTTTTCCAGTTGGAGACGGCCAAGGTCGCGCTTGGGTTCCACCTCGTCAGTGGGAACTGACTCCGACACTCTCGCGGCGGGGACCATCTTCGCTGTCGAGGGCGGCGCCTGAATTGCCTCGGCAGGAGGAGCGCTCCCAAGGGTTGAGAAAAAGATGGGCCCGGTAAACTGGTAGTTGTTCGTCTCGTTCGTTTCGGCGATCAGATCGTTTCGGTCCACGACACATCCGACTGAAAAGGTTTCCATCATGGCATGTGGCGGCACGTCACCCAGCGCCCGTGCAATGCTCGACAGCTCGAACGAGGCCCCGGCGGCGAGGCCATTTACATAGACAGAGTCACAGAGGAAGAAATCCAGCGTTGGGTAATACTTGTCAGGGGCGTTGACCGAACCCCAGAATTCGATCCAGAACCCTGTCCCCAAATCCGCGGTTCCTTGATTGACGACACGGCCACCCAGCTGAAGGGAATCACCGGCCTTCGCCCAGTTGGGGCCAAAAGTGAAATCCTGAACGACAAGGTCCGCACCCGAGGGCGGACGCAGGACCAGAAACTTGTTACGAGGCATGACCCACCGGTTGTCCACCTTCGCGGATTCCTCCACTTCCGCCAAACGATCCACCGTCACCCCGAAGGAGTAGGAACCGTCGGGGATCGAATAAAGAGGTCCGCTACCTTGCACGGAGACCGTACCATTTCCAGGGATACCCGGTGTGAAACGGCGGCTCTGGACTGTGTAATAGTCCAAGGTTAGTCCACCTGTCAGAGACGCCCAGAATTCGATCCAGAAAGCCGACGCAGCCTCGCAGAGAATGGCAAAGGGGAAATTATCGTCGCTGTTTCCTATCCGAATGTTGTAGGAGAGCACATCGTCAGGTGCAAAGACATCGCGCTGAGAGCCATTTCGAAATGTGATCGGGGGGCGAACAGACGGAAGAGAAAGCGAGCCATTGGCATATGGGTAGAGATTGGGAAGGAACCGAATATCCACGGTCATCCTGGAGAAGGGATTGCTGATGTTCATGATCCAGATGTTGGTGTCGCCCTCAGCGAACGGGCCCCCTAAAGTTCTCCGATAGTAACTGTTTGTGTTCACGGAGAGATTGCCGCCATGGAGGTTGGAGTAAGGTGTCAGCTTGCGGACAACATTCCACCCCGGAAATGGATCGCCCAAATCGCCATTGTTGACGTTAAACTCCAGGTCCTTCTGGCCGTCGGCCTGGAGCAAAGCCACATGATAGTGGGATTGGTCATCGTTGGTGCTAATGAGATCGTCCACGTGCCAGGCCAGCAGCCCGAAATTGGGCAGCGCCTTGTCATAGCCAAGCAGTTGCCGGTTCTCTAACATCAGGTATTCTGTCGAGGCGTAGGGGTCTGGCCCCATGTTGATGACATAGGCGATCGGATCGTATTCGATTGCCGGAAGGACCACGCCGGTCCGCTTGGTCGTCACGACCAGGCCATTCGTCGTGCCAATATCGAGCCAGCCAAGCGACCGTTTGCACCAGGCGCTCAGCTGCGCCGGACAATCCCCGCCCCTCCGGATGCCGTTCCACGAACCCGAGGCCATCAAATCCCAATCGCCCGCGCCGGCGGAATCGTAGCCATAGTCGTAAAGGTCCGGCAAACCGAAGGCATGTCCCAACTCATGGACAATCACTCCGAGGGTCGTGAGGCCGAAACCTTGCCGTTCGGGCATTGTCGTGTATTCGAAGACCGACAGGCCAACCGTCCCTGGCGTCGTGCTGGCCGAATCTACCGGGTAGGGAATACCGACATTCCAGCTATGCGACCAGATGTCATTGGGATCGCCACTGGCTTCCTCGCCCTCTCCCGAGTGAATGACAACGATTGATTCGACAACAGCATCGCCGTTTACGTCGAAAGGCCAAAAGTCGAAGCCCTGGCGGTAGAGAATATCGACCGCATCGCGGACCATTTCTTGCGGGTTTGCGTCATTACCGAACGGGGGACGATTTGCCCCATAAAAAGCACGGTTTTCCGGAAGGCGAATCCAGCCGACAATGGTGGCCCGAATATTCACTTTGCCGTAGGAAACCTCGTGATAGTAATGCCAAACGGAGCCCGTAATTGCGGGACTGGTCGCGGGGTCGCCGTTGAATAGAACATCGAGCATCCTTGGCGGAGCGTAGCGGGGCCAGCCGGTGAATTCGGCCAGGATGACCAGGATGGAAATATCGCCGGAAGGTGGGTATCGAAGAGGTTTTGGCACTCCACCCGCCGCCCGGCGAAGCAACTGCCTAGCCAACTGTCGCTTGGCCGCAATGACCGCCTGACTTTCGCGCGATTGTTTTGGAATGCCCGCGACCGTCGGGTCATCACGCCCAACAAGCCGTCCCGTCCCTTCGAATGCACCTTGGGCATTGACACGAAGATATTCATAGTTTCCCGTGGCCTCGTCGAATTGGACAGTGTAGCCATCCGCAGTCTCCGTCCAATGGTAGAGTTCGTCGCCGAATTGACGTGCTTGAAACTCACGCCCATCGGCCAGCCGGTGGGCAACCAGCCCGGGATAGGCCGTGACGCCCTGTCGCAATCTAGGCATCTCTGGTAGCGCAGGCATCTTGCCCGTGGTTTGGCCAAACGTCGGCGCGGCGATGGCAATCGCAAGAACGGGAGCGAGATAACGAAGCCTCATCATTGTCTCTCCTTGAAGATTGCTGCTGATGTAAAGACAATCATGTGCGAAACTACCTTTGCGCGGTGCGGCAGAGAAAGAACGGTTCTTGAGGTACGACATTCGCGTGACGTGATAGAGCCATGTTCAACACACCACGCAGAGCACTACAACTTCACAAGCTGAACGCCTAGCACTTGGCCCTTAGCCATGTCAATCAGAAAAGCCCTGCAATACCGTTCGTGGAGGGACTTGCGAAAGGCGTTTTTTCGAATCATGGGCAGAGGTTGGGTGAGTGCTGCGCCGCTTGTGGCTGGCCGAAGTGGATCGTATCAGGGCGCGTCTCGTCCAACGGCCGCATTTTCCCTCCGCCCTCTTCGCGATGCAGGTCGCGCGTGTCAATCAGGGGCGCGATCGCGTATTCGTCGGACGTTGGATTCTTCGTTGATGAATTGCGACAATGGCTGACCATAGGTGCAGGTGCCGATTCCGAAGCGCCCGCGGTAATGCTTCAGGTATCCACGCAGTTCCTCGAGTATGCCCGGATCGTTCTCGGCCAAGTAGTCGTAACTGTGGGCTTCATTGTCGAGGCCGATCTGGAAGCTGGGGAAACGGTCCAACCAGGCGATGGCATCGCTCAGGCAATCCCGAAAGTGGTCGCGGCCCCAAAGCACCATTCCGCCATGGCCGTAAGTCAACAGATAGAGCGGCGCCGTTGTTTCGCCAGCCGCAGCCGGCGCTGCCGAGATCGGTTTTGTGGGACACACCACCACCGCGCTGATGAAGATTGCCAATCTCGCCATTTCGAGAAACCGGCTCAGTCGCGTTCCAATGTTTTGCATGAATACTCCTTGTTTTGGCAATGGCCCGCAGTGGATTTCGCGTCCGACGCCGATTCGGAATGCCCAGGCGCGGAATTTGTGTACGCGGCACCGATTCTTTCTATCATGGCCAATACCAAACCATTTGTCCAAGCGACAGACCCCCGGCAAAAGAGAGACCTTTCTTGCCGGAGAAATCGAGGAAAAATTGCTTGCACTCTCCGAGCAAAGCGGTTCAAATCCCCATTGAAACAGTCACTATTACTACGGGCCTTCGGGGTAAGGCCCATGGGGGCAATCCCGTCGGACCGTAAAGGAATAAAGGAGCACAGCGATGAGCCGTCGAATCAACCGTCGTAGGTTTTTCCGTGACTCGGCCCTGGCCGGTTTCAGCATCTATATCGTGCGAAACAGCTTCGGGGCCGAGAGCAAGTCGCCCAACGAGAAGCTCAACATCGCTTGCATCGGTGCAGGGGGCAAGGGCGCGGGCGAAGTGGACGATGCAAGCAAGGAGAACCTCATCGCCATGTGCGATGTGGACGACGCGCGCGCAGAAAAAACCTACAAGAAGTATCCGGACGTCAAGCGCTATAAAGACTTTCGCAAAATGCTCGATGAAATGGGAAAGAGTATTGATGCCGTCACCGTCAGTACTCCCGACCACATTCACGCTCCCGCCGCTATCATGGCCATGGCCATGGGCAAACACGTTTTCGTGCAAAAACCGCTGACCCGCACGGTTTGGGAAGCCCGAGCGCTGGCGGAGGCGGCAAAGAAATACAAAGTGGCCACGCAGATGGGCAACCAGGGGACGTCAACGAACGGCCTGCGCCGCGCCGTCGAAGTTCTCCACGCCGGCGTGATCGGTCCGGTGAAACTTCTCCACATTTGGACAAACCGGCCCATCTGGCCGCAGGGGTTCGATCGGCCCAAGGGTGAAGACCCCGTTCCGGCAACGGTTGATTGGGGCCTCTGGCTAGGACCTGCACCGAAGCGGCCCTATCTCGCAGAGCACAAGAGCGGTCCAAATGAAGGCAAAGCCGTTTACCTACCCTTCGTCTGGCGCGGTTGGTACGACTTCGGCGCGGGCGCGCTGGGCGACATGGCCTGCCACACCCTGAACATGCCCTACTGGGGCTTGAAATTGGGACACCCAACCAGCGTCGAGGCGAAAGTCTCCAAGCTCATGGAAGAAACCTTTCCCTCCGGGTCGGTCGTGGACTACTATTTCCCCGAGCGCGGCGGACTGCCGCCGGTGCATATGACCTGGTACGACGGTGACATGAAACCGACCGCGGAGACGTTGGGATTGCCCGAGGGGGAGAAGCTCTCCAACAGCGGTGCCCTGGTGGTTGGCGAAAAAGGTATGCTCTATTCGGATGGCGACTACGGCGATAAGTGGCATTTGACACCCAAGGACAAGTTTGAAGGCGTCCAGCTGCCCGAAGAAACCATTCCACGCTCCCCGGGTCACTTCAAAGAGTGGATCATTGCCTGCAAGGGCGGTAAGCCGGCGATGTCGAATTTCCCCGACTATGCGGGACTTCTGACCGAAATCGTCGCATTAGGCTGTGTGGCTCAGCGGCTCCCTGGCAGGAAGCTTGAATGGGACGGCCCCAATATGAAGGTCAAGAACGTTCCCGAGGCCGAGCGACTGATCAAACCCGAGTTCCCCAAGGGCTGGTGGGTGTGAGCCAGCAGGAACAGTTCCACAAGAATGACTGGAAAAGGCGCGTCTTGTTCTGTGAAGGCGCGCCTTTTTTCAATGAGGAATACTGAACCCTGCGGCGGTGTGTCGCGGAACACGCAGAGCTGCCAGAATACTGACCGCGGCGGCCACGGCCCCAATGAGAAAGACCCACGGATAGCCGGAAACCTTCCACAGAACGCCGCCGATAAAAGGCATGGCCACGGCGGCCACGTGGTTCATCGCAACGCCCATGCTCAGCGTCGGTGTATGTTCGCTCTTCGGAGCAATGCGATTGACATACGTGGTCAACGCTATCGCAAAGACGAAGAAAGCGTTGTCTATGACAAACAGCACATACAGCACGAGGCGAATCGGGATCAACGCGTATCCAACAAAAAATGCGGTCAGGCAGGAATAGTAGAACAGCAGAATGCGTCGCTCGCCGATCCGATCAATCAGTCGCCCGACTCGAGGAGAGACAAAATATCCTATGGCTTGTACACCAGCCATCAGCAAAAGAATAACCTCGAGTGGCGTGTTGTATTGCTTGACCAGCAGAAAGCCCGCGAACGACATCGAAATCTGTCTTCGCCACCCTTCGAGCAAGCTTAAAACGTAATAAAGACCATAGCGGCGCCGGAAAACCAGTCTCGGCCCGCGCGCTTTGATCTGCTGGGGAATCCCCAGACAAGACGCCGCTGCAAGAGTAGCCATAGCACCGGCCAGCAGATACATTGGACGCATCGGAACACCAACGAAGCTGAGAGCAAGGGCCACGATCAACCCACCGCCAAAACCAGCAGCACCGATGGCCTGGATTTGCCCGAGGCGATGCCCAGCTCGTCTTGGTTCGGCCAAGGCCAGTGTCATGGAATTAGGCAGTGGCATCCAGACGTGCAGACCCTGACTCCACACAAGACTCAGGAGGAGCACCCACAGATAGTTCTGCGCAAAATAGTAGCAGCCCAATCCGACAGCCAGCAGCATCAACATGGCCGTTCCTATGAACGGCTCAGCAATCCCGGTCAGGATGGCCAGCACTGCAAAGGCGATCACACCGCAGCTCTCGCGCGTCGCTTCCAGAATTCCCAACTGAAAACCTGAAACCCCAATCTCGCCGGCCAGAAAATTGGCGTTTAATCCGATCTGGATGGCCATGGTCACCTGGGCACCGGCAACCGCCAGACCCAGGAAAAGCAATCCCCTCGTGCGCTGAGCGTCGGCCGTAATGTGCTCGATTGGCAGGCCAACGAGAATCTCCTTATCTTCCGAATCTATTGGCATGGCAATGGGGCCACTCGAGCTGATCCGCGGCGTGTTTGCCGTCATTCGTCTTTCAGTTTTCTCCATCGAATTTCCCTCGCGGCAAACTTTTCGACCGCAACCCCACATAGGCATGAGGGAATAATCAATAATGAATCATGGACGCGGAACGTGGAAGGATGAAGGCAAATCGCCGAGGAAGAACAGGGACCTCCGATTTCGCGGGTTTGTCAGATCAAGAAACACAATCCGCAATACAAACCCATGACACATTTTCCCTTGCCTGACATAGCCTGCCGCCCGTCATGCAAAATCGTTGGTCTGCTGATTTCCGTCTTGACGTTCAGATAGTGACTGGTGATCTAGACCGTGCGAACATTCCTGAAACCATGCCATTTCGTACCAGCCAGGAGCCAGAATCCTAAAATCTTAACGAGGAGGAAGGACAGCGATGCGACGAACACAAATCCTCACACTCGCACTTGGGTTCACCGCGGTGCTCGGGGGAATAGTTGTCCATGGGGCACAAGCGCCGATTCGGATGCCGACCGACGAGGAAATCCAGAAAATGACCGCAGCGATGCCCGACAAACCGACGGCCAAGCCAGCTCAGCCGCGCAAGGTTTTGGTTGTCGGCCGCAATGAGGCCCACTTGCCCGTGCCTTTCGCAGCAAAAGCGTTGGAAATCATGGCGAAAAAGACCGGCGCATTCGGGGCGGTATTCAGCAACGACCCCGCCATGTTTGAGGCGGAGAGTCTCAAACAGTTCGACGCGGTCGTTCTCAATAACCTGCACGCCTCGGACCCTCTATTACCGGGCAATTTCAAGCAGCTTCCAAAAGATCAGCAGGAAGAGGCAAGAAAACGGGCGAAAGTGCTCCTCCAGAATCTGGATGCTTTCGTCAAAGGCGGTAAGGGCCTCGTCGGCCTCCACGGCGCCACCGTCGGGCTGCCGGAAATTGGAAACCTACTCGGCGGCAATTTTGCCGGCTGGCCGTGGAAGGGGAAAGAGGAGTTTCCGGTCAAACTGGACGACCCCACTCATCCATTGAATGCAGCGTTCGAGGGTAAAGGCTTCGTCGTTCTTGACGAGGGATACCAATTCAAGGAGCCATACTCACGAGAAAATCTCCGTGTGCTAATGAGTGTTGACCTGGCCAAAACGAAGGAACTCGGCCTTCGCCCCGACCACGATTATGCCATGGGGTGGGTGAAGAGCTATGGCAAGGGACGGGTCTTTTACAGCGCAATAGGACATTTCCCGGAGCTCTATTGGAATCCGAAGCTGCTTCGCCATTGGCTGGACGGCATCCAGTTTGCGATCGGCGACCTGAAGGCCGATACCACTCCCAGCGCAAAATTGAAATAGAACGAAGACAGACTGAAAAGGCGATGAAAGGTGAAACGGACAGCCAACGATAAGACAGTAACCACAAAGAGACCAAATATTCCTGGTGCCTTTGTGTCTCGGCGGTGTGATTCTTTCTATAGCCTTTGGAAAAAACTGTCCTATGCAAGAGAGTAGAGGTGTGCACTTCGCTCGTTGGCGAAGAGAATGACGATATCCCTTCCACGTTCACGATAGGAGAAGTTTTCCCGTAGCTTCAGGAGAAAACCGCCGCGAAAAGGACTCCCAGGGTAGTCAATAATCTTTCCCTTCTCGCCAGCCCGCACGCGCCCCCAAGCCAGCAATCCGGGTCTATTCCTTTTCGCCGGCAGCGACGAGAGCCTTCTTCAGCCAATCGCGCTGTTCGGTTTCGTTGGCGTTGTCCGGCCGGCCGACTGCGAGATTGGACGGGTATTCAAGCGATCGGCGAAACTCGGCAACGGCCTTCTTGTAGTCTTTTGCTTCCATTGCTTTTTTGCCCATCGCGACGTGAAGGTCCCTGTAGATTTCGTAAAGCGATCGTTGCCCTTCCCAGGCCTGGAAGGTCCGAGAGTCAATCAACGCAGCGGCTTTTTCGTCCTCGTCGAGACGGTGATAGGTGCGCGCCAGAAGTTCAATCACATCGGTGCGGTAGCGCTCGAAGCCGAGCGTCTTTCCCAGCAATTCGCGCGCTTTGGTCCACCGATCTGTTTTCTGGTAAAGCGTGGCCAGATCACGATACAGAGTCTGATCGCCGGGTCGAAGCGCAACGGCCTTCTCGAAATGAGAGATCGCTGCCGTGGTGTCATTATCCAATTTCCAACTGACGATTCCGAGATTCCGATGGACGACACTGTAGTTACTATTCAGCGACAAGGCCTTCTGCCATGCGGCGACAGCGTCGGTCTTGCGATAGTGGGCCATGTAGAGGCACCCCAGATAATAGGGAATGCGCCAGTCATCCGGGCGGAGTCGGGCCGCGTGCTGGAGAACAGCAATAGTTTCGAGCCGGTCGGGGAAAACATAGTCGGGCGACATTGCGGCGGCGCGGTCGAGCATTTGCTTGGCAACATCGCCACGACCCAAGAGATCGGCGAATGCTGCCGCGTAATACCGCGAGATCGCCGTAGCCAGACCCTGTTCCGAAAATGATGTCTCTGGAAGCAATCGGCTACCCAGTTGGTATAGCTTAAGCCGATAGAACACCGCGGCCAGTTCGAGTACCGTTTGTGGTTCACGGCGCAGCCGCTGAACAATATCGCTCTCTGGAAAATCGCCTTTGCCGCTCAGCGGATTCAGCGCCGCTTGGGCAAATGGGTCGAGCGGGTCAATCTCCAAGACATGCTGCGCCTGGGTCAGTGCTCTCTCGCTATGACCCGCCGCCCACAGGGCAAGGGTCAACAGGTTGCGATTGAGAATGTCCTGGGTGTCCTTGGCGATAGCGCGTTCCAGAGCAGCGATGGCTTCGTTCCAGCGGCGCTGGCGAATGTAGATTTCTCCGGCCACCCCGAGGCCAATCGAAGCGGACGCAGGATCGCGCGCCGCTCGCCAGGCATGTTCAAGGGCCTCGGGTTCATTGTCCTCCTCCAACAAGGCGCGGGCCAGGTAGTAGTGGGCCAGACCATTGTCGTTGTCGCGTTCGAGAATCTTTTCGAGATGGGGCTTGGCATCCTGCGGCAAACTGGATTCGAGATCGAGGATCGCCAGTGCCAAGTGGGCTGGTGCAAAAGCGAGGTCCGATTCCAAAGCCAGATTGAAATGCCTGCGGGCCTCATCGGGCTTCGATTGCTTGTCGGCCAGCACACCGTTGGTCATGTGGTCACCGGTGACTCTGGCGAGTTTGGCCAGTGCCGACAAACTGCTGTGTAATCTGCCCGGTGGCTCACGCTTTGGCAACGGCAAGGGATGAACGAAAGAGGCCAGTATCCGTCCATCCGCGACAATCTCAACCGTGAAGGTAGAATAGGCATCCTGCCTGCTCACCTCTTCTTTGTTCACCAGAGGCTGCCAGACCGTAGCACTCCCCGGCGATATCGAAGTCTTACCGCTCGCAATCGTTTTGCCGCCTCTGATCAGCCGGCATTCGGTGTTTTCCCACGTGCCGGTGCCAATCATCCTGATGGTCAGCCTGGTAGTGGTGCCGGTGGTCACGTTAACGGCAACATCGCGGGTGGCGAATTCGTAGCCGCCAACGCCATGAACGGGATACCACCACTCGGTCCACTCGATCGTCTGGTGTGGCTGGAGCAAACCATAGTCGGCCTGGGTCACGAGAGGCCCCGTCTGCACCTCGTTGTAAAGGCTGCCATCGTCGGTCAGCGTGGCTTGGGCGGCGATGCCATCACCGGCGCGGCCCCAGGTCCATGCCTTCTTGCCCGGCAGATCGAAATGGTTGGCGTAGGCAACGATGCCGTGATCGGCTTGATGGTCGTAGGAGCCGAAAAAGTCCTGGTCACACTGGTAGGCGAAAATCGAAGTCGGCTTCCGGTAGTTCTTCGACCAGCTCACGTCAACACCCATGTCAATCGGCCAGCGGAAAAAGGTAATTCCGGCGTGGTCGGTGCCCAGGGTCATCGGATAGATGAACTGCGTTCCATCGGTGTTGGGAACAGCGGTGCAGTTCCAGAAATAATACGGCTGGACATAGGGCGTGGGATTGTAAATTCGGATTCGCTCTTCGAGGAAGCTGCGTCCTGGCCGAAGCCTTACCACGACGACCCATTGTGTGCGAAAAACGCGCTCGATGTTGCCGATCGCAATGGCCTTGCTGCCATCCTCGAATTCAACAAAGCGACACGAAACCGGCGAAACAGCTGTCACCGTGTGGCCTTGTGGCCCCGTGTTGAACTCGATTCCGCCCGAAATCCATGCCCCGCGCATACCGATCAGGCCCGGCTTGATCACCTTGTTGACGTAGAACATTTCGCGTTTGACGGTCTTGTCGAAAACCGAATGGACGTGGCCGCCGAGTTCGGGAATGACTGTCACGCGCAGATATTCATTTTCGAGCACCAACGTGTCATAAGTACGATCCACCTTCATGCGCGAGAGATTGTCCTGCATGGGATAGGGATAAATCGGCTTGCCGACGATCTGCGGGAAGTGCGGGTTCACATCATCCGGCCCCCAAACATAGGTGGGGATGGTGATCGTGCTTGTACGCGTTTGAACAGCGGACGTTGAGTTCTGAGTGCCGAGTTCTGAGTGCCGAGTTTGCCGTAGGGGCAATTCACGAATTGCCCTTTTGGATGGATCAGGACCGAACGTCTCTTCTCCCGACGCCCACTCACATGCAGCTAAAACGAGAACCGCGCAGACGAGTTTGAAGTAATCCAACCTTGGTCCTGCTTGCTTGATAGCGCTCACTTTCGCAGTCCACATCGCAGATACCTCCGACTGTAGGGAAATCGCTTGGTATATGGTTAATGCAATTTTAGTGATGGGCAAGCAGACCACATGCAAGCCTACCACTTGCGCCGATTGCTTAACCGTCAGCTTCATCCACTTCCCGGCTCAACTGCCGAGAGAAAGACCTCGGGCGGCAGGCAGGAAACGGCCGTGTCAATGTCTGAGTGCTTGTCCAGTTTGCCCCTGGCAGCGGAGCCGAATCTGATTGAGGATAGAGCAGACATCAACCCTCAGTCTATGCAAAAACGACCAATCTTTCTTCTGCCCTTATCACTCATCACTCAACACGCAAAACTCATCACTTCTTTTCTTCGGCTTTGCCCAAAAACCTTTGGCGCCAGCCACGCCAGACCAGCGGCGCTGACGAGGAAGGCAACTAGCCAGACCATTTCTTGAGCGGTTTTGTAGTACAGAGAACATCCCGTGCCCAACAGTGCCGAGCTGACGCGACTCAGACCCGCGCCCTCACCCGGATCGCAAATGCCTCCCGCGGATTGATGATCGTCATTTGTCCGATCTCGGCATCGCTCACGCCGGCTCCTTGCAACGCTGGGATGAACTGTGTGAACAGCGTCTCAAAAGGGCGAAACGTGCCGCCGCGTGGCTCTCCCACATGATACCACCCGGCGTCATGCGAGATGAGCACGCGGGCGAGCATCCCGCGCTCCTTCATCGCGCGGACTGCCCCCACGTGGCGCTCGATCGTCCGCGGGCTGACACCGTCGAACGAGAGCCATGCGCCGCGTTGAGCCGCACGAGCGTGGACAGCCGAGTTGGACTCGTTCTGAGCATGCACCCAGATAAAGGCGCTCGTGTCCAAACCCTCTTCGCTCAGCAGGGCCAGTTCTTCCAGAGCCGCCGTGCCATCGCCGGTGTGTGAGGCAATGGTGAGGCCGGTGGCCCGGTGTGTCCGGGCTGCCGCCTGGACGAGTTTCCGACCCATCGTGGAAAGGGGCCCGGCATCCACACCGATTTTGACGAAGCCGGGTCGAACGCCCGTCCCCTCGATGCCATTGCGCCACTCCTCAATCCAACGTGCTGCCAGTTGTTCGCTGGTCTCTGTCAACGCATGTGCCGGCAGGAATTTCCCGCGGCCCGCGCCGTAGTAGCCGGTGTTCGTCACAATCTGCAACCCGCTTGCTTCGGAGAGCCGCTTGAGCAGGGAAGGATCGCGACCCAGGTAAGCGGGCGTGCACTCGACGAGCGTCCGACAACCCAGTTCGCTCGCACGCTTCAGATGGGGCAAAACAACCTCAAACACTTCGTTCGGCTCATACCGCTCCCGGCTCACCTTGTCGGCGCCAATGAAGTCAACAAGCACGTGCTCGTGAGGCAACGTTACGGCGAGCCGGTCGGCCGCGACCGGTCCCCCAACCGTCAACACCTCATGCGCGATGCTCCCGGCGCACCGAACCTGTCTCCCAGCTCCAATCACCGCCAGAGTTGCGGTTGTTTGCAGAAAATCACGCCGGATCATGGTCATTCTCCTCGCGTGGCACGTCAATGGGCACTCAACAACTTGATGTTGCCCGACGAGGGATTCGAACGCTCGTGAAGGATAACTCTCAAGGGATTTTATTCAATCTCGTATATCTCGTTGACATGTAGGGGCGAATTGCAACAACAACGTGTCAACCGATTCTACGAACATCTGTAGGATGTACTCCCTCGCTCGAACCAACGCAGATTTGACTTGCCAAGGTTTTTGGAGTTTGTTTGATCGCTGACAATGAGTCCTGAAAGGAGAATGATCATGTTTCGACGAACATGGCTCGTGGTCGTAATGGCGTGGCTGGCTTCATCGTTCGCCTCGTTTTCCTTCGCCGCAGCGGAGAAAAACAGCGAATGGACGAGTCTCTTCAACGGCAAGGACCTCTGGGGCTGGACGGCCATGAACGGAGCGAAATTCGAGGTCCGCGACGGTGTCCTTTGGCTCGTGGACGGCATGGGATGGCTTCGCTCCGACCAGCTGTACGACGACTTCGTCCTCGAGTTTGAGTCGCGCGCTCGGAAAGACGAATTCGATAGTAGCATCTGTTTCCGCGCGAGTCTTGAGGGAAAACCTTGGCCCGACAAGGCCCACCAGATCAGTCTCCGCCACGACCAGGAGCGTGCTCTGATGATCGGCACAAAGGCCGCCGTCCAGCCCAAGCTGCCGGTCCGACCTGTGGGCGAGTGGAGCCGGTGGCTGCTCGCGGTCGAGGGCAACAAGGGCAGCCTCGAAATGAACGGAAAGAAGATCTGGGAAACGGACACGCTCGAAGCCGGCCGCGGCCTGATCGGGATTCAAGCAAAGAACAGCCCATTCGAGTTTCGCAACATTCGAATCCGAGAGATCGGCCATACGAATCTTCTCGTCGGCGAAGGGCGCACTGGAAGCCATTTCACCACCATCGTGGGGCCGCCGGATGTCTGGAGCCTCCGACCCGATGGCGTTCTGGCCTGCAAGGGAGGCGGTGGCGGCTGGATCGGCACGAAGAGGGATGACTATGCGAACTTCGACCTGAAGCTCGAGTTCAATGTTCCAAAAGAAGGCAACAGCGGCGTATTCATCCGTCGGCCTCTGAAGGGCGATGGCGCTTACACGGGAATGGAAATCCAGGTCATTGATGACGACGCCAAGCATTTTGGAAAGCTCCAGCCCTGGCAGCTGTGCGGTTCCATTTACCACGAGGTGGTTCCGTCGGTCCGTGCGACACGCGAGGCCGGCACCTGGCAGACCATGGAAATCGTTGCCGACAAGAATCTCGTGAAGGTTTACATAAACGGCGCCAAAATCGTGGATGCAGACCTCGACCAGTACACCACGACCACGGCGAAGGCGGCTCCGCTCAAGGACCGCCCGCGCAAAGGTTACATCGGCCTGCAAAACCACGGCTCGGGCATCGAGTATCGGAACGTGCGAATCAAACTACTCGGCGATTAGAGCCTGTCCGAAAACCTGAAAGCACTGGCTCAGGATGTGGCATGTCCGCCTCGGGCGGACTGCCCATGATTGGTAGAATCTCTTTTCACGGGCAAGATGCCCGTGCCACGTCGGAAGGCTGTTCGAGTCTTCGGATAGGCTCTTAGAAGAAAGTGTTGAGTTTTGGGCGTTGAATTTTGGGTGACGAACTGTAAGCGTTTGGGGGGAAAGAACGAAACCCATTTGGCCAAAGGAGTGCCTGTGATGGACAACAACAAGAACATGACGCGTCGTATGTTTTTGAAAGGCGCAACGGTCGCCGCCGCGGTTGGACCGCTTATCATCACTTCGTGCGTCCGGGGGGCGAGGCGCGCCATCGCGCCGAACGAAATGATCCAACTGGGCTGCATCGGCATGGGTGGTCGGGGCACCGCTGTCATGGCATCGCTCATGAACGCCGGAGTGGACGATGCTCGGGTCATCGCCGTGTGTGACGTGAACGGGGACAAACGACAGACTGCAAAAGAACGGGTCCAAAAATTCTATGCGCAGCAACTCGGGCAAGACAACTACAAGTGCGCCACCTATGAGGACTTCCGCGAGCTTCTGGCCCGCAAGGACATAGATGCCGTCGTGATCGCAACACCGGACCACTGGCACGTTCCCATTGCCATCGCCGCCGCGAGAGCCGGCAAGGATACGTATGTCGAGAAACCGCTGGGCATGAGCATCGTCCAGGGCCGGGCGCTATGCAACGCCGTGAAGAAGAACAAACGCATCTTTCAATTCGGCACTCAACAGCGGTCCGACGCGCGATTCCGTCAGGCATGTGAACTGGTTCGCAACGGCAAGATCGGCAAACTGCACACCATCAAGGTGGGTTCGCCCATGAGCGGTCGCGCACCGCTTGATCCGCCCATGCCCATACCGGCGGGTTTCGACTATGAAATGTGGTTGGGGCCTGCTCCCAAGGTGCCTTATACCGAAAAGCGCTGCATCACTCCCTATTGGTATTTCACCTCTGACTATGCGCTGGGCTTCATCGCCGGTTGGGGAATTCATCACGTGGACATCGCCCAGTGGGGCAACAACACCGATCTGACCGGACCGATCGAGTTCGAAGGGACCGGTGAGTTTCCTCCAAAAGGTGAGCTTTGCGACACAGCAACGGCCTGGTCTGTGGATTGCGCTTATGCCAACGGCGTCAAGATGATTTACGCGGACGAGAAAAAGATCCGCCATGGCATCACCTTTGAGGGCGCAGAAGGGTGGGTTTTCGTGGACCGACAGAAGATCGAAGCAAAACCGGAATCGCTGCTGAAGTGGCAGCCGGGACCGAAAGACATTCACCTCTACAAGAGCGACAACCACTCGCGCAACTTCCTGGACTGCATCAGGTCGCGCAAGGAAACGATCTGCCCGGTCGAGGTCGCCCAACGGTCCGACACGATCTGCCAGGTGAGCGACATTACCATCCGGCTCGGCCGCAAGATGAGATGGGACCCGGACAGGGAACGTTTCATCGGCGACCCAGAGGCAGACAAACTGCTCTCCAAACCCATGCGCGCGCCTTGGCATCTATAGAAAACAAGAGATCATCCAATACCATTCCCCGAGGGGCGCGAGACAACGCAGCCATCGCCACGGCTTGTGTTGCTTGGCGTTCGTCCGTCTCCTCGTCTATGAAAGTGGGCCGGGTCAAGGGGAAAAGTTAGGGTGGATGCATGGGCGCATCTTGACACTGTCCTGGATTTTGAGCAGTCTGGGTGCCCGAAGTGGTGTATAGGAGGTGGCGCAAAGATCCTGTAGAAGAGAGGCCTGCGGAGATGAAGAGCGAGCAACGGAGAGCGGTT
>Ga0315280_10003644_pt1 | contig 23459 bp, 14 predicted proteins | sample YL17G06_40_MG_FD_203697 | JGI IMG/M metagenome (GOLD analysis project Ga0315280, IMG submission 203697) | Sediment microbial communities from Yellowstone Lake, YNP, Wyoming, USA - YL17G06_40 | ecosystem: Environmental > Aquatic > Freshwater > Lake > Sediment | place: USA: Wyoming | collected... | reverse complement strand
CCACCCTCCTGAAGGACATCAGGGCCAGGAGAATCAAGAACAGCACCACCAGCCATACCACCAGATCGTTCACCGTGAAGAACACGCTCACCCTTCTCGCCGCCTCCCAGGGCGGAACGTACTGGAAATCGAAGTTGCCGAACTTGACGGTTCCCTGGCTCTCCAGCTTCAAGGCCGCGGTGGTGAAGACCAAGCCTCGGCTGGGGTGAACCACCCCGACCTTGTAGAGCCCCGTTTCCAGGTCCACCAGCTGGACGTTGTCGATGACCCGGTCGCTGGCCACCCGGAACAGGCCGAACTCCCCCTCCAGGGTGTAGTCATACGGCGGCTTCCCATTCCGGTCCAAGAGCACCTGACGTACTCTTCCTCCCTCGGCAAAACCCCTGCCCAGGATCTTGAGACTCACGCCGCCCAGCATATCCCGGTCCGCCTCCACCGTGGAGATGTACGTTACCGGAACGTACCGGTTCAGCTTCAGGAACAGGGTTTCCGGCGGACCGATGTTGCCGGCCCGGTCGACGGCCGCCACCTGCAGCGCCCATAAACCGTTGTCCTGGTTGGTGAAGGAGAGGGAAGCGTCGCTGGTCAGCATGCGGCCGGGAGGGGGGCTCAAGGAGACGGCGGCCGCGGGAACGAAGCTGGAGCCCAGCAGCTGCATGGAGAAGGTGTAGCCGGCCACGCGGCCATCCGGCGGGGGCTTCCAGGAGATCTGGAAGGTATTCGTTTTCAGGAAGCCCTGGCCGTCCGTCGCCGGAGGCTCGAAGACCACTCGGCCCGGGGCGACGGTGTCCCGAGTGTAGGTCAAAGTGGCCGTCTCGGACCAGTTGCCGGCGTAATCCAGGGCCGCCAGCCGGAAGCTCCAGAGGCCGTCCCTATCGGCCTGGAGCGAAACCGTCGTGGTGTCGCTCAAGACCTTCAGCTCCTGCGGCACCGGAGCGTTCGGGCTCTGGGACCACACGTAGTTGAAGCCGTCGATGCCGGAGGAGTCGCGCGGCACGTTCCAGCGCACCTGGAGCGAATCCCGGCGGGACTCGCGTTCGGGGTCGAAGTTGACCGCCACCAGGGTGGGCGCCTCCACGCTGTGGTCCGGCTCCAGGAGCACGAGCCGGTAGGTGTTGCCGCTCCGGTTCTCCCAGAACAGGTAGAGGTTGTCGTTCAGCAGGACAGGGCGGGCAAAGGTCGAGGAGCCCGGCAGCGGGCTCAGGTCCCGCTCCTGCCAGAGGAAGCCTTTCCTTTCCCCGAGGAAGACGTGATCGTCCCCCCGGCGGTTGTCGAACCAGCACAGGGCGGTCCTCTCTGCCAGGCGGATGATCTGCGGGAAATGCGCCACCGAGAGGCCGCTGGTGACCCGTTCCGGCTCGCCGATGAAGGCTCCCCTGGCATCGAGCTCGGCGTAGTAGATCTGGGGCGCGCGATTGGGAAGCTGGCGCTCCCAGGCCAGGCCGAGTCGCCCGCCCAGGTCCTTGAGGTAGGGGCGCTGGTTGGAGACCTCCTTCATCTCCCAGTTGCGGCCTTCCAGGAACTCCCCGAAGGTGAGCGGGATCGCCCTGCTCCAGGTGGCACCCCCGTCCCCGCTTTCCACCAGATACAGCTGGTAGCGGAACAGCTCCCCGGGCGGCAGGCCCTGAAACACCACGTAATCCTTCCCGCCGAAGGCCGTATGGTGGGGCAGGAAATTGATGGGCAGCTCCTCGCCGCCGGCCAGGGGCTTGAGCTCCGTCCAGGAAGCGCCGTTCTCCGAGAGGGCGCAGTGCACGGCCAGGAAGTTTCCGCTCTCCTTGGTGACGAACAGCAGAAGCTGGCCCCTGGAGGTCACGAACAGGCTGGGCGCCACGGTGGCGGTGCCGGCCTTGACCGTGGACAGGGTCTGAAAGCTTCTACCTCCATCCTGGGAGCCCAGGATCAAGGTGGTGTTCTCCGAGGAAGAGACGGCCAGGAAGATCCGTCCCCGGCCGTCCATGGCCAGGGAGAAGATGGGAACCTCGCGCTCCTGATAGGGGAAGGGGCCGGCAAAGCGCAGGTTCCGCTGCCAGCTCTTCGCATCCTGGGAGCCGAGGAGAGAAAGATAGACCTCACCCCCTTGCTGGCGGGTGGCGCGGTGCTCCTGCCAGACCACGGCCATGGTTCCGCCGCCGCCGGCGGCGTTGGGAAACCTGGCCCCGGACTCGAGCAGGATCCTGGGCTCTTCCCAGAAAAGACCCGCCTCTCGCGCCGGAGCCTGCGCCTGGACGCAGAGGGCCGCCGCCAGGATAAAGGCGAAGGAGGGCAAAAGGGCTGCAGCGCGTCTGGACGTTTTCATGTTCCGATCTTGGCCTCGATTCTTCTCTTCAGCTCCTGCAAGGGCCTGTAGTTCTGGTTGCGGGGGTTCTGCAGCAGCCTCACCACCTTCTGCCGCGCTTCGAAGTATTTCTCCTGGCGGAACAGCTCTTCGGCCTGGCGCAGCTGCAGCGTATCGTCGCTGGACAGCACGTCCTGGACCCTGCCGCCGGCGGCGGTCTGGATCCTGTCCTTGAGGTCCTGGGCCTTCTGGTTCTCCGGGTTGAGCTCCAGGGCCTCGTTCAGCTTGACCAGGGCCACCGGGTACAGGTCGATGAGCTGGCGCTCCACATAGGGGCGGGCTTCCTCGGTGAGGCTTTTGGAGCGGCTGAGCTTCTGCGGGTCGGGGGGCGGAATGCGCATGCCCAGCTGGATCTCCAGATCGTAGAGCTTTTTCTGCAGCCCGGGGTAATCGGACTTGATCTGCTCCAAGTCCTTCAGGTCTATGTAGGCCTCCTGGGGGTTGGCCTCGATCTTGCGCACGGCGTTGTTGTAGTAGCGGGTGATCTGGGCGGCATAACCCTCCGGATCCCTCAGCTGATCGATGCTTAGGGACAGCAGGCGGGCGTCGCGGTTGTAGGGGAAGGTCACCTTGATCTGGGTCAGCTTATCCTGCGCCTTGTTCAGGCGCTCCGCCCCTTCCCGGATCCTGCTCTTCTCCACCAGCTCCTTTCCCGCCTGGTAATCCTCCACGGCCAGGTTGAAAAGCTGGAGCATGGTGGCGTAGAGGGGATCCTTATCCTTGATCTCCCGCCCCGTGTTGATCTGCAGGGCGGCGCGGGCGTAGCCCAGCCAGTAGGTGATCTCCTTGTTCTCCTCCGGGTTCGTGTCCGCCCAGCGCGCCCGGGCCTTCAGCAGCACCTGCTCGGCCTGGATAAACTCTCCACGGTTATACAAATCTTTGCCATTGTTGATGAACCCCCGCACCTCCTGGACCACCTTGGCGTTCTCCGCGGCGATGATCTGCCGGGACAGCATTGTCAGCCCCTCATCCCTCCTGCGCCGCAGCTGGGGGTCTTCCTGGAAGGAGAGGGACTGATCGTAGGCTTCCTGGGCCAGTTGGACGCTCTCCCGGGCCTGGGTGAACTTCTCGCCCGCAAGCTGGGCGTGCGCCTGGTCCTCCCGCAGCAGGCCTTCGCGCTTGAACCTTTCCGCCTGCAGGAGAGCGCTGCGAACCTCGCCCAGGTGCTGCTCCATGGCCGCCAGCATGGCCTGGATCCTCTCCCGCAGAGTCTTTCCTCGCTCCAGCTGGGATTGAACTTCCCGGCTGCCGGCCAGGTAAGCCTGCTCCCCGCCCCAGCGGTCCAGGATCTGCTTCAGCGCGCCGTCAATGCCGGCCAGCTCGCCGGCCAGGGGCTGGAAGAGGCTCTGGGCCCGGTCCGGATACTTCTCCATCCGCGTCGGGCTTTCGGCCGCGCTGCCTTGAGCCTCCCTGACGGTCTCCACCTGGACCGAGAGCCCATTGAGGTAGCGCAGGCCCTGGTCGTAGCGGGCGGATACAGACTGGAAGGCATTCTCCTGGGACTGGATCTCGAGGCCGGCCGCGGCGCCGGCGTAAGCGATGTCTGCGGCCAGGAGGCGGGCGGCAAGGATGTCGAACTCGGAGCCCACTCTACGCGCAAGCTCCTCACGGTCCGGCGGGGCGAAACCCAAAACAGAAAGGGAGGAGCCGGCGGCAACTGAGCTCTCCCAGCCCGTCTTCAAGGCCTCCAGGTCGCCTCGCGTTTGCAGAACCGCGGACCGGGCGGCGCTGTACTGCTCCAGGACAGTCTTTGCCCGGCCCTCCAGCTCCGCCAGCCGGGTCCAGAAGCCCAGCAGCTCCTGGTAGGCGCGCACCTCCTTGATCTTCAGCTGCAGGGCGATAAAATCGGGGAGCCGCCGCTGGACGAGGCTCCTGGCGTCCTTATCCCCGGCCAGCAGGGATTCGGGCCTCAGCTGCATCTCGCGCAGGGCCTGCAGGTCCAGGGCGGCGAAGTACAGGCGGCCGGCCCGCTCCAGAGCCTCTCGGGCGGGAGCAAAATCCTTGGCCCCGAAACGCTCGAGGCCCAGGCCGTGGCTCTCCGCCGCCGCCAGGAGCAGCCGTTCGCTCAACCCAGAAACCGACCGCTCCCAGGCGGCCAGTATGACGCAGGCGATACCCTCCGCGCCCTCGGAGGTCGGACGCCCCAGGGCAATCTGGGCGGCGAAATGGAGGAACAGGTCGTACTTGTCCGTATCGCTCGCTTTCTTGATCTGCTGGTTCTGCTGCTTGAGGCTCTGCGCCGCCTGCTCCACTTTGCGCCGCTGCGTCAGCACCTCCCGGCACTGGCGCAGAACGACCTCGGCTTCCGTTTGGAAGAGGTCCAGCCCTGCGGAGGAAAGCCTGTCGTTCAGGCGTGAGACCGAATCCTCCAGGAGGCCGGAGAGCGCTTTGAAATCCGCGGCCGCCTGCTTGAGGGAGACGAGAGAGGCCTCCACGGAGTTCTTGATGATGTTTCCGTAGTTAGCCGCCTCAAAGCTCTCCTTACCGAGGGTGTATCCGCCCAGGTAGGTCTCGATCCCCTGGGCGTACTGGGCCTGCTTTAACTGGGACTGGGCGAGGTCCATGAGCTGGTTGAACTGGTTGAGAAAGAAGACCAGCTCGGTGCCCTCCTTGGCCTTCAGCAGGGATTGCACCGTGGCTTCGTTCGGCATGGGGTCCATGGCCTGGAGCTCGCGGATCATCTCCAGGCCCCTGCCCAGGTCGTACTGGTCGAAGAGCACGCTGATCAGCTCCTGGTACTTGCTGTTGTAGTCCTTTCGCACGGTGTGGATCTTGCCCATGAGCCGCTGGACGGCGTCGAACTTGTCCGGGTCAGCCCGGCCTATCTCCGCCAGCAGCAGGATGGCACGGTTATAATCCTTTTCTTCTATTAATCTCTCCGCCTCCGCCAGTTTCTGGGCGGAATCCTGCTCCCCCTTTCCGCCCGCAAACAGCGCACCAGCCAGGGCTAGGCCCAGGATAAGGAAGAGGAGTGCTTTTTTTACTGGCCAAACCAGCCGATACACTGGATGCATTGCTCTATTTTATACCATTATCGACTGAAAAAATGGGTAATATGGAATATAATGGCCATCAGTAGTATACTTGGAGTCGGATGAGACTGTTAAGAGCCCTGGTCCTAGTAACAGTGGTTGCTGGCTCGGCGCTCGCCGATACTTCGGAGGGCTACTACAACCTGAGCGGCGCCTTTTCCTCTCAGGCGGATCCCAACACGGGCCTGACCATCTTCCCCACTCTGCTCATCCCCATAGGCGGCCGCTACGAGGGCATGGGCACCGCCTACACGGCCGTGGCCGCTGATTCGGGCTATCTCGAGGCCAACCCCTCTGCCAGCTCCACGCTGGAAAAGGGCGAGCTCTCGATCTTCCATCACAGCTGGATCGCCGATTCCAACCTGGAGGGGATCCTGTATACGGCCCGCTACAACGACCTGGGCATCGGCGTGGGCGGCAAGTTCCTCTACGTGCCCTTCACCGAGTACAACGAGTGGGGCGCCAGAGAGAGCAAGGGCTACATCTCCGAAACCATAGGCACCCTGAACATTTCCTACAACTTCCTCTCGAACTACTACTTCTATGGCCTGGCCCTGGGCATGAACCTGAAGGCCGCCTACCGCAACATCCCGGCGGTGATCTACCCGAACCAATCGGCCTTCACCGCCATGGTCGACATCGGCATGCTGACCCGCTTCAACCTGCTCAAATCCTACCTCTCCAGGGCCAAGAACTTCTCCGTCGGAGCGGTGATCAAGAACCTGGGGTTGCCGGCACTGGATGAGCCCCTGCCGACGATGGCCACCCTGGGGCTCGCCTACTCGCCCATACGACCCCTCATCGTGGACCTGGATTTCAACCTCCCGGTGAGCTTCGATCCCCAGAACTATCCCGCCGAGCGCTGGTACCTGGCCACCGGAGTCTCCGTGACGGTCACCGAGTTCCTCGACGTCCACGGCGGGTTCCAGCTGAAGGGGGACAACCCGCGGGTCAGCGTGGGAAGCGCCCTGGACCTGAAAAAGGTGAGCTTCGTGGTGAACTACAACCTGGACCTGAGCGGCCGCCTCAATCCCCTGGACAAGTTCAGCGTGGAAGCGAAGCTCAACCTGGGCGACAAGGGGCGTCTGGCTCAGCGCAACCGGGTGGATGAGCTGTACCTCAGCGGCTTGGAGGCTTACGCCAAGGGGGACATCACCGAGGCGATCCGGCTGTGGGAGACGGCCCTGGAGATCGACCCCAAGTTCCTCCCGGCCAAGGAGAACATCGAAACGGCGCGCGCGGCCCTGAGGCTTCAGCAGCAGATGGAGGAGCGCTTGAAGATCGGCGAATGAGGAAATCGCTTCCCGAACTCGACTTTGACGGGTGTTATTCATAAGGTTGAGCTGCTTGAAGGGCGAGGAGCAAATCAAAAAACCGCGGCCTTCCATCCCGGAACAGACCCTGAGGCGCATCCCCCTGTACCACCAGATCCTCACCGAGTTGGAATCCAGGCAGGTCCCCAATGTGTCCTCGAAATACCTGGCCCATTTCTTCCAGGTCGACGACACGCAGGTGCGCAAGGACGTTTCCGTGATCGGGTACAAGGGCCGCCCGAAGACCGGCTATTCCGTGTCCGGGCTGAAACAAGCCATCGGAGAGTTCCTGGGGATCAACTACGGGAACACCGCCATCCTGGTCGGCGCCGGCAAGCTGGGCTCCGCCCTGGCCGAATACCCGGGGCTAGCCGAGTACGGCGTCAAGCTGGTGGCGGTTTTCGACAACAGCAGCGCCAAGATCGGCCGGATCATGGGCGGGTTCACCATCCTGCCCCTGGAGTCTTTGCCCCGGGTGATCCGCAGCCACGAGATCGGCATCGCCATCATCACCGTGCCCAAGCAAGCGGCCCAGGGCGTGTGCGACGAGATCGTGGGCCAGGGCATAAAGGCCATCTGGAACTTCGCCCCCACCCAGCTCTCCGTTCCACCCCATGTCACCGTACGCAACGAGAACCTGGCCGTAGGGCTGGCGATTCTGTCCCACTATTTGAAGAAGGGCAGGGTCGATATGACCGCCGTCAATTGAATTGGGCGACCGTCTTCTTGAAGCTCTTATAGACGGCATAGAGGGAAAAATCGAGCTTCTTGGCCTGGATGATCCGCCTGAGATTCCGGCTGTGAACGATCCTCTGCCTGTCCTTTACGTACCGCTTGAAGACCCTCTCCTCTCTTTTCAAGCGCTTGAAGTTGAAACGGCTCTCCAGGAGATCGAGGAACTGCAGGGCCTCCGCCTTCAAGGGGCTCTCCAGGACCTGCTGGGCGGGCTCCACGATCCTGCGGATAACCTCCTCGATACCCTCCGCCTCGTGCCGGTGCAGGGTTTCCTCCACCCGCTTAACGAAGGGGCTATCCCGGAAGACGATCCGGTCCACCGCCACCCGCAGGGCCAACCTCTTCTGCGCCGCCCGCTGTGAAGCCAGGTCCCTCTTGCCGAGCAGGATGTAGCTCAGGATGCTCGCTCCCAGGCCCCCTGCCAGCTCGTCCAGTACCGGGATGGGATCCAGGATGACATAAGAAAGGAAGAAGTAGACCAGCAGGAAGACGCCGGTGGAGATAAGGAACTTGGGGATGAAGCGCACGTCGTTCAGCCAGCTCCTCACCCCCGCCTCCACCTGCCTGTACAGGTCGTTGCGGAACAGGGTCAGGGCTTCCACCCTGGGCTCCAGGCCATAGCGGCCCTCCACGAAGCTCTTCTCCATATGAGCGACCAGCTTCTCGGGGCTCAGGAAGGGATGGAGGAACAGCGAGGTCCCCTCCCTGCGGTAAATGTGAAAGATATAGACCGGCTCCCTCTCCGTCGTGGCCATATCGCTAAGGTAAAAGTAATTCTCTCTACCTCCCCTGTCAAGTCAGGAGGCCGCCACCAGCCCCTCCAGTCTCCCCGGCCTCGAGCGCGCCCCCGCAAACACGCTGCAGGCCGAGCACCCCGTCCGCATTGAGGCTGAAGGCGCCCAGGTCCTCTTCCACCCTGCCGGTCACCAGGAAGGCCCCACCATCGTCGATAAGGACGCCGAAGCGGGCAAAGGCCTCGGGGAAGAACACCGTCTCGTAGAGCGAGTGCTCGTCCTCGAAGCTGACGAAGCTCATCGGCCGCCTCCGGCGGGTGGGCACCTCCTTTCCCGCCACCAGCACGCCCGCCAGCGTCACCCGCCTGCCCTTCCAGGCCGGCATCTCGGCGGAGGAGATCAGGGGGGGAAGGGCCCTGCGCGCCACCAGAGAGGCGATGCGCTGCCTGAACACGGCCAGGGGATGGCAAGAGACGATCAGGCCCAGGGTGCGCACCTCGTTCAGGAGCTTGCGCGCCGGGGAATAGTCGCCGATGGAGGGGGGCGCCGGGGGCAGGAGGAAGAGGCCGTTCTCCCTCTCGGTCCTGAAAAAGGCCCAGAACAGCTGGGGCCGGGTCAGGCCGCCGGCTACGGCATCCAGGGCTCCGGAGCGGATCAGCACCCGAACCTCGGGGAGGCCGGGGTCGAGACGGCGCAGGAAGTCCCGAAAGTCGGCGAAGGGTCCCCGCTTCTCGCGCTCCTCCAGGATCCGCTCCACCCGGCCCTCGCCCAGCTCCCGCAGCTGCCCCAGGCCCACCCGCAGTCCCCGCAGGGGGCGCAGGGGACGCAGGGCCCCGCCTTCCATCCCCTGCGGGGATAACCCTGTACCCGCCGGCGACGGAGTCTCCAGCGGGTACTCCACCGTGTACCGCGCCTGGCTGCGATTCACGTCCGGGCCCAGGATCGGGAAGCCCAGCCTGCGGCACTCGTCCAGGTAGGTCTGGCGGGTGTAGAAGCCGCCCCCGTTGTTGATCACCGCGGCCAGGAACTCCAGGGGGTGGAAGCGCCGCAGGTAGGCCAGGCGGTAGGAGACCAGGGCGTAGGAGGCGCTGTGGGCCTTGCAGAAGGAGTAGCCGTCGAAGGAGAGGATCATCTCCCAGACCTTCTCCAGCACAGCCTCCCCCACCCCCCGGCTCCTGCCCCGCCGGAAGAACCGCTCCCGGAAGTCCGGCAGGCGCAGGGCGCGGTCCTTCTTGGTCAGCACCTTGCGCAGCTGGTCGGCCTCGCCCGGGGAGAAGCCGGCCAGGTCGATGGCCACCCGGGAGACGTCCTCCTGGTAGACCATGATGCCCAGGGTCTCCCTCAAGGTCTCCTCCAGCAGGGGGTGGAGGGGATCGTGGGGAGCGCCGTGCAGCCGGCGCACGAACTCCTCGATGAAACGGTTGGCCGCGGGGCGGATGATGGAGCTGGCGATGACCAGGTTCTCGAAGTCCCCCCTGCGCATCTTGCGCAGCAGCTGGCGGGTGGCCGGGCTCTCGATGTAGAAGACCCCCAGGGTCCGGCCCCGCGCGACCAGCTCCCGGGTCTCCGCATCCTCCAGGGGGTCGAAGCCTTCCCAGCTCAGGGGGTAGGCCACTCCCCGGCTTGTTACCTCCCCGGCGCCGGCCGGGTGGCTCCCGTTCACCAGGGCCATGGCGTCCCGCAGCACCCCCAGGGAGCGGTTGCCCAGCAGGTCGATCTTCACCAGCCCGGCGGTCTCGGCGGCGTCCTTCTCCCAGGCGATGACCGGGTAGCCCAGGGGGGAGGTTTGGAGATGGGTATAGCGGGTGATGGGCTGGGGGGTGATGACCACCCCGCCCGGGTGGGTGCCCAGGTGGCGGGGCAGGCCCCGCAGCCGCTCCGCGGCCCGCAGGAGGTAGGGGGGAATCCTGTCGCGCTCGCCGTGCCGGTAAAAACGCACCATGCGGCCGATCTCGGCCTCCGGCAGGCCCAGGGCCTCGGCCGGCTCCCGGATGCAGGACCGGGGGCCGAAGGTCACGTGGTCCGCCACCATCCCCGCCCGGCCCCGGTAGCGCTCGAACACGTAGCCCAGGGCCTTGTCCCGCTCGTCCCAGGGGAAATCCACGTCGATATCCGGGGGGTCCTTGCGCTCCAGGTTGAGGAAGCGCTCGAAGAAGAGGTTGTAGCGCAGGGGGTCCACGTGGGTGATCCCCAGCAGGTAGGAGACGATGCTCGCCGCCGAGCTGCCCCGGCCGCAGGTGCGCGGGCAGCGGGCCACGATGTCGTGCACCACCAGGAAGTAGCCGGCGAAGCCCTTGCGGCGGATGATCGAAAGCTCGTAGTTCAGCCGCTCCGCGATCTGTGTCCCCACGGCGCCTTGCAGGGACGCAGGGGGCCGGGCCTCCAGGGAGCCCCGCCTCCCCTGCCTGGCGCCGGGGCTCGCCTCCCCGTAGCGCCTGCTCACCCCCTCCAGGCAGAGCTTCTTTAAAAGGGCGAAGGACTCCTCCTCGGCCAGGCCGTTAAAGCTGGGGAACACGTAGCCCGGGCTGAGGATCCCGCCCGCCTCGGCCTCCTCGGCCAGGGCGCGAGCGTTTTCCAGGGCCTCCGGCACGGCGGAGAAGAAGCGCTCCATCTCCCCGGCCCCCGCGGCCCTGCGGCGGGGAGCTACCCGCTCCCCCGCAGGCAGCTCGTCCAGGGGCCGGCAGAGGTCGATGGCCCGCAGCAGGTCGCAGAGTTTGGCGTCTTCTTCCTCGAGGTACAGGGCCTCGTTCACCGCGCAGAGGGGCAGCCCGGCCTCCCGGGCGTAGCGGGCCAGGGCGGCGAAGCTCCTGCCGTAGCTCACCTTGACGTACAGCCCTTCCCGGCTCCTGGCCCGCAGGCGCTCCAGGAGCTTCGGGTCTTCGACCAGGAGGGCCAGGCCCTCCCAGCCCCCTTCGCGGAGGCCGGTTACGAGATCGCCACCCCCACCCCCGGGGAGGCCAGAGGCAGCGGGTATTCCGGTCTTCAGGGCCGTAACCAGCTCGTTCAGGCGGGTGAAACCCCTACGATCCAGCACGTAGGCGGTGCAGAGGGGACGGAGGCTCCGTCCCCCGGGGGGCGCAGGCCTGCCCGCGCTAGCGGGTTCCCCTGGCGGGGACAAGCTTTCAGGGGGGGCCGCCTCGGGGCGGGCCGAGGTGGATCTCCGCCTGGGAACGGGGCCTCGGGCGGGAGCCCCGCCGCTCTCCTCGGCCAGCACCATCCCCACCACGGGCCTGACCCCCTCCCGCTCCGCCGCCTGGAGAAAACGGACCAGCCCGTAGAAGTTGTTGATGTCGACCAGGCCCACGGCCCGATGGTCCTGCTCCCGGGCCCAGCGGCAGATCTGCTCCGGTGTCAGACAGCCCCGCAGCAGGGAGAAGCAAGAAGAGACGTGGATGGGGGCGTAGGGGTCCGGTCCGCGCATATACTTAACATTAGTTTAGTATATTTAGGCCGATCCGTCAAGCCGCCAGGGGGGGGCTCAAGGTTTGTGCGGAACTAAAAGTTCCTTCTCCGCGGACAGCTGCCCAGGATTGGCGAGCGCGCGGTAGGTAGGGTAATCCCTGTTCGCCAGGGCTCTTTCATCCGCGCCAATACCTCTTTTACACCTTCCACAAACCGTTTACGCACTTATTTCCGTGGAACGGAGGATGGCGTATACCTCGATCATAAACTTGATCTCATAGTGCTCCAGGATCTTATCAACATCCAGGGCAGACACCTCCCAGCCGCCGTAGGCGCGGTGCTTTACAAAGCCCATGAGCTCAAGGACGATCAAGAGAGTCCCAGCCACAAGCAAGGTCCTGGCTCCATTGGCGGGCGGCTTATGGGGGTGGCTTAAACTTTCAGGCGGCGGTTGAGCTCCCGGGCGATGAGGCGGTCGGAGTCGGCCAGGTCATAGGATTGCAGCTCCGCAGGAGCCACCCAGCGGATCTCCGTATGCTCGCGCAGGACGAAGCTGCCGCAAAGGTGCTCGGCCCTGTAGGCGAGCAGCTCCAGCTCCAGCCCTGGGCTCACATAGGCGGCGGAGCAGAGGAACTCGCCGATCCGCGCCTGGATCGAGAACTCCTCCTCCAGCTCCCGGCGCAAGCATTCCCGCGGCGTCTCTCCTGCGTCGATCTTGCCCCCGGGGAACTCCCACTTCTCGCCCATGTGCCCTCCCGGCTTGCGCCGGGCGATCAGGACTTTGCCGTCCCGCTGGATGACCGCCGCTGTTACTTTCTGCATTGTTTTCTGTTTGGCCATTCTAGAGGAATCCCCCGCCTTAATCAAGACCCGCCGTTGGGCAGCTGTCCCCGGGAACAAGCGGAGACCCCGCGCCTGGGCGATACGGTTCTTGACAAATAGGCTGGAATCAATAAAAATATAACTCATATTATTATTTATCAATGAATTATGTTCTCATTAAGATATTTTATTTTGCTCTCTATTTTTTTAGTTCCGATGAGCTGCGCGAAGGTTCAGATGAGCGGGGAGACCCTGAGCGCATACCTGGAGGCAAAAAAGATCTACCTGGAGGGAGACCTGGAGCGCGCTCTGCCGCTTTTCCAGCAGCTGCACAGAGCCTCTCCTTCTTTCTCGAACGCCTCCTTCATGCTGGGCAAGGTCTATTTTTTTCAGGGCAAGCCAGGAGAAGCGGAAGCCGTATGGAAACAAACGCTCGCCAGGAACCCCAACCATACGGATTCGCGCAAGTGGCTCTGCCGCCTCTACCTGCTGAATCAGCAGGCGCAGAAGGCGGGGGAACTGGTCTCCCGGGCATTGGCCGACGACTCGGAAGACCCCGAGCTGCTCATCCTGCTGGGCAAGAGCCAGAAAGCCTTGGGAAACTACAGCCAGGCCATCGAATACTACAAAAAGGCCCAGCTCTGCGAAGAAAAACTTGCCGAGGCGCGTCTCGATCTGGCCGAGATCTATCGCGGTTTCGGCCTATCCGGCCAGGCGGCGCTGGAGCTGGAGCGAGCCCTGCGCTTGCTGGAAGAGCAGAGCCCCCTCTCCGCTCCCATCCGCTCCCTGCTGGCCGGATTGAGGGAGGAAGCTGAGCGGTGAAAAGGCTTCAGAGCCTGGTCCTGCCCTTCCTGCTTGGATCCTGCCTGCTCCTGCCGCCTCCCAGGATTCAGGAGCTTTATCAAAGGCAGGGCCACCCGCTCAAAGCAGAGGAATACACCCTTGTTTTGGCGGGTGTCTCCGTGATCGAGGCCGGCGAAGAGGAACGGGTCGCGGATAACACAAGGCGCATCCTCGATTTCCTGATCAGGAAACACGCTCGCAATACTTCCACTCCCTCCTCGATCCTCTACCTCTCGGCTTGCCTCGAGGAGGAGGCGATTCTGCGGGACTACGAAACCCTCAATTCCATCACCGTGGAATTACGCCTTTGCACTGAGGAGGGCGGTGAGCCTGAGACGATCGCCCTCTACAGCGAAGAGACGAAGAACACCCTCTCCTCCTACCGCTATCTCTTCCGAATTGTCGCCGACACCTTCGGGAGCCTGTTCCCGTGAAAGCCCTCCTCGGCCTGGGGCTGCTCGTACTGGAGCTTGTATCCCCATTGAGGCTGACAGCCTTGCCGGGTTCCGGGCCGGAGGAAGCGGAGCCAATGTCGCTGGAAAAGGCCATCCAGGCGGCCCTGCAAAACAGCCGCGAGCTCCGCTATTCGCTGCTATCGCAGAAAATCGCTTCCGAGAAGCTCAGGTTAAGCGCCCGCCGCTTTTTCCCCGAGCTTGAAGTCGGTATAAGCCGAAACGACTCCGTGCTCTACGGCGATCCGGACTCCAGGCTGCGGCAGGTTTCATTCGGGATCCGGCAGCTTCTTTTCGACGCCGGACGAACTGTCTCCGGCTTGAAGCTCCAGAGCAGCGAAAACAAGCTGGGCGCCCTGGACCTCAGGGCGAGCAGGGAGGAGCTGATCTATTCAGTGATCCTTACCTACATTGAGCTTCTCTGTTTCAAGCAGAAGAAGGACATCGACCGGGGTGTCCACCAAACCGCTTCTCTCCAGCAGCGGATCGCTCAGGAAGAGGTCAGGCTCGGCGTCATCACGGAGCTCGATCTCCTGGACATCGCCTTAGGCCTCAAGAACATCGAACTGGAGCTGGAGAAGGCCGAAGAGGAGGAGCGGCTCCTCCTCTTCAAGCTGGCCAGGCTGACGGGAAGCGATCCCGCGGAGAAAAAGCCCGTTCCCGTCGGGACCATCAACGAGGAGTATGCCGGCTTCACCGCCGCGCAGAGCGCCGATTACTGGCTGAAACGGGCGCTGGAAAACAACCTCGAGCTGTTGAAGCTCAGAGCCCGGCTCGCCGCCCAACAAGAGGCCCTGGCGGCGGCGCGCCTGCGCTGGCTTCCCGAGATAACGGGTTCGTTCTCGCTCTTTTTTTCCGGAGTCGATTACCCCTTGACGGAGCCGGGTTTCAACCTGGGCCTGCAGTTCAGCTTCCAGGCGCCCTTCCTGCCCCTCCAGGCCTCGGCGTCAGCCGGCAAGAGAAACCCCCAGGAGCGCTCCCTGGGCTATTCGGCAAGCGGGAAACTGGCGGAGAGCCTGGAAGGCTTGTACTCCCTGTCCCTGGCCAAGCTCAACCTCCAGCAAGCCAGGGGCCAGCTGGAAGAGTTCGAGATGGAGCTGAAGCTGCAGATTCAAGAGAGCCTCTTCACGATCGAGAACCAGAAGAAGATCCTCCTCCTGTTGCGGGAGAAGCTGACGATAGGGCAAAGGAGAATGATCATCCAAAGGCTGAGGCTGGAGCTGGGAGAATTGAAGAGAATCGATTTCCTGAACGAGGAAGTGAATCTGGGAAAATTGCGGGTGGAGGTCCTGAACGGGCAGGTGACCCTGTATAAACAGGAGGTCGCCCTCCTCAAGTTGTGCGGCCTCCCCGGTGCGCTCCAAACCGGCAGCGCCATCATCCGGGGAATATGAGCCCGCACCTCAAGGGCTTCTTCCTGCCAACCCTGCTCGCCCTGGCCTGCTGCGCTCGGGAGATGGGCCACCGAGCTCCACAACGCCTAGAACAGGTGGCGGTGATCGCGGCCGCCGCGCAGCTCATCCAGACGGAGCATACGACTTTCGGCACGGTCATGTACGCCAACAAGGCGGACGTCTACCCGACCACGGAAGGCAGCCTTGAAGCCCTCTACGCGGAAGAAGGCTCCCGGGTCCAGGCGGATCAACTGCTGGCCAAGCTGGACCAGAAGAAGCTCCGCCTGCGCCGGGAGCAGTCGGAGGCGGAGGCGGCCTCCAAGCAGGCTCTCTTGAGCCTGGCGGAAGAGAGACTGCGAGAGGGAATCATGGCCTTTGAAGCCAGGCTGATCGGCATCCGCAACGCGCACGCCGAGCTGGAGCAGAAACGCAGTGAGTTCGACGGCATCTCCCTGGTCTTTCAGAACAAACAAAAGCTCTTCGACGCCGGAGGGGTGGCCAGGGAGGAGCTGGAGGCTGTAAGGACCCAGTTTTTGAGCTACAAAACCAGGTTGATCCAGGCCGAAGGGGAGCTGGAGAGGCAGAAGATCGGCTTGAGGGACGAGGATCTCCTGAGCTCCGGTTTCGCCGTTCCGCAGCGCGAGGAGGAAAGGCTCAAGCTGCTCCTGCGGCTCAACACCGGAATGCTGGAAGCCGAAAAGCGGGTGGCCGAGGCCGAGCTCAACGCCGCAGCCTCCACCTTGAAAAGCATCGACCTTCTTCTGGAGGAAACCCTCATCCTCGCTCCCATCTCCGGGATCGTGGGCACACGTTACCTCGATACCGGCGAGAAGGTAACCCCGGAGACGAAGCTCTTCACCCTTTTCAACACGGAAAAGGTCTACATCCAGATCGAGGTGAGCGAGAACGACCTCCCTAGGATCAAGCCGGGCCAACGGGCTCTGATCAACCCGGACCAGCAGGGGCGACAAAAAATCACCGGGGAGGTTCACCTCATCTCTCCCTACGTCAACCCGGAGACGAGAGCCTGCAGGGTCAAGGTGGCTGCCGACAACCCGGATCAGCTCCTCGTGCCGGGACAGTTCGTGCGCCTGACCATCATCACCGGGTCTGCGCTGGAGAGGATCACTCTGCCGGAGAGCGCGGTGCTGGTGGACGACCGCAATCGTCCCTTCGTGCTCATCCTCCGCCAGGGCAGATTGTTCAGAAGGCAGGTCCAAACGGACCTCAAGCTGGAGGGAAAGATCATCATTCTCGCAGGGATCGAGAAAGGGGACACGGTATGTTCGAAGCCTTCCTATTCCTACCGGGAGGGGATGGAGGTGGAACCCATTCGCTGAGGAGGCTCTGGCTCCTTGCGCCGCTCCTCCTCCTGCCGCTTCTCCCGCAATGCGGGCTGTTCTTCTTTCCCGACACCTCCGGCATCATCACCAATCCCGCCACCCGCAACCAGCTGCTCGCCCCTGGAGAGGATATCTTCGTCCAATTTCCCTTTGCCGTGGAAACCACGGCGGCGGAAAGGGCTTTCAAGATCAAAGAAGGCGGGCGGGGCGTGAATGGCTTTTTTCGCTGGCAGGGCAACACCCTCTTCTTCGTGCCCACCCCGCAGCTGACCTGGGGCTGGCGATACACTCTGGAGTTCAGGGGCACGGTCAAGGACCGCCGGGGAAGGCCGTACAGGCTCGAGCTGGAGATCCCCTTCTTCTACGTTTCGGACAGCGAGCCGCCATTGACGATCGAGAGCTCCAGCCCCGCCTCCGGAGCCAAGGTAACGCCGCACACTCCCCTCAGCGTCTCCTTTTCTAAAGCGGTGGACCGCGCCCGTTTCTCCCTGGGCTTCACCCTGAGCCCCCAAGCCGAGACCTCCAGCCTTTGGAGTGAGGACGGCCGAACGGTCACCCTGACACCCAGGCAGGAGTGGCAGAACCTTACCCTCTACAGGGCAAGGCTCAGCCAGGAGATCAGGGATCTTCGCGGCCTGCCCCTTGAAAAGGAAGCAGAGATCCTCTTCCTGGTGGATGCCGAGACCGGCTGCCCCTCCGTGGCAGCCGTGGAGACAGCGCTCAAGGATTGGGAGGGGCTGTTTCCCTCCCTCAGCATGGACCTGAACACCATCCGCTACGACGAAGCGATCAAGATCCACTTTTCCGCTGAGATGGACCCGGTCAAAACCGAAAGCGCCTTCTCCTTGAGCCCTTACCTGCCGGGAGCCAAGATCTGGCTGGACTGCCGTACCCTGGTGTTCGCACCGGAATCCGGCTTCCTGATGGGGACCCAGTACCTGTTGGTGATCCTGAAAACGGCGGCCGACCTCTCGGGCCTCCCCATGGAGCAAGATTACACCCTCTGCTTCACCCCGGACATCCCCGTGCTGCGGGTCGTCTCGATCGATGGACGTGGGGAGGACGGCTTCCCCATCTTCTCCTTCTCAACCACCCAACCCATGGAGATCGGCGTGGGCGAAGCGCCCTTCATGTACACCTTTACCTTCAGCTTCGACCAGGGCTTTGCTTCAACGCAGGAGAAACAGGCGGCGCAGAGAATGATCTCCATCACCTGCCTTTTTCCGCCGGAGGGCGGCAACCCGGTCGCCATCAGCCACGGCTGGTTGTGGGACACGGTCCTCACCATCACCTACAGCCAGTTCAGGCCCCAGCAGGAAGGTAAGGAGCAGTACTATCTCCTCAAGATCCCGGGCGGGCCGGGAGGGGTGAGGAACAGCTGCGGCAGCTTCATGGAAAACGACGTGGAGCAGCTGTTGAGGAGCAGGGAATGAAAGCCCCCGCCGCCATCCTGCTCCTGGGGCTCCTGGTTACAGGCTGCAAGTGGCTGGGGGAGCTGGCGCATATGTCCCCTCCGCGCGTCCTCTCCTACTGGCCCTCCTCCAGGCAGGTGAGCCCGGCCTCCTGCGACGCCGTGCGCCTGGAGTTCTCCGCCGCGATGGAGCGCACGAAAACGGAGAACGCCTTCTCCCTCAGCGAGGAAGAGGAGCTCCTGCGCGGCGGTTTTCAATGGCAGGAGGACACCCTGATCTTCACACCCTTTCGCGGCTTCGGCGCCAACAAGCACTATACGGTGAGCCTGGCCGCCACCGCCGAGGACGCCTACGGCAACTCCCTCCCGCAGGAGTTCGCCTTCAGCTTCTTCACCGGCCTCGAGGAGACCCCGCCCCGGATCATCTCTTTCCAGCCAGCCGCTGGGCAACAGATCGACCAGGTGAGACAAGCGGTGGTCATCGTATTCTCGGAAAGCGTCAGCCAGGAGAGCTTTTATCGCAGCTTCTCCTTGAGCCCCGAGCTGCAGGGCAGCTACCAGTGGAACGCCGATTCCACCCAGGTATGTTTCGTTCCCCGGGAGGATTATAAGCCTGGGGAAGAGTACCGGGTACGCATCGGCACCGAGTTGGAAGACCTTTCCGGCAATAAGCTGGCGGAGGACTGCTTCTTCTGTTTCACCCTTGGCGCCCTTGAGCAGCAGGAGATCCTGGGCTGCACGACGGAGGATGGCCGCCTCACTCTACTGGACCTGGAGGCAAGCATCCTCAATACGGGCATTGAAAAGGACGACGCCTTCAGGATCGAGCTCAGGCAGCCCGTGGAAGCGGCCCAGCGCTCTTCCCTGATCAGCCTCTCTCCGGCTGTTTCCCAGGAGCTGACCTGGTCCGAGGAGTTCCGTTGCTGCCGTCTGGGTTTCTCCGAGCCCCTCGTCTACGGCCGGGTCTACGAGCTTAAAGTGCTGGAGAATACCTACAGGTTCAGGATCGACGGGCCCCGCTCTCTGCCTCCCCAAGTCGAGGGACTCACCTACTGTCCCGATGCCAGCCTGGGGGTCTTCCAACCGCTGACCCTCAACTGCCTCCTCGCCGTAGAGCCCGGGGCCGTAGCCTGCTTCGATTTCGCCATTCGCCACGCCCCTGCAGCGGAGATCGACAGGGGGGCTTTTCTCACCGCCCTGAGCATCAGCGTGGAGAACGCCTGCCTGGCCATTGATCAGCTGTCCGTCCAGCTCTCTCCAGTTTCCCCACCCCCGGACCCTGGCGCAGGGGAGGACACCTGCATTTTCCGCCTGACCTGCATCCTGTCGCCAGGCTTGAACCCTTCGGGTACGGTCACTTTCTCGCTGTCCACCGCTCTGCGGGATTCCTTTGGCAACCACCTCTCTCAACCCTTCACCCTGATGGTGAACCGATGAGGCTCATCCGCGCCTGCAGCGAACACCCGCTGGCGGCGGTAATGGTGTACCTGGGGCTCCTGCTGTTCGGAGCCACGGCCCTGTCCAGGCTGAACGTGGAGCTTCTGCCCGCTCTGGAGATCCCGGTCGCCTGCGTGATCACGGAATACCCCGGCATTCCGGCCGATGAGGTGGAGCAGCTGGTGACCATCCCCCTGGAGAACGCCCTGTCTTCGGTGAAAGGGGTGAAGAAGATCGATTCGGTGACCAAGGAAGGAATCTCGGCGGTGAGCCTGAGGTTCGACTGGGGAACGGACATCGAAACCGCAGCCGTGGAGATCAGGGAAAGGATCGACGCCATCTTCCCCTTCCTCCCCCACGGCCTGCAGAAACCTTTCGTGTTCAGCGAGGATCTCGCCGACACTCCGGTCATGTCCCTGGCCGTCCTTCCCCTGGAAGGCAAGGAGCTCGGCCCGCAGCTGGGCTGGATCATCGACAAGGAGCTCAAGACCCGGCTGCTTCAGGTGAGCGGCGTCGCCGACTTGCGGGTTCTCGGCGGGGATGAAAAGGAGATCCGAGTTGATCTGGATCCCTTCAAGCTCGCGGCGGCGGGGCTCTCCGTGCTCGAGATCATCCGGACGGTCGGCTCTTCCCTCTACGACTACCCCGTGGGGACGGTAAAGGAGCAGGACCTGGAACTCCTGGTGCGGGCCACCACGGGGGTGAAGGGAGTGCAGGATCTGGGCAGGATACCCCTCTCCGCGGCCAAGTCGGGCACTGGGCTTTCCTTGGCCGAGGTGGCCGAGATTACCCAGGGAATCAAGCAAAGGACCTCATTCTTTCATTACAACGGCAGAGAGGCAGTGGGGATCATCCTGAAAAAGACAGGAACCGTGGGCACCCTGAACGCCGCCCGGAACATCGAAAGGGCGCTGCCGGAGCTGCGGGAGCTGTTCAAGCGGGACTTCACCCTGGAAGTGCTCAAGAACGGGGCCCAGGAGATCCGAGAGGCGATCCTGAATCTGGTCCTCTCCCTCCTCCTGGGCATTCTGGCAGCCTTCCTGGTGCTCTTGCCGATCTTCAGGCAGCCGGTGATTCCCCTCATCACCATCGCCTCCGTGCCGGTTTCGGCCTCCGGCGTGTTCCTCTTCATGTACGTCAGCGGGATCTCGCTGAACATCATCTCGCTGGCGGGAATCGCCATGGGGATCGGCATGCTGGTGGATAACAGCATCGTGGTGCTGGACAACCTGCAGGAAAACGGAGCGCGCACCCCCGGCCAGATCGCCCGGTATACCGCCCAAATGGGCTCTTCCACCTTCGGCTCCACCATCACCACCCTGCTGGTTTTCCTCCCCATTTTCTTTCTTCCCGGTTTGACCGGAGCCCTGTTCAAGGAGCTGGCCCTGACCTTGAGCTTCCTCATCGGGACCTCCTTTATCACCTCCATGACCCTGACTCCCGCCCTTTATGCTCTTGCCGGCAAGAAGGGCGCGCGGCCTGGCCCCAACCCCTGGATGAGCGGCCTGCGCGGCGCCTACAGCGGCTTCCTGAGGCGCGGGCTGCAAAAAACAACCGCCCTGCTCCTCTCATTCCTTTCGATCAACATCCTGGCCTTTCTTCTCTACCAGGGCCTGCCCAAAGAGATCATGCCGCAGATCGACCAGGGCAGGCTGAGCGTCCGGATGCTCTTCCCGCAAGGGTTCGACCTCGCGCGCACCTCCCGTCTGAGCGCGGAGATTGAAAGAAGCCTGCTCGCGCTGCCAGGAGTAAGGGGCCTCTGGGCCGAGTCGGGCTATGAGCGAACCTCGCTGAAAGACCGGGCTGAAAAGGGCAGAGAAGCCTCCCGGGCCCGGCTGGAAATCCTGCTGGAGAAGCGAAGAAGGATCGGCGCCGTGGAAGTCGGCCGCCTGATCGAGGAAGGCTTAAAAGGGATGGAAGGAGTATCAGGCAGCGTCGAGTTCCCCGAGGATATCTACCGGAAGCTGTTGGGCTCGCCCGCCTCGCTCACTCTGGTCGTCACCGGGCAGGAACGCGAGCAGATCATGGCCAGGGCGGGGGCCTTGGCTCGGGAGCTCCAGGAGCAAGGTCTCCTCCTGAGCTGCGAGCCGGACACCAGGGAGGATGTCCCGCTGCTGCGGTTTCAACCGGCCAGGGACAGCCTGTCGAACAGCAGCGTCCCGGTTCTGGAGCTGGTCGAACATGTCAGCGCCGCTGTCCGGGGCTCGGTGGCGGGAAGCCTTAAAACCGGAAGCGAGGAAATCGACGTCCGGGTAGGGCTGAAAAGAGCGTTCGTGGATTCCACCGCCGAACTGGAACGGTTGAAGCTGCCCACGCCAAGCGGCTGGGTGGACCTTGGCCGGCTGGGCAGCTTCCGCGAAAGCCGCACCTTCGGCGAGCTGTTCCGCTGCGACAGGAAAGCCGCCGTGACTCTCCAGCTCGTTCCCCGGGCGGCGAAAGCGCAAGAGCTCAAAGCGCTGCTGGCCGGGCGCCAGGACAAGGAGCTCAGAGTGACCGAATCCTCGCTTCTGGAAGCCAACTTAAAGGAGATCGGTTTCGCTTTTTTTCTGGCCCTGGTCCTCATGTATCTTTTCCTGGGAGCCCAGTTTGAGTCCTTCGCCGACCCCCTGCTCCTGCTCTCCTTCCTGCCCCTTTCTGCGGCAGGTAGCCTGCTCCTGCTCTTCCTGGGCGGCAAGAGCCTCAACATCAGCTCTTTCTTCGGCATCCTGATCCTGCTGGGAACCACGATCAACACCGCGATCCTGCTGCGCGACAGCTTCGAGAGCGGGGTTCCGGCATCCATTCGCAGGGGAAGCCTCAGCCGGCTCAGGCCTGTTCTGGCCACCAATGCCACCACTATCCTCGCCCTCCTGCCCATCGCCCTCAATCCCTTCCGCGAAGGCGCCCTGCAGAGACCCATGGCGGTGACCATGATCGGGGGCCTCAGCGCGGGGACGCTGCTCACCCTGCTGTTCTTTCCGCCGGCCTATGCCGTCCTCCACCGCCAGGTGAAAGGCGGTCCCAGGGCGCGGCCGAGGGGACAGGGTTGAGCCTCAACCGGGATTGGCGCGGTAAACCCGTTCGCGCCCTCATGGGTCTGGCCGCCCTGGGCATCCTCCTGCTCCTCTCCGCGGCCGCCATCCGCCTCGGCTACCTTCCCGAGGCGGAGGATAAGTCGATCCAGGTCCGCTTCGAGTTCCAGGGGGCTTTTGAGGAAGAGGTTGAAGGGCTCATCACCGACCCCTTGGAGAGCGAGCTTTCCCGCATCAGGGGGGTACAGGAAATCCTATCCCTGTCCGAGCAGGGCAGCTCGCGGGTCAGCCTGGCTTTCAGCCCCGAGACCGATCTGGACAGGGCCTACCTCAGGGTTCGCGAGGCGGTGGACCGGGTGCGCTCAAGCCTTCCTGCGGCGGTGCAGAGGCCTTCGATCATCAGGAGCGGATTCGGCAGCCGGCCGGTTTTCATAGCCGCCTTTCCCCGGGATGGGGCTTTCGGCGCGGAGGCCCTGCGCAGCCGCTTCGAATCCGTTCCCGGAAGCGGCGAGATCGAGATCGGCGGCGGGGGCGAGCAGGAGATCCGGATACTCTTCGATCCCCAGAAGCTGGCCGCGCGGAGGCTATCCGTGCTTGATCTTGTGCGCTGCCTGCGCTCCGCAAACGGCAGCGGCGGCTTCGGCAGGGAAGGAGAGCCTTCCGCCCTGATCGAGGGAAGATGGGAGTCCCTCGCCCAGCTGCGAGAGGCGGCCGTGGCTCCCGGGGTAAGGCTCTCCGACCTGTCGGAGATCGAGCTCACCACCATCGGGCGGGAGAGCATCGCCCGGGTGGACGGGGAAGAGAAGATCATCGTCTACGTCCACAAGGCCGGAGACGCCAATACGATCGGCCTCTGCAAGGTGCTGGACAAGCTCGTCAAGCAGGATCTGGCTGGGACGGTTCTCTTCAACTATGGCAGAGCCATCACCAGCGCCCTGCGGGAGATCCTGGTCTCCATCCTCATGGGGGTGCTGCTCGTGGTGATCCTCACCCTGGCTTTTTGGGGCCGGCTCACCTCCGGCCTGCTGATCGTTTCCGCCATCCCCTTCTCCGTGCTTTCCGCCGTCGCCCTTCTATCCTCTTTCACTCTGGAGCTGAACCTTGTCACCCTGGCGGGAATCGCCACCGGCACCGGGCTGGTGATCGATGCCGGCGTCATCCTGGTGGAAGAGGTCGAAGCCTGCGGCGGGAA
>Ga0315280_10003643_pt1 | contig 23464 bp, 16 predicted proteins | sample YL17G06_40_MG_FD_203697 | JGI IMG/M metagenome (GOLD analysis project Ga0315280, IMG submission 203697) | Sediment microbial communities from Yellowstone Lake, YNP, Wyoming, USA - YL17G06_40 | ecosystem: Environmental > Aquatic > Freshwater > Lake > Sediment | place: USA: Wyoming | collected... | reverse complement strand
CCAACTGGGCCCCGGCGTCGATCTGGGCGTTGAGATAGAGGGCCACCGCCCGGGCCAGGCGGCCCAAAAGGGCGTGCCAGGCGCCAGGGTCGGTGTACATCAGCGACTTGACGCGGAGGTAGCTGCGGCTGGAGCCCCCTTCGACGGCATAGCTGGCCAAGGTGAAGGGCGCCCCGGCAAACCCGATCAGCGGGAGCTTCGGCGACAGGCCGGCGCGGGTCTGTTGCACCGCCTCGACCACGTAGGCCAGCGGCTCGATAGACTCCAACTCGCGGAGCCGGTCGACGTCCCCGGGCCCGCGGATCGGGTTGTGGATCACGGGCCCTTCGCTGGCGGTGAACTCCAGCTCAAGCCCCATCGGCTCGAGGATCGGCAGCAAGTCGGCGAAGAGGATCGCCGCATCGACGCCCAGCCGCTGGACGGCGACCAGCATCACCTCCGCGCAGAGGTCGGGATTGCGGCACAACTCGAGAAACGAGACCTTTTGTCGGACTGCGCGGTATTCGGGCATGTACCGCCCGGCCTGGCGCATCAGCCAGATCGGCACCCGGTCCGCCGGCTCGTGGCGGGCAGCCTTCATCAGCGGGCTCTGGTGCCAGGGGGGCAGGGTCGTCGATGGGGAGTCTGGCATGCTCTCCGGCTTACTGAGAAGTGAAAAGTGCAAAGTGGGGGATTTCACGGCGAGTCGTGTCGCGGACGAGCCATGCGGGCCTTGTCCGCCGGGCGCTCTTATGGCAGCCCCTATCCTACGGGAGCCTGGCCGTTCTGCCGAGCCGTCATGGCGAGGAATCGATCCCCGCCGGGGATTACGGGCCCATGTTGCCCCTCAAACGAGCGTAACCCTTCCGATGCAGAGGCGCGTTTAATAGGCTCTCCGGGAAGTGCGTTTCTTCGGTCCCCTCTCCCTCCGGGAGAGGGTTAGGGTGAGGGTGATTCGCTGGCAGCGTGACTTCCTCACTTGCCCAACCTCGCCATGCCCTCACCCCCTGCCCCTCTCCCAACGGGAGAGGGGAGCTTTCCGGGCTGGGTATGATCGAACCACACCCTTAGGGGCGTCCTATACTTGCTGAAGACCGAGCCAAAGAAGAGAAGAACCTGCCCGCGGAGGGTTTCCGAAGCCATGATCCACTGGGAAGATACGGCGTGTTCCCCGGCGGACTTGGGGCTGGTGGCGGAGGGGGGCTCGTGGGTGGCGGGTCCGCCCGGGCTTTCAGCGGCTGCCCCGTTCTCCGGGCCGATCGTCGCGCCCGATTTCGCCGACGCCAAGCTCTTGATCGCCGACGGCCACCCGGCCGAGGTGGAGGCAGTGCTGGGCCACCTTCGCAACGCCGGCTACACCCGGCTTGTCCTGGCCGATTCGGCGGCCGTGGTCGAGCGGATCCTCGAGGAGTCCCCGGACGCGGTCCTGCTGGACCTCGACGGGCCGCGGATCAACGGGCTGGCAACCCTGCGGAAGATCCGCGGGGACCGGCGGATCGGCCACCTTCCGGTCCTGCTGCTGACGCCGCCGGGCCAGCGGCAGATGATGGTCCGGGCCCTGGACCTGGGGGCTACGGATTTCCTCGTCAAACCGGTGGATTTCGTGCAGCTCCTACCCCGGGTCCGCAGCGCGCTGGCGATCAAGGCCCATCACGACCAGCTTGTGCAGTTTGAAGAGCGGGTGGAGGAGCGGGTCCGCGACCGGACTGCTGAGCTGGCCCGCACCCAATTGGAGCTGATCCACTGCCTCGGCCGGGCCGCCGAATACCGCGACAACGACACGGGGCGGCACGTGATGCGGGTGGGGCGGTACGCGGGGATCGTCGCCCGCCAGTTGGGCATGGACCACCGCACCGTCGAGCTGATCGAGCTGGCCGCCCCGCTGCACGACCTGGGCAAGCTCGGCATCCCCGACGCGATCCTGCTGAAGCCCGCCAAGCTCGATCCCGGGGAGTTCGAGATCATGCGAAAGCATTGCAGCCTGGGCAAGCGGGCCTTCGAGCCGATGTCGCTGGACCAGTGGCAGTTCTTCCAGGCCCACACCCGGCTGGGCGGAGAGATCCTCGAAGCCGCCAAGTCGTCGGTCCTCGGGATGGCCTCGCGGATCGCCCTGACGCACCACGAGAAGTGGGACGGAACGGGGTATCCGCTCGGGCTGGCCGGCGAGGACATTCCCATCGAGGGCCGGATCACCGCCGTGGCCGACGTCTTCGACGCCTTGAGCAGCCGCCGCGTCTACAAGCCGGCCATTCCGCTGCACGAGTGCTTCAAGCTGATGTCGGCGGAGCGCGGCAGGCACTTCGACCCCCGCGTGCTCGACGGCTTCATCGCCCGCCACGAAGAAATCGTCCAGACCCGGATCGAACTGGCCGACCTCGACGAGCCGTACAAGCGGGGCTGATTTTTCTAAGAGCGCGTGTGTGAAAAGGGGCGGCGCGACGTCTGTCTCGTGCTGGCTATCAGCCGTCAGCTATCAGCTTTCAGAGGCTGTCCGGAAACCTCCCCTCTCCCTTTGGGAGAGGGGCAGGGGGTGAGGGCATGGCGAGGCTGGGCAAGTGAGGAAGTCACGTTGCCAGCGAATCACCCTCACCCTAACCCTCTCCCAGAGGGAGAGGGGACCGATGGAACGCACCTTCCGGGCAGCCTCTCAGCTTCACAGACTTTGGCCCACGACCAGGGCATGAGACTTGGCTGCCACACCCATCTAAAGGGCCGGCCCGTCCCCCACAAGCGTTGACGCAACAAGACATTTTGGCAAGAATAGTAGGTTTGCGGAGACATTGAGGGCGGCAATGAGCAGCACACCTTCCGGCAACGGCCGCAAACCGCTCCTTCGCCTGGAACAGGTCCAAAAACGGTTCCAGATGGGGGAGGTCGCGGTGGAAGCGCTGCGGGACATCTGCCTCGACGTGCGAGAGGGGGAGTTCCTGGTGATGGTGGGTCCGAGCGGCTCGGGCAAGACGACGATCCTAAACATTCTGGGTGGTATCGATGTGGTCACCAGCGGCGAGGTGTGGTTCCGCGACCACGAGATCACAGCGCTCGGGGCCGCCGAGCTGACACGCTACCGCCGCGAGACGGTCGGTTTCGTCTTCCAGTTCTACAATCTGGTCTCCAACCTCACCGCCCGCGAGAACGTGATGGTCGCGACCGAGATCAGCCGCAACCCGATGGACGTGACCGAGGCCCTGCGGCTTGTGGGTCTGGAGGACCGGCAGGACCATTTTCCGTCGCAGCTTTCCGGGGGGGAGCAGCAGCGGGTGGCGATCGCCCGGGCGATCGCCAAGGATCCCCTGTTGCTACTGTGCGACGAGCCGACCGGGGCCCTGGACTTTGCCACCGGGATCCGCGTGCTGCGGCTCCTGGTGGACCTGAAGCAGAAGCTCGGCAAGACGATCGTGCTGATTACGCACAACGGGGCGATTGCCCCGGTCGCGGACCGGGTGGTGCGGCTCCGCAGCGGGCAGGTCGTCGAGGTCCACGCCAACCCCTCCCCCGTCCCGCCAGAGGAGATCAGTTGGTGAGCGCGCTCGACCGGAAACTGGCACGGGACCTGAGAACCGCGGCGGGGATGCTCCTGGCGATCACGGGGATCATCGTCGTGGGGGTGACCTGCTTTGTCGGGCTGTCGTCGGCCTACGTGAACCTGGCGGAGTCGAAGCGGCGCTACTACGAGCAGTGCCGGATGGCCGACTTCTCCGTGGAGCTGAAGAAGGTCCCGTTGGCAGAGCTGGCCCCGCTGGCCGAGCTGCCCGGGGTTGCCGCGATCCGCCCGCGGATCCAGTTCTATGCCGCCGTGGACCTCCCCGAGGTGGCCGAGCCGCTCAACGGCCTCGTGCTGTCGCTTCCCGACCGCCCGGAGCCGATCATCAACGACGTCGTCTTGCAGCGGGGGAGCTACTTCACGGACCGCCGGGAGAACGAAGTCCTGGTGAGCGAGTCGTTCGCCCAGTATCACAAGCTTCGCCCCGGGCAGTGGATCCACCTGCTGTTGAACAACCGCCGGCAGGAAGTGTTCATCGTGGGCACGGCCATCTCCAGCGAGTTCGTGTACCTTTTGGGGCCGGGGCGGGTCACGCCCGATCCGAAACACTTCGGCGTCTTCTACCTGAAACAATCGTTCGCCGAGGACGTGTTCGACTTCGGCGGGGCGGCCAACCAGGTCCTCGGCCGGCTGGACGCTTCCCAGCACGGCGATCCGCGGGAGGTGCTTCGCCGGGCGGAGAGGATGCTCTCGGCCTACGGCGTCTTTTCCACCACGCCGCTGGAAGAGCAGTTTTCCAACCGCTTCTTGAGCAACGAGATTCGCGGCCTGCAGACCTTCGCGACGATCACGCCGACGATGTTCCTGGCGGTGGCCGCCCTGGTGCTCAACGTCCTCCTGACCCGGCTCACCCAGCAGCAGCGGACCACCATCGGCACGCTCAAGGCGGTGGGTTACTCCGACTGGCAATTGTTCTGGCACCTGGAGAAATTCGGCTTGACGGTGGGCGTCGCGGGCGGCCTGCTGGGCTGTGCTCTGGGCTACTGGCTGGCGGGAGCGATGACCGGCTTGTACCGGCAGTTCTTCCAGTTCCCCGATTTCCAGAACGAGTTCTCGCCGGGGATTCACGCGGCCGGTCTGGCGATCAGCGTCGCCTGCGCGGTGCTGGGGGGCCTCCGCGGGAGCCGGGCGGTGCTCAGGCTCCAGCCGGCGGAGGCAATGCGCCCCGCCGCTCCCCGCCGGGGCGGCGCCGTGCTCCTGGAGCGGATCCAGTGGCTCTGGAAGTCGCTCGATTCCGGCTGGCGGATGGTGCTCCGCAACGTGCTCCGCAACCGCGTGCGGACGCTCGCCGGGATCTTCGCCGCGGCGATGGGGGCCAGCGTCCTGGTGAACGCCTGGATGATGGCCGACGCCATGACCTATTTCCTCGATTTCCAGTTCCGCTACGTGCTGCGGAGCGACATGGACCTGACCTTCCAGGACGAGCACGCCGAAGATGCTTTGCTGGAGGCGGCCCGGCTGCCGGGGGTCGACCGCGCCGAGCCCTTCTTGAGCGTCGCCTGCACGTTCCGCAACGGGCCCTACGAGAAGAAGGGCTCAATCACCGGGTTGGTCCCGGGGGCCCAGCTCACCGTCCCCCGCGACCTCCAGGAGCGGCCCGTGCGTATCCCCCAGGCCGGCCTGGCAATGACCCGCACGCTAGCCGACATCCTCCACCTCGGCCGCGGCGACACGGTGACCGTCGAGCCGGTCAAGGGGCTGCGGATGGTCCGCGTGGTCCCGGTGGCCGAGATTGCCGAGAGCTACCTGGGCATCTCGGTCTACGCCGACTTCGGCTACCTCAACCGCCTGGTGAACGAGGAATCCGCGCTCAGCGGCGTCCAGTTGGCCCTGGACGGCGATCGCGGCCACCGCGCGGCCCTCCTGCGGCAGCTCAAGCAACTCCCCGCGCTCCAGGCCGTCGGGGCCCGAGAGGACATCATCCAAGGGATTGAGGAGACCGTGCTCGAGCACCAGTGGGTCGTCATCGACATCATGATCTTCTTTGCTGGCGTGGTGTTCTTCGGCAGCATCCTCAACGCCTCCCTGGTGAGCCTGGCCGAGCGGCAGCGGGAGGTGGCGACGCTGCGGGTCCTGGGGTACGGGCCCTGGCAGATCGGCACCCTGCTGCTGCGCGAGAGCATGATCCTCACCCTGATCGGGACGGGGCTCGGAATGCCGCTGGGCTACGCCCTGACCGTGTTCACCGCGTGGGCCTACAACACCGAGCTGTTCCGCCTGCCGGTCATCGCCACGACCGGCACCTGGGTGTGGACGGCGGTGCTGGCCGTGCTCTTCGGCCTCTTGGCCCACGTCTTCGTTCAGCGCGCCATCCACCGGATGGCCTGGCCGGATGCCTTGAAGGCCCAGGAGTGAGCGGATGAGGAAAGCCAACCTTCGCCTGCTGGCTGCCGCGGCCGTGGTTGCCGCCGTGTCGATTTGGCTCGTGGCCGGGTGGTTCTCGCCGGCAGTGCGGGTGGAGGCGGTCGCGGCAAGGATCGGCCGGATCGTGGAATCGGTCGACGAGCGGGCCGTCACCCGGCTCCCGGAAACCTCCGTCCTCTCGACCCCCGCCGCCGGCCGCATCGAGGCGATTCCCCTCGTCGAAGGCACGAAGGTCAAGGCCGGCCAGGTCGTCGCCGGCTTCGTTCCCATCGACCTCGACCTGGCGGTCCGCGAGGCCCAGGCCGCCGTGGACCGCCTGCAAGCGGCCATCCGCCAAAGCGGCGACACCAGCGTCGAGGAGACCGGCCTGAAGCAGGCCAGGAAGTACGTCGAATCGACCGACGCCACGGTCAAGGCCTCCAAGGAGCGGGTCCGGGCGGCGAAGGAGCAGTGGCAATACTCGACGAGGGAGCGGCAACGGGTCGAACGCCTGAGGGCCAAGGGCGCGGCGGCCGAGGACGAACTCGATCGGGCCAGGCTCCAGGAAGTGCAGGGCGAGGTCGGCTACTGGCAGGACCACTTCATCTACGCCGCCATGCTCTCGCTCCAGGCGGCCACCGACCTGATGCCGGAGATGGTCCAGCAGTACATCGACCGCAAAGGGCTCGGCAAGGCCATCCAGGAGAAGCAACTGGCCGAGGCCCTGGTGCGGCTCGACCAGGCCCGGCTCAACCAGAAGCGCGGCACGATCACCAGCCCGGTCGACGGCGTCGTCTTGCACCGCTTCGTCCGCGACGAAGGTTTCCTGGCGGCGGGAACGAGACTGCTGGAGATCGGCAGCCTGGAGCGGTTGGAGGTCGAGGCCGACGTGCTCAGCGTGGATGTCGTGAGCGTGAAGCCCAACGACCCCGTCGAGATCTACGGCCCGGCCATCGGCTCCCCCTCCGCCCGGGGCACCGTCCACCGGATCGATCCGGCCGGCTTCGCCAAGGTCAGCTCGCTGGGAGTCGAGCAGCAGCGGGTCAAAGTGGTGATTCGCTTCGATCGCAAGGATCTCGCCCGGCTGCTGGCGGAGCGAAACCTGGGCGTGGGGTACCGGGTCCGCGTGCGGATCCAGACGGCCACCAGGGCGAACGCCCTGGTGGTCCCCCGCTCGGCCCTGTTCCGCGGCCCGGAGGGCGGCTGGCAGCTCTACGTCGTCCGCGAGGGACGGGTCCGGATCCAGGACGTTACCCTGGGCATGCTCAACGACGAATTGGCCGAGGTCAGCGCGGGGCTTTCGGAGGGAGACCTGGTCGTTTCCGCTCCGGAAAGCAACCTGGTGGAGGGCCAGCGCGTGGTGGCGGTGGTCCGCGAGGCCCGCGGCCCCGCCAACCCCGCGATCCTGCCCTCCCCACGCGGCAACGGCGAATAACGGCCGCACTGCTTCTGGCGAGAGGGTCTCCGGGAATTCAGTAGGACCGGCGTCTCGCCGGTCGGGGAGCCCGAAGAAGTTGTACTGACGGGCGAGACGCCCGTCCTACTCGTGGTCGCTTCCGGCCGCTTTTTGCAGCCGGGCGTCGGCCCAGTTGGCCGAGTCGGCAGTGTAGCCGTCGCCGCCGTCGGTGACCACCAGGCGGAGGCGGCGGGCGCCGGCCATGGGGACGTCCACGGCCTTCGACTGCCGGTTGCGCATCACGCCGCTGTCGAAGAGCTTCTTGTCGTCGGCAAAGACCTGGAAGACGACGCTGCCGCCGCGATCCGGCGGGCCGACCACCGCTTGGAAGCGGGCGTACTTGCCGTCCAGGGCGTAGACGATCTCGGAGGGGGCGTGCGTGCCGATCCCCTTGGGGAAGCGGCGCGGGCCGAGGCGGAGGGCGTTTCCTTCGATGTCGCTGTTCTTGCGGGGCAGGCCGTCGCCGGTGCGGGACCAGCCCGATCGGCCCGACTCCCACCCAAGATCGCTCAGATAGACCCAATCCTTCGTCACGACCTCGGGCTGGAAGGCGGCCGGGGGTGGGGGCGGGGGAAGGACCACCGCCTGGCGGGCGGCCTCCGTCCCCTGGAGCGAGACCAGGTCTTCCCGGGGGAATCGCTCCAGACGCTCGCCGAGGGCCGCAAGCGCCGCCAGCAGGGCCCGGTAGTCGGCGTCGGCCGCGTCGGCGAAGACGCCCCCCTGGCAGCGCCCCCATCCGCCGGCCGCGGCGGCCAGCGGCGCGGCCAGCATCCGGCTCTGCCGCACATCGCGGCGGTTGAGGCTCAGCCACCAGGTGTCGTGCCGGCCGTCGTCGCCGCCGTGGCAGTTGGTGCACCGCCGGTCGAAGACCTTCTGAATCGCGTCGCGCTCCCGGCCCGTGAAGATCTGCCGGTTCGGATAGTGCTCCGCCTCGTAGCGGTCGTAGTAGACGCCGTTGCAGTCGATCCAGTTCACCAGCCGCTGCCAGTCCTCGTCGGAGAGCTTCACCCCGTAGTGCCCCGCCTCCAGGAGCTTGGTGAGCCGGGAGACCTTCGACCCGTAGGTGTAGGGCGGGCGGGGAAGGACGTCGTCGGGATGGTCCCAGCGGTTCGAGATCGCCACGGTCAGATAGGGCAAAAGCTCCTCGTAGCCGACGACGAACTGGTTGGTCAGGTCGTCGGTGAGGATCACTTTGTTGGCCTCGCGGTCGAAGGCGTGGCAGGCGACGCACTTGGAGTTCACCAGCGGCTGGACGTCGCGGAGGTAGCTAAGGATCTCGGTCCCCCAGGGAGGCGGCTCAGGGCGGCTGGCCGGGCGGTGCGAGGCCAGCGCGCGGCCGGGCGGCGGGGCCGTGTTCCGCGCCTCGTGGCAGCCGACGCAGCCGCGGGCCTCCCCCGGCTTGAGACAGACCACGCTCCGCATCCGCTGGATCTCGCGGTGGTCCTCGTCCAGCACCTCGAAGTAGACGTTGCGGTTGGCGGGAACGACGAAGTGGGCCGAGCCGTCGGGCTCGATCGGCACCGTGCCGAAGACCCGCTTGATCGTGAAGATCAATGTGCCCGAGGTGCAGATCACGCCCCCCTCCATCACGCCCTTGCGGGGCACGTCCTCGATGACGCGGAGATGCTTGGCTGTCCCCCGCGGCACGCCCGTCAAGCCCCGGTAGACGTCGGCCAGAAACAGCGTCGCCTCGGCGTCGGTGGCGCCGGCGTTCTCCGCGGCCCCGGGGCGGACGTGCGGCAGCAGACGCGCGACCAGCGGCACCGGCTCCTGGCAGGAGATCGCCCCGTCGCGGTAGACCAGGGCCAGGTTCCCGTGCCGGTCCGCCACGTACAGGGCCCAGCTCTTTTCCAGCCACGGCAGCACGGTCGGCGTGTAGGAGCAGAGCCAGGTCGACTCCGATAGGGGCATGGGGTCGCTGAACCAGCCGCAGCGGCTGTCCTCGGCCTTTTCCCCGGTGATCGGCACGTTGGGGGTGAGCACCTCCAGCGGCCGCGGGCCGTCGATCCCCCGGCGGACGTCGATCAGCCCCACCGACCCGTGCGTCTGGCCGTGGTGCGCTGTGAACAGGGCGATCACCCGATTGCTCCCCGGCACCGGCCGGGGGAACATCACCACGTTGGGGCGGATCGTGGCGTTGCCGTAGTACGGCTGGACCATCGTCCCGTCGGGGTTCATCGTGAAGGGGTTGTGCAGCGACGTGACCGACCGCTCGTTGTACTCCCAGCGGCCGTAGAGGATCCGCCCGTCGGGCAGGACGCTGGGCGTGAAATCGTTGAAGATGTTGAAGCTCAACTGCCGCACGGCCGAGCCGTCGCCCTCCATCACAAAAAGCGTCGGCGAGTGCCGGTTGCCGCCGCACATCACGAAATGCTCGGAGCGGTCCGAGGTGAAGCCGATCTGTCCGCCGGGGAGGTAGAAGGGCTCGCAGTCGTTTTTCGGGCCGCGGGTGAGCTGCCGAAGCCCCCCGCCGTCGACCCCCACCTCGTAGACGTGGTAGCTCTCGCGGTCCTTCCACTTGTCCGAGCCGTTGCCGAAGGAGAAGAGCAGTTTCCGGGCATTCCAGTGGAGGCAGAGGTCGCGATAGACCCCTTCGCCCAGCGAATCGACGACGGGGGTGACCTGGCCGTCGGGCCGCACCGGACTGAGCCGGTAGATCGCCCCACCCGGACGGTTGTGCAGGTGATGGGCGTCCATGAAAGGCTGCTCGGACCAGTACGGCATCCGCTTGACGAACAGGAGGGCGTCGAAGCGGAGGCGGTCCAAAAGCAGCTTGTCGCGCAGCCGGCTGGCGTCCTCGAAAAGTGCCCGCCAGGAAACGGCCTGCGGCGGGGCCCCGGCGGCGGCTCCCCGGCCCGCTTGCTCCCACGCCGCCGCGCGGCCGCGAAGCTCAGCGAGCTTCGCCGCGGCGGCCGCGTCGGGCGTGTCGGCCAGGACCTGTTGGATGCTCGCCAGCACGGCGGCGACGTCCTCGACGTGGGTCAGAAGCGGGATCCAAAACCGCTCTCCCGCCGCCTCGATGCCCAGCCCCAAGAGTCCGCCCCCGGGCGCGCTGAGGTCCACGGGGAACCGCACGGTCTGCCTCGCCCCGGCCGCGAGCGTCACCGCTTGCCGGCCGCACCCCCGCGATCCGGCGGGCGTGTCGAACTCCAGGGCGATGCTCACGGCCAAAGCCTCGCTCCCCACGTTGCCCAGGGTGAGCGGCAACTGGCGAAGTCCCCGCTCCAGATCGAGAGGGGTCTTCACCTCGACGGCCAGCGGCGAGGGCTTCACGGTGAACGCCGAGAGCTGGTCGAAATTCCGCTGGTAGGAGTGATACCACTGGTCCTTCCCCCCGCCGCCGGGATGCTTGTAGCCGAGGATGGCCTGGGCGACGGAGACTTCGGCCCGTTTCACCCTGGCGCCGGGCCCGACGTGCTCGACTTCGACCTGGCCGCCCACCAGTCGCATCCGCACTTGAAGGCCGCGGTCCTCGGCGGGAATCAACGGCAGCGGGAAGGGATTGGGCCAGGCGACGGCCTCGCCGTTGGCGGGAACCGGCAGAACCGGCGCCGCGGCCCGGCGAGGCGTCGCCTTGTCCCACCGGGCAAGGATCGATTCCCAGTCGCGGATCGCCGCGAGCGACTCGCGCAACTGCCAGTCGCTGCGGACCATCCCGGAGTCCGCGGCCGCGAGCGACCCGGCGGCGGCCGCAGCGACGATCGAGAGTGCCACGATGCGAAGCCCGCCACGATCCATCCCCACCTCCCGAATTACGCAACCTCGTCTGGATTGCCCCGGCCATGGGGCGCGTGCCCCAATTTGACAGCCTAACGAGAATCGGACCTGAAGGCAAGTTGCCCGTCCGGCGGGAATGTCCCCGACAACTTCCGCCCGGGGTGACACCGAGTTGTCATCACGGCCCGCTAGACTCGCGTCCAGACCATCGGTTCCGGGCGGAGCTTATGCGAAGCGACAGGACGTCGGGCCGCAGCCGGGCGGGCGTGATCTTCTACCTCGGCGAATATGGCAGCGTGCAGCGAAGCTCCCGCCGGCTCTTCGGCCGGAGCCTGCGGAGCTGGGAGCTGGCCGGCCTGGCCGGTGCTCCGGATGACGCGCTGGTGGAGGTCGGGATGCTGCGCCGTGCGCTCTACCTGGAATGGTACGAGCGAAGGACCCTGGCGTACCACGCCGTCCAGCTCGTGCAGCGGGCCGGGGCCGAATTGGTACTCGTCAACGACGCCTTCCACATCCGGCAGCGAAGCCTTCAGGGAACCGGCCTGGGCCTCCGCGTCCTGCAAAGGCAGCTCCAGCACGCCCGGGCCCTGGGGATCGAGCGGATCGAAGTGGTCGCCGGCCGCGGGCCCGGGGAGAACGGCTACTACAGTTGGCCCCGCTACGGCTTCGCCGGCCCGCTGGCGCCCGAGGTCCAACGCCGTTTGCCCCGGGGGCTGGAGCACGCCCGCAACGTGCTCGACCTGATGGATTCCGCCGCAGGCCGGGCATGGTGGAAAGAGCACGGGACGACGATCGAAGTGGCGTTCGACGTCCGCGAAGGGAGCCGATCCTGGCGTGTATTTGAGAGCTACCTCCGCGAGAGATCTCAGCACTGGCTGGCCAGCAGCCAATGCCGGTGAAAGGCGGTGGCTGGGTCCTTCAGATTCCCCGACACCCTCATTTGCCTACTTGTCTTCCAACTCGGCACCAACCCGGCCGGTCTTTTCGGGACTCTCCCGCTGCCGCAGGTAGAGCTTGATCGGCACTTCCTTGAAGGGGAGACGGTCGCGGAACACGCCCAGCAGGTAGCGCTGGTACGGCTTGGACAAGAGCTTGGGATCGTTGCAGAACAGGACGATCGTGGGGGGCTGGATGGCCACCTGGGTCGCGTAATAGATCTTGGGCTCGCGATTGCCGGCCAGCGGCGGCGGGTTGCGCTCCAGGGCGGCCCGCACCAGCTTGTTCACCTGGGCCGTGGGCACGCGGCCGCGGGACTGCGCGTACAGGTTCTGGGCGTGGTTCAAGAGGGCCTTCACGTTCTTGCCCGTCTTCGCGGTGATAAAGGCGATCGGCACGTGCCACATCGTGCGGAAGGTGTCGCGGAGATAGGCCACCCATCTCTCCGTGGGCGTGGTCGCCGCCAGCAGGTCCCACTTGTTCACCACGAACACGCAGGGCTTGTACTCCTCGGCGACGTAGTCGCTCAGTTGCTTGTCGACCTTGCTGATCCGCTCGGCGGCGTCGAAGAACAACAGTACCACGTCGGCCCGGCGGATGCTCCGCTGGGCGCGGTGGGCGCCGTAGAAGTCGACGCTCGTGGCGATGCTCTGCGGGCGGCGGAAGCCGGGGGTGTCGATGGCCAGAAAGGTCTTGCCGTCGAGCTCGAAGCGGACGTCGACGCTGTCGCGGGTCGTGCCGGGGACTTCGCTGACGATCATCCGCTCGGCGTGGGCGAGCGTGTTCACCAGCGTGCTCTTGCCCACGTTGCGGCGGCCCACGATCGCCAGCTTCATCGTCGCTTCCGGCACGAGGACCTGGTCCCCTTCGACCGGCGGCGGGAGCCGCTCGCAGATCGCGTCGATCAGCTCCTCCTTACCCCGATTTTGCTCCGCGCTGACGGGGATCGCCCGCCGGCCCAAGCGGTAGAACTCGTTGGCCCCCGACTCCAGCTCCGCGGTGTCGGCCTTGTTGGCCAGGCAGAGGACGGGGACCTTCACGTAGCGGAGCCGCCGGGCGACCTCTTCGTCCAAGGGTGTCAGCCCGGAGCGGACGTCGACCACAAACAGCACGATGGCCGCCGAGTCCAGGGCGGTCGCGATCTGCCGCTCGATGTGCTCGGAGAGGTTATCGCAGTCCCTCACCCCGATCCCGCCCGTGTCCACCAGCTCGATGAACCGCTCCTGGATCATGAACTTGTCGTAGACTTCGACGAGCTGGGTGACGCGGTCGCGGGTCACGCCGGCGGTGGGATCGACAATCGCGATCCGCCGGCCCGCCAGCCAATTGAAGACGCTCGACTTGCCGACGTTCGGTCGGCCGACGATTGCCACCTGCGGAACGCCCATCAACGGATCACCCAAGGGCAGGGCGGTCACTGGCCCCAGCGACCACCCTCTCTGCCCCCCAAGGAAGAACCCCCCTTGCCCCTTTGCTATCATATCCTCTGTCAATCCGGGAAGAATAGGGGGTACAGCAAGTTCTCCGTGGGCGTGTACCCCGCGCGTTCACAAGGGGGACAGTCCTGAGTAGGAAGAGCGAAGGGGTCGGACAACCCCAGACGCTCCCCCGGATTCTCCCCGGCCGGGTCCTGGCTTATGATTGCAGTGGTGTTCTGTCGTTTCGCGTATCCCTTTCCGGCACGAAGAACCAGCAGCAAGGAAGACGATGGCAGAGCACGAAACCTCCGCCGCTGATCGGCTGAGGCAAAGAGTCGTGGGAAAACTTGAGGCCTTGCAGCGGGCCGGAGTCAGCCACCTGGCCAAGCCGGCCCTGGCGAAAGTCTGCGCCCCCTCGGCTGGTCCGCACCAACAGATGCTCCGCTTGGGCCTGGGCGACGGCCCGTCGCCGTCGCAGCCTGAGACGCGCGAGGAGCGGGCCGCCGCCCTGGCCGAGGCGGCCCGCCAGGTCGCCGCCTGCGTCCGCTGCGCCGAACTGGCCAGGACCCGCACGCAGACCGTGTTCGGGTCGGGCAATCCCTGCGCCCGGCTGGTTTTCCTGGGGGAAGCCCCGGGTGCGGACGAAGACCGCCAAGGGCAGCCCTTCGTCGGCCGCGCCGGACAGCTCTTGACCGACATCATCGTCAAGGGGCTGCGGATGCGGCGGGAAGACGTGTACATCCTCAACATTCTCAAGTGCCGCCCGCCCGGCAACCGCACCCCCTTGCCCAGCGAGGCCGCCAACTGCCGCCAGTACCTCGACCGCCAGCTCCAGATCATCCGCCCGGAGTTCATCTGCTGCCTCGGCGCGGTGGCCGCCCAGAACCTCTTGGGCGTGAGCACCTCCATCGGACAGCTTCGCGGACGCGTGCTCAACTACGAAGGAATCAAAGTGGTCTGCACCTACCACCCCGCCTACCTGCTCCGCAATCCGGCCGCCAAACGTCCCACGTGGGAGGACCTCCAGTTGCTGATGTCGGCCATGGGCCTGTCAAAGCCGAACAAGTGAACGAACATGCCGCCTGAGACCTTCCGCTGCTACCTGGTCGACAAGAACCCCGACGGCCGCGTCACCGGGCAGATCGCCGAGCGGCCGTTGGACGAATTGCCCCCGGGCGAGGTGCTGATCCGGGTGGCCTATTCCTCGCTGAACTACAAGGACGCCCTGGCGGCCGCCGGCCATCCCGGCGTGAACAAGACCTTCCCGCACGTCCCCGGGGTCGATGCCGCTGGCGTGGTCGCCCAAAGCGGCGTCTACGAGCTGGTCCCCGGCGACCGGGTGCTGGTGACCGGGTTCGACATGGGCGCTAATCGCTGGGGCGGACTGGCCGAATATGTCCGCGTCCCTCAGGACTGGGTCGTCCCGCTCCCCGCCGGACTCACCTTGCGGGAAAGCATGATCCTCGGCACCGGCGGCTTCACGGCCGGGCTCTGCGTGGACGCGCTGGAAAGACACAACGTCCGCCCCAACGGCGGCGAGGTGGTCGTCAGCGGCGCCAGCGGCGGCGTGGGGAGCATGGCCGTGGCGATCCTCGCCAAGCTCGGCTACGACGTGGTCGCGGTCACCGGCAAGCCCTCGGCCCATCAGTACCTCGCCCGGCTTGGGGCCCGCCAGGTCCTCGGCCGCGAGGCCCTGGACGACCGCAGCGGCAAGCCGCTCCTTTCGGCCCGCTGGGCCGGCGGGGTGGACACGGCGGGGGGCAACGTGCTGGGCACGATCCTCCGCGCGACCCGCCATGACGGCTGCGTCGCTGCCTGCGGCATGGCCGCCGGAAACGACCTGCCGGTGACGGTCTATCCGTTCATTCTCCGGGCCGTCGTTCTGGCGGGGATCGATGCCGCCTGGTGCCCGTTGGCCCGGCGCCACGCGACCTGGGCCCGCCTGGCCGGCCCCTGGAAGCCTGAGCGCCTCGAAGAAATGGCCGAGTTTGTCGATCTGCCCGAGGCCCCCCGGCGGCTCCTGGATTTCGTTCCCGGCCGGGTCCAGGGCCGGATCGTGGTCGAGATCAGCCCCGACAGGCGCGAAGGGGACAGGTCCGATTTGCCGCGGAGCGGCCCGTAGGGTGCTTCGCACAAATCGGACCTGTCCCCCTAGGGGCTGACGATGATTGACGAGCGTGGATCTACTCGCGGGCAGAGCGATGTACGAGGTCTTCGAGCATACCGCTGACGTGGGGATTCGCATCCGGGCAGGCGACTTGAAGGGGCTCTTCGAGGAAGCCGCCCGGGGGCTCTTCGCGATTCTCGTGGCGAACCTGGAAGCGGTGCGGCCTGTCCAGGAAACGCGCTTCCGCCTGGAGGGGGAGCGGCAGGACGATTTGCTCTTCGACTGGCTGGCCGAGCTGCTCTTCGTGTTCGACACGCAACGGCTGGTTTTCGCCACGTTCCAGGTCGAGCTTCACCCGCGCGGTCTCACGGCGGTCGCCCGGGGCGAGCCGATCGACCTGGCCCGGCACCAGCTCAACGCGGAGGTCAAGGCGATTACCTATCACGGCCTGAAGCTCCAGCGCGACGGCGAAGGATGGGTTGCGGAAGTGATCGTCGATCTTTGAGAGGGATTGGGGATTAGGGATTGGGGGTTGGGTAGCGGCCGGGCTTGCCCGGCGTTCGGCTGCGGCCCTCAGGCCACGTTAAGACAACGGAATCCGAATCATGACCAAGCAAGGTTATCACGGTCCGCTGGAGAAGATCGATGATTTCTGCTGGCGGATCCCCAAGCAGTACAAGGCGGGAATGAAGGTCGAGGGGCGGATCTTCGCCGACGACCGCCTCGTCGAGCAGATCCGCGGCGATCAAGCGCCCGAACAAGTGGCCAACGTGGCCTTCCTGCCGGGCATCCAAATCGCAAGCCTCGCGATGCCCGACATCCACTGGGGCTACGGTTTTTGCATCGGCGGGGTCTGCGCGACGGACCCGGAGGAGGGCGGCGTGATCTCGCCCGGCGGCGTCGGCTACGACATCAACTGCGGCGTGCGGCTCGTGCGCAGCAACCTCCGCCGCGAAGACGTCGAGCCCCGCCTGACGCAGCTCGTCGAGGCCCTCTTCCGGCGGATCCCCGCCGGCGTAGGTACCGGCGGTCCCTACCTGTTCGACAACAAACAACTCAAGCAGATCCTCGCCGCCGGATCGCAGTACCTCGAAGCCCAGGGCCTGGCCACCCCCGGCGACATCGAGCACACCGAGGCGGGCGGCCGCCTGCCGGAGGCCGACCCGGAGAAGGTCAGCCAGAGAGCCCTCCAGCGGGGCAGCGACCAGTGCGGGACCCTCGGCTCCGGCAACCATTTCCTCGAAGTCCAGGTGGTGGACCAGGTCTGCGACGAGGAGGCGGCGCGGGTGATGGGCCTGGAAGAGGGCCGTGTCTGCGTGATGATCCACTCCGGCTCCCGCGGCCTGGGATACCAGGTCTGCGACGACGCCCTGCGGGCCTACCGCAATCTCCCCGCCCGCTACGGCATCTCGCTCCCCGACCGCCAACTCGCTTGCGCCCCCCTCGAAAGCCCCGAAGGGCAGGACTACCTGGGGGCGATGCGGGCCGCGGCCAATTTCGCCTGGGCCAACCGGCAGCTCCTCATGTGGCAGGCCCGCGAGACCTTCGCCGAGTTCTTCGGCCGCAGTTGGGAATCGCTGCAAATGGGCCTGATCTACGACGTGGCCCATAACATCGCCAAGATCGAGCAGCACGTGATCGAGGGAAAGCCGAAGACGGTCTGCGTCCACCGCAAGGGAGCGACGCGGGCCTTCCCCCCCGGACACCCCGAAGTGCCGGCGCAGTTCCGCTCCATCGGCCAGCCGGTGATCATTCCCGGCGACATGGGCCGCTCCAGTTGGGTCCTGGTCGGGCGGCCGGGGAGTATGGAGCGTTCCTTCGGCACGACCTGCCACGGGGCGGGCCGGGTGATGAGCCGGACCGCCGCCGTCCAGGACGCCAAGGGGCGGCGGATCGACCGCGAGCTGGCCGCGCAAGGGATCATCGCCCGGGCCCGAAGCTGGAAAGGGCTCGCCGAAGAGCAGCCCGCCGCCTATAAGGACGTCAGCTTGGTGGTCGAAGTCGTTCATCAGGCCGGCCTGGCCAGCAAAGTCGCCCGCCTCCGCCCACTGGGCGTGGTCAAAGGATAGCCGGCCAAGGTAGTCGGCGGGCCTGCCCGCCGAACAAATCGTTGCGGCGTTTCACGGGACCCGGCGGACAAGCCCGCCGGCTAACGGGCCTGGCGGTCGATAACCAGTTTGGTCGGGTGCGGTGTAGCTCCGAGGTCGGGTGGCGGCGACCTTGGCAGGCCCCAATCCTTCCGCCACCTCTTGCAGGCAACCTTCCCGGAACGGAATAATGAGGCGCGTTGAACAACCCGTGGGAACGGCGATGCCCACGCCTCGAATATACGTTTGGTGGAATCCGGCGTTGGTGGTTGCGGTCGCGCTGGCGGGCTGCCAAGGAGACAAACCAATGGCGATCGAGCTTAAGAGTGCGGCGTTTGCCAATGGCGCGGGGATCCCCAAGAAGCACACCGGCGAAGGAGAGGACCTATCGCCGCCGCTGGCCTGGTTGGGCCTGCCCGCGGGAACCAAAGAGTTGGCCCTGATCTGTGACGACCCGGACGCGCCGACGGCCGAACCGTGGGTGCACTGGGTGATCTACAAGATCCCGCCCGATACCAGCGGGCTGCCGGAAGGGCTCGACAAGGCCGCCCGGCTGAAGAATCCGCCCGGGGTGTTGCAGGGGAAAAACTCGTGGATGTCGGGCCAGACGGTCGGGTATCGGGGGCCATTGCCCCCGCCGGGCTCCGGCGTCCACCATTACCATTTCCGCCTCTACGCGCTGGAGGCCCGCTTGGCGGTCGAGCCCGGGCTGAGCAAAAAAACGCTCCTCGGGGAGATGTCGGGGCACGTGCTGGCCGAAGGCGAGCTGGTTGGGACCTACGCGAGGTAAGCCGTGCCCGACACGCGGACGCACCGCGGGCCCCACCCCGAGGACCTCCAGTTGTTCTCCCGCGACGCCCAGCCGGTGCTCCGCGAGGCCGCCGCGGACCTGGCCTGGCTGCTGAGCCGCGGCTACGCGGGGCCCAGCTCCCTGAAACTGGTCGGCGACCGCTACCAGCTCGCCGCGCGGCAGCGCAAGGCCCTCTCGCGGGCCGCCTGCTCCGAGGGCGAGTTGGCCCACCGCCACGCACATCAGGTCGGCCCCGGGCAGATTGCCGGCTCTCCGCTCCGCCTGGACGGCTACAACGTCCTGACCACGATCGAAGCGGCCCTGGCCGGCGGGGTGATCCTGGTCGGCCGCGACGGCACCTGCCGCGACATGGCCAGCATGCACGGAAGCTACCGCAAAGTGGCCGAGACCGTCCCCGCCTTGGAGATCCTCGGCCAACTGATCGAACAGCTCGGCGTCTCGGGGTGCCTCTGGTATCTCGACCGGCCGGTGTCCAACAGCGGGCGGCTGAAGAGAATAATCCAGGCGGTGGCCGCCCGGCACGGATGGAACTGGCAGGTCGAACTGGTGTCCAACCCGGACGCCCTGCTCGTCCTCGGCGACCAGATCGTCGCCAGCGCCGACAGCGCCGTCCTCGATCGCTGCGTGGCCTGGTTCAACCTCGCCCGCGAAGCCATCGCCCGCCACGTCCCGCAAGCTAACCTCGTGAGCCTTTACGACCAGTGAGGATCGGCCGGGCACCCCCTCGGTCCTCTCCACCGGAAGGCCCATGACCGCGCTACCCGCCTTTCCCGGCCCTTGCCTTCAATTCCTGGACGGCCTTGCAGAGATCCAGATTGACTTTGGACTGGACGGCGGTCAGGTGGGACGTGAAAGCGATCGCCGCCACTCCGAAGCACGCGCCGCAGGCGGCCCCCAAGCCGCTCACGTCAGGAGTCGCGAGGGCCGCTAGTAAGAACAGGATCGCCAGCACCAAGAAGACGATCGCAATCGCCGCGTGGACCCACGGACTCTTCGCCCGGATCTCCTTTTCCCTGCCCAGGATTTTGTCGATTGCGGTGTTCATTTTCCCCCTCCACATTGATTTGGCCGCTTGACAAGTACCCAGAAAACCCGCGCCGCCGAAAGCCCCTTCGGCTGCAATTATGATTACGGCCCCAGGCTGCTTCAAGCGGCAAGATGCGAGGAGTTTTCCATCCGCAACTCCCGTGTCCGCCCCAGGCATTGCGGGTCGACCGCCGCGGCACGATAATCGGCAGGGTGCATCCCGCCCGCGACGGGAACGGACAAGCCTGGGAGAATCCGTCATGATCCGTCTGCCGATCGTTGCCTTGGTTCTGTTGTCGTTGGTGGTCGGCGCCGGGCCGGCTCGGTCAGCCGGCGCCGAGGGGAAGGCCGGCGCCGAGTGGAAGGCCGGCGTGGCCGCGGTGAAGATCACGCCGCAAACGTCGATGCCCATGGCCGGCTATGCCGCCCGCAAGAAGCCTTCCGAAGGCGTGGCCCTGGATCTCTACGCCAAGGCGTTGGCGGTCGAGGACGCCGGGGGACATCGGCTCGTCGTCGTGACCTGCGACCTGATCGGCGTGCCGCGGGCCTTGCGCGACAAGGTGGAAAAGCGGGTCCTGGAAAAACACCGGCTGCCGCCGGCGTGCCTGGTGGTCAACGCCTCGCACACCCACTGCGGGCCGGAGCTCCGCGTCGAGCGGCTGGCCGAAAACCGCGTCGGCGAGGAGCAGCAGCGTGCCGGCGCGGACTACGTGGCGGGTCTGGAGGAGCGGCTGGTGGCCCTGGTCGGGCGAGCCCTGGCCCAACTGGCGCCGGCGCGGCTGGACTACCTGCACGCCCGCGCGGGCTTCGCCATGAATCGTCGCCGCCCCACCGCGCGGGGTTTCACCAATGCCCCCTACTCCGACGGGCCCGTGGACCACGACGTGCCCGTGCTCCGCGTCAGCGATCCGCAGGGCAAGCTGCGGGCGGTGATGTTCGGCTACGCCTGCCACAACACGACGCTGCCCTACTACAAATTCTGCGGCGACTACGCCGGCTTCGCCCAGCAGTATCTCCAGGAAGACCTGCCCGGCGTGACCGCCCTGTTCGTGGCCGGCTGCGGGGCCGACCAGAATCCGTATCCGCGGGGCACGGAAGAGCGGGCGAGGCAGCACGGCCGGACGCTGGCCACGGCCGTCGAGGCGGCCTTGGAGACCGTGCCCAGGCCGCTCGGCGGGCCGCTGGTGTCGGCGGCCGAGGAGGTCGCGATCGACTTCGCCCCGCCCCCCGCCCGCGAGGAGCTGCAAAAGATCGCCGCCGGCAAGAGGGAGCCCGATGCCGGCCACGCCCGGCGGCTGCTCGAAGAACTCGACACCAGCGGCAAGATCCGCACCAGTTACCCGTACCGGATTCAAGTCGTCCGCTCCGGCGACGACCTCGTGCTGGTGGCCCTGGCCGGGGAAGTCGTGGTCGATTACTCGCTGCGGCTGAAGCGCGAGCTGGCCGGACCCGCGGTCTGGATCGCCGGGTACTGCAACGACGTGTTTGGCTACGTTCCCTCGCTGCGGGTGCTCAAGGAGGGCGGTTACGAAGCGGGCGAGGCGACGAAATACGGGCCGCTCCCCGGCCCCTTCGCCGCCTCGATCGAAGAGCGGATCATCGCCGGCGTGAAGAGAGTCAACAAAGGGGCCACGCACCCTTCCCAGCCAAAGTGAGGCCGTCCGGGAATTCAGTAGGACCGGCGTCTCGCCGAAGGAACGTGAGCCGGCCGGGCGTATTTCACGCCGTCTTGCCCATCGCGGCGGCCTGGTTGAGCTTGTTGTAGAGGGTTTTCAGGCTGATGCCGAGCTCTTCGGCGGCCCTGGGCTTGTTGCCCCCGCAGCGGTCCAGCGCATCGCAGATCGCCCGCACCTCCAGGTCGCGGAGGGTCTGGCCATTGCCGTCGGAGGGGACTGCGCGAAGCCGCCGCGAGGCGAACCGCAGCGGGAGGTGCGCGGTGGAGATCGGCAGCCGCTCACAAAGGATCATCGCGTGCTCGATCACGTTGGCCAGCTCGCGGACGTTCCCCGGCCAGCAGTGGTCGGCGAGCACCGCCAGGGCCTCGGCGGTGAAGACCTCGTCGTCGGGGAGGACGTGGGGACGGAACCGGAGGGCCAGGTGCCGGGCCAGGGCGGGGATGTCTTCGATCCGCTCCCGCAGCGGCGGCAGCGGGATCTCGAACGTGTTGATGCGGAACCAGAGGTCCTCGCGGAACTGGCCGCGGGCGACCATCTCGTCGAGCTTGCGGTGGGTGGCGCAGATCACGCGGACGTCGCCGGTGAACGACTGGTTCTCCCCCACCCGGCGGATCTCCCCGCTCTCCAGGAACCGCAGCAGCTTGGCCTGCATCGCCTTGGGCAGCTCGCCGATCTCGTCCAGGAAAAGGCTGCCGCCGTTGGCCACCTCGAACAGGCCCACCCGGTTCTCGTCGGCGCCGGTGAAGCTTCCCTTGCGGTGGCCGAAGAGCTCGCTCTCGATGAGGTTCTCCGGGAGGGCCCCGCAGTTGATCGGCACGAAGGGCATCTCGGCGCGGTGGCTCTGGTCGTGCAGGGCGCGGGCGACCAGCTCCTTGCCGGTCCCCGTCTCGCCGAGGATCAGGACGGTGGAGTGGGTCGGGGCGACCTTGGCGATCAGCGACCGCACTTGCTGCATGCCCGCGGAGTCGCCGATCAGGTTCGAGCGGCCCTCGATCCGCTCCAGGCGCTGCTTCAGCGCGCGGTACTTGTTCGTCAGCTCCCGCTTCTCCCCGATCCGCTTGAGCACGGCCTGGAGCTCCACCAGCCGGCAGGGCTTGGTCAGGTAGTCGAACGTGCCGTGGCGCAGGGCGGCGACGGCCGTCTCCAGGGACGACTTGCCGGTGAGGACGACGGCCTCGGTGTCGGGCGCAAGCTGCTTGGCCCGCGCGATCACGTCGATGCCCCCCAGCCCCGGCATGTCGAGGTCCACGAGGATGCAGTCGTAGGTGTTCCGCTCCAGGGCGGCCACGGCGGTCAGCCCGTCGGGGCAGACGGTGACCTCGTGGCCCATCCGGGGAAGCTCGAGCCGCATCAGTTCCTGGAGCGATTTCTCGTCGTCGGCGAAAAGGAGGCGGAGTCGGTTACGCGGCGAGGTACTGATGATCGCTCTCCTTCTGGCTTGGGGTGAGGGGGAGCCGCACGCGGAACGTGGCCCCCCGGTCGGGGCCGGCGCTCTGGGCATCGAGCTGGCCGCCGTGGTCGGCCACGATCCGGTAGCTGATCGACAATCCCAACCCGGTTCCTTGCCCTCCCCTGCGGCGGGTGAAGAACGGCTCGAAGATGCGCTCCATCACCTCGGGGGTCATGCCGCAGCCGTTGTCGGCGATGGCGATCTCGGCGAAGCCCTCCCGCCGGCGGACCTCGACGCGGACGGCCCCCCGCTCGTCGATGCTGTCCAGGGCATTCGTGAGCAGGTTGAGCACGACCTGCTTGATCTCCTGGGGATTCACCTCCGCGACGACCGGCCCGGCCACCTCCAGCGCGATCTGTTTCCGCTGGTACCGGCCCAGGTGTCCGAGCATCTCGATCACGCCCTGGACCAGCGCACCCAGATCGGCGGTTTGCCGTTTGGCTTGGCCGATGCGGGAGAAATCCAGGAGCTTCTCCGTGATCTCCTTGCAGCGGAAGGCCTCGCTCTGGATCATGCGGAGGTAGTCCGCGACGACGGCGTGCTCGGGGTTGCCGGCCTGGAGCATCTCGCCGACGCGGCCTTCGAGCGATTCGGCGCACATCGCGATCGAGGCCAGCGGGTTGTTGATCTCGTGGGCGATGCCCGCCGCCAGGAAGCCGACGCTGGCCAACTGCTCGCTGCGAACGACCTGCTTGGTCCGCTCCTGGACCTGGCGGTCCAGGTCGTCGCGGATGGCCTGGAAGCGGGCCGTCATGTCGTTCATCGCCTCGGCCAGCTCGGCCATCTCGTCGCGGGTCGCCAGGCGGATGCGGTGGCCGAATTGCCCGGCCGCCACCTTCCTCGACCCGGCGATGAGGACCCCCAGCGGCCGAAAGACCCACTGGTAGAAAAGCCGCACCAGCAAGGCAAAGACC
>Ga0315280_10003642_pt1 | contig 23471 bp, 30 predicted proteins | sample YL17G06_40_MG_FD_203697 | JGI IMG/M metagenome (GOLD analysis project Ga0315280, IMG submission 203697) | Sediment microbial communities from Yellowstone Lake, YNP, Wyoming, USA - YL17G06_40 | ecosystem: Environmental > Aquatic > Freshwater > Lake > Sediment | place: USA: Wyoming | collected... | reverse complement strand
CAATTTGCCGTAGTGATTTCAATTTTTGCGTTTTTTGAAAGAGGCTGGAAGCGATTTACGGTGTATTAGCGTTTCGCAGGACAAAAACTATTGTTTTTTGTTCCAACTTCGCTTATTCTGGGATTAACCTCTGGCTTTATCTCCTCTCCCAAAAAGCCAATGCGACACTTGTTCAAGGAGTCCTCTTTTCGGTCCCCTGTAGTAAGTTCTGTCAAAACCTTCTTTCTTATAGAGACTCAATGCTCTCGGTAGAAGATAATCCCAGTCTAACTCAGAATCCTCGGGGCGCTTTCCACACTTCCTCTCAATTCTGTCCTTTTCAACGCTGACGACGTAGTCAAGCACTATATGACCCCACGCGGCTCTGACATAGTCGGTTGCGGTATCCTGCTTTATATTTTTCAGGCGCTGAACCTGAGCCGCAATCCAAGGGCGAATCATCTCGGCATCGTGCTTTGGGTCAAGAACTCTGTGTAGTGGCCCCCACTGTCTGGCGCCTTTATCCATAAAGTTATGAACGGCAGGCGTGTTTCTTCCTTCACATATTATTCCTCTTCCTTCGAGGATCTTGTCAAACATCAAGTGGTATTCTTGTCCAGGCATAACAAGCCTCCATATTTGCACCGTTGCCTGATGTTATCACAACAGCAGGTCATCCGCAAGTAATGAACTTCATTTTCAGATTTTGCAGAATAGTTATCACGCGCACTTGGTGGTTTGTAGATTGTCCGCAACCGATGAGTCCACGGAGAGTCCAGCCGTCTCGCTTCGCCCATTGCGGGATTATTGTATCCAACCAAATAGCGTAGCCGCCGGGTTTCAGAATCTTGGAGCACAGGTGAATCACTCTCTTTCTGTTCACCTTCTTGCGCACGCCGTATTTTTCGTGGTTGGTCCCGTAGGGCGGGTCGGAGATTATGAGGTCAAAGAAGTTTTCTGGGACGCATTCATCAAGGCGTTCGGCGTCGATGACAAAGTCGGGTTTTATGCCGGGGATAGGTTCAGGGTTTACATCCAGACTGAAAATTCTTTGTCCGTCACCAGTCAACGTGCCGGAAAAGAGATGCAGAATAGTTCCCTTGAACTGTTCTGGGAAAAGCAGTTCAAGCCGTTTCAGGTAAGACGGCGGATACGCGCCGTAATAATACACGCCGCCTCTTGTCGCATTGAACCACCTGCCTATGAGCCAAAATCCATATGCAGCGCTGTTATGTTCCACAAGCGGGGAGAAGTTTCCTCTGTTATTGTTGTAGTGTTCGATGTCCATCAATTTCCAATCTCTTTGCGGCAAGGCGACAGTAGTCCGCAGAGTTGTCTATCAAAATGAACTTGCGGGATAATCTTTTCGCCACCAACCCTACAGTTCCGCTTCCGGCAAACATATCAAGGATGACATTCCCCCTGTAAGAGTAGAACTTTATCAGCCGATACGGCAACTCCTCCGGGAACGGCGCAGGGTGCCCGATTCTCTTTCCACTTTCAGGATGGAAAACCCAAACGCTGCGGGTGTATTTCACAAACTCATCTTTCTGCAGGTCGCAGTTCTCGCGGTCTCCTTCAAGATTCCACTGCCCCTTTGAGAAGACGATGATGTATTCGTGGCGCGGGACGATGTGCGGATTGCCGCAACTATTCCAACTGCCCCAAGCGCAATGCTTCGCCGCGCTGTGCTTGTTCCAGATAAGCGTCCCTCGGTAGAGCATTCCGAGGTCCACGCACTGCTGAATGAAAGCGCTGAAAGTCGGGTAGGTAATATTCTGTCTCTTGTTTTCACCGATGTTGATGCAGAGCCGCCCGCCTTGAACCAGAACTCTTTTTGTCTCTTTCCACACAGACCTCATCCAGTTGAGGTATTCGTTATAGTCCATAAGGTCGTTGTGGTTCTGATAGGGTTTCCCAAGATTGTAGGGCGGCGAGGTGATGGCGACGTGCACTGACTCGCTCGGGAGTTGTTTCAGCGTGTCCAACGCATCTCCGCAGATTATTCTGTTCAGCGCTTGCATAGGTTCGTTACACAATAGAGACATCAATCGCTTTTCTTTCTCGCTTTCGTTTCTGTCCACCAGCGGCGATGAGGTTTTATCCTCTTGGAATCTGGTCTAAACCTTCTTGAAGCCTTTTCTGTTTTGGTTCCTTATGCAACTTTTCTGCCTCTCGGAAGAGTTGAACTAAGAAAGGCGGATTGGGTTTCGAGCCCCACTCTTCTGATGCTTTCTTGACGCTGGCAACTTCTGCGTCTGCCCTGCGCCGCTCCTCTTCAGACATCTCTTCAGAGGACATCAATACGAACTTCACTCCCTTTCTTTTCTTACTTGCCATAGTTTCTCCTTTCTCTCTCAAACTATGGACACATCAATCGGTTTTTTCTCTCTCTTCCGTTTCTGTCCGCCAGCGGCGTGGACCGCGAGCGCAAGAGACCACATCACATCCGCGTGGTGACCTTCATTCCCCTCTGTGTCGTAACGCGCATAACCGGCGTCTGTCGCTTTCTTCTTGATAGAGTGAATCTGCTGCGTCAACTTCCTGTCGCGCGGGATAATAATCTGCTCGTTTTCAAACGCGATGTGTAAATCAACCGCAAGTGATTCCTTCATTTGCCCGATGAGCGCAATGCCCTCAACCCGCGAGTGGAATTCAGTGCGCAGATTCTCGGCGAGGTTCATACCGATTCCGTGCTTGTCAATACACAGCCGCTTGAAGCGGTTTGAACCTTTCAGCATTTTGCGCAGGAATTCTTCCTGATACTGGAACTTTGAACGGTCAAACTCTTTGCCGAAGCGGTAGTAGAGCCGGTCTTTCATGCGTTCCAGAACTATCAACTCGGACTTATTGCGTGTGCGACCGACATCAAAACCGGCGTAGAAATCGCCGCCACAGTCCGAGATGAGGGAATCAACGCTCTCGTGGACTTTCAGTTCATCTGAGCAGCATTGGAAGATGAGTTCGTAGGGGAAGTATGACGCTGCCTCGTCGGCAAAGAGAAGTTCGTATTCCTGTTGAAAGTCAGTCGGCTCAAGGGAGTAGAAGATGTCTATCAGGATACTTTTGCCGAAGCGATGCACGCGCTCCGCGGTAGGCAACCCGGGCGCTTCAGCGCTCGCTTTCGCTACATCCTCGCACAGGTCAGGGCACAGATACCACGGGATGGACTGACGCGTGAACATCGGATACTTCTTGCGTTCCTGCTTCATAATCTCGTGGAACAGGTCGCCCGCTGCGAGCGGAGTTGAGCCGATTGTGAGTTGCCCGTCTCCACGGGAGACAATTGGCACGGCTGCGACATAGATAGCGCGCTGCTTCTGCCCGTAGTGTGCGAACTCGTCCAGATAGACATCCGCCTTGTGTTTGCCGCGCGGGTCCTTGCAGGGATGCGAAATAAGGCGAGCGCGATATCGTCCTGTGGAATCCTCAAACTCCAGCGCGGTTCTGTTGTCCACGACCTTCTTCTTCCGCCAGCGAAGAGGCAGAGACTCGTAGAGAATGTTTGCGTAGCGGATTTTCTCAATCGCCTCCTCAAGGTTCATTGAGACAAAGATAGCGGTGTAGTCTTTCTTGAGGTGCGCCTTTGCGAGTGCTTCCGCGGCGCAGGCAAAGGAGAAACCGATTCCACGCGCCTTCTCTACCGCGCGGAATTTGGATTTGTTGCGCATAAGCGAGACTTGGTAATCTGCCAGTCTTGCCGGTTGCTCATCAATCTCCGCCAATCCCTGTATAAAGCCGTCAGGTGTGGACAGCCACTGCATAATTTCTTGTTCAGTTGGTTCTGTCATTTCTGCTCCTCATCGGATTGCGGCAATGCGGACTGTTCTACTTCTAAGATGGCGCCGCCGGTGTTGCGGTATCTTTGCGAAAGTTCTTCTATCGTGATGTCGTTTTTGACTGCGATAACTGTTTGGCTGTGCGGAGTGAGTTCACCGCGTTCAAGCGCGATCAATCTACCTAACTCCCGCACCTCAGATAGCAGCGCTTTTACATCGGAAGGCATCTTCGCCGTAATGTTCGGAAAACTCGCCTTGATTTTATCAATCGCCATCCGAGCCAATTCGTCATATGCTTTGACTCGTTCCTGTTTGAGCGCGAGACCGGACAGATACTCGTCCTTCTCATTCTCCGATTTGACCTTCTCCAGTTCGGAATTCCATCCGCGATGCCGCCGCCCTCTGCCGTCAATCCAGCCCTTTTCCCAGCGAGAGAGCGTATTGGCGGAGACCTTCAGTTCGGCGGCGATATCTTTCAGCGGCACTCCCTGAAGCCGCAGCCTAAACGCCTTCTGTTTCCTCGCTATCTTCAGTTTGTCTGTCACGTGTTTTCTCCTTCGATCTGACTTGCAAGTCGTAGTTGTCGGTAATAGCGATTGCCTTTTCAGACAACCCTTTCAATTCCCCTTTGCGATAGAGGTTGACTATTTCGCGGTCGTTGAAGATGTAGGAGACCAAATCCAGCCGGTCCGCGGCGTCAAGCACATTTAGCAGCACGGTCGCATCGTGGACTTTCAGTTCAGCCTTATTGCGGCGCGAGACAAGCGCGCTCGGCAAATCAAGAGAGACCTGTTTGCAGAAGTGCTTGTCCCAGAGGCGGAGGATTTTCTGCCTGATTGTTTGCCGTTTCTCCAGAAGTTCGTTTATCTCTTTCTGGAATTTCTCATAGATTTCGCGCAGAGTATTTCGCATCACCGCTGTTTCCGCGCGCATCTTCCTGTTGAGGGAGAGAATTTCCTGAGTGAGAGGCAAGTCTTCCTCTTTGAGAATCCTGTCAATTTCTTCCTGCGGAGTCATCGCGAATCTCCTCTGAGTAAAATGAGTTTCGATACAATCGTTTCTCGTATCTTCTCATAGGCGTCTTTGGTGATTGGCTTATACAGCGGGTATTCTGCGCCGCGTCTGGATTTTGACTTCGGGAAGGAGAGAACGATTTCACCGCTTTCGCTTCGGCGGATAGCGATGTTGTCCAACAGAAAAGCGCCGTTGAGCACGCAGGACGCCCACCCGATAAGTCCGCCTTCCGGCTCGTCGGCAAGCCGTATCTTCACCTCGGTTATTGTGATAGGAAAATTCATTCGCTCACCTTGCGTTGGTAAATCAATCCTCTCTATATGTGTTTCTACTTCTTTGTTCTTTCACCACCCCTCTAACATACACAAACAGGTAAAAAGAGATAAAAAGAGATGAGAGAGGGGGTAGAGGTGAAAGAGAGAAAGAAGTAAGTAAGTTATATATATATATCTATATTTATATATTCACTCTTCTTTCCCTTCTTTCTATCTTTCACCTTCTTTCACCCCCTTTTTGAAAACCTTTCTTCCCATCTTTCACCAAGAGTCACTTGCCTCTAAGCCGGTACAGAATTCCTGTCCGCCCCGATGTCCTATTCTGAATAATCGCAATATCCCCCTGTTGCGAAAGCGTCGCTACAATCTTCTGAAATGTCTGTGTATCCATCTTCATCCGCTTGAGCAGGATGCTGTGCGATAAGGTCTGTTTCGGCGCGTCACGCAATCTCTGAATGAGTTTGAGACAGTCGGCGTGGAATGGATTCTCGGCGACGTGATTCTGCGCCATGAAGAGCATTCGCTTGGCTTGGTGCATAACGAATCTCGATGCCCATTCGGTTGCGGTTCCACTGATAACCGGAGATTCGTGATTTTCACTTATGGCATACAGCAGGGCGAACTTGTGGATTTGTTCGCTCACGCGCCCCCAGACGGTTGTGCCGGCTATGTCGTTTTTCTCCTCTGCGTTCGCGTACTCTGCATCGGCTTCCTCACGCGATTCCGCTAAGATGCGCTTTGCCTCACCATCGTGTTCGACTGTCGCCGGTGTCGGGTGCAACTTATTGAGGTTACCGGAACTTGGTTTGAATTCCGTCCACCACCTTGTAACGGCGAGAATGCGGTCAGGTATCTCGCGTATAACCGGTTCTTGTCCACTGACGCGCCTTCCGCTTTCGAGAATAATCATTCTGGCGAAGAACCCGTTGGTGAGCATACGTTCGGAAAGTGCCTCGTAGTAGTGATTCGGAATTGCCGTTCCAAACACAACAAGACAAGGTTGATCGATAGAGCCGGGATGCTCTTTTCCCGCTTTCCGCCGCATAGGGAAGATGCTGTTAGCAGCGGAATACATAGTGAGAAGCGTGCTCATTATATTTTCGTGCCGGGCGTCCCGAGCCTTATTGATAGTCTGCAGCATTCCATCAATTTCATCGGTCTGGAAGAGCATACAAGGGTTGATAAAAAGCGCGTCCTGTATGCCTTCGCCTGAAGCGAAACGGTCGCCGAGGCTGAGCACCAGACCGACTTCGTTCAAAATGCGGGTATTGACCTTGCGGGGCCAGTCTTTGCCGGCCGCGGAGTGTGCCAGACCGAGCAGATAGATATTGGTCCGGTTGTCGGCGGGGTCGCGAATCTTTCGTCCTGCTAAAAACGCCTGAAGCGCGAGCGCGCCGCAGAATGACATCGCAGTGTTCGGATATGGCGCTGTCTGAAGAGAATAATCCATTACTTCGGACACGAACCCTGGCACGCGCAGGATTTCTTCTGGCAGAGGTCCGGGGTCTGATAAAGGTTTGCCAATTTCTTCGGTCTCGTTTGATTCGGACGCCTTGGAATCCTGCGCCCAGTGGTCTTCCACCATGGCTACGGATATCTGGTCAGGCTCGTAACGGCAGATACTGGCAATTATCCTGTTCACCTCGCTCATAGATAAAGGCGGACTGCAGCGGCTTGAATTTGTCTGCAAAAGAGCGGCCTTGATTTCGGAATGTTCCATTCCCACGCGGCGCATCGTGCCGGCGAGGCGCGCCAGGGTTGCGTTCCTCTGACCCGATGGTATTATGTTGCCACAGGGGGGTGAAGATGCGCCCTGTGGCGAACCTTGCGCAACGGTGCGCGCAACACTGCCATTACCGCTGTCGAGAATTTCAATCAGCCAATCGGGCGGCTCGGGAAGTTCGTCAGGCGGCTCATTGAGTTCATAACCTTCCGCCCATTCGTAGGGCTTGCCTTCTATGACTGACGGCGGCACTACGATATACCCGCCGTTGGCGCGCGTATCAACTTTATCTGCGAGTTTACCAGACGTATTCTTCCACGACTTTCCTTGCGGCTGCCGGAAGAGATGATGCCTGCCTCCGCCGGGTGTGAGCGATAAAGGACCGCGGGCGAGGTCGGACATCTTGTCAGGGTCGTCCACAAGATACTGATTGTTTTTCCCGTCCACATCGACGACGAGAAGTTCTTCCGTTGGGATGCCTATATTGGCATCCGGGTTCCTCGACCACCAGTCTTCTATAGTGGCGGAGTCAGTTGTGGCATCCTTGAAGCCGTGATGTGTGAGTGGAATTTTCCCATTCGGCACGCAGGGAAAAACAGGATATCCCAGTTCAGCGTAATAGAAAGCGGCGCTGAGTAGTTGTTCTTTTTGGTCTGACATTAAAATGGGGGCTCCTCATCATTGTTTATTAAAGCAGGCTCTGTCTTATCGTCAGAAATGACTTCCTCATCTTCCCAGCCGGGCTCGCGGTAACATTGTTTATCGCCGAGGTCGTAACCGATGATGCGGTCGTATTTCTCGCCCGTTACGTTGCGCACCGTGATAGATTTTGTCTCGGACAACGCGCCCGCGTTTGCCATATTGACTGCTTCTCTGACTGTATTCGGAATGGGAGCGTTTGATCGCCTCCGCCACCAGGATTCCGCTTTTTTCCGCGCCCAGCCTGTGTGCTCGAAGCAAATCCACTCGGAGTAATAATGCTGCCAGCCGACTTCGTATTCCACGCGCATCGTCTTCGGCGCGTCATCCTGTGCGCCTTGCTTGATGTGAACGGTATAAAAAACATCGCGCACCGGATATTCGGTCACAGTCACTTGCCCGGAAAGAATCCCCGCGGTAGTCGCGCTGGCATTGTGTCTCGTTCTATCCGGCTTCGGAAACTCGTATCCGCAGTCGGGGCAGATAGAATAAGCAGCGTGAATCAGCGCGTGACAGGCAGGGCATTCTTTCGCCGGAGATTCTCCGTTGCCGTTGGGGTTGGCTTCGCGGATGCGAATCATATCGACCGGACCGTGGCGCACAACATTGCCGCCGAAGTCCAAAATCAGGCAATCTTTTTTGCCCGCGAAGAGACGAAAGCCTCTCCCGACACACTGATAAAAAAGTCCCGGTGACATCGTGGGGCGAAGGATTGCAACGCAGTCTATGTTCGGCGCGTCAAAACCGGTCGTCAAAACATTGACATTCACCAGAAACTTGATCTTCCCGTCTTTGAAATCCTTTATCGTGCTGTCGCGCTCGCCAGAGGGCGTCTCTCCAAAAACCGTGGCTGCATGCAGACCGTGTTTTTCCTTCAGCACGCTCGCAACGTGCACTCCGTGCGCGACGCCGGCGGTGAAGATAAGAACGGAGTTGCGGTCTCTTGTATATTCAATTATCTCCGCGCAGGCCGACTCTACGAGTTCGGTAGTGTCCATAAGGGACTCTACTTCCTCCGCTATGAATTCCCCGGCGCGGATATGGAGTCCGTCAGTATCAACTTTTTCTCTGCCAGCCTTCGTCTTCAGTGGGCACAGGTAACCTTGAACGATGAGTTCCTTGACGCTTATTTCATAACAGATGTGGTTGAGGAAATTTTCCGGCGCGCAAATCATCCCGGACTTCATTCTGAACGGCGTTGCGGTGAGACCAATCATTCGGACATTCGGGTTAACGGTGCGGGCATCCTCAAGAAATGTCCGGTACATCCCCTCGCCGTCAGGCGGGATACAATGCGCCTCATCTACTATCACGAGGTCGAATGCGTCAAACTCGCACGCGCGCTTGTATACCGACTGGATGCCAGCGACGATGATGGGATGCTCTATATCGCGGCTCTTGAGACCAGCGGAATAGATGCCGATTTTATTCCACAGTTCCGGCGCGACTAAGTCCAGTTTCTCTACCATCTGCTCGAGCAGTTCCTTGACGTGCGCGAGGATGAGCACGCGTCCGCCCCAGCGGCTGATTGCATCCTTGCAAATCGTAGCCATAACGAAGGTTTTCCCGGATGCCGTTGGCAGCACAACGCACGGATTGTCATCTCGTTCGTGCAGATGCCGGTAGACAGATTCCACCGCTTCCTGCTGGTAGTATCGTAGCGTATGCATTCATACATTCCTTATCCTTACGAGCGCCTTGCCGCCGGGGACGACTGCGCGTCTTTCGATAACCAGCCGCACAATCTGGCTGTCGTCCTTGTAAGCGCCGCCGTGCTCGAGTGCATCAAGTAAACTTTTTTGTAAATTGTCGATATCTCTACGCCTCTTGTCCGGCGGAAAAACCTCTATCTCAACTTCGAGCGGGCACTCCATCGTTCGCAGCCCCAGGCAGGCGAGGATGGCGCATACCTTTTCGCGGTACGCGCGCCCCTCGCGGCTGATAATAGTTCTGGGACCTACGCGCCGATAATAATGATTCACCGATGGAGGAAACGGCAAAACCACTTCTATCATTTTTTCTTCCACGGCGGGGTGCTTGCTGCTGCCTGCTGGGGCTTCGCGGCTACCGGTTCCTTTTTTGCGTAACCCTTGACCTCGTTGACTATCTCGCCCGTATCTTCGCGCTTCTTACAGGTGACTTTGACCATCAGCGGAAGGTTATGCAGTTCTATGCTGTCCTTTGGCTGCATTACTCCCACCGCTCTGCAAAGCGCTGAAAGTTCTGCCTGTGCGATTTTGACTGCCAGCGGATTGGGATTGTCGAGATTGAGACGCGCCCACAAGAGCCGCCCTTTGTATTCGCCTTCTATTATCTGGAAGACGAATTCCAGATACGAACCGGCGCCATCCTTCGTCGGTTTCATCTCGCTTTCAGTAATGACCGCCAAATACCGTCCCGCCGGTATAGGTTCAAAAACATCCTGCGGGTCCACTTCGTTCGCGTTGAAATTCAAAGTTGTCATGACAGTTTTCTCCTCTTAAAGTTGTTTAGGAAAAAATGATGTTGCTACTGACTCACCTCGTTCTTAGGCAGATACTCTGCATACGCGTTCCAGTCGAGCGGCAGTTCGTCAGGCAGGTTGAGCCTGTTCTTTGCAACGTGAGCTGGGCGCTCCGTAGTGCGCATAATGCGTTCGCCGGTGCCGATGCCCTGCGTCCTTTTGTGGTTGAATCCTTCGTCCGTCTGCTTGATATGAACGCGATATGTTGCAAACAGCACTTCGTCGCACCACTCCTGCACTGTCTGCGAGGCGAGTTTATGCAGGCGCGGAACGTAGCGGTCGTAACTCTCTGTCTCGGGGTTCTCGAAGCGCTCTATTTTCGCGTGCGCGATAAGAAGTATGGTCAAAGCGCGCTCGTTGCGAAGCGCAGTCAGTCCTTCCAGAAACTGCCGCCACTGTGTCAGCGCGAAAACATAACCTTTGGAATAACCAATATCTTCAATGCTTTCTACCTTGCGTTTTTTGCAAACTTCAGCCCATATGAGCCGCTCCAGCCAGTCGAGCGAGTCTACGACGACCGTTCGATATGAGTGCTTTTCGGAGTAGAGTTCCGAAAGGGCTGCGATTACCTGATCGAACGTCTCCGCAAGCGGGAACCTTTCGCAGTCGATTTCGCCGAGACCGTCTTCAGTCTGAATGAAAATCGGCTTCGGAGCCATTGACCCGAAAGTGGACTTTCCTATGCCGTGCGTGCCGTATAGCATCACCCGACGCGGCGCGGGCATCCTCCCGCTTTGAACCTGTTCAAGCAGCTTCATTCCAGCAACCTCCCTTCTTCCTGCGGCGCGCGGCGGCGCCTGTGACTTTTTCCCTTCAAGTTTTTCGCCGATTTCTCCGAGCATATCCTTGACGGAATGCTCGCTGTTTCCGTTCTCCTGCACTACTACACCTCCTTTTTCTTGTCTGGTACGCGTACAGGAATTCCTGAATCTCGCCTGTCTCCCCCTTACACCAATTCCCCTTTCCGCGATGCCGCAGCGCGCCCTGGGACGCGATCCTGAACTCTACCGTTGATTTCTGCGCCCCAGCCTGATGCTGAAAATGGGGTCGCGTCTTCCCTTGGCCGGGGGAGATAAAGAAATTCCAATCGCGACTTGACTCCGGTTCACCTCAAATGTCTTGCAGCGCGCCTCTCCGTTCTTGTCGCAATCAACTTCTGAAGCACGAAATCCGGCTTTCTCCAACTTGCGCCAGTACGGGGGATAGCAGATGCAGACAGTTACAGGGTCATCTGTCCTGTCCCATCTGACTATGGTTTCCTGCTCCATCCGTATTTCGCTATCTCTCGCTGTCACTTTGTTATCTCCTTTTCTGCACGCGTGTTACGCGTGGTAATCCTTCAGAAGTTGGTAGAGGCGAAGGTAGGCGGCTTTCTCGCCGAGGTGATATCGCTCTTCACCTGCGTCTTTCTCTTTGGCTGCTCTCTCCGCCTTCTTCATAGCGGCGCCCGCACAATCGAGCATCTGCTCGGCAAGCGCCTGAATTTTCCTTTGCATCTTGTTTTGTTCACCTACCGACATAGCAGCAATATTTCTCCAGAATCCTGCTGGCGAGCGCCTTCGCGTGGCATTTACGCCTCCCTGTCTTTTCCTGAGAATTTTCTTACCGTGAAGGAGTCCTCGCCGAACTCGCGAATGAGAAATCCCGTGAAGATGAGGGCAATGTCCCGTCCCACTTGGGTTCCAGCATTTACAGCACAGGAACGTCTTTTCTTCTCCAAGTGGAAGGATGCATCTAACCTGACTGCTGCGCGCCCGTGCAGGCCTTCCGCGGCGAGAACGGCAAGGAGTAATGATTCTTCCGCTTCTCGCATCGCGACGTTGCTGCCTAACTTGAACTCATAGGTTTCGTCTTTCATCGTTTCCTCCGACCGCCTTTGGACATTGATGTCCCTCTACTGCTTACTTACCGGAAGAGGTCAAAAAGTGTCGGAAATAGGTCACAGAAAACTCCTGAACTTCTCCAGTAAGCCCTGGAGAATCTTGACTGATTCGTAGATTGTTCCTCTCGGAACTCCAGTCTGGCGCGAAATATCGGTTACAGAGTACGTCTTCAGTTGTTCAAGCAGAGAGCGTAACTCTGGCGGGAAAAACTCGGCAACTTCGGCAAGGTCTATTTTGAGGTCCCGAACCTGCTCGAGAGGGCGAGACAATCTACCTGTCCTCTGCAGGTAATCTTCCAGGTCAACGGTTTCTGCGCGTTGGACAAGGCAACCGTCCTCATCTTCCACCATTTCATTCAGAGATTGCTTGCAGCGCTTAGGGTCGCGGGCTTTTGCCGTTCTCGATTCAAGCAGCGCGGCGATTTTGTGGTTGACGACACTCGCGATGAACATACTGCGTTTCGCCCGTTCAGGGTTGTATTTCCGAAGACGACCGAGCAGGTCCAGCATCAGTTCCTGCTGCAGGTCTTCAAGGTCAGACCAAGTGAATCCTGCATTGCCCACTAACTCCCTCGCCTTGTGTTTGATAAGCCGTTGAGTGAACTCATCTATATTCCCGCGGTAATTGCTGACGCCCATTTGAGCCTCCTCGCGGCCGAGGAGGAGTTCGTAGGTGTCAGCCTTACCGGGACAGCCGCCTTACAAAAGAATCGCGGAGGCGTTGTGATTCGCCGGTTTCGGCGACACCCACAACTACCTCCGCTCTGCGGCCAGTCTGTTGTCTGGTGACTTACTTCAGGTCTATGTTTTTATCTTTTCCTCCAGTGTTATGCGAAACGGCAGACCGTGCTTGATTTCTATCTTCTCAACTATTCCGTTGCCGAGGCGGGTAAGGTGCTCAAAGAACTCTTCCACTTTGGACTTCAAGGCAAAATCGTTGAGGTGAGCCTCTGGTCTTGGTCCGTTCTCTCCGCCGATTTTGATGTCCCGGGTCACCCGTAGCGGCGGGTCAAAAACAGGCTCTCCTTCACACACAGTGAGCCCGAAGATGTGTCCGAAATTGACTTCCTGCATCAGTTCCAGCAATCGCCTTTGCCCAGGCGAAAGCCCTGCCTTGGTTATAGTCTGTTTCACGAACCCTCCTTTCCGCGCTGCTGTGCGCAAAGAAAAGCCCCTCGGGAGAGGTCCGGCGAGGTTTTCTCCCAAGGGGCGGACCGGAATACCGGCAGCACATCACATTACTTCGCATTACAGCACATCATGCTGTCCAGCCTCGCCGGACCTTTCACCCTGATAGAGTTGGAGGCGTAGATGAGGTTGCAGAAAGGAGTTACGGGTGAGTCTGTCTGCGCAGAAGATTTAGAAAGGACTCGTCAAGCAGGTCGTTGCGGTTTTAGGCATCACAACCGGCGACATCCATATTGTGCACGCACGCCAACCGGAGGCAGATGGTAGTCTTTTCGGTTACCTCGAAGTCGCGGGCGGGCAGGACTTCCGGGTTGATTCCAGACGGGACGAGTTTCTTGTTGCGGATGTCGGATATAAGTGTGCGAATGTTCTTGAGTAAATCAGCCAATGCTTTCGCTTCCTTGCGGACATTGTTTCTCTCCGGGTAGATTTGGTCTATCAACGTTGCCAGATTCATTTCTCTGGGATGCGTGAAGCACAGGACTTTCATAAGTTGCATCTGTTTTGTCGGAGCGCCATTCCGCATAGGGAATTCGACTTCTCCATCATAACACCCTTGCGTCTTGGTGCTGAGGCAAAAGGTGCCATCTTTCTTAGTCCAGCACTTTGCCGTGGTGTGAGTTTGAGGGTCCGGCCACGTTCTCTTTGATTCCGGTTTCTTTTCCTCGGCAACCTCATCTCGTCCTGAGGATGCGCCCATTACGATTGGACGAACCGTGGTGCTGTAAACCGGAACCGATACACGAACTTCTGAAGACGGAATTGTAGCGGCGGCAGACGATAACAGATTCGAGAGCATCTCTGGTTGGCACACGATGTCAGCAAGGCGGCTCCACGCAAGCCACGTCTCAGGAAGGAATCGTTGTTTGCAACTTGCAGAGTCAACGACAACGTAGCATACCCGGTTGTTCACCGCCCAGTCGCGGGAGATGAAGTCCACGTTGCAGTAATCAGCGACAATAAGTTTAGCCTCGCCCCTCGGCATGTCCACACGCCAGACCCACGGGTAAATCTGTTTTTGCTGGAGTCCGCTCTTGGCAAGAATTCCCTCCAGAAAGGATGCGACCTTTTCTGGAGTTACCGCGACCTGCATCATCTTAAGCCGGGACTTGCGTTGCAGATAGACTGTACGCCCGCACTCGGGACAGTGGAAGTCACCCCTGTCCTCGTCAAGGTCATCGTCAACACGGATGCGCCCCCGGCATGACCGGTCCCGGAGATACTGGTAGTCACGGTCTTTATGGTTCACGCATCGCACATATTCATTGACTTCTACCTTTATCAAATCGAGAGATAGAAGGTGCTCTGCCGCCTGCGCGATATCCGGTCTTTCCATCTCGTGCGAACTCCCGTTGCGCAGAAGTTTAGCTACAGCCTCTACCGAAACTTTTTCACCGTTTTTCTGTGGAGAGAATGGTGATGCCATGATTTTCCCTCATTTCTTGTTCGAACCGCCGTCGCTCAAATGCGTTGAGCCGCTGGTCGGTGTAACGCACTACGAATTGACCATCCTTTGAGTTCTCCTGCTTGAACAGCAAGCCTACGCGCTTACCTCTATAGAGTACCTTGATCCATTCTACGTTCTCAAGAGACTCCATCATAATGCCCACCGCCGCATCAAAATGGTCAAGCGATTCTTTGAGGTTCTCTGTCCGTTCGTGGGAAAGCCGTAGTTTGGATGCACCGTGAAGCGGAGAGTTCGCCACACACACCTCCACGAGTCCGCAACCATTGTTGTTGCTCCGCGCCGCAAGAATGAACTTTTCTATAGTTGCCGCGTCCGTCATCTTCTCTTCGTTGACGAACCTGCAATCGCATCTGAAGTAGGTACCTGCGATCCGGTTCGCCATTCCCAGTGGTTCCTCATCGCTATTTGAGGCGATGTTGACTTGGTCGCCATCAGGAGAGAAATCGAGGACTATCCACTCGGTGCGGAATCCGTGCACGATGCCTCGCTGTCCGTCGTGGATGTGGTCGGGCCGTTGGGTGCGCCGGATGAACACAAAATGCCGACCTTCCCGTGTCCAGATGCCCTGCAACTCCGACACGCTACCGTCCCGACGAGAATGCTGGTACGATTCAATAGTTGTCCTGACGGTCTTTTCTGTTAGGAACTCCTTGAAGATAGTCTTCGGTGGCTGGTGCGGAGTCTCGGCCAAAACCATACTGGCAAAACCCTTCTTGTGGATCTTGTCAAAGTGAAAAACCTCCTTGAGCAGGTTTCTATCCTTCTCATAGAGAGCGAATAGAAGCCCGGTCTTGTCGTAACGTTCTTCCGCGGTGTCATTGTCCTCAGCGGATTTGTCGTGCTTGCGCTTCTGCCGGACGCAGAGGTCAACGAGATGTGGCGACAGAGATTCCCGCGCTACCTCGACTGTGGCGACTTCCGATTTGCCTCTGCCAAACTGTTCCACGATGAAGAAGGGGACCAAATTGTCCGCCCGGCTACGAAGCAGAGGGCGTAGTTTCTGGATAGAATCCTCGTGACTCAGCCCGAATAGGAGGCATAACATTCGCGTCTGCTGTCCTGACAAAGATTCAATCCGTTGCCCCAACGCATCCGCATCAGCCAGAGATTGCTCTGCCCGGGCAGAATCGAATTCCATGTCGTTTGCCCAGAACTCCTTCGGAGGCGATTCCTTCTTCGTTGCTAATTCTGCATTCTTCACCATCTGTTTTTCCTTTCATTCCTGCTGTCACTTGCCAGGTCGCTCTATGCCCAGCAGAGAACGCCTCTGCCATAACTCTTTTCACAAGCGCTTTCAGCAAGTGCTGTGTTTAGTAGACTAAACCCTAAACGCATTAAGCAAAAAAAAGAGCCCTATGGCTTTCTTCGCTTCGACTTCAACAGGTTTGTTACAGTAACATTCACTTTTTTCCGTCGGGCGCGGGCTGCCGCCAAGTTCATATCTGGCTGCGGGACACGCAGTATCTTCCGCTTATTGCGCTGCGTTCTCAGGCGAGAGAGTGCCTGATCAATCTTTTTCCGTGTGCCACCGCGTTCTACTTCGATGGCGAACCTGCCACGAATCGCGTCAAGCCGCCTTCCGCCACGGATGGGGACTTCCTTGCGAGCAGCATTCCCTTTGCCCTGTCTGTGTGACCGACTTTCTGCCATAATCCATTCCTCCTGTATTTGACCAACGTTATCGTGAGAAAAGACCGGGCCCAGGCTTTTTGGTACTGATAAGCCCCAGCCCTATCAAGCGAATTTGCATTGCCTGTCCTGATACTCCGAACTCACGTGCAAGGTGTTTTGCAACCTCAACTGTTGGGTTCTTATCCTCGGCAAGGCCCCAGCGCGCCGAAAGGTTCGCAATCTCTTCAACTGCCACATAAGGCTCAAGGCTTCCCTGACGCGACTGCCAAACAGCAAGGACCATCTCCTTCGGCATAAGCAAGTACCCGGCAAACGTGTCTGCCTGCCACTCCATAGGGTCCCTTTGCGAACTCGCCCGGCATACAATAGAAGGCTTAACAGACTTCTCAAACAGTGCTTTTTGTCCGGGGTTCTCAAGGAAGTGATGACGGTGCAGTTGCCAATGGCCGACCTCGTGGGACAACGTGAACTTGTATCTTCCTTCCTTTGTCGGGTAAACGGTAGGGTCAAGGGATTCGTCAACAAGCACACGCCGCTCGCTGACCCAAGTTGCGCCGAGGACATCTGGCACGCTGAGAAGTCGGGGCAAGTCATCGAAGCCAAGTTGAAGCCCCAAGTGGGACTCGAGAATCTCCTCAACCGGAATTGGCGGGCTCTCTACGACTCCGAACTTGCGACCGTATTCGGTCAACAGTTGGAGAGATGCTGCCTCTATCTCTTCAGTGCGAAGATATTTTACCTTCATCCTTTTCGCCCCTCGGGCCTCCGTCAGGGCTTTTTTCCCTGGCGGATTTGCTCGGTCAATCTTCTTATATCTTTCTCGGTAAGTCCTTTCTCGTGCGCGGTGCGCAGGAAATCTGCCATCGCTTTCGGTGTCTTACGAACAATTTCCTGTAATTCCTCGCTAACCTTCCCTGCCAGCGCGAGAAGTTCATCGGGATCCGCGTTAAGAAGAGTAGCCATCTTTTCTATCTTGTCCCGTGCTGGAGGGTTAAACTCGCCATTCTCAACTTTGCTCAAAAACGTCGGGCTGATTCCGACTAATCCGGCAAACCCTCTCAGCGTGAAGGACGGGTTTGTCCTTTTCTTTTCTTCCCTGAGTCTGCGAATCCGCTCTCCAAACGCCCGATTCCCTGCCATTCTGACTCCTAAATATCGCTGTTCTCTCGTGCACAACGACGAAACAGACCTGCTTCTCATCAGGTCTGCAAGTCGTTTATAAAAGTCTAAACGCTAAACGGGCTCAGGTCAATAAAGAAATCTGGTTTTTTGCAATTTTTTGCTCTGGGTGTAGAACTATTCTTGTGATGCTTTGCCGAGAAGGTCCCGCCACAGGCGGCGTTGGGTGTGCCAGTGGGGAGTAGCGGTGATATGGCGAATCTTACGTTCTGTAATTGGGTCTCGCCCTTTCACTATGCGCGGAAGGAATAGTATTTCCTCTTGGATATCAGGCGCCAGCAAGAGAAGGTTCATTATCATCGTCATCCTTGCCCGAGTTACATATCCCAAGCGCGCGAGGTCGGCGTAATCTTTCGCCTTGCCACTGCGCACCAGTTCCTCAAACCGCATCGCCAGAGCCATCAAGCGCGAAATGCGGGGAATCTTGCCCGGTTCAACTGTCGGCTGTGGCGGCGCTTCGCCAACCTGCATTCGTTTGCGTCCGCGCCGTCCCTTCTTGAAGTGGACGTTACACTCAACCGTGAACCCGTTCACGGCGCCGGACTTCTCTCGGTTCAGTTCAAAAGTCAATTTCATCGGGATTTCTCCTGCCCGCAAGTCTCCAGTTCGCCCGCCAGCGTTTTTATTCCTGCAGGACGGAAGGTCACAGAAACCGTTCCCTTCTTGCCATCGTAGGCGACCTGCTCTATCAACAGTTGAATCGCGCGCGCTTGCTCGCGTGGACTCAGCGACTCCCACACAGGGTCAAACAGTGAGAGGGCGGAAGCGACCTCTTTCTCGCTGACCATTTCTCTGCTCAAAGCGATAACCTCCTCGCGGACACAAGTAGCTCGCTGCTCCGTAACATGGATGCGCTCCTGCAAGTCTGCAAGTCTGTCAGTTGCGTGTGTGCTGTCTTGAGGGGTCGTATTTACAAGGATTCTCATTTCCCTGTCAGAGTGTTCAAGTTCGCGTTGCAACGCCCGCCGTTCAATGTTCAGTTGCTCTATCCGTTCTTTGCTTTGAGCGCCTGTCTGCTGCAGCGTCTCGGCAACCAGATTTGGGTCGCATCCAATCCGTCTGACTTGGTCAATGATGAAGCGTTCTATTTCCTGCGCCGGCACTGACTTCGTGGGGCAGGAGTCCCAACCCTGCTGCTGGGCGTGCAGACAGACGTAATAGCGGTATTGCTTATTGCGCCTTACAGTGTACGCGTGAACCATCGCGGCGTTGCAAGGAACGCAGCGCAACAGTCCCTTCAGTAGCGCGCCGTGTTTGTTCCGAACCATTTTGCCGCCGGAGGTTCCATTGCGCTGCAGAAGGTCGTGCGCCGTCTGCCATATCTCCTTGTCAACGATTGCGGATTGCTCGCCATCATAAATTTCGCTCTTGTGTCTTATTTTCCCGATATAGATGGCGTTCGTCAGCAGCCTGAAAAGGTTGTTCTTGGTAAATGGCTTCCCGCCGCACTCCCTGCCGTTCTTTGTAATCCAACGCTTTGTAATCCAACCGCGGTCGTTCAGTTCCTTCACTGTTGCGAGAAGAGATTGCTTCTCCAGATAGAGTTCAAAGATTTCGCGCACCCGGGCTGCCTCTACTTCGTTGACAATGAGCCGCCTGCCGCGCGGGTCAACATCGTAGCCGAGTATAGGCAATCCTCCCGTCCACTTTCCCTTGCGTCGGGTTGCGGCGATTTTGTCTCGCGTGCGTTCCGATATCATCTCCCGTTCAAACTGCGCAAACGAAAGCAGAACATTGAGAATCAGACGTCCCATTGACGTGCTTGTATTGAATTGCTGTGTGACCGATACGAAGGAGACATGGTGCTTCTCCAGAGTCTCCATCATCCGCGCAAAGTCAAGCAGTGAGCGGCTCAGGCGGTCAACTTTATAGACCACTATGCAGTCTATTTTACCTGCTTCCACATCGGACAGGAGACGTTTGAGCGCCGGTCTGTCTATATTGCCGCCTGTGTAGCCGCCATCATCATAAGGCTCGGGCAGACAAGTCCAGCCTTCGTGCTTCTGGCTTGCGATGAACGCCTCGCACGCTTCGCGTTGGGCGTCAAGCGAGTTGAACTCTTGCTCCAATCCCTCGCTTGTGGATTTACGGGAATACACTGCACAGCGTCGCAAAGATGCCCATGATTCCCCTTGAGAAAGTGTCTTTCTCAATTCCTTTCTCCTTTTCTATTACAAACCTGAAAGTGGGTTGCATAATGGAAATGAAGGAAACTCCGTGTTCCCTCAGCATTTCCAATGTGCGTCCGAAATCTCCCATCTCGCGGGTCAGGCGGTCAACCTTATAGACTACGACACAATCAACCTTTCCCTTTTTCACATCGGAAAGTAACCGCTTGAGCGCAGGTCTGTCCATTGTGTTGCCGGCGCAACCTCTGTCATCATAAGGCTCAGGCAGACAAACCCATCCTTCCTGTTCCCGGCTTCTGATGTACGCTTCACAGGATTTGCGCTGCTCACGGAGCGAATCCAATATCTCCCGCTGCCCATTGCCGGAATGTTTGCGGATATAGATTGCGCAACGCCGCGTTCCTGCCCGAACTTCTGTTTGACTCTGTTTCGTCATCAATTCCCGCCTCCTTTCTGTCCTAAACCGAAAAAGTGAAACCCGTTCCAGTGTGACCCGGTAACCGCCTTGGTCACCGCGGTAAGAGTTTTGTAAATTTGCCCCTCGTATTCAAAACCGTTCTCAAGCACGGTCACGCTAATAGTCCCACCGTTATACTCACGGGTGAGAACTGTGCCCGGCATAGGAAGTCTGCGTTCGCCGGAAGGTGAGAACCGGCTTGTTGTGGTGTGTCCACCTGGAGGGGAGGTTTGCGGCATTTTCTTCGGCGCGTTGGTTCGCAGGTCAGCGTCGTTGGCGAGTTCCCGCGCGCGTTGGCGGGCACGTTCAGAAATGCCGCCTTCCACAAGCGCCTGAAGCCGCCATGCAATCCGCTTCCAGAGAAAATCCCTGTTCCACGAGCGGCTCTCCTCGCCGAAAACCTCGCGATATTTTTCTTTCAACTCGCCTACTGTCATCTGCCTGAGGACTCTTATTTCTTCAGCAGTCACAGTGCTCATTGCTGCACCTCTTCTTTTTTATGTGTCGGGACCAATGACTGCGTAGGTTTCACAGTGTATCAAGCGCTTTCTCGGTCAATTTCAAAGATTCTTTCCGCTCGGAGTAAGGGACAACTTGGCTCTGGTTACCCACAGGGATGCAGGCGTCAGACTGCTCTCCTGCGAGGTATCCGCTCTGCTTCTTCAGCCGCAGAAATCCCACCGCGAGAATCGCCGCGACTTCCCTAAAACGTTCTTCCGGTGACATCTCTTCCGGTTCGGTTACACAATGCATCGCATCTCTCCTGAACGATAACTTGGCGAGGGATGTGCTTGTCCCTCTACTGCTTACTTACCGGAAGAGAGCCAAAAGTGTCGGAAATCGTCGAAACGTATTTCTCCAGAAAGAGACTGATGCTGCTACCGTTGAGCAATTACTTGGAATCAAAGACCCCGCCTATTCTTGACAATCTATGCAGCTGTGATGCAGGCAGCTATAAGGCGCATATTGACCTTCGGCGTCCTCTCTGGTAGAATCTGTTGTGTTCTGAAGGAGCAAAAAAAGCTATTCCGAGGTGTGGCATCTCGGAGGGTGCAAGAGTTGCCAATGAAAGGACAAGGAGATGCACAATGGGATTGCACGAGAGCAGCGTCAATTTTCACAATCTAATCAAAGATTTGGCCGAGATGTACCCGTTTGAAGTAGACAAGGTAGTCGTGGTCGAACTCGTGGCCAACGCATTAGATGCAAAAGCTAATAAGGTTTCAGTAGAGTACAATACGGAGAAGAAGGTACTTATTGTCAGTGACAACGGAGAGGGGATGACCGCTTCTCAATTCGATGAATACCACGACTTTGCCGCAGGACTCAAGACTCGAGGAACGGGTATTGGGTTTGCGGGCGTAGGTGCGAAAATCAGTTTTAACGTCGCGGATAGGGTTATAAGCGAGACGCGCAGTAAGAATTTTCGCGGCGGGTCTGACTGGTACTTGCACTCGAAGAAGAAGCTATTATGGAACGATACTTCCCCCTCACACTTGCGCAACAACGGAACAAGAGTGGAAGTACACTTCAAGTCAGGTTTTACCCCTTCGTACGCAACCACAGACGATTTGATTCAACTTCTTAAACGTCACTATCTTCCTCTCTTTGAGCAAAAATTTCTTGCCCTGTACCAGTCTTTCAGTTTCTACTCTAAGAATTTGAGATTCGAGGTGAATGGGCGTAATATAGAGCCGGTCAATGTCATCGCCGATCTATCTCTGGAGAAAACTAACGATTTTTTCCCGACGAAAGCGGGAAAGAAAATCGAATATGGACTGTTCGGACTTTCAGCATCGGAATATCCTTTCGGGTCTGATGCCTGCGGTGTTCTATTGTGCACGCATGGTAAGGTTGTAAAAGGAGACCTTTTTAACCAGTTCCCGGGCGTGTTCGGTCCGAGAGTATTTGGACTGGTAGAAGTTCCGGGCTTCATAAATTTCCTGACGACTGCCAAGACTGATTTCATCCGCGCTCGCGGCAAATACAGAGAGTTCGAGAGCCTATATGACCCTATTAGAAAAGAATTCAAAGCATGGCTTGAGAAGAGTATAGGCATTCAATCATTGGAGTCTATCACAGACGCTGACGAGGCAAGAAAGTTAGAAAGAGAGATAAAGAAGATAGTAGAGGATATCCCTGAACTTGAGGAGTTTTTCGGCTTCCGTGCCAAAAAGACGGTTTTACAACCGAGTGCGAGCGGTCCACTGAATGCCGATGTGCACGAGGGAGCAGAAGGAACTTTTTCCTCAGGTGACGGCGTGAAGTCGAGTAAGCCTGGCAAAGCACCGTTAGATGAGGGAGAAGGTGCTGGGCAAGCACTTGTAGAGAATCAGACGAGTGGCGAGAAGAAAGCAAGTCCTATAAGTCGAACAGCCCGCCGCGGCCCTATGATAGGCTTTTCCTCCGCTCCCGAAAAGCCGGAGTTGTCGTGGGTGGAAGGCAATAAAGTAGTTATCAATAGCGGCCACCCCTCATATGCGAAGATCAAATCAAATGCTCAGGCAAGAAAAGTTCATTCTTTTTTCGCGATAGGGGTAGCAGTTCAGAGAGTTATGTCAACTGCGGCTAGTGCTCCTGACTTGATGTTCGTGGACAGATTGATGACAGCACTGGGGAAGAAATGACCTCTAAAAGCCTTGCTTTCGTCATCGTGGAACCGAGCAAGAAGGGGTTCACTGCCTCTTTGCGAATAGAAAGCCTTTTATCTATTGAGGAGGACCCTGAAGGTTTGCTGAAAAAGGTGACTGAACTATACGAGTATTCCATAGGCAGAATGCGCTCCTTACTCGCGGAAATGCAAAAACGGAGATTACAGCGCGAGCCGATACCTGCCCGTATGATGTGGGAAATCGGTGATGCAGTCTTTGACCTACGGAATAAAATGGAATCCCTCTCCCTCCAACTTGATAACATATATGCCCATCTCACTCGGGACTTGCAGGTAAAGAGAATGTGGTTAGAAAAGGCAATTATATTTCGACGTTATATTCCAAAGAAGAATGTTATTCCCAAATCCTTGAGCTGGGGACATTGTAGAAACGAGCTTCGGAAGGTCGCGAAACTTCTTCAAGAAAGCTCACCGCACTAGGCAGTTAGAGCCTCGGGAAAGTAAAAACACCTGAGTGATTTCTTTGCATTGATAAGAGAAAAATAGTGATACCCGCAGAGTTGGTGAGACAGGTTTTGGCAAAGTTGAGCGGATTGCGGCGAATGACCCGAAAAGGGCGAAAGAGCCCTCATAAACTCGTTTTCCTTCTTACCCTTGCTAAGTGCTACGAAACAGACCCCGCCCGACCAAACCGTTTCCCAATAGACTCATCGTTAGAGGAAGCGTTCCGCAGAACGTGGCATGAGTCATGCTCTGATGTGGACTTTAGTGTCTCGATGGAGTATCCCTATTATCATCTGACGTCTGACGGCTTATGGCAGTTGAAAATGCGACCAGGGCGAACCCTGTTGCTTAACCCGCATATTTCATCGATGGGGCGGATTGGAAGAGAAAAGAGCAAAACTATGGTAAAAGCGTCTCAATGAGCACGGAGAGAGGTCATTCGCCTCGGC
>Ga0315280_10003641_pt1 | contig 23474 bp, 13 predicted proteins | sample YL17G06_40_MG_FD_203697 | JGI IMG/M metagenome (GOLD analysis project Ga0315280, IMG submission 203697) | Sediment microbial communities from Yellowstone Lake, YNP, Wyoming, USA - YL17G06_40 | ecosystem: Environmental > Aquatic > Freshwater > Lake > Sediment | place: USA: Wyoming | collected... | reverse complement strand
TGGTCCCGCCCTGCGGGATCGAATAGATGTATGGTGGAACCTGGCCACCCCATAGGACCGTAACCACCGCCAGGACCGACTGCGAAAGTCCGCTTGACGGAGCCGACAACCTTATAGATGCGCTACCAACTGCCACCGGGCTCTCGGAGAGCGGACGCCGAACGAATTCGCCTATCAGTTCGCGGCTAGCCGCGAACTGATAGGCCTCGAAGGAGCCGAAAACTCACTCTGAAGTTGGTACAAAAACCCCGAGCCACTCAAACGGCCCGGATTCTCTAGTATCCCCTGGTACTGTTTTTCGGGGCGGGCCATATCCCGGAAAACTCACATTTCGACTGGACCAGTTGTCGGGGAGGGAGGCCAGCCACCAAGCTTAGCTGACCGGCGGTCGTAGGCGGTGCCAGTCTGTATGGCTTTGGAATAAACCAGCGGTGGCAACCACCGCATGATCATCCAGAGCCCGGCCGATGAATTGGACGCCGAACGGCAGTTTGTCCTTCCTGAATCCGCAAGGCACACTGATCGCCGGCAATCCACACAGACTGGATATTCCATCCGGCGCGCGCCTTTCAATGGGTCCGGCGGAATCTTCTTCCGGAGGAGCATTCAATGGGGACGCAGCCGAGGATTGCCCGGCGGTGGCGAGAACATCGAAATCGTCGAATAGTTTGTCGATCTGTTTCTGTAAGAACGTTCGGACACGCTGCACCTGAAGATAGTCGGTCGCCGAGAATTCGAGGCTTGCGTAGCCATTAATTTGGCTGACCGGATCAGCCAACTCGGCACATCGCCCGCTGGCGATCAGGTCCTGAAACGCGGAAGCAGCCTCCATAAGGATCGTAAGCTCAGCAGCTTCCTCATAGGGCCCGTCCGGGATTTCGACATCGGAAATCTTCGCACCATTTTTCTCGAGCACCCTCAGTGCATCGTCCACGGCAGGCTCGAGTCCCGGATCCATCTCCCGCCATACATTGGTGAGCCGTCCGATGCGAATGGGTTTTGTGGGCGCTCGCGCTGGAGCTGGATACTTGAATTCGGCGACGCCTGCAGGCAGCGAATCATAATCGTGTGGGTCATGCCCCGCGATGACCGAGAGCACGAGTCCGCAATCGTCCGCCGTGCGGGCCATCGGACCGAGTTTGTCCATCGTGTAGGCAATCGCCATGGCGCCATAACGGCTGACGCGACCGAAGCTCGGGCGCATGCCGGAGATGCCACACCATGCGGAAGGGCAAAGTATCGAACCCCGCGTATCAGAGCCCAGTGCCCACGGAGCGAGCCCCGCGGCGACAATGGCGCCGGACCCGCTTGATGAGCCGCACGTCCAGCAAGCGGTATTCCACGGGTTCTTGCAGGGGCCGGTCAGCGAGGCAGCTCCAGTGGAATATCCCAATCCTCCGGCGAGTTCGATCATCGCCGCCTTGCCGATCAGGACCGCGCCGGCGCGATTCAATCGGTCAATGACTGTCGCATTGAACTCGAATCTTTGCCCGGCATAGGGACGGGCGCCCCACGTGGTCGGATACCCCGCAACCGCAACCAGATCTTTGGCGGCATAGGGCACGCCGTGCAGAGGCCCACGATAGTGGCCTGCGGCAATTTCCTTCTCAGCCGCGCGCGCTTGATGCAAAGCTAACTCGCGGGTCAGTGTAGCGTAGGCGTTGAGCTTTGGGCCCAGGGCCTCGCTCCGCTCAAGATAACCCTCGGCGAGTTCGACCGGCGAGAGTTTCCGCGCGCGAATGCGTTCGCCGAGTTCGCGAGCGGAGAGAAAAAAGATATCCTCCTGCAGCACGTCTCAGATCTTCCCTTCTTCCGCTTCGCCGAAGCAGTGCGAGTTCTTCGAGGCAACAGCACGACGCGTTCCAGGGGCTGTGGTTTCTCTGGCGAAAGAAACCCTCAAGACGCTTGCCGGCGGATCACCATTTTGAAGAGAGAAAGCGCGAACCGAAGCAAGCATCTTCTCGTTGTAGATGAGGATCCGACGCAGGTGTTCGCGTTGCGCGCCCGACAAACGGCCTCCGTACTTGCGAATGATGTTGGCGAGTTTGGCTTCGACGTCTTGAGTCGGCTCCGGCACGAGACCGAGGGTGACGTGTCCCTCCGGTCTGGCTTCGGCCAGTGATTCTGGACGTGAATCATGTGGCGCGGCAAGCAGTGTGGCAGGAGACAAGGACAAGGCGGCGACGGTCGCGGCGTGTCGACCAAAGCTGCGGCGCGAAATCTTCGATGCGTCACTGGAGGAGAGTTCCGCCAGCGAGGGAGGGGTTGGTTGGGAATGAGGCTTCGGCATGTGGCGTATCGTCTTGTATAGGGCATCCACGCGTCAATCGGAATTTCTTTCCTTCCAGCCTATGCGTTTGCGGCAGGAGGCTACGCGATCCTCTTGGTGAACAATCCGGAACCCAGCGAGAATTGAGAGGCGATGGGACGATCACAATACCGCGGCCCTCGCGCACCTCAGGCCGTAAGGTCAAAATACATACAGTAAGACGTCTTATAGCCTACCCGGTAGAAAGGTACGAAGGTGCCCGTCGACCGCTGCTCGGCGTGAAATTCGAGTGGCCCACCCTGAGGGGTGATCCACTTAGAAAGGTCCGCTTGGCTGGGAGCTACAATCGTCTCCCGCTCTTGCACGAGAACAACGGGCCCGTAAACAGCCGCGACGCGGTGTGGGTGCTGGGCGTCGATGGGCTTCAGCACCAGTTCCATGGGGATTTGGATCGTCACCCGATCTCCGGGTTTCCATGTCCGCTCAATCTTCGCCCAGGTGCCGGGCTGGGCAGCGACCTCCCATTGTGAATCATTCACCTTGACCGTTACGCCATGCGACCATCCGGGCACCCTGAACTTCAGGGGGAAGGCCACGGCCTTCTTCGGCGTGACCGTCAGCGTAGTGGTGTCGGACTCCGGAAAGTCGGTCCTCTGTTCCACCTGGATCTCTTCGCCGCTCTTGTTCCAGAGGACCTGCGAGGGGACAAACAGGTTGACGTAGAGGCCCTCTCGGTCCCGGAAGTAAATGATGTTGTGATAGTCGGCCATGTCCTGGATGTAGGTGCCCGCGCAGCAAGGCCAGGCGGCCTCGTAGTAGATCTTATGACAGCCGCCGAGCATGTAGTCGGAGTAGTAAAACGTCCGCCCGTAGCCGTGCATCGGTAGCGCGGCGCCCACGCCGTTGTAGACCATCTGTTCGATCCAGTCGCCGTAGCGAGCCTCGCCGGTGAACCCGATCAGGTAGCGGGAGACCTTGAAGATGGACCAGGAGCCGCACGGTGTCTCGAAGGTATCGACGCTCTCTTCCAGGGACTTCCCGAGCGAGCCGTCGGGTGTCATCAGGTCCTCGTCCGGCCCATAGCCGCCCGTGGCGTAACACTGGGTTCGCTGGAAGTAGTCGTAGGCGTTGACGCATGTCGTCAGGTATTGGGGCTCTCCGGTGACCGCGTAGGTCATGGCGGCACTGCTCAGGTTGTTGACGTGGCTGTAGGCGTGCAGACCGTGGATGTCTGGACTGGGGCTCTCGTTGAATTTGTTCCAGTAGGTGGTGTACCGCCACACGTCGCCAAAGGTTTTGTACTTGGGGTTGCCAGTGAGCTGATAAGCCCGGTAGAGATTCTCCGAGAGCGTATACCACTCGTTGCCGCAATTCCTCGCATCCGGATTATCCGGGCTCGCGGGGGTGCGGGTGCGGTCGAAGGTCGCCGCGGCCTGGTCCACCATCTTTTCGAGAATCGGCAAGGCCTCCTTCTGCCCGCCGTACGCATACATATCCACCAAACCGCAGACCGTTTTGTCAAAAACGTAATGACTCCGCCCGGGACCCAGATTCCGACGCGAGGAAGAGTACTGGCCGTCCTTCTCGGCTGTCTTGGCCCACTCGCGCATCAGGTACGTGGCCTTCTCCAGCATGGCCGTATCGCCCGTGGCCTTGTACATCCGGGACATGCCGCTGAGCCATTGCCCAAACACCACGGCAGAGTCCCTTTGGCACCAACCGCCCATGTCCCGGCCCGGCGCGGGCAGTCCGACTCTTTGGCGGAAGCCTTTCAGGATGTCGTCATCGGGAACCCGGTAGTAATAGTCTCGCGCTGCGTCGTACTGATTCTTCAGTGGCCCATCGAGCAGGCGGACGCCGCTGTAATCAAAGGGCTCGAGGAGCACTCTCCCTCCCGACGCCTCGGATGCAGGATCGGGCCGCGCCACGCTTTGTGTACCGCCCACCGGGGAGGGTGCAAGAGACGCGCCCAATACGACTTTCATAAAATCTCGCCGATTACTGATAGTGTCCATGGGTTACCTCCCGTTCGGGGAATTGGGGGCGGGCCGTGGTAACAGGGCTCGCCCTAGATGGTCGAAGCTGCCATGGCCCGGTGAAGACCGTGTTCGGGGTCGTCGTCCACAGTATCAAGGCGCCGCGCAATTCGGGCAAAGAATCCAACCTTCCTGTATCGCAGGGAGAAGCCTTTGTCAAGCGCCTTCAACCTGTCCTTCGTCAGTAGGCCATCTGCGATCATCCTGGCAGAAAAATGCTCTGGAACAATTAGAGAAAAGCAACTGGATGTAGAATACCGCCCCGTGGGAAGTCAAAACGGAAATGTTGGCTAATGTGCGCTTGGCCCCGCAAGTGATGACGATCGCCCGCGAAAAGCCGACGCAGGCTTGCTCGACAGGAGGAAACGCATGAAGCAGACGAAAACGCTGCGAGCAGTATGGATCACAATTGCCATTTCGATTGGGCTCTGCCTTCCGGCCGAGGCGGTCGCTCAGGGGACCCCAGCCGATTACGCACGCGCCACCGGCCTGGAGGCCAAGTACGAGGCAGCCGCAATCGACATTGCCGGGCCAGCGACGTGGATCGGCAAGACAAATCGGTTTTGGTACCGGAAGTTATCCAGGGGCTTGAACGAGTTCATAATCGTGGACGCGCAGACGCTGAAGAAGCAGCCCGCCTTCGATCACGAAAAGATCGCGGCATCGCTTTCGAAGGCAGCCGGCAACATCTATAAGGCACAGCATTTGCCGTTCGACTTCATCAGATTTGACGAGACCGGATCATCGTTCTTTGCTTTCGTCGACGGCACGCCGATTCGGTGCACGGTGGCGGATTCTGTCTGCAACAAAGCCGACCCAAGGGCGCGCGGCGGGCCGGGCCCAGAATTGGGCCGCCGCAGGCGGGAAGAGGGGCCGAGCGTCTCGCCCGATGGCAAGTGGGAAGCGCTCATCGACAACTATAATGTGGCGATACGGCCGGTCGGATCGCATGATCTGACGCACCTCACCACCGACGGCTCCGAGGGCAACTACTACGAGCTCTCCTCCATCGCCTGGTCACCCGATTCAACGAAGCTGGCTGCCTACCGCGTCAGGCCCGGTTACCACCGTGAGGTCCACTATGTCGAGTCGTCGCCGGAGGACCAACTCCAGCCAAAATTCTTTTCACGGCCCTACGCGAAGCCCGGCGATGTTCTCGATCTCAATCAGCCGGTTCTGTGTGACGTCGTCGCCAAGAAGCAGATCGATGTTGACAACGCGTTGTTCCCGAATCCGTTCGAGCTGTCGGAGCTCGCTTGGCGGAAGGATAGCCGCGCGTTCACGTTCGAATACAATCAGCGCGGCCACCAGGTATACCGCATCATCGAGGTTGACGCCGCAACCGGTAAACCCAGTGCGGTCATTTCCGAGGAGCCTAAGACCTTCTTCAATTACCGGCCGGCGGACGGCAGTCAGTTCGATTCCGGCAAGAAGTACCGCTCCGACGTCAATGACGGCAAAGAGGTTATTTGGATGTCGGAGCGCGACGGGTGGAATCACCTCTACCTGTACGACGGCGTGACCGGGGCGGTGAAGAACCAAATCACCAAAGGCGACTGGGCCGTTCGGGGGGTGGAGCGCGTGGATGAAGCCAAGCGGCAGGTCTGGTTCAGCGCCGGCGGGATGTACCCGGGCAAAGACCCCTATTTCGCGTACTACTACCGCATCAACTTCGACTGCTCGGGGCTCACGCCACTGACGCCCGAAGAGGCCAATCACAACGGCTCGTACTCGTCCGATGGCCAGTTCTTTGTTGACAATTATTCACGCCTCGACCTGCCGCCGGTCCTCGAATTGCGCCGGACGTCGGACAACTCGGTACTGTCAACTCTGGAGCGAGGCGACATGACTGAGCTCGCCAAAGTGGGCTGGAAGCCGCCCGAGGTGTTCACGGCCTTGGGTCGCGACGGGAAGACAGAGATCTGGGGCATCATCATGCGGCCGACCAACTTCGACCCCGCGAAGAAGTATCCCGTGATCGAGAACATCTATGCGGGACCGCAGGGCTCGTTCGTCCCTAAGTCCTTTTTGGCTTACTCGTCGATGATGGCGCAGGCGGAGATTGATTTCATCGTCGTGCAGATTGACGGGATGGGTACGTCGAACCGCTCCAAGGCGTTCCAGGACGTGGCGTGGAAAAACCTCGGCGACGCTGGGTTCCCGGATCGGATCTTGTGGCACCAAGCGGTCGCCGCGAAGTACCCCTGGTACGACATCACTCGCGTGGGCCTCTACGGCGGCTCAGCGGGTGGTCAGAGCGCACTCGGCGGGCTGCTTTTCCACCCGGAGTTTTACAGGGCAGCCGTTGCCTACGCGGGTTGTCACGACAACCGGATGGACAAGCTCTGGTGGAACGAGCAGTGGTTGGCGTGGCCGATCGGCCCGCAGTACTCCGCGTCGTCCAACGTCGACAATGCCGATCGGCTGCAGGGTGACCTCTTGCTGATCGTCGGCGAGCTCGACACCAATGTCGATCCATCGTCAACGATGCAGGTCGTCCATCAGCTCCTGAAACACAATAAGAATTTCGATCTGCTCGTCGTTCCGGGAGCGAACCACGGTGCTGCTCGGGGCGACCAGTATGCCGCCTACGGCGACCACAAGCGGTTCGACTTTTTCGCGCAACACCTGCTCGGAGTGACGCCGCCGGCCTGGAACCGGACGCACGCAGCGTCGGCGATCGCGCCGGGGCCAAACTAACGACGAGCTAGTCCAAAACGAGTCTCCCTCCGGCGTGCTCTTCCTGGCCAGCTACTGCCTGGCCGCGAAACAACTTGGCAATCGTCGCCGAGGATTCTTGTCAACAAGATTTCTATGGCAATCAATGGGGGTTCCCATCTTTGACGGCATGGCTTGAACGCGAGGGCATCCCAAGATTCAAGATTCCGGAAATACACGGGGAATGCCTTGAATTCATCCAGCGAAAACTCTCTAGGTCAAACGCGAGGCGTGGGCACGGGGTAGCCCCCGCTACTTCTTCTCTCGAAAGAAATCCTCCATGCTTCTGACCTGCTCCGGGGCGATGACGGTCAGGCCCATCGTCTTCTTCAGCCAGGCAGCGTACTGTGCGCGAACTGCCTCGGGCGCGGCGACCGCAAGCTCCAGGGCGATGGCAGTGGCGTGTGCCGCAACCCGTGCCTCGCCGTCTCTCGCAACCCGGGGCAGGACCTTCATGACGTCCGTCGCGCGCACATCTCCGCGGACCGTCAGCATCTCCAGGTCACCTGCGAGCGCCAACCGCTCCGGCCCCGTGAGTTGGCTGTATCCCTTCCGCACCAGCGCCTCCAGCAGGGCGGAGGTCAGCACGGAACGATAGTAAGCGCTGCCGTAGGCGTTCGGCCATATCCAGGCGGGCCGTCCGGGCAGGCTCACTTCGGCGCGAGAAGCGTTCACCACCTCGCATCGCCGCTCGCTGCCCTCAGCATGAAAGCAGACCGGTGCCGTCCAGGGATGATCGCCTTGCTCGATTTCGAGCTTCATGGTCCCCTCACCGGAGGCAATGCTGAAGCGGAACACCGGCGCGCCCGGCCGGTCCAGGAAACTGATGAGGACCGGCGCGGCGTTCACTTCGGTCTCCTGCCGAATCGCGCGAGCCAAGTCAGTCGTGGTGGCGTTGCCGAACTGATGATCGGTGAGGTAGCGGTGTAACGACCGCCGGAACGGCTCCGGCCCCACCCAGTCCTCCAGCATTTCCAGGACCGCGGCGCCTTTCTGATAGACGATGCCGTCGTAGACATCGTCCGTCTCCTTGCGCGAATGCATTTCAAGCCGCACCGGGCGGGTCCGGGGCGAGTCCGCCGCCATCATCCGGTTTCGCGCGGCGGTGATGGCCAGTCCACGCTCGAACGGCGGCAGCTCCATGTCGCTGATCTTCGAGCCTAGCCAGGTGGCGAATCCCTCGCTCAACCAGACGTCATCCCACCACGCCTGCGTCACCAGGTTGCCGAACCACTGGTGCGCCAGCTCGTGCGCCATGACCTCCCGCATAGATCGCTGCCATTCCGGCGTATCCAGGTCCGGAGGCGCAAGCAAGCCCCGGTCGCGGTAAGTAATCAGCCCGGGGTTTTCGGTTGCGCCGAATGGCATGTCGAGCACGGCAATGTGGTCGAGCTTGTCCCAGGGATACGGAATCCCGGTGTACTGTTCCAGTCGCGCTACGATCTCGGGCGTGGCAGCGCGCGCTGCGGCCGCTTCCGCAGCTCGCCCGCGCGGCGTAATGATTCGCACCGGGATCCGCTTCTCGCCTGCGACGCCCGCATCCACCACGTCGAATGGGCCGACGGCGAAGGCTATCACTTCCGACGGCAGCGGCTGGGTGGGCGCGAAGACGACGCGCTTCGTCCCGTCGGGCTCCTCGGTCTCGGAGACCACAGGCGCATTGGCCACCGCCATCTGGTCGCGTTTTACGTGCAGCGTGACTTCCCAGGGCGCCTTGTATCCGGGCTCGTCGAAGCAGGGGAAGGCGCGCCGGGCGTCGATGGGCGTGAACGACGTGTAAACGTACCAGTGATTGCCCGCCTTTTTCCGATAGGCGCCCACATTGGACTTCTCGTCCAGCTTGCCACTATACCGAATCTGAATGCGCGCCGCTCCGGGGCCCATAGGCTGCGGAAGATCAATACCGAGGAACTCGCCGGTCACTGTCCATCGCACCGGCTTGGATATTCCGGCAGCCTCGACGTTGACCTCCTGAATCGTAAGGTCCTTCGCGTTCAACCATACGACACCCGTGCGCTCTTTCAGGTCGATGCTGATCGCCTCGGAGCCCTGGAAGGCGGGTTCGCTCGGCACGATTCGCAGGTCCAATTGGTATCGGGTTGGACGCGCGATATCGGGAAGACGGAATTGCGGCGCCGGAGTTCCCGCTGCCGACAGCAGGCAGGATGAAACGAGGATCATCGACGCCAGGCCGGCAGCAAATTTGGGAAGACGTTGCGTGCTCATAGGCGGGAAACATATCACATAACATCCGTTCTGTTTCAAGCAGCGTTTCGCATTCCAGAAACTCTGCGATGCTGGGTTGAGAAACGCCCTTTATTGAAACCGGGCGAAGTGGCCGCTCAAGCGCCCGGAGCCAATTGGCCGAGAATCGGCATGCCGTTGCCCTCGCTTCACCGCGTGCCAAACCTGCAATCGATCCCGGCCCGCACCCGCATCTCCTGTTCGCTCATCCGGCCAGCCTGCCGGTTTGAAACTCAAACCTTCCCCTCTGCTGGATTAGGCGCTTCTCACTTTGCTGCGACAAACAGACACCACCTCATTGACGACCGATGCAAGAAGGCGTAGCTTTTGACCTCGGTTGCCGGGCCCCGAGTGGTAGGGGGAAAGGTCAGGTGTCCGGCCCGGCCTAAGAATGTGAACGCCACGCGATCGGCGTCGTTGTGGTTGGGTTCACGATTTGGGGGTTATCTATGGATCAGACGGCCAGCAGGAGACAGTTCCTGAACCTCTTACTCGGGGCTCCCCTGGCACCGTACATGTTGCACGCCGCTGCGCCCCCGACCGCAACTCCATCGAGTGCTTCGGAACCGCGAGTGTTTCTGGAGCCGTTTAATTACAAAGGAGTGCGTCTTTTGGACAGCATGTTGAAGAAGCAATACGTTGCCACAAGAGACTACTTCTACAATCTCCCCGACGATGACATCTTGAAAGGCTTCAGGAAGAGGGTGGGCATGCCAGCCCCGGGGACCGACATGGGCGCATGGGGTTCGGAAGACACCTCGATGGTTTTCGGCCAATGGTTGAGTGGCATGGCGCGAATGTACAAAGCCACGGGCGACACGGCGATCCGGGACAAGGCCGTTCTTCTCATGCGCGAATGGGTGAAGACGATCGAGCCGGACGGCACGCCTTATCATCCTACGTGGGCAAAGGAGTTGAGATTCTCTCACTACGCCTGGGACAAGCTGGTATGCGGTTTGGTGGACCTTTATGAGTACGGCTCCGAGAAGGATTCACTCCCTGTGCTTGAGAGAATCACTGATTGGGGTGTGAGGAACCTCGACCGCACTCGAAAGCCGGCCATCCCTGACAACTTTCAGGGAATCTCTCCGGAGTGGTACACGCTTTCTGAGAATCTTTATCGCGCCTACCGGTTGACTGGGAAAAGCATCTACAAAACGTTCGGTGACTTGTGGCGCTACGACCACTACTGGGGAATGTTCAACGGGAACGTGCCGCTGGAGCCGGCCCACTTCCACGCGTACAGCCACGTCAACACCCTGGCCAGCGCCGCCATGACCTACGCCCTAACCGGTGAGCCCGAGTATTTGAAAACCATCGTCAACGCCTACGACCACTTTCAAGAAGTGCAATGCTATGCCACCGGAGGGTATGGCCCGGCCGAGAGGCTCGTCGCGCCAGATGGGGAACTCGGGAGGTCGCTCGAACGAGAGGCCAACACTTTTGAGACCCCCTGTGGGACGTGGGCCGTTTTCAAGCTGGGGCGCTACCTAATCGAGTTCACAGGCGAAGCCAAGTACGGAGACTGGATGGAGAAGCTGCTCTACAACGGCATCGGCGCAGCGCTCCCGATGGCGACGGGAGGGAAGACTTTCTACTATTCCGATTATCAGCTCGGCTCGGACACCCCAATCGCTTCCGCGCGCAAAGATTACTACTGGGACCCCTACCCTTGCTGCTCCGGCACATACATTCAGACCGTGGCTGACTATCACAACATCCTGTACTTCAAGGGCGACCGCAGTATCTGCGTCAACCTGTTTGTGCCCTCGGTGGCAACCTGGAATCTCGACGGACACGAGATCCAGATCGAACAGGAGACGGCGTACCCGGAATCGGACACCATCACGCTGACCGTCCGCCCACAAAGAAGCGTTACGTTCAAGCTTAGATTCCGAGTGCCCGGATGGTCGCAAGGGGCAGCGGTGAGCGTGAACGGCAACAAGCTGGATGTGGTGGCCAACCCCGGATCGTGGGCCACAATCGAGCGGCCATGGAATGCTGGCGATCGCGTCACGATTCAGATACCCATGCAACTCCGCTTTGCGCCGCTTGACAAGCAGCATCCGCAACGAGTTGCGTTGATGTACGGCCCCGTGGTCTTGGTCCAAGATGGACGCTACACCCAGCGACTAAACCAAGTGACGAGCGAGGCGGATCTCTCTAAATTGATCGTCCGCGAGGGGAAGCAGCTGCAATTCCGGGTCGCCGCCCAGCGGAAGAACATCTTCATGCCAGAATGGGGAACGTTCGTGCCCTTCTACCGGGTGGGACAAGGATTCCCCTATCGCATGTACGTTGATCTTGCCGCCTAAGGCTTGTCTCTCACAGCGAGAGGGTCCCACTGCCAGCGCTCGAAGCGAGTCTTCACGTATTGCAGGATATTGGCCCGCCGGTGCATGAATGATCTCCTCGCAGGCAAAGCAAGGGCAATACAGCCGGCGTTTACCGGTCAAATCGAAGAATGTGAGACTAACAACTAATGTAAACTGTTGAAACCATGAAGTCTGGCGGAGAGGGTGGGATTCGAACCCACGTCACGATTTCTCGTGAACACGCTTTCCAAGCGTGCTCCTTCAGCCACTCGGACACCTCTCCGGGGCAATTCGGCCGCAGTATCTCCGCGATTGCCACTGAAGGGAGTTGCATCAACTGCGGCGTTTAGCAGTATAGCATCCCGCCACCCTTCACGGCGAGGCGCGGAGCTGCAGGGTGCCGATGAAGTGCGGACGCGGCGGGGGCTGTCTCCACGCTCGTCACTTGAAGCGTTGGCGGAATTTGAGTTCCACGCCGAAGACTCCGTTCTGATCACGGTCGCCGACAAGAGAGGTTCGGTCGCTCAGGTTCCACTCAAACTGGATGATGCGTTGCTGAGACGAGGAGGTCGTCGTCACATAGGTCAACGTGAAGTCGCGCGTCACCTGTTGTTCGACGGTAATGCGCGCGCCGCCGGTGGCGCCGGCCAATCCGCCCACATTCGGGTCGATTTTGATTCTGCTCACGCCGAACAGGCGCTGAATGCGCCCGGAAGCCTGGGTCGAGAGGGCCTCCGAGAGCAACGCGCTGGCCCCCACTGTGGAGACGGGATGGCTTCCTCCAGTTGACATCTCTTCCTCTTGGCGGGCGTAGCCCAAGGCCAGCAGGGAAACAATATCGACCGTAGGGAGCGGGGGATCAGATCGATAGGAAAGTCTCAACCGGTCGAGGGGGCCGGTGACCGTGACCGTCAAGTCATAACGCTGGATGCGTGTCTGGGCCTCGAGATCGATGACCGGCTGGGTGCGAAATGGGTTCGTCATGCTGATGTCGCCACGGTTGATCTTGTAGCGGTTGCCGCGGAAGACCGCCTCGCCGCTGAGAATCTGAATCGTTCCAACTTGGACCGGATTGGCGAGCGTTCCCTGCAGGCGGAGGTCGATATCCCCGACCAGGCGGAAGGGGAAGTTGCGGGTCTCCACGCGGACGGCGGGGGCGGCACCCACCTGGATGTCGAGCCGGACCTTGGCGGCGTAGGGCGAAGCAATCCCTGGTGGCTTGGCCACACTAGGCCCTCCCGCTTCCCCAATCCACGCTAGCCAGTTGAAGTTTTCGCTCGCAAACATTTGCCGGACGGTGATTTCGCCATTAAGCTGGGCGCGGTTGGGAGTGCCCACCAGCCGCAGGTTGCCTTCGAGAACGGAGGTGAATTCGCTGGGGTACCTTACCCGAACCTGGCTGAGGCTGGCCAGGACGTTGAAGCGCAGCGGGTCGCCCAAGGTCACAAAACCCGTCAGCTCCACAGACCCTCCGCCACTTGAGCCACGAAGGGACTTGATCGTTGCCCGGTCGCCTTCCAGAGCGATCTCACCCCGCAGACCCACCAAACGGAAGGGGAGATCGGCGTAGCCGAGACTCACGTCCTCAACGCTTAGTGTGCCGTTGAGCAAGGGGTGTCGCGGGTCGCCCGTGATCCGAAGCCTCAGTTGGGACCGGCCGCTTGCCTGGAGTCCCGGATCGAAGAGGCGGAGCAACGTCGCGTCCGCGGCCCCCTGTGCATTCAGCGATAATTCCATGGTCTTCGTCATTTTGACCGAGGCTTCGACGACAAGATCCGTCCCGGGGCCGCGGAGTCGGAACTGATTGGCGGTGATTCGTCGGTTCGCGTAGCGGATTTCTACGAGTCCGTCGTTCTTCCAGCTCAAACTGGGAAAGTTGATTTCCAGATTGCGGACTTGCGTCCCCACTTCAAGTCGGCTGGGATCCTTCATCGGCCCTCGGACGGTCAGGGAACCGCTGGTCGTCACGTGGGCGTCAAACTTTCTATTGAGGAATGAGCGAACCCACGGCTCGGCCTGGAAGTTGAGAAACTCGCCGGAGAGTTCGAGCGGCCAATCGCCTTCACTGCGGGCGCTGCCTACCAAGTGGAGTTCGCCTCCGGGCCCTTCCATGCGGCCCTCTAGGCGTAACTCCCTGCCTCTTCCATCAATTTGTCCGTGGAAGTCGCCGATCACCCCGCCATTCAGGCTGACCTTTTTAAGATCCCAGGTCCCGGCGAGCGTCACGTTCCCGGGGAGACCCTCACCGGTCAGATCGAAGGCGGCAGAGCCTCCCCAGACAATGGAGCGTTTCCCGTTTTCGGTTTGCGAAAGGCGTGTGATGTCTGCCAGCGCAAACTGTCTGCCGTGAAGTTCACCTTCGATATGGCGCGTTGAAGGATCCACGCGCACTTGGCCGGTCATCCTTCCGGCTCCCTTGGCCAGTTGAATGTCCTCGATATACCAATGAGGGCCGGCCATCCGCAACTTGGCGGAGAATGAGTCGAAGGGCTCTTCTGCCAGCAAAACTCTCTCCAGCCGCACATCGCCCTTTCCGGAGAGTTCAGGCGGAGTGCCTTCGATGTTCAGATAACCAGAGGCGACGCCGTTGACCGGATACTGCTCACCGAGGGCGGCAAACAATCCCTCCAGAGGCGTGTGATCGACCCGGGCCGTAAGCTGGAGAGGTTCTTGCGGAGCAGGCTCCCAGTGGGCCAGCGAAAGGAAGCCGGCCAGGCTCAGGGAGCTTTGCGCGCGCCGCAAGTTGGCCCGGGCGAATTCCAGCCGGTCGGGCGACGCTTGGAGTTCTGCCCTCAAGCCGTCCCACGTCCATCCCCTGTATTCGAACCGACCGACTTCGAATCGGCCTCCGATTTCGGGGCGTGCGATGGCACCCGAGAGTTGGCCGGAGAATGTCGCCTCTGAATGCAGCTTGAGAGGGATTGGATTCAGGAATTCACCAAGGGCTTCCACGGCGGGTCGCCACTCTTCGAAATCCGACGTCGAGGCTTGGAGCCTCAAGCCTGCCTTATGCATGTCCAGGATTCCCTGCGCTGCCAGCTTGGAATGCGGAGTCGTCAGATTGGCTTGTTGGAGCTGTAGGGAAAAGGCAGGCGCCAGCGTCACGATGCCGCGCACGACGCCTCCAACCGGCAGCGTTGCTGGATGCACTTCACTGACTGGATTCAGTTGAAAATCGAAACGGGAGCGAAAATCTTTCAACGGGTGATTCCCACTGGCCTCCACAGTGCCACTCATTTGGGAATCCGGACGGAGCTGTTGCAGCGTGGTCGGCGCAGCCGTAAACGAGCGGAGAGCTGCGTCCAAGCGAAGGTCCTGGACGCTCGCTCGCAACGCAAATCGCCGGGAGGAGCCCTGGAGAGAAATTTCCACGTGGCCCTGGAGGCTTCCCCCGAGCGCGGACACGTTGAAGCTCGGAAGCTCCACGCGATGTGAGTTTGCCGAGTACGCCGTCGAGAAATCGAGACCGGTCAGCCGCACCGCCGGTGTCGCAATGGAAACCTGGCTTGCCTGCAAGTGTCCCTGCGCAGTGAGTTCTCCTGCGCGGGTGGCTGCCAAACCATCCACTTTGAGGGTGCCGGCTCGGATCGCGCCAAGTCGCAAAGCGTTTGCCAGTTCCGCGAACTCTCCCTCGGCGTGGTAAGAAGCCTGCGTTTGGGGAGCGTGCCAATTGGAGAGACTGAACGTGCTTTGTCCTCGCACGCCCGCGCACTGCCAGGTCATGGGGCGGACCTCCAGGCCCTGTCCCGAAAAGTGGAACTGGGCCGACAAGCTGATCGGCGGAAGAGAGCGCTCTCGGGATTTGATCTGCACACCCGACGAGGAGAGACTGCCCAGATAACCTCGCGAAGCGTCGTGGCGCAACAGGATCGCCGTGTCCCGGGCGTGCAGATCCAGGGGCAGGCTCGCTTCGTTCCAGGTGATTCGGGTTCGGGCCAAAGACAGGCTCTCGATCTCCAGGTCCATCAGCTCGCGAATGGGATGACTGCCTTCCCAAGGAGTGGGCGCCTCCGCGAGGTTGGTGGAACCGTCGCGTCGTGTGTAGAAGTGGATCTCCACGGCATCCCAGTCGAGACTTCGTAGGAGCAGCGTCCGCCGGACGAGAGAAAGCGGCCTGATCCGAACAACGACGGTCCGTGCCGTGAAAAACGGCGATTCGCCCGGGCGCCGGTGGCCGTGGAGAACCAGATCCCGCAGGATGACCTGAAGCACGAGGGGCCGGAAACGGAAATGCTGAACTTCCACTGGCCCGCCGGTTAGGGACTCGAGGTTTTCGACGACACGGCGTTCCAGCATCCTTTGGAACCATGGCGTGCTCATGGCGGCAAACGCCAACGTGAGGAGCGCGGCCAGCACACCGACAGCCAGACCGAATCTACGCAACCTTTTCGACATCGCGCGCATCTTCCCGCTTCCCCGCCAGACCACGACTAGAGCGTGTGAATCTTGACCTGATGGCTGGACCTGAGTTCAGACAGCCATCCCGTCAGGAGCTCATCGATCTTCTGTTGCACCAAGATTTCCCGCATCTGTGTCTCCACATCCTCCAGAGGCGGCACAGGTCCTGCGGCACGGCGGGCGTGCTCAGGGACGAAAGTGTTCTGGTAATAGGCCTCAATTTGCTTTTGCTCGACCCAGGCCGCCGGGCGCAGCCGCTGGTCAATCAGGCGCAGTATTACGACCTGCAAAGCCAGGCGACGCAGAAGCGTCTGCTCGCCCATGCCGAGCGTTTGAAAGGCTCGCTGGTAGGCTGACTCGTCGGGAAACTTCTTCCGCGCCTCGGCTAGCAGCTTGCCTGCCTTCTCGGGGAGATCAGGCAGCTCTCCGCCCTCCGTTTCGGCTTCAAGCAAAAGCAACTTCTGGTCTATGAGTCTGTTGCGTGCCGCCTCGAATTGCGCGGCGTTGGGCTGCGCCTCGGGCGACTCGCCTTCCAGGAACCGCTCCAAGCGGTACTCGTCTGCGGCGTCGCTCTGGGTTATGGCATCGTTGCCGACTGAGGCGATCACGCGGTCGACGACCTCCGCCCTCGCCGAGAGTGACACAGGGAGGCAGGAGGCGATCAGCAAGAACGCGGCTGCCTGGCGGGCTAGAAACTCTGTCCGATGCTCAGAAAGAACTGGAAATGCGGTAATTGTCGAACCTCCACAACTGGTGGATTCATGTCGCGGTGAATGAGCTGGTATCTGGGTGGGTTGAAATTGTACCCTACGTCGAATCGGACCGGTCCCACCGGGGTACGATACCGAACGCCCAGGCCCGCGACATGCACGGTGTAGTCAAGATCTGTCGGTGAGCTTTGGGTAAACTTCAGGAGGCGCATCCGCTGGATTTGTGAGAAGACGTTCCCGGCGTCGTGGAAGAGAACCACGCCGAGGCGGTTTTCGGCGAACCTTGCACGCAATTCGAGCGTGTTCAGGAAGAGTGCTTTGCCGCCGAGCGGGTATCCGGTCTCCGGATCCCTCGGCCCGGCCTGGTTAATGGAGAAACCGCGGTGAGATTCACTGCCGCCCATGAAGAAGCGCTCAGGCAGGGGGATGTCGCTGCTCGGCGTGACCGGGCCGAGGGTCGACTCGACGGCAAACCGCGTGTTGCGCGCAAAGACCAGATGAGGGTTCAGCCGGTAATAAGTGGCGTTCTGTCCGGCGATGCGGAGGAAATTCGACTGGGAGCCGAATTTCTTCCAGGAGATTCCCGCGTCGGCGAGCGAATAGGAGCCCTGCGTCGCGTCGGTGGGCTCGTCGCGATGGTCGTTGGCGTAGCTGAGCCCGAGCATGGCCACGCGCGCCGGCCGGCTGAGGAGGGGAATCAATTGTTCGTTGATCCGAATATCCTGGGCTTCCACCCGGCGGAAGCTGAATCGTCCCAGAAGGTAGGTCGACGTACTGTATCGCTTCTCCAGGCTTACCGAGGCCTCGCGGCGCCGGGAGGTGAAGGTCAGGACATCCCGGCTGCGGTCGACCAGCGCGGTCAGCCGCAGGCTGAGCTCGCGCCTTGTCGGGAAGCGGGGTATGAGATAGCTAATAGCGCCCCCGGTTTCAATCGTGGAGAGCCGGCCGCGCAGGCTGAGCGTTTGCGCGCGCCCTCCGACATTGAGGCGTGAGACTTCGAGCGAGAGTCGCGGGCTCGCTTTCAGCTGGCCCTGAGGCTGATTGCTCCCCAGGCGTTGCACTTCGACGCCGCCGCCGTAGCCCACCGTCCAGCGGCGTGCTTCTTCGACGTTAACCAGCAAGGTCCGGGAAGTCTCCGGTGACTGCGGGTCCTCCGGCGCGATTTGAACCTGACTGAACACCCCCAAATCGTAGAGGCGCCGCTGGGATTCCAGCACATTGCTCTGCCGTAAGGGAGCGCCGTTCTGGACCGTGAGTTCGCGGCGGACCGTCCCTGCCCCGGTGTGTTCGTTACCCATGACCACGACGCGCCGGACCTTCTCTTGGACTCCCGGATCGACCTGGAAAATCAGATCCACGTCGCCCGCTTCTGATGGTTCCGAGGCGCTCCATTCGGCGGTCGCGTGAAGGTACCCGCGGTCCGCAAAGTAGTCGATGATGAATTCGCGGTCCGCCTGTGCCTTGGCGGGAGAATAGGGCTGCCCCGGCTTCGAGAACAGCGAGTGCCAGATGCCGTTCCGGATCTCCTCCTCAAGCCCTTCAAGCCGGAGCTGCCGGACCCGCGTTTGCGGTCCCTCCTCAATCTCGAAATGAACGAATAGGTGACCGGCTTCTCCCCGGTAGTGGTCCTCCAGGCGAGGCGTGATGTGCGCCCCAAGGTACCCTCGCGAATCGTAGAGCGTCCGCAGACCCGTGACATCCCTCACCAGGGCTTTTTGAGTGAAACTGCCACGCTCCCGTGAGAAGTCCTTGGGGTGAATTGTCAAGGCTGCTGAAAGCTCCTCGTTGGATAGAGCGTAGTTTCCATTGAAGTCATACCCGACGAACACTCCAGGCTCGCCGAGCATGACGTTGTAGGTGATATCCACTTTCAACGGGTTGGAAGCGTTCTTCTGTTCTCCCTTGACCTGGGGCCAGAAGTAGCCCTGCCTCTCGAAGTAATCCCGCAGGCTCTCTTCACCCTCCGCCAACGCCGCGGTGTCGAGACTTCCTTCACGGTAAACGGGAAGGAGTTCCCTCAGCGTTGAGGAGGACACGCGCGCCCCTTGCACCCGTACGTGTACGAGCGGGCCTTCCACCACCTGGACCACCAGTTTCTCGGTGTTTGTCGTGGGATTCAGGGTCCTGCTCTTGAGGGTGGCATTGGCCTGCGGTCTCCCGTGCTTACCATAGAACTGGTGGAGCTTGAAGAGGCCGCGCTCGAACAGGGCGGAGGTCAGATGCTTTCCCGGCCGCCAGCCGGATACCGCCATCAGCCGTTCGCGCGGCACGGAGAGTGTCCCCTGGAATTCCACATCGTTCAACCGAGCGGGGATGCCGGGGGCGACAGAGAAATCGACGTCGGCGGCTTGTGTGTCCGGATTGGGCAGAAGCCGGAATGCAACCTTCGCGCCGTAGTAACCGTTTTCCTTGAGCACGGCGAGAAGACGCCCACGAACCGTGTCGAGGTCGGCAGGCTCGATGGGTTGGCCGAGACGCAGGCGAGAGGCCGTGACGAGCACGCTGGGATCGACGGCGTCCGGTGCCGCCTCCACGTGCACGGCTCCGACGAAAAAAGTGGCGCGCGCCACGAAGACGAGCGTCACACCGCCTTCGGCCGGCTGGGTCTCTGCACGCAGTTCGCGAAAGCGGCCGGTGGCAAAGAGGCTCTTCAGCGTCGCCTGGACTTTCTCGCGGTCGAGCGGCTCCCCGACCTTCTGGGTGAGTTCGGTGGAGAAATCGGCCAAGTTCAGATTAGCGTCGCATTTCAAACCTATACCGATGACCCGTTGGCCCCACTCCGCGGATTCGGCCGAGAGCTGAGCCGGGAAAACGAAACACACCGCCATCACGCCGGCAAAGGCCAGAAAGGCCACGGCGCTGCATCCTACTGATCCAGCACGGGTCCTTCCCGCAGGTGCGGCGGCCGGAGCAGAGGAGGGGGGCATCCTGCTGCAATTGCTCTGGTGGTTGGCGGAAGAGATGTGGAATCACCCCTGAATTCTCAGCGTTCCCTTAACGCGGATTTCATTATACGTCGGCCTGCGCGTCCGGTGGGTGATGCAAATGAGAGGATTCAGGAATGGACTGTCCGCCCAGAATGGAATCCCTCCCACACATACGGAGTGGCTCAAGGAACATCCGGTGAATCTGTGGGGACGTATAACGAGCAAACGCACTTCTGGCAGACAGGATTGCTGGCAATATTGAGTTCCTGTCGAAAGGCCAGCGCTTCGTCGCTGTTCAGGACTTCGCCTAAAGACCTCTCGTGGATGTTTCCGATGGGACGGTGGAAGAAACAGGGTCTCACGGTTCCGTCCGACTCGATGACGGCGGAGACCCAGGGAGCATTGCAGCGAGGTGGCTCCCAAGCAACATCTCCCAGGTGGGCCCGGAAGTGACGCACAATGCGGCGCAGCTTTTCGGGGCTTTCCACAATGAAGCCGGACTCCAGATCCGCGGCGTGTTCCGACAGCAGCCTATCGATTTCGTCCTCGAGTTGGTTGATTTCGCCCGCGCCAAGGAGGAGCGCAGACTGCCGGTCGGCTTCCCAGCCCCCCGGTCGGTTAAAAGCCTCGGAGGTCAAGTCCGCCGCGAGGAAAGAGATGGAATTTAGTCCCAAACTCTTCGCCGTCTGGACCGTCTCCCGCAGGTGAAGGCAATTGGCCTTCTGGACGGTTGATCGCGCCTGAATCGTCATGGAGGGCCGGAGTTGTCGGACGGCTCGAATGCCGCGGGCCAGCAATTCAAAAGCCCTGGGGACGCCGCGAATCTGGTTGTGAATATGAGGTGGCCCGTCGAGTGAAACGACCACATCATCGAAGAATTGGGTGGTCAGGCCAGCGTGGCGCTCGAGCAATAGGCCTGCGGTCAGCAAGGTGACTCGAATCCCCAGAGAGCGGAGCGGCTGAGCAAGCGCGGCGAGGTCGGAATGCAGGTGTGGTTCGCCGCCGGAGAAAATGACCCATCGCACCCTGAGCTGGCGAATTGATTCGAGATGCGGCTCGAGGTCCAGTGCGGTTAGCTCACGCACTTGCCTGATCCGCCAGATGTCGCACATGATGCAGCGGCAGTTGCATCGGCTGTGCGGAAAAAGGACCAAGATGGGAAGGGCATGGATGTCGTGGCGTGACAGTTGTTTCGATCTGCGCGAGGAAGCCGCCAATTGCGTAAATGCGCCGCTCATGACTCCACCCGCTTGCCAGCCAGATGAAGCCCGGTCGGCAGGTGTTCCCTGGTTTGCTCGAGGAGACGACTGACGGGCGCGTCGAGCAACCGCTCGACTCCTTCAATACGCAACCGGCTGAATTCTCCCGCGCGACTTGGAGTCCAACGGCCGGCCAGTCGAGGAGACAGAAGCCGTGGCCGCCCGCCAACCGTCACCCATTCAATTTCGCAGAACGAAGACTTAGCGAGGGCCGTCTCGGGGGACTCACCGGAATCGGGAACCGCGATGACGTCTGCCACCGCGCCGCAGGCCAGGCTGCCTTCGCCATCCGCGAGACGCAACACCTCGGCAGCTCCGAGCGTCACCGCATTGAAAACCTCATCCGGCGTGACTCCCACCTTCTCTCTCGCGAAACGGATTTCGTCCAGCAGGTCCCCCTCTGCCGTGAGCGCGGAATCGCTCCCGATCGCGACTCGGCGATGCCCGAGCAGCGTCGAACGATCAAGCGTCCGGCCGAGGGTAAAGACGTTCGAACTCGGGCACCATACCAGCGCACCGCCGCGCGCCTCGGGCAACGCGTGCCCCGCCCGGTCAAGGCCGACACCGTGAATGACGACGGTTCGCGCATCGAGCCCGCCCAGGCGGTCGAGCTCGAAGATTTCGTTCCGACTCGCCTCATCCGTTCCCTCGCCCAGGTGGATTAGGAAAGGAGAGTCAGCCGGAACGGCGCGGGCGACCGCTCGAAGATCCTTCTCCATGCGAATCGAGTGCGCCCAGGCGTAGCGGCGGAGGACACGGACGGGAAACTCCTCCGTGAACACCTCCGGGTCATACATGTTGTGGTGACAGACGGTGGTCACGCCGCACAGGAGATTCTTCAGCCCGCCCCACCAGAGCCGGACGGACTTCGGAACGCGGAGGTGTTCGCGCGCCGGCGGGAGTTCGGGACGGTAAATATCCCTCGCCCACTCTTCGAAGTTGGCGTAGGGGCCTCGGCCGAGCCGAGGGAACAGATTGAACTCCAGATGATCGTGCGCGTTGATCAGGCCGGGCAGCAAAAGATAGCCCGAAAGATCCACGCTGTTCCCGTCACGGGCGCGATCCCACGTTGGGGTGATCTCGCGGATGCGGCCGCCTTCGATCAGGAGGTCGGCTCGGACAGCCGTCCGCGCGTCGAGCGCGACGCGCGCCCCGGTCAGCCAGAGGGTTGGGGTCGGTGCGCCGGTACGCGATGGCCGCGGTGCCTCGCAGGATGTGAGCACGTCAACCAAGCGTTACGCCTCCTCAAGTCTCAGCCGCTGGGGTGCGCGGAAGTGGAAAACGTAAAGGGCCGGCGTCTCGCTCGCCGCAGCGAGCAAATCAGCTTTGCCCCTCCACGCGAAAATGGGCCGTTCGGGCTCGCCGAGGTGCGGCTCCTCGCAGTGGACGACCTGAAAGTCCGCGGATTCAAACTCCCGCCGGACGGAATCAAGAGGATGTGCGCAGCTTGGAACTTCTACGAGTTCGTCACCGTGGCGAAAGGTGCGCTGCCAGCCTCGCGCGTGTGCCGCGGGATGAAAGTCGCTGAGGAACACGTCCGCGCCGGGACGCGCAGTCCGGGCGAGCTCTTTCGCGAGTTTGCCGGGTTCAGGCAAATGACCGATGGCGAGCGAACAGATGATCACATCGGCGGTCTGGCTTTGCAGGGGAAGCGCGCTGCAGTCTGCGCGCACCAGCCGCCCCGCGAGTGAATTCCTGGCGGCCTGTGCGAGCATCTCTGGCGAAAGGTCCACTCCAAAGCCGGCCCTTGCTCCGCGGCCGAGGAGTCTCCTCAACCACCGACCTGTCCCACACGCCACATCGAGCACAACTTTCCCGCGCAAGGCCGGAACATGCGGGAGGAGCACGCGTTCTTCCAGCGTATGGAGCGGGTTGGGCTTGTCGTAGCTATCAGCCCAAAGGCGGTAACCCTCGAGCAGAGACGCGCGGCGGGGCCGACGCGGCTCAACTTTTGCGCCCTCGTGGGCTTCGGTGGCGACGAATGTCCCGGAAGCGTCGGCCCGGCTCACAGACTCTCCTCCTTCGGTTTGCGAAGATCAATCATGCGGTGCGCCCACTTCAGTTCCCAGGGGGAGGCGTAGACGCCCAGCCAGTATCGCCAGGCGCTCAGGGCCTTCAGCAGTGGCCGGCCCCATGCCGGCAACCGGATGTCTTGCCGGGTGGGCCAGCGGGAGGCGACGACCATCTCGAAATTATCGAGCAGCTTCTTGGCGCGGCTCTTCTGCCAGGGCGTGGCCGGGTCTTTATGGGTGACGAAGTTGACCCAGCGCTCCGTGGCCCATTCGTCGGGAGTGGACGCGAACTCGACCTTGCCGTCCACACTGCCATACATCCGCTCGCGCTGAGGAACCGGCGTGTAATGATTGAGGATGATTTCTGCCTCGGGGTTGAGACGCTTGAGGCGGCGCACAAACTCCAGGCATTCGCGCGTATCGCGTTCCGGGTCGCGGGGATTGCCGACGACGAAGGAGAATTCGGGGACGATGCCGAAATGGCGGATTCGCCGGGCGAGTTCGAGCGTTTGCGCGGTGGTGAGGTTCTTGTTCATTTCCCGGAGCGCCCAGTCGGAGCCGGCTTCAGCGCCGAAGAAAATCATCG
>Ga0315280_10003640_pt1 | contig 23476 bp, 16 predicted proteins | sample YL17G06_40_MG_FD_203697 | JGI IMG/M metagenome (GOLD analysis project Ga0315280, IMG submission 203697) | Sediment microbial communities from Yellowstone Lake, YNP, Wyoming, USA - YL17G06_40 | ecosystem: Environmental > Aquatic > Freshwater > Lake > Sediment | place: USA: Wyoming | collected... | reverse complement strand
GCCGACGAGGCCGAGGACGCCTTTAACCAACTCTACGGCGACGACCTCAAGCGCGTCCTGGCAACGCCCGCGCCGGCCGACGACATCGCCCTCGCCAAGCAACTCCTCGACGCGGCCCAGAAAGCCGAGAAGCAACCCGCGCTGCTCGCGCTGCTGTGCGAGAAGGCCTACGACCTGGCCGCCAAGGACGCCTCCGGCTACGCGACCGCTACTGCCGCCATGGGCCTCCTCGGTGAGAAGGTCCCCGGAAAGAAGGTCGAGGCCCTCCGGAAGACCGCCGCCATCTACCAGAAGCAGTATGCCACCGCCCGGGCCGACGCGAAGACGAAGGCGGGCGAGGCGCTCATACAGGCCCTGAGCACGCTGGCCGCCGCCCAGGCGGAGGCCGGAGACATCGACGCCGCCGGGGCGTCGCTCAAACAGGCCCTGACGATCGCGACCGCCATCAAGTCCGATGCGAAGGCCGCGATCCAGGCCCAACTCGAGGGCCTTGCACCGCGCGAGAAGATGGAGAAGCAGATCGCCGCCCTCAAGGCGAAGTTGGAGAAGAATCCCGAGGACGCCGCCTCGCGCAAGGAACTCGTGCGCCTCCTGCTCGTCGAAGAGGACAACCCGGCCGAGGCCGCCAAGTTCCTCGACGAGTCGCTCGACGACGCGATGCGCAAGTACGTGCCTGCGGCCGCCAAACCGCTGGAGGACGCGCCGGAACTGGCGTGCAAGGAACTCGGCGACTGGTACAGGGGCCTGGCGGACCAGGCCCAGGTGCCCGCGAGCAAGGGGGCGATGCTGCGCCGGGCCCAGGGCTACTACGAGCGTTTCCTCGACCTACACAAAGACGAGGACCTGGCGCGCACGACGGCCGCGCTCATGCTCAAGAAGATCGAGGACGCCCTCGCAAGGCTCCCCGCGCCGAAGGCGGGCCCGGGCGCCTGGATCGACCTGTTGAAAGCAGTGGACCTGTCGAAGCACTCCGTCCTGGGAACCTGGAAGCGCAGCGGCGCCGCCATCGGCAACACCGAGGCCAATAGCGGCGTCCGCTTCATGAGCCCCGTTCCCGTGAGCGGCAGTTACGAGTTGCAGGCCCGGGTCGTCCGCGTCTCCGGGCTCGGGTTTTTCAACTTCATCCTCCCCCTGAAGGCCACGTACTTCGAAATAGGGATAGGGAACTTACGGAGCACGGCGAGCACGGTTTTCCTCTACAAGATCGGCGGCTCGGCCGTCAGCGCCCCCTGCCAGATTGAGTCCGGGCGCGAATATGGTGTTCATATCAAGGTTCAGCAGGAGGACGGGAAGGTCGCGGTCAACGTGGGCCTGGACGGGAAGCCAGTCCTGGCCTGGGAAGGACCCGAGACCCAGGTTTCTTTCAACGATGGCTGGCGAGTGCCCGCGAAAGACTGCATCGGCATGGGGGCGGAGAACTGCGTCATCATCCACAAGAGCGCCAAGGTGCGGATGCTTTCCGGCGATTGGAGGGCAAGCCCGGCCCCCGCCAAGATCACCACCGCCTGGACCGACTGCCTGAAAGGCGTCGATCCGGTTAAGGACGCCGTCAAAGGCAAGTGGGCCATCTCGGGCGGCCAACTCGCCTGCCTTGAGCGGAGCCTGGACTGCCGCATCACGCTCCCCGTCGCACCGCCGAAGGACTACGAGGTCCAGGCTTCTTTTGTCCGCACGGCGGGAAGCAACTGCATCGTGCTCTTCTTGCCGTCGGGCCAAGGCCGATGCGGCCTCGTTCTCGCCAACAACTATGGCCAGTGTCACAGTCTGAAGAGCGTCGGCGGCAAGGATCCCCCGGACCCCCCGGCTTCGAGTCGACCGGGAACCCTGATCAACGGCCAGGAGTACTTGGTGAACGTCAAGGTGCGGCTGCATGACGACCAGGCCGAGGTGCTCGCCGCGCTGAACGGCAAACCAATCGTCGACTGGAAGGGCCCGCAGTCAGCGCTGTCCGCGCTGGAAGAGTGGGGCATTCCCGACCGGTCGCACCTGGGCGTGGGCGTATGGGAGTCGGAGGCCGTCTTCCGCCGCATCCAGGTCCGCGCCCTGCCGGAAGACGCCAGGGCCTCCCCCGAGAAGACCACGCCCGAGCGTCCCACCCCCAAGCCCAAGGGCTGATCGCTCAACCCGTGCTGCAATCAACCAAGGCGTGCCTGTCGGCGGACACTCGATCCCATCCAGCCGGAGACTGTTACGCCGGCCGCCTCTTTGCTACGCCGCCGGCGGCCACGGCTTCGTTCCTCAACGGCCCCCAGGGCGCCAGCGGCGCCAACGTCGCGATCCGAATCACCGGCTCACCTCCACGGTCGCCGGCTGTCCCTTGCGCAGCACCAGTGTGACTGCGTTGGCTCCCAGGTTCGAGGGCCTGACCTCAGCGTTCTCCGCCCGTGCGACCCGGATGCCCGTCGCGTGCGGGAGGCGCAGGGCGAGCGACTGGTCCTTGCCGCTGGTGAGTTGCAGGAGGATTCGTCCCGCCGACGTGTCCCATTCCAGGGACCCGAGGCGAATCTGCCCGCGGGCGAGAATGCCGCGGATGGCGCCCGCTTGGGCACGCGCGGCATCCTCCCCCGCAGCGACGGCACTCGCAAGACCCGGGGCCATCCCACAGCCGGCCAAAGTGACCGGATAGTTCTTGTGCATCCGGTTCTTCCCCTCTCTAGGCGCCATTCCGGCTCCCTGGCGGCAACCGTCTTAATGGGCCTGGCGTGACTCTCGCCGACGCTCCACATTGCGTGAGACGCGTGGCCTATCCAACTTGGCAAGCCGCGCAATCTCGGACTGGGACGTCTGTTCCATCTTGCCCATCGGAATCTTGATGCAAGCGGGCAATGCCACTGGTGACTCGGGCATCGTATCAGGGTGCGGCAGCCGCGCCAAGAGACCCTGTCGGGCAGACACCCTGTCGGGCTTCGCTGAAGGCGGGCGGCACCGGGAGGAAGAAGGCAGGAACCATGGAAAACATGCAAGTCTTGCCCCCCTCTTACGTTCAGCGCCTATGAACCCATCTAGCCCCGGACGGCGGAGATCATGTACGGCCTGGAGGAACGAGCGGCGGACGAACTGCCGCTTGTGCGGCCGGCGGGAAGAGATAGAATCGAGACAGGCGGCGGGTATTCCGGCGCTGGGAGCCATTTTTCCCATGGGTGTTCTTGCCACGCTGAGGAAGTTGTTGATGCCCGCTTCAGACCATGGGGTAACCACGGGCAGCCCATCTAAGGGGTTCATCATGAAGAGGTGCCTGGCTGGCGCAGTGGCTGTCCTGTCATTAACGCTGTCGGCGTTCTTGGCGTCTGTCTCTGCCGAGCAGCCGGGGCCGGCCAAGGCGCCCACGCAGACGCGCAAAGGGCCGCTGAAGGTGTTCATCCTGGCTGGGCAGTCGAACATGGACGGCCAAGCCAATGTCTCGACGATCGACTTCCTCGGCGAGGGCCGGTTCTTCATCCTGGTCGGCAAGAGTTTCGCCGAGACGATGCTTGAACTGATGGGGGCGGGGAAGTAAGAGAGCGTGGGGTGCGCAGCACGATGAGGGCTTGCCGCCCGAACTGAAAGACCGGCAGGCGGAACTGCCTGCGGAAAAGGGACGGAAAATCTCTATGGATCGACGTGAATTTCTCAAGAGCGGCGCCGCCGCGCTGGCCTTCGGGTTGAGCGGCTGCGCCGGGAGAGCGCTCCGATCTGATGAGCGCGCCGGAAGGCCGAACATCATCCTGTGCATGACGGATGACCAGGGCTGGGGCGACGTGAGTTACAACGGCCTGAAGCAGATCCAGACGTCCGCTCTGGACGCCATGGCCGCCGCCGGCATGCGGTTCAACCGTTTCTACGCCGCGCACCCGAGTTGCTCGCCCACGCGGGCCAGCGTGCTGACCGGTCGCCATCCGAATCGCATGGGATGCTTCTGGCCGGGCATGCCCCTGAAAACGCAGGAGATGACTATTGCGCAGGTCGTGAAGAGGGCCGGCTATGTTACCGGGCATTTCGGAAAATGGCATTTGAACGGGGTGGCCGGACCCGGCAAGTTGATTCCAGATTCCGATCCTCTCTCGCCACGCAATGTGGGTTTTGATGAAGCGTTTTCAGTTTCCAACTATTTTGAACTGGACTGGACCTTCAGCCACAACGGTGTCCCTGAGAAAGTGACGGGCGACGGCTCGGATGCCATTGTCGCGGAGGCCCTGAAGTTCATCGAAAGGAATGCGAAGCAGGGCAAGCCTTTCCTGGCTGTTGTCTGGTTCGGCAGTCCGCACGCCCCGCACAAGCCCCTGCCCGAGGACCTCAAGGCGGCCGGCGGCTCGGCGTACTATGGCGAGATTGTGGGGATTGACCGCGCCATGGGCACGCTGCGCAGCGGATTGCGCAAACTCGGCATCGCCGCCGACACGATGGTCTGGTTCAACAGCGACAACGGCGCGTGGTTCGCCCCCGCCGCGCCAAACGAGCATGGCTCGAACGGCCCCTTCCGCGGCCGCAAGGGCGACATGTGGGAGGGCGGCATCCGCGTGCCCGGATTGATCGAGTGGCCCGCGCGGATCAAGCGGCCCGCCGTAACCGACGTGCCCGCCTGCACCAGCGACATCTATCCGACCATCGTGGACATCCTGAAGATAACAGTGCCCGATCAGGTGCAGCCGCTCGACGGAATCAGCCTGTTGCCGCTCCTGGACGGGCAGATGAAGGAAAGGCCCGGCCCGATCGGGTTTTGGCAGTGCCTCGGCGGCATGTCCACGAATTCCGGCCCTTCGGCCTGGAACGGCAACCGGTACAAACTCGTCAAGCCGAAACCCGACACATGGGAACTTTACGATTTGAAGGTTGATCCATCGGAGACAAAAGACGTATCCGCAGAGCATTCTGAAATGTTCAACAGGATGAAGGCCGAGTTGGAGGACTGGCAGCAGTCGGTGCTGCGGAGCCGCCGCGGCGAGGACTACAAGGGCAAGAGGTAGGGGGGCAACGCCATAGCCGGCGTGAAACCCCCGGACAGGGATGGCGGGACCAGGGAGAGTGTTTTGATGGGATTCACGGGCTGGAAATGGAGAAGCCATGAGAGCAGGAAGAATCGGTCAGTATATCGCAGTCAGTGTGGCGGTCGTCCTCTCGGCCATGGGGCAGGTGAACGCCTATGCCTGGGGGCCCAATGCCGATGACCTGGACGCGGCGATCGACTCGGGTGATCTCGGCGGATATTTCGGCAAGATCACGACATGGCTGAATCAGAAATCGCCTGCCGAGCCGAATCGGATATCCGAGGAAGCCATGAAGGCGATCCTCAAGGATCCCGTCTTCCGCAACACGCTGAACCAACGACAACTCATATCGGCACATGGTGTTGACAATATAAAGGCGTTTGCACGAGCGGATCAAGGCACGAGGACGTTCCTGGCGTGGCTTCTGCGCAGCACCGAGGCCATGGATCTCTATCTGGAGAGTGTCGTACCTACCGGAATCGCTGCCAGGGAGCGGCCGAGTTACACGCTTCCCCTTGCAGCACTGGATATCTGGAAGAGGATCCTGAATGCCGATCCGGACTCAAAGGAAGGCATCTATCTGAGGCTTGCCATCGCGACTGCCGTTGCCCCTCCCGGCAGCGGCAACAGGGGCGCCGGTCAGCGGGAACCGTTCGCTGATCCTGTGGATCGGTACAAGCACTTCAAGTCGGCGCACAAGAACAAGGAGTTGTTTCCCAGTTTCGACAATCTTACCGTTTGGGAATATCAGAAGGTCGTTTCGTCATGCGCATCGGACGGTGATCTGGCCTGGGCTAGAGAGATGATCAACACCTGGCGGCCGGACCTGAGAATCAATGAGCAGGTTGTCAATTCGACAAGCGAAGTGTGGCGCAGAAATTCCCCATTTCCCTATACAGACGGTTTCAAATCAGTGCTGGCAGGCGGCGGGAAATGCGGTCCCAGATCATCGTGGGCCGTGATGATATGTCAGGCATTCGGCATTCCGGCCATAGGGGTCGGGCAGCCTGCTCATGCCTGTGTTGCCTACAAGGCGCATGATCCATCTCTGCAACCGCAGCCCGGCAGTGTTTGGAAGGTCGCCTATGGTCGCGGATGGCAGGTGTCGAAACTCGAAGGGCTGTCGGGCCCTGACTTTCTTGCGGGAGTTGAAGAGCGGTCGCGCGTGGCGGAATTCTCGCAGGTTGAACATCTGCGGTGGCTTGCATCGGCACTTGCGTCCAAAGAACAAGCCGACGCCGTCATGGGAGTAGCCCGCAGAATCCAGCATTCGGCGCCAGCAGCAAGAGCGGATCTCGCGGCGTCGGAGAAGGCGGCGGAGGCCGAAAAGGAACTGCAACCGGAAGCAAAAGCAGCGAAGGCGCCGACGACCACGCCGCAAGCGCCTGTCAAGGTGTCGCCCGGCGGAACACGCGTTGAGGCGGCGGCGTTCTCCAACATGTCGGGTGTCTGCGTTTACGATTGTTTCACGGGCGGCAAACAGGTGAATTTTCAGAAGAACATGCCGAGCAGTTGGGTCGACTACACTCTCGATGTCCCCGCGACCGGCACGTACGCACTGCAGATGAGAACCGCGACCCCGAACTTTGACCAGGTGTTGGACATCGGCTCGGGTACGAACAAACTTGCGACCGTTAAGGTCCCCAACACGACTGGATTGTGGGGAACGACTGAAGCAGTGGATGTGAAACTTGATAAGGGAATTCAGACGCTGCGAGTGTCGGCCCCTTTTCAAAGAGGAGTTGCGGTGCGGTGGCTTGAACTGAAATCAAAAGGAATGTGAAAGGGCCGGTTTCCCAGAGCAGGACACGAAAGCGAGTGCAGAAAAATGAAGGCTGCCCAAGGCCTGGGAGAGTCTTCCGTCATTGCCGTGGTGGCTGCGGCCCTCCTGCTACTCGGCGCGATGTCGGCGCAGGCAACGACCTATTACGTGAGTCAATCCTCAGGGAACGACAGTTGGACCGGCCAGGCCGCCGGCCCGGATGGCGCCAGCGGGCCGTGGAAGACGCTGGCGAAGGCTTCGACGATAGACTGTGTCGCCGGCGACTGCATCCTTCTGAAATGCGGCGATACCTGGAACGAGGAGTTGCACCCGAAGGGCAACGCAGCGCCCGGCAAACCCATTACCATCGGGTCCTATGGAGAAGGCCCGAAGCCCATCATTGACCGGCAGGATTACCGGCAGGACCTGTTCGGCATTCATCTGGCCGATCAGGAAGGTTTCAAAATAGTCGGGATCGAATTCAATCGATGCATGACCGGCATCTACGGGGAATACTCCGACGGTCGTCCAACCAAGAGATTCATCTGGATCGAGGACTGCTATTTCCACGATTCGCTGCTGTATCAGCATTACGAGGATTACCCCAGGCGCAAGATCGGCCTTGGCGTCTGCTTCTTCTCGCACGAGCGCGATAACAAGATCGTGCTGGCCGATATCACGATCAGGAACTGCGTGTTCCGAAGGCTGGCCTCCGGCGTCTGGACCAACAATCCGGATAACTTCAACAAGAATGCGCCCTATATCTATAACTTCGGAAACATGACCTTCGAGGGCTGCCTGTTTGAGGAAGGCTTTCAGTGGCAATTGGGGATACGCGGGGTTGCCGGCGGGGCCGTCCGGAACTGCGTCACGCACGATATCGGCCGGGGGTTCCGGGCCTTCAACGGCGTAGCCGGGGCGATGTTCTTCCGTTGCAGGAATTGGGTCTTTGAAGACAGCGAATGGGGTTTTATCGACATAGGACAGGGCAGTACGGACGGCGAGGCGTTCGACTTTGAGGGCAACTGCGACCACATGACCATGCGGAACTGTCTCTTCCATGACACCGACGGCCCCGGTTTTCTGCTTTGCTGCTATGCCTCCGGACCGCAGCCTAACACGGATATTCGCATGGAGAATTGCGTCCTGAACGGGAAGGCCAGGCGTCCTATCAGATTGCCAAGATGTGAAATCGTCAACACGACGGACTGGAATGAAGCGCTGTGGAGGAACTGCCGTTTCTATCTTTCGAAGGGAGAAGTCCTGATGGCGGTGATGGACCGCGAGAAGGAGAAGAAATCGACCTTCGTCAATTGCCTGGTCAAGAACCTGGGCGATGCGTGCAGCACCCGGAATCTGGCGGCGAAGGCAACCGTTTCGGCCTCATCCGAGGAGCCCGGGCATGAGGCGGCCAAGGCCGTCGACAGGAATGCGGCTACCTGCTGGAAGGCCGCGTCGGCCGATGACCAGTGGCTCGAACTCGTTTTCGCCGGCCCGCAGACGGTCAACGAATTCAAGATCAAGGAGGATGCGTCCTCGTCGGTCATCCGCTACGCGATCGAGTGCTGGGACGCCAAGGCCTCCCGGTGGGCGAGTTGCTTCAACGGGCGGGAGATCGGCCCCGAGTTCATGGCGCCGATCGTCAGCCGGACGACAAAGAAGGTGCGGCTGCTGATCATGAGGACAAGAAGCGGCAATCCCGCCATAGGTGCATTCGAGGTGTACAACGACACGACCGGCGGGCTCCCCATAAAGGCCACCGGCGGGCCATAACCACTTGCCGAAGAGGGGAAAAGGACGCGGAGGCTTCATGCCGATACGCCGCCCGTGGTTTCGGGCCTTGGACTGGCCGCTGACGGTGTTCATTCTTGCCCTCGGCTTTGGGAGCGCCGCTGCATGGGCCGACCCACCGCCGCTGCATGGGCTGGACGAGGTGAATCACGAGCGGGTGGAACTGCGCGGCGGGTTCTGGGGCCCGCGCCTCAAGACCCACCACGAGGTGACCGTCCCTCACGCGCTCGACTGCCTGGAGAAGGACGGGCACGTCACCAACTTCGACAAGGCATCGGGCGTGGTCAAGGGCCCGCCCAGCGGACACGCCGCCTTCGACTCGGATCTCCACAAGGCCCTCGAAGGCGCGATGTATTCGCTGCGGCACCACGACGACAGCCAGTTGCGCCGGCGCGTGGACGGCATTCTCGACCGCATCCTGGCCGCTCAACGGAAGGACGGATTCCTGATCTCGTACTTCATCATCCAGCAGTCCGATCGGCGGTGGGAGGACCTGCGGCTGATGCATCAGATGTACAACGCGGGACACTTCTTCGAGATGGCTGTCGAGCATAATCGGCTGACCGGGGATCCCAAGGTGCTCAACGCCGCGAAGCGGTTTGCCGATCACATCGACGGCATCTTCGGCCCCGGCAAACGCTATGACGTTGACGGGCACCAGGAAGTCGAGTTGGCCTTGGTCAAACTGTACCGCGCCACCGGCGAGCGGCGCTACCTGGAGTTGGCGAGGTTCTTCCTCGACGAGCGCGGTTACGCCCATGGAACCGAACGCAAACCTTTCGATCCCAGGACCGCGGTCGAGCCGCCCAAGCCCGAAGGCCCGCTGACCGAGGAGCAGCGCCGTGCGTATCGGCAGGCCCGGTATCGGGTCCGCAACGGCCGGATGCAGGACCACAAGCCGGTCGTGGACCAGCATGAGGCGGTCGGCCATGCCGTACGGGCCGGATACATGTATGCGGCGATGGCCGATATCGTCCGTTTCATGGACGCCCCCGGCTACGAGCCGGCCCTCGATGACCTCTGGCGCGACGTCGTTAGCCGCAAGATGTACGTCACCGGCGGCATCGGCACGGCCCAGTACGGCGACGAGGGCTTCGGCGACCCATACCGGCTGCCCAACGGCTCGGCGTACTGCGAATCATGCGCGGCCGTCGCCCACGTGCTCTGGCAGCACCGGATGAACCTGCTCAAAGGGCAAGCCAAGTATGCCGACGTGATGGAACTGACGCTTTACAACGGGATGCTCTCGGGGATATCGATCTCCGGCGACCAGTTCTTCTACCAGAATCCGCCGGCCAGCAAGGGCGGCGGCCGCCGGAATTCATGGATCGGACTCTCCTGCTGCCCGACGAACCTCACGCGCATCATCCCGCAGGTTGGCGGATTGGCCTATGCCCGCGGCAGACGGCAAGTGTATGTCAACCTCTACCTCGCTGGGGAAGCCTCGTTCAAGATGGACGACGGCGTGACGGTCAAACTGGCCCAGCAGACCGACTACCCGTGGGACGGCCGCGTTCGGCTGACGGTCACCCCGGATCAGGCGTCCGAATTCGCCCTGTGCCTGCGGATCCCGGGCTGGGCGCTGGGCCGGCCCGTTCCCGGCGACCTGTACCGCTTCGGCGATCCGAAGGCCCCGCCTGTCGGGCTGAAGGTCAACGGCCAGGCGGCCGATCCCTCGCCGCAGGATGACGGTTACGTGCACCTGCAACGTCGTTGGCAGGCCGGGGATGCGGTTGAATTGGAACTGCCGATGCCGGTCCGCCGGGTCTACGCGCATGAGAAAGTCCAGGACGACCAGGGCAAGGTGGCGTTGATGCGCGGCCCGATCGTGTACTGCCTGGAGGCGGTCGATCAGCCGGGCGTGGATCTCTTCCGCCTGGTCCTGCCGCGAGAGACGGACTTGCGCGCGGAGCATCGCGCGGGACTGCTGGGCGGCGTGACCGTCCTCCAAGGCAACGCCCTTGCCGACGCAGCGCGCCCGGTCGTGCTGACCGCCGTGCCGTACTACGCCTGGGCAAACAGAGAAAAGGGCGCGATGACGGTGTGGGTCGACGAGGCCCCGTGAAGGCGTCTGCCCACGTGTTCTGTCTCTGGTCAGCGGTGCGGCTCACGGCGCCGGGGCGGCGATGACCTGGAACTCCTGAAATGCGGTGTTCTCGCCGCCGGCGTTATCCGTGACCGGGGCAACGGCCCATACCAGCCAGCGATATGAACCCAGCGGCTTGCCGCCGCTATCTTCGGGCAATCCGTAGGCCGAGCGGTCGCCCAGTCCGGAGATGTTGCGCACCTCGGCCTGCCAGACGTAACTCGGCCGCCTGAGGACGGCCTTGGCGCTGCCGTCGCCGGAGGGCGCAGCCGGCCTGGGAATCTCCGGCGTCCTGGCGATGGCCCTGAGTTCGGGCTTCTGCACGCCGAACCGGTCCATCGGGAAATTCACGAATCCCAGTTTGAGCGCGGGCGAGCCTTCCTTCACGCGAAAATCGCCCCTGGCGGGGTCGACGAACATTGCGTCGGCGACTATGGAGTTTGCATCGCGCTTCGATTGCTGCGCGAGCCTCGCCGCGGGCATCGGCTCCGCCGCGCCGGGGCGGTGAACGAGGTTGGCATCCATCTCCTTGCCCCACGGCGTCGAAGGCATGCCGCCGGCGGGCAGATAGTGGTCGGTCCACATGATGTTCCGCCGAACCACGTCCTCGCTGTGCTTGTACCAGACGTGCGGGTGGAAGCCGTTACCGACCATGATGTTGTTCTCAACGATGCGGAAGAACCCCTCGCGGTTCTTGATGCCGCCGCCCAGGCACAGGTTGTTGCGGAGTTCGTAGTTCGTCGAACCGTCGTCCAGGTCGATGTCCCAGCCGTGGTCGCAGCGCCAGCGGTTGTTGCGCATGACGACGGTCTTGACCGCATCCAGCAGCACTGTGTTCTTCTCGGCCTCCCACGTCTTGTCGTCGTTTAAGTTCAGGCCGGCGAGGCCCCAGAAGCGGTCCCGGCCCCACGAGTTGAAGGAACCGTGGTCGCCCGTCTCCTTCACCGTGTCGAAGACGTCGCAGAACTCGATCACGTGGCCTCCCCAGCAGCCGTCGCCGATGTTGATGCCGGCGCGCGGCACGTCGTAGATGGAGCAGTGGCGGACGGTGATGCCCTGGGAGAGTTCAATCTGGACCGGCGCGGTCTGCTTCTCCACGCGTCCCGACAGGTAGATCAGGCAATCGTCCACGAGGCAGTCGGCGGGGTAATTGTCGGTCTTCGGCCCCGGCGTCCGGTCCAGCGTCGCGAGGCTCTGAGAACGGTCTTTCCAGTCGCGCGGCACGCGGGCGGCATCGCGGTCACCGACGAAGGCCACGCCGTTGGCGCCGGCCCCGGCGATGTGGCAGCCGCGCACCGTCAGGCGGCGGTTGTAGTTGTTCACGAAAACGGCGTTGCCGCCGACCTGGTCGATAAAGCAGTCCTCCAGCAAACAGTCCTCCGTGCCAGTGTAGAAGACGGCGCCGCCGCGGTACGTGGTCCAGTCGCTGCGGACCAGCGGTTCCCTGTTGTCCATGAAGGTGCGGGCCGCGTGCCGGAAGGTCAGCCCTTTGAGCGTGATGAACCGGACCGGCGTCTGGGCCGTGCCGCGGAACTCCACGAGATGCCGCAGCCGCACCGCCTCGATGGTGGCCTGGGCGAGATCCAGCCCGGCCGGCGGGTAGAAGTAAAGCGTGCCCGTCTTGGAGTCGAGGAACCACTCGCCCGGCGCGTCGAGTTCCTCGAAGATGTTCTCCACCATGCGGAACTGGCCGTGCATGCCAGACGGCCGGTTGTTCTGCCAGCCGCCCTCGTAAGTAACCTTGTTGTCGGGGCCCTTGCCGGTGATCACGTAGTGCATGCCGCCCCATTCGGACGCGTGCATTGCGTGGATGAACCCGCCGCGGGGATCCTGCCATCGGGCGGCACGCTGGGGGCTGATGGCGTCGGCGGCATAGCCGTTGAAGTGCCGCACGGTCGGGTCGAAGTTCGGATATCGTGCCATGGGCTGGCGCCGGCCGTTGACGAAGAGTTGGTCGCTGGTGAACCCCGCGGGGACGGCGGCCTTCATGATGCCGTCGCGGTACGGCTCCCACTTCAGGTCCCGGAGCCCGACGCCGCCGCTGATTGCCGCCTGCTCTTTCCGGTAGGCCTGATATGCGACCGGGGCCGCCTTGGTTCCGGAATCCTCGGCCGTGAAGACGAGGGTTTCAGGCAGATAGTGGGTCCCCTCTCGCAGAGAGACCGTGACTGGCTCGCGGCCCCGTGCCTGCCGCGCGGCCTGCTGGGCCCGCTGGAGGGTCGCGAAGGGCCGCTCCAGCGTGCCGGGGTCCGCGTCGGAGCCGTTCGGGGCCACGAAATAGTCCGCGGCCTGCGCCCGGGAGCCGTTGACATGGAATGCGGCGGCTCCAGCCAACATCACACAGATGCTCAAAACTGTTCTCATGTGCGCCTCCTCGGCAATAGCGGCCCAATCAGCGCCGCGCGGTCCGATGATGCGGGGGCAGCCCCGCGATCCCAAGCACAACGAGAAGAAAGAGTCGGCGACGCCGCAGGTCGCCCATCTTCCGCCTCCTTGCCGCCGGCTACTGCTCACACTGCCAGGCGCTCAACTGCCGGACTGCATCAGTTCCGATAAGCCCCATCCGTCCGGTGGCGTTCTGCGGCAGGCTGAAGCATTCGATCAGGATGTCATCAAGATAGAACTCAAGCAGCGAATGCTTGAGCAGCAAGCGAAACCTGGCCGGCTTGCCGAACGCCATCTCGCGATCCACCCCCTTTTCCGCCTTGAAACTTGAACCGTCGGCGCGCATCGTCCCCAACTCCGCACCGCCTGCCGCGTTGACCAGGATGGCCGCGCCGCTATCCTTCCCGCACTCAATGTAAAGCCCTCGGCGGGGCTGCTCGTGGGTCTCCGGCAAGGCCAGCGTGCCTTCGAGTATCACGCCTTTGTCCACGTCCAACGGAGTCTCCAGCATGGCTATCCGTGCGCCAGTGCTGACGCCGGCCGCAGGGGGCCTCACCTCGAGACGCTCGGCCTTCATCTTCTCGTTGCCCTTCCACCAGGCCAGTCGCAGCGTGCCTTCATCATCGAGCACGGTGGATTTCAGCGTGCCGAAGTACACCTGACCGTTCCGCGCGATGGAATGGTGGTTCACGAGCATACTGTCGGGCATGCGGAAGAAGCGGGAAAAGTACGTGTGGCCGGTAAGAAGCCGGTAGTTTCTCTTCGCGGCCTTGAACGGCCCTTGAGGACTATCGGCGACCAGCGTGACCATGACGCCGCCAACGCCGAACATCATGTAGTACCGCTGGCCGATTTTCTCGATGGCCCCGACTTCGCCCTCGCCGCCGGCCACGCCTTCCACTTTGGGCGGCTCCAGAGCCTTCCACGTCACGCCGTCCAACGTTTCGCCAAAACCGAAGCGGCCGCCGGTCGCCGCTTTGGCCGTGGCCGTCCAGTAGCCATACAGTCCGCCGCCGGGGCGCGGGATCGTCCAGATGCAGTCCCAGCGGCCGTTCTTCTCATACCACCGCTCGTCTTGCACGAACTCGTATTCGTTCCCCAGGCGCTGCCAGCGAACAAGGTCGTCGGACACGGCGAAGAAGATGGTCTGCCGCGGGCCTTTCCATTCGGAGAAGTTCATGAAGAACTTCCCGTCCTTCTCGAAACCCGGCGATTTCCACGTTGAACCGGTGCCCATCCACGTCACGCCCTCGCCTTTGCGCAAGATGCGGCCCTTCTCCGTCCAGTGAACGCCGTCGGGCGCGGTGGCCAAGGAAATGTTGTCCCACTGCCCGCGAGACTTGGCCAGACAGTAGAGGTAATACGTCCCGCCGTGGTGGAAGAGCCACGTATCCCACATGTTGCCGGTCTGCTTCGAGCGCGGCTTGTAGAACATGGATTGCACGGCATTATCCTCCAAAGCCTCGTTGTCGTCCATGCCCGGCAGCAGTCTTTTGTCGGCGGCTGCGCACAGGTAGCCGTTGCCGTCGAGGAGCAGCCGGCCGCCGGCGAGGCGTGCGTTGCCGGCAAGACGGCTGAAGCGGAACGTCTTCATCGCATCGTCCGGCTTGCCGTCCTCGAAATGCCACCAGGCGAGCGGCTTCGGGTCGGAGATCTTATTGGGTTCGAGAGCAGCGATCTGCTTAGCGTCCAGCGCCACGTCGTAGATGCGTGCGTCCTCGACGGCTCCAGTGAAGTATCCAATCTCGCCCATCTCTCCGAGATAGCGGAGGCCAAGCAGCACGAAGGCTGCCTTGCCGAAGGACTGCGCCTCGCGAACAGTGTAGGTGGCGTACGGGTCGCCGTTGCGGTATATGCTGATCTGGTTGCCCTTGTAGGCCATGGCGATCTGGACCAGCGTCTTGGCGCCAGCCGTCTCGGGCGGGCACGCGGCCTGCTCGTTCTCGTTCTGAGTGCGGCGGAAGAAGTCGCTGCCGGCCATCCACCTGCCTGCCGCGCGCTCCCCCAGTACTACCGCGTCGAACGTTTCATTCTCCTGGATTGTGAGCACGCTGCCGCCTCTCTGCGTCAGGTTGGCGGGGGAAACCCACGTGACAAGGGTTTTGTCACGGATCACCGGCAGCGGTTCGACGGCCAGCGCCGCCGTACAGAAGATGGCCGCGATCATGAATGCAGGAGGAATGGTCCTCATGGCTGATGTCCTTGCAGGGCCAGGTGTCCTCTCGAAACGCCCCGTCGTTAGGCGGCAACGACTTGTGCTGCGCCGGCTCTCGGGGGCCAACGGCGCTCCTGAGCGCCGCCCAGCAACGGGTTGATGATCCCCACAGGCACGTTCAGGTCTCGTCACCCCCGCCTGCCTATCGGCTGCTTGCCGCCGGTTTGCCGGTGAAGTGCAAATGAGTATATTGCATGGGGTGGTCCCTGGAAACGGTTTCCTTTCGTGCCAGGGCCCATGTGCCTGCTTGAACACCTCAACGCTTGTCGGCGACACGGTCCCTTCCTGGAAAATCTCCAGGTTGAAGATCGGAACGTTCCTGAACTTCGCCAAGGTGTTCAGGACAGCCGGCAACGGCTCCGCTGACAAGCGCGGCCGGCGAAGGGCGACCTGGTGCGCCAGACCGTGTCGGCCCAGGTCGGCCCCTTTACCCTGGCGGACCTCAGCCGCGGGTGGAAACTCGGCCTCGTGCACCTTGGGAAGAACAAGACGGCCGACCTCGTCGCCTCGAGCGAGGGCCAGACGATGGTCCTGCTCGCCCAGCCGGAGCCGCTCAAGTTCCGCGTGGTTCCGATCCTGGGGACGATCCGGGCGGCGCAGTTCCTGACGGGGGATTTCAGCGGCCGGGGCCGCACGGACCTCCTGATCGGCTCGCGCTTCGTCGGCGCCTTCGGCATCGCTACCCAGGCCGAGGACGGCACGTTCCGCTTCCGCCAGGCCAAGCCTCTGACGAAGGGGTACTTCGATATCGCGCTGGCCGACGTGAACGGAGACAAGCGGGATGACCTCCTCCTCTCCAGCGGCGACATTTTCCTGCGGCAGCCGGACGGCTCCCTCGCCGAGACGCCGTCCTTTCATCTCAATACGCCGCAGGGCACGGACGCGGGATGGACGTTCATGGCCGCGGGGGACTTCGACCGCGACGGCCGGCCGGACGTAGCCTTCATCGCCAACGTGAAGGACGGCGCCCTGGTGTGGCTGTACCGCAGCACGCGGAATCCCCAGGAACCGTTCGCGAAGGACCCCAGCGCCACGTTCACGGTCCCGGGGGCCGTGGTCGGGCGCGACGGCCCGACGGTCGGCGACTGGAACGGCGACGGCGCGGCCGACCTGATCCTCGGCGCCCAGGACAAGCGGGGCGCCCGCATCCTGACGGGCTCTCCGCAGGACGGCCTCAGCGCCCAGCGGGTGATCGCCGTTCCGCTGGACTACGAGCCTTTCTACGATGCCAGGTTCGCCGTGGCCGACTTCAACGGCGACGGCCGCCTCGACCTGGCGGGCTTCGGCCCGTCGGCGGTGGGCGCGGTGGGCGTCTACATCTGGCTCCGGCCGCCGGACAAGGGCCAGTGATGCCTGCTTTGAAACAGAAAGCCTCCAACCGCAGAGAACCGGGAGAAAGGCGGAAGCCCGGCTGCGTCGTACACGTATCGCTCGACCACCGTCCCGGACGTATTCACGAGCGCGGTGACGTTCATGTTGGCTTCATCGCAGAAGTACAGCACTTCGTCAAGGGTGCCGCTGACGCTCCGCCACCTGAGGACAGGCGAGTCCACGTACCGAACGTCCCACAGCCACTGGACGGCCGGGGTCTCGGCCGGCGTTTCGAGCGCCCCGCCCTCGCCCTCCAGGTCCTCAAACGTGTCTGCACGCTCCTCCAGGACCTGCCACTGCTCGTCGTACATGTAGTCGGTGCGGCGGTATGTGACGGTTTCGCCGTCGACCTGGCGTACGATCTTGGCGATGCGGCGCCCCTGGCCCGCCGCAAGCCCGGCGAGGTCCACGCCCACAACTGGCACTTCCCGAGCGTCCGGGGGACCCAGGAGTTACTCCGCGGGGCCTGACGGCTTCGCCCATGGCGCGTCGGCGGGCCGCCCAGCACGGATTCCATGCCACGGCAGTCTGATTTGACTTTCCGCCATGCCGTGCTATACTCCTCTGCCGTTGTGAATAGGAGGCCCAGAGGAGCAGAAAGGGGTGGGGCCAAACAACGCGACGGGTCGGGACAGGACCCCCCTCCCCCCAGACCCCCAGCCCTCTTCTCCGGCGTCGCGGGTGGCCACGCGAAATCAAGTCTTATCACCCTACTGAGGAGAACGAAGATGAAGCGGAACAACGCGAACCTCCTGTGGATCGCGCTCGTCGTGGCGGCGGCAAGCACGCTGGTTGCCGGCGCGTGGGCGATCCCGGGCGGTGGGAACGGCGTGCCGGACCAGATCGCGGCGCTGGAGAGCCGGATCGCGGCGCTCGAGCAGATGGTCGCGAAGCAGCGGTCCGAGACCGCCCGCCTCAATAGCCGCATCGACACCGAGGTGGCGCGCCTCACCGCGGCCGAGACCCGGTTCGCGGCGAGCACGGCGATGCTCGCCCAGAGCGATGCCGACCTCGACCGCAGGATGCAGTCGGCCGACGCGGCGCTGCAAGCGCAGCTCGAGACGCAGAAACAGGCGATCGCCAGCGGCGACACCGCCCTGCAGGCGCAACTGAACGACCAGAAGAAGGCCATCCAGGACGGCGACGCGGCGCTGCAGGGGCAACTCAACGAACAGAAGATGGCGATCGCCGACGGCGACGCGGCGCTGCAAGCGCAGCTCGACGCGCTGCAATTGCAGCTCGACAACCTGCGGCCGTAGGCCGTCGCTTGCAGGTCGCCCGGAAGCACACACAGCGAATCCGGCCTTTGCCAGCACATCCTGGCTTCGCCTTGCATGTCCGCTCACCTCCCCATTCACTCCCGTTCCATGCGGAACCAGGGCTCCTGGGGCCGACGGACCTCAAAAGGCCCGGTCTCCAGGTCGATCTCCACGCGGTACTTGCCCCGGAAGTCGGCAGGCGCTCGCCACGAGCACCGGAGGGCGCCGCGTCAGGTAAACCCCGTCGATCCGCCGGCGAGGACCTTGCCGGCCTCGTCCACAATCCGGAACTTCGGCGGCAGACTCAGGGGCGCACCCTCCTTCTCGAAGCGGGGGAAATAGCGTTCACCGCCTTGGCCCAGGATCGAGGCGGTTATCTCCACCTCGCCCGCGGGCCCCGCCTGCGCCTCGACCTTCAGCGCCAGCGGCGGACCGGCCGCCACCCCCGTCACCTTGCCCGGCTCGACTTGGAAATGGAACCCTTGGCCTGACCCCAGGCCGCCCTGACGGGTCGTCACCTGCCATCGGCTGCCCGACGCATCGCGGCGGCTGCACAGGATCTCAACCGTCTCGTATCGGCCGGCGGGCATGGTCCGACGGCCCGCCCCTTCCAGCCGGTGCCGGCCTGTATCCGAATCAAGCGTCAGTTGCACCTCGGATGATCCTGTCTCGACCTCCCCCATCTGCGGCTTGGCCTTCTCAAGGCGAACGGAGGAACCGTTCGGCGCGACACGGACCGCGTAATAAGCGTCGCCCACCTGGACTATCGGCGTCAGCGGATGGACCTCGCCGCGGGCGAGGTCGAACTTGCCGTCGCGGTCCAGGTCGATGGCGAATGTGGCATGGCGGCGGGGGGCGCCCTCGGGCGGGGCCGATACCGCATAAACCTCGTCATAGCGGCCGGTCCACCCCTGGACCACCGCCACGCGATACGTCTGCCCCGCCAGAGTGACCTCGCCGGCCGCATACCCCGCGCAGCGGATGGCCGTGTTCTTGAAGGTGCCGCTCGCAGGGCCGTACTCGAGCGGATGGAACCGCACCGTGGCCCCCGGCTTCCCGTCGGGGCCGGGCAGGGTGACCGGGCCGAAGGTGAGGCCGGTGGCCGTCAGCGGGGGGACGGCCGAGAAATCGCCCGTCCCGGCGGCGTCCACGTAGAGTTTAACCGGCTTCGTCAGGTCCAGGATGACCATGACGTGCCTGTCGCCCCACGGAAGGGGGAAATAGCGGCGCGGGCCCGTCAGGCCCTTCGGATCGGCCTTGACTTCGCCGGGCCTCTCGTCCTCTCCGCCCCAGTAGAGGCCAAAGGGAAGGACGGGGTAGGCGTTATCGGGAGCATCGACGTACTTCAGTTGAAACTCCCCCTGGCCGCACACCGGCGCGGCGGCTGCGCCCATGACGATTGCGGCCACGCCGCCCATGATCCAGATATGGCAGTTTCGCATGGTCCACCTCCGTGTGTCGCGCGACAGGCTGGCTTCCCCTCTCTTACAGACGCCCCCTCCGGTCAAGTCTGCCGGCCCGGAACGGGTCCAGACTTCGGATCGGGCCGGGTCCGCTGGAGCGCTAGGTTGGGCGTCCGGGTCCGGCCCTCGCCCCCTGATCACCAGTTCTGTGTGCCAAGTACCTTATGGCAATGCGGGCACAGCAAAAGGACCGTCCAAGAGAACCCTCTCATGAAGCCAAAGGACAACTTTTGGCGCAGGTACTCGATCCGGGCGAGAGTCGTCCCGCAATGGGGGCAGACTGGCGCGCTGGCGGTCTCGACAAACTCCACTGCGTCGCTCATGGCATATCCCTCCTCGGTTCCGGTGACACACGGCCGCGCCGTAGGGCGTCGGCTGGGCCGGCGCACGTGGCGGAAGAAGACGAGGTGTCTGACCCACTGGCGGCAGGACTGTTCGGTGCGAGGGCTGTAGTGGCGGGACGCAAGGGCCTGGCGGGGTTGCTCGGGGAGCCTGGGCTTGCGCTTGGGAGGCGCCTCGGACCCAGCCCACCGGCCGCTCTCACGATGTGGTGCGCTTGCGGCAATGGAAGTGCCCCCCGACGCCACACGACTGACCCGCTTGGAACCTGACCCTGTATGTCACCCGGAAGAATACGCAGCGAATCCGGCCTTTGCCAATACGTTCCAGTTCTACTGTTGCGTTCCGCGAGCATCGGCCGTATGGATCAGGTGACGGACAATCCAACACGCCGCTGGCGCGGCACGCGGGCTACTCTTCCTCGGGCACAATCACCCAGAGCACGACGTACACGAGGATGCCCGGAAACGCGACTGACACCACAGAGCCGGCAACATACAGCACCCGGGCGAGGGTCGGGTCGATGCCGAGATACTTCGCCAGGCCGCCGACGACCCCGGCAATCATGCGATCGCTCCGCGACCGCCGCAATGGGGTTTTCAGATCCGGCATCGTAGCCTCCTCGGGGCTGGCGCCGGCCCGCGTCTCTCGCAGGTCTGGGTCGAGAACTTCGGGTCTGGCGCTCATGGGCGTCCTTGCTCCGGCGGCGGGGACTCTTTCGACACCGCCTCCTGGGTCACGGCCGGCCCGCCGGCGCCGCGGCCCTTGGCCGCGCCGAACGCGGCCTTCACGTCCTCCCGGCTGAGCACCATCAGGACCCAGATGCCCATCGGAAGGCCCAGGAGCCAGATCAAAGGATTGGGGAGCGGGATCATGGCCAGAACCGCGCTCGTTCTAGCCAGTGCCGACGGCCTGAGGCGCATCATCTTGATCGAACCGACGATGATCAGCACTCCCATGCCAAGTCCCAGCACAAAGAAGCCGAACGCGAAAAGGATGGCCGGCAGGTTCAATTGAATCAGTTCCCCCGTCGGGATGAGTCCGGCTGGGCGCGAATAGAGAAACCAGAAGAGGCCTAACGCCAGCGGAAGCATGCTCAGGCAGTCCAGGATGCCCGTCACCAGCAGGCCGATGGCGGGCCCCCGGAGGCGCTCCGCGGGTTCCTTGTCTGCGTCTTGTCGCTGCGCGGCCACGGCCTGCGCCGGCCCCCCTGCGACGGGCGTGGTTTGGCCACGTACCCGACCGGCCGCCGGACGATAGGTTCTCCAAAGCACCGCCATCGCCAGGTACGGGCCGATGAGAAGCGGGGTGGTCATGACTATCGTGGTCGCGGCGTCGCTCAGTTCCATCACAGAATCCGCTACCAGGGCGACCGCGTAAGCCCCGAGAAAGATGCCCAGGGGCAGCCAAAGCCGCCTTGCCCGCGAATCCGGCCCCAGCATCGTGCGGATGAAGTCGGCGAAACTGCGCGGCCTGTCCGGCGACTTCGCCAGCAGGTACCACCAGCAGGCCAGGCCTGCCGCGCCCATCGCGGCGAAGACCACACACCATGAGGCAAGCCAGACATAGGGCAATTCTTGCTTGAAGTACCACTGCGCCCGGGCAAGGTAGCCTGCCTGAAGCCCGAGAAAAGCGGCTTCGGCGAACGTGATGAAGACCAGGACAATGACGGTGAAACGCCGTCGGAAAACCACGTCGGGCACCTGGGCCGCCAGCGCCGGCGCGGCCGGCGCTGGCGGCCCGCGGCTGATCTCTTCCACGTCGGTCTTGACTTCGCTGGCGTGCTGATAGCGCCGCGACGGCTCCTTCTCCAGCGCCTTCAGGACCACCTCGTCCAGCCGCACGTCCACCTGGAACTTCTGCGACGGCGGCGCAAACCGGCCCAGCGGCAACTCGCCCGTGAGCATCTCGTAGAAGACGACGCCGAGCGAGTAGATGTCCGCCCGCTGGTCCACCTCGGCCGGATGCTCCAACTGCTCCGGGGCCATGTAGTGCGGCGTGCCCATGACCTGCTGCGGCTGGGTGAGGGTAAAGTCCGCCGGCGCCCTGGCGAGCAACTTGGCGAGGCCGAAGTCGGCGATCTTCACGCGGCCCTTCTTGTCCAGGAGGATGTTCTCGGGCTTGATGTCGCGGTGGACGATCCCCTCATCATGGGCGTACTGGAGCGCCTCGCACACCTGGACCACGATGCCGAGGGCCTCCCGCGGCGCCAGGCGCTCCGTGCGCTCCATCTGCCGCAGGTTCGCCCCGTCCACGTATTCCATGACGAAGTAGTACAGGCCGGCCGCCTCGCCGAAGTCGTACACGGCGACGATGTTCGGGTGGTTCAGGCGCGCGAGCGACCGGGCCTCCCGCTTGAACCGCTCGGCGAACGCCGCACCGGAACCGATCCCCGGCGGCAGGACCTTGAGTGCCACAAGCCGGTCCAGCCCCGGCTGGCGGGCCTTGTAGACCGCCCCCATGCCGCCTTGGCCCAGAAGTTCCAGGATTTCGAGGTTGGGGAAGTGCGGCGCCAAGTCTGCGGGGATGGGCGGGGTGAAGCCGCCGGTTGCAGGCGACCCCTGCGACGGCGAAGGCGAGTCTTCCGTCGGGCGCCGGCTTTCTATGCCTTGCCCCAGCAGGCACGCCGGGCACAGGCCGTGGGGCGTGTTGGCGGGCAGGTCAGCCCCACACCGCGGACATCGTCTTTCCTGGCTCATCGCCTCATCCTTTCACCCAGCGGCTTCCACCCCTTACAGAAGCAAACCGACGGATGGGTTACAGGAAAACGTGCCGTTCAGGACCGGAAGGCCCCAAAGAGATGGCGGATCTCCTCGTCGACCTCCTCGGGACCGGCCACGGTCTGAGCGATCTCGTCCCGCAAGAGTTGACGGTAGCGCCGGCGCAGGCGATGCACAGCGACCTTCACGGTCCCCGCGGTCATCCCCAGGCGGGGCGCCACCTCGGCATAGGGACACGAGCCTTCGGCCTGCGTCAGGAACCCCTTGAGTCCCTCGAAGAGTCTTTCCGCTGCGGAGGCGGCGTGCTCCGCCTCCAACCTATCCAGGACTTGCCCGAGCAGGGCCAGGGCCCATTGCCGGTCGAAGTCTTTCTCCGGCGTCGACTCGTGCGAGGGTTCCAGGCGGTAACGGGTCTCGGCCTCGCCCCTGTCGAAGGAGAACACGGTCCGACCGCCGCCGCGTTTCCGGGCCCTGGCCCAATCCCGCTCGTTGGCCAGAAAATGCCTGAGCGAGGCCAGCAGGAAGGAGCGGAACTTGCCCTTGCCGCGATCCACGGAAGCCAGGTAGTCCTTGTCCAGCAAGCGGGCGAAGAACTCCTGAGTCAGGTCCTCAGCGTCGTGGCTTTCATAACCGCAGCGCCGCACGTAGGCGTAGAGGGGATACCAGTAGGTTTCGCACAACGTCGCCAGGGCGGCTTGGGCGTCGGGCCGGCTGTCGTGCGCCGCCGCCAGCACGATGCTCCAGTGCGTCGTGGCGAACGACCGCCGGCCGTGCTGGCCAGACTTGGAGGATTGGCCGGGACATGACATGCGGGCATTCTATCAGAGGCGAACTCAATCGCCATGGTATTGCGTGGGGCATTCCGGCAAACCACGGGCTTGCCGCCGGTGACTAAGCCCAGGACGACCCACAGGTCTTTCAGCGCCCTTTCAGCGCGCCCACACCCCGGTACGCTGTTACTTGTCGTCATCTGCCAAGAAGGCGAGTTAGGCAGCCGCTGCGGCAGACTCGCGGAAAGCCTAGAGATTGCCGCCACTTGTCGCCAGGTGTCAACACTTGTCACTACCTAACAAGAGTGGGCCCAGGTGGATTCGAACCACCGACCAAGGGATTATGAGTCC
>Ga0315280_10003639_pt1 | contig 23489 bp, 14 predicted proteins | sample YL17G06_40_MG_FD_203697 | JGI IMG/M metagenome (GOLD analysis project Ga0315280, IMG submission 203697) | Sediment microbial communities from Yellowstone Lake, YNP, Wyoming, USA - YL17G06_40 | ecosystem: Environmental > Aquatic > Freshwater > Lake > Sediment | place: USA: Wyoming | collected... | reverse complement strand
CCGCGACTACGAAGTGCTTCCCGAAACCAGCGAAGCCCTGATCCAGATCGCCATGATCAATCTGATGCTTCATCGCCTTTGCCCTGAACGAAAACGAAAGAAAAATGAATTCTAAAACACGCTCTGAGACAGACCCTCATGCTCAAGTGGCCTGTTCATAGGCGCAAAGCCATGTTTGTCAATTCTCAAGCCCCACAAAACCATTAAACGCCATTGGCTGGAAGCTTGTTCTACCGCTTGCGCGGGCGGCGGAAAAGCTTTGACAGTCGGCATGCCGCCCTCGAGTTTTCTCCGCCGTTATGCTTATAGGCAAAGCGTCATAAGTCAATTGGAGAAACATGGTGCGAATTTGCCAAACGGCACAAGATTTCCCCCGGAGACGATCGGCGCTGGGACTGGTCGCACTCTTGCTCGTTGCTCTCTACGTTCCGAGAGTCATTGCACCGGCCGAGGGCGCGAAGGCCCCGACGCTGACGGCGGCAGTCGCGGCGTCAAGCAGCGCTGACAATCCAACCCAGAGCGAGACAAAAAGCACCGACAAGAAAGGCGACGATGAGACGTCGCGCGTCATTATCTCCCTGGTCATTCTGCTTCTGGCAGCAAAGTTGGGCGGCGAATTGGTCGAGCGTATCGGTCAGCCGCCGGTTTTGGGCGAATTGGCTCTGGGCATCCTCATCGGCAATCTCAATCTGCTTGGCTTCCATGGTCTGGAGTATCTCAGGAGTGACGAGGTTTTGAAAATTCTGGCCGAGGTTGGCGTCATCTTGCTGCTTTTCGAAGTGGGTCTTGAATCCAACTTGCGCGAGATGGCCGCCGTCGGCCTGTCCTCGTTTCTTGTGGCCTGTATTGGCGTTATCATGCCATTCTTTCTCGGCTGGGGTGTGGCGGCATGGTTCTGGAATGACCTGGAGGCGCTGGTGGACCCGGCCATGCGAGCGGGGATTGCTCCCTTTGCCAAATACGTGCAGATTTTTATCGGCGGAGTGCTCTGTGCAACAAGCGTTGGGATCACCGCGCGGGTTCTCAAGGACCTCGGAAAAATCCAATTGCCCGAATCGCGTATCGTGCTGGGCGCAGCGGTCATTGACGATGTGCTCGGCCTGATCGTTCTGGCCGCGTGCGTCGGGATTGTGAAAGCGGTCGGAGCCGGCCAGCTATTTCACTCGATTGACATTCTCTGGATTGTCGTCAAGTCGGCGGCGTTTTTCCTGGGAATGGCCATCGTCGGTCCATTTCTTGCGCGGCCGATTTTCAACATCGCGTCGCTTTTCCGGGTCAAGGGCGTGCTCCTGACCACGGCGCTGATGATTTGTTTCCTGTCGTCTTATGTGGCCAGCAAGATTGGGTTGGCGCCGATTGTGGGTGCCTTCGCGTCGGGCCTCATACTTGAGGACGCTCATTTCAAGGCGATGCCCGAGCGTCGCGAGCGTCGTCTTGAGGAACTGATCACCCCGCTGACGACTTTTCTCACCCCGATCTTTTTCGTCCGCATGGGGATCATGGTCAATCTCGAGGCATTCGGCAATGCTTCGATCCTGGGGTTCGCGCTGGCGCTGACGGCGGCGGCGGTCATCGGCAAACAAGCCTGCGGGCTTGCCGTTGTCGAAGATGGTCTGGATCGCATCGCGGTGGGACTGGGGATGATCCCGCGGGGCGAGGTGGGCTTGATTTTCGCCAATGAGGGAACAAAACTGACGGTGAACGGCTATCCGGTTGTTGACCCAGACGTGTTGTCCGCCGTGGTGATCATGGTGATGATCACGACCCTCGTCACTCCGCCGCTTCTGAAGTGGAAGTTCGGGCGAAATTCAAGGCCTGTTTCTTCCGGCGAAGCCTGACGAGTTTTGGGTTTCGAGTTATCGCGATTTACGAACTGTCACCGTTAGCCGTTTCTTGTTCATTGGCTCGCTTCATCTTCCTTCGTCGCAGCGAAATCAGGGAGCCTGCCACAATCAGCGCCAACGAAAACCAGACACCGGCGCGCAATGGCGCGGCGCGGAATAGCCGCAAATAGACCAGTGCGAGAAATGGCGTGACGAAGACGAGATTGCCGAAAACCACAGTCGGCCCGCCGGCCAACGCTTCAAACCACAGGAAATACGCTACGCCATTGACAGCGGCTCCGAGAAAAGCCAGCCGCGCCCATGCTGGCGGGCTTGGCCATTGTTCGCTACCGTGGACAAGAAGCGCCACGCCGAAAACCGCCGCGCCGACCAGACAATAGAAAGCCATGTCCACGAGTTTGTCGCAGCGCAATCTTTTGCCCAAGGCGGAAAAGAGCGCCCAACAGACAGCACCCGCAGAGGCGAGAAAATAGGCGCCGAGATTGGCAACAGACGGCGCCCGCAGTCGCCAGCCGGTCAGGATTCCCACGGCACCGACAAAACTCAGCGCGACGCCCAACCAGGTCCAACCATCGTGACGTTCGCCCAGGATTGGACCGGAAAACAGAACGAGAAAAACCGGCCACAGGTAATTGACAACGTTGACTTCGTCGGGTGGGGCATAGCGAAACGCCAAATAATAAAAGGTCGTATAGCCAACGATTCCCAGGAGGCCCATCCCGATGATCCGTGTTCCGTCGCGCCATGAGTAGGACCGAACTTGGTACAGTCGCCCCGTGACGGCTGCACAGACCGTGAGCGTTGCCGTGGCGAAAGCACTTGCGGAGGCCAGCAAAACAAGAACACCGACCTTTTCCTCGTAGAGCCGATCAACGAGAACCGGCGTCGAGGCCCACAGCATGACAACGAAAATGAAATAGAGGTAAGGCCGCATCGCTACCGCCTTCTGACCCGGTCGGGCTCAGTTTTTCTCGCACACTGCTTGACATGCCACGCGCCGGAAGCAATGATGCAGGCATCGAAAAGGGAAATGCAAGGCCATCGAACACGGGGAGAAAGCGAGCGATGGACATTAAAGAGGAATTCTTCTACCACCGCGTTGAGGGCATTATCGCGGAGCTGTCCAACTATTTCATGGTTCGCTATGCGGAGATTGCGCGCATCAAGCCGCCGCTGAACTCGATGTATGCCGACCTGCTGTGGCGGCAAATGGCCAAGGTGCGCGACATCATGTGGCACGAGAAAATGTTCGGTCCAGTGCGGGTTCGGGTGGCCGACATTCTGGCCTCGCGCGACGAATCCAAGCGGCGCGCCATTATGGGACCGATTGACCAGGCTTCGATCCTCAGCGAACTGATTCCTGAACAAGAAGAAACGGGCGAGCGAAGACCGGGCTTTCTGGTGGTTCGCAATATGCGCGCCCTCTATACGTCGGTGGACCCATCGCTTGGCCCTGTGATCGAACTGACCGACATCTGGCTGTGGTGGGATGTCCTCGATGCCGCCGACAATTACAACTTCAAAGAGCAAAAGAAACTAATCGAGACTCTACGGACCGCAGAAATCACGGCGGCCATGCAAACATTCTATCACGGCGCGATGGTACGGCGCGAGGAACGATCTCTTACCCGTGACGAGATTCTCAGTTTCGAATTCGTCTGTCTGGAATCGCTGTGGAGAAACTTCATGCAAAGGCGCACGGAAGAGAAATCATACATGATGGTCGTCAAGCGCGACCCTATTGGCGGCGAGGATAGCGTGGACGAGTTGATCGTCACGTTGAGCTGCCACATCAAGGCCCGACAGCGCCTCCAGCAGGAAGGCGGCCTCGATGATCGCTTGCGCGAATACTACGCGAAGATCCTCAAGTGTGATCCCTCTCATGTGAAGCCGGAACAAGCACTCGCCCATGAGAATGTGACAATCCTGCGGCTCCACGATGATCTTCGGATGGGACTCGAACGAGGAGCGGTTCTCGGTGAACCTTACGACTACAAGAGAGCCCAGGGCGACGAAATGGGGCGCGCCGTGGAGCACTACCGCCAGACACTTTCGCTCGTTTCGTCGGTCGTCGAGAGCGCGCGACAGCAGGTGGCCGCCAGAGTTTCCGCCGTAACGCCGGCCCCAGGAGCGCCGACACCGGCTCCGACAGTCGAGCCCCGTCAATCCCAACCTAAGCCGACCAAGCCGCAGCCCGTAAAAGAGGAAGAGCCGACCGAGGAAACCCCTCTCTTTTTCTGAGAAGCACCTCCAACGGCAAGCAGCGCGAATTCCTCTTTACGGCTTAGCTCGGTCGGCCCTACACATGTTGCGAGATGAATCCTCCGGAAAACTCCATAGGCGCAACGGAATTTGCCGACGTTGCCCTTGATGTCCCCGCGGGCTGGACGTTTCAGTATCGCATTCCCGAACCCCTGCGGGGCCAGATTCCTGTCGGTGCTCTGGTTCGCGTTCCTTTTCGCAATCTTGAAAAGACCGGCTGCGTGGTGGGTCTGAGCGATCAACCGAAGATCGAGACGACGATCAAGTTTCTCTCCCAGCGGATTATGCCCGACTACCGTGTGGATGGCGACCTTCTGGATTTGGCCGCCTGGATGGCCGAATACTATGTTTGCCCACTCGGCGAAGCGGCGGCATGTGTGTCGGCCGTTGGGCTGAGCGAGGTGCGGGCACGGCGCGAACGGCTCGTGTCCCTGGCCGATTTCGCCGCCAACTACGAGCGCTGGCGGCGCGGCGAATGGCCACCGCCCAAAATGACCGAGCGGCAAAAACTGGTCGTCTCCCACTTCTTTCAAACCGAAAACATACCCATCGCGCCCGGCGCTCTTTCCATGCTCCTTGGCGTGAGCGGCAATGTCATCGAGCGCCTTGTCGAAAACGGCATCCTCCAGGTCATCCGGGCAGAACGCTATCGCCCAGACTACTATCCGGTCGCCGCCGAGCACGATGTGCCACTGACGCTGAATGCCGCGCAGGAATCAGCGGTGCGAGCGATCGGCGAGGCGATCGAGGCCGGACAGTTTTGTGCGTTCCTCTTGCATGGTGTGACTGGAAGCGGCAAAACGGAGGTCTATCTCCAGGTCATCGCCCGTCTGATTGAACGTGGCCGCCAGGCCATCGTTTTGGTTCCTGAGATCGCCCTGACGCCACAAACGGTCGAGCGGTTCCGACGGCGCTTCGGCGATCGTGTCGGCGTCTATCACAGCCGTCTGTCGCTGGGGCAAAAATACGACCTTTGGCGGCGAATCAAGGCCGAAGACGTTCAGATCGTTGTCGGCGCACGCTCGGCCGTGTTCACCCCGTTCGAACACCTCGGCCTGATCGTTATTGATGAGGAGCACGAAACTTCTTACAAACAAGGGGATTCGCCGCGTTATCATGCGCGCGACATCGCACTCGTTCGCGCCCAGCGGTTGGGCATTCCGGTCATTCTCGGAAGCGCCACTCCTTCGCTCGAATCTTACCATAATGCCCAGCGCGGCAAGTTCGTCCTGCTCGAACTGCCCGAGCGGATCGAGTCGCTGCCCTTGCCCGAAGTGTCCCTGATTGACATGGCGAACGAGGCACGCGAGCAACCGTCGGGCCCCGCCGCTGGTTTGTTGTCGCGCAATCTCGAGCGCGCCATCCGCGAGCGGCTCAACGCCCCGGAGCAGGTCATCCTTTTTCTCAACCGCCGCGGCTTCTCGCAATATGCACTCTGCCTGAGATGTCGCCACATGATTCGCTGCACGCACTGCGATGTCTTGATGACCTATCACAAGTGGGACGAGCGGCTGCGCTGCCATTATTGCGGGGCCGAACAGAAGGTGCCACCACGGTGTCCCTCCTGCGAAAAGGGCGAAATGTCACTGGTTGGGATCGGCACCGAAAAAGTGGAGGAAGCGATCGAGGCGCTATTTCCCGATGCGCGGCTGCTGCGCATTGATCTCGACACGATTGGCTCGCGCACGGCGTTCATTGACGCCTGGCAAAAGATTTCGTCGGGACAGGTGAACATTATCCTGGGAACACAAATGATCGCCAAGGGATTTCATCTGGAGCGCGTGACGCTGGTGGGCGTGATTTCGGCGGACATGGCCTTGTATCTTCCCGATTTTCGGTCGGCCGAGCGGACGTTTTCGATTCTCACTCAGGTCGCCGGGCGGGCCGGACGAGGCGAGCGTCGTGGCGAGGTGTTGATCCAAACATACACGCCTCAGCACTACTCGATTCGGTGGGCACAGACGCACGACTATAAGTCGTTTGCCAGAAAAGAACTCGAATTTCGGAAAGTATTGGGATTCCCGCCGTTCTCCCGCGCCATCAGTTTGATCATTTCGTCAAAAGATAACGAGGCGGCGCGCACGCAATCGGGCAACCTGGGAATCATGATTCGCCGCGCCATTCGAGCGGTTGCTGAGCGCGACCCCGACATGAAGATTCTCGGTCCCGCCCCATCGCCGATCGCCCGGATTCGCGACCGGTATCGCTGGCGGCTGTTTTTCCGCGGCCAGAAGCCATCGGTCATGCGAGCGGTCCTGACCGAAGGCCTTGCGCGCTTTGAAAAGACCTATCCCAAGCCTCGCGTCCAGGTGGTCGTGGACGTTGATCCCCAAGACATGCTGTGATTGTCTGCTACTGGTAACGCGACCACTGATTCACAGCGGTTTCCCGTGGGCTAGGAACCGTCAGGTTAACGGTTACCCCATTGGGATACGGGTTGCGAGTGGTCATCGAAGAGTAAACCCGGATCTTTTCCGTATAAGTTCCAGGCGCCAGACCCGTAGGGTTGACGATCACCTGCACCAACCGATTGTTGGACGTGGAAACTTGGTTCGGCAAGGTATCGGTGACCAGCGAAAGCCAGGGGGAACTGCCCTGCTTGGTGATTGACTTCACGGTCACCGGCGCGGCGCCCTGACTATAGAGGACGAAGACGTGGGCAATGCCTTTAACAAAGGTGTTCCCATAGGTAAACTCCCTCGTAGCGGAGAAATTGCTCTGGTCGCTTCGCACGCGCCAATACCATTTGCTGCCCGGCGCTCCCAAAGCTTCTAAAGTGAAACTTGTGGAGGGAGTGGGCGTTTGGATGATTGTGATGGGAACCATGGCAACAAAGGGCTCAAGGAAATCGGCATCCACGGACAGCTCCAGGAGATAGTATTTCGCCCCGCTGATGGGGCTCCACGAGAAACTGACTTGCCCCGTGAGCGCGGCGCAGTCGGCGGGAGTGTTTAGAACCGGACCGGGAACCGTCCCGGCGTCTGCGACGCCCACGGCATCGAATGCCTGCCGGACGGCGGTGACTTTAGCGGCCTGACCGGGGAAGAGATCCATCGCCGCCTGAATGCAGGCCCGCCGCACGTCAATGAATTGGCCGGCCGGTGTCAGATAGACAGTATTCGCGCGGAAAAAAATGTCCACCATCGTGTCGCGCGAGGTTCGCGACGCCAGCTCATAACCCGCCTTGTTGATAATGCCGCTGTTGACATGAACCCCTCCATTATCCCTCGAAGGGCCCACCAGCCAAAAGTTGTTCATGTGAGCGGGTTGTCCGCCCTTGTCGAGGTGATCGGGATCCCAGGCTCCACCCCACGTCGGATCCTGCAAACTGCGAACCCAACGGTGGACGAGCGCGGTGTCGCTGGTCTTGACCAAGTCCTCGCCCAGAAGCCAATCGCCACGATCTATGCCTTGTGGGATGATGTCCGACATCGCCTCATTGGCCGCTCCCTCCATGTATTGATAGATCAACTTTGAGGAGGAATCCGTGACGCCGTGGGTGAATTCGTGCGCGACCACATCGTCGGCCGCGGAAAATATCCTGCGATTGGTTGGATCGGAGCCGTCGCCGAAAACAAAGTAGCCGGGCGGACTGAAATAGGCATTGTCATAACCTGCGCCGGTTTCCGTATGGGGGACATGGCAGAATGTGACAATCCCACCTCCCTTGTTGTTCCAGCTTCGCCACCCCCAGCGGTTTTTGTAGAAATCAAGAATGATCTTATAAACGGAAGTGAGGTCGGCGACCATGGGTTCGTTCACCGCTGTCGAGGCAAAATTGTATAGATCGGCCGCGTAGCGATGGCCGGGAACCCACTGCGATGATTTCAGAAGCAGGAAGACGCCATGGGCGGCATAATTCGTGACGCCTTCCTGGGAAATATCGCCGCGTGCATTGACCACGCTGAACGCGAGCGGATTGGAATTATCATACCAAGCGGTGCGCAGAACGGGTTGATAGACTCCGGTGTATTTATAGAGGGGAACCGTAACGGATCGGCCCATGCTGGTTGTGACTGTGCCGGTCGTATAGATTCCAGGATAGGCCGATTGAATATTGGAGAAATAGGTATAGACGCGCCCCGTTGTCGCATCCACGAAGTAGGTCGAGTTGAAGGCGACCCCCTCGTCCAGATCCACCTTCCATGACAGGTGAAGATCATCTTCGGCGGGATACCAGACCATTTGGGTGCGACACTGGCCTTGCGAGCGGCCCGCCATCCCGCGTGCTACCATTTCCGCCTGCCCGGCGTCGAGTATGGGACGAACCGCCTTGTCTGGAGTGGGAAACGTGAAGCCGTTTATGGCATAGACATCCCCTGCCTTATCCAGATGGACGTGGAGGCGAGCGCCCCAAATCGGAATCCCCTGGAAGGTTTGGTCAAAGCGATAATGGGAATGACCCAGATTATCGGAGAAGGAAGAGAGATCAGTGAACTCTTTGTCGGCCTCTTCAACTTTCAGAACATCCTTGATGTCGTTTAGGAACCCACGAACCGATTTTTGGAGGTCCAATTTGGATTGGAGTGCGAATTTTCCCCGGATGTATTGCGGCGTGCCCTGTCGGTTGATGGAAAACACCTGAACCGCACCAACAGAACGTTCGGCAAGCGCCTTTTCGACGGCGGCGATCTTCGCCAAACGGGCCTCGGGGTGAGAGCTGCCCGATAGGAAGCTATCGAAACCCTGTTGGGGTGAGCCTTGTCCGCTAGGCGGAGGGACCGTAATGTTCAACGTCAGAGGATCAATCCAAATGTTCGGGTCAACCGTGAACGAGCAAGGCACCGTATAGCTGGTGGAAGAGCCTTTCACTCGCCAGTAGAGTTTAGTTCCCGGCGCAACGCCCTGTCCGCTCGCGATCTGCGACAAGTCGAACGCGGTTTTGGGCGTCGTGCCCAATGCTTTATCATACAGAGGAGTGTTGAATTGCGGGTTGTTCGCCATTTGCAGACGGTAATTGTTGTTCTTCGCTGCCGGCAACCATTGGAACGCCACAGGGGCATTGTCCTGAAAGCCGTTCAGGATGCGTGGGCAAACAAGGCACGGCGGCGACGGAATGTTGACGTCACCCGTGGCCGGATAAACAACCGGTCGAGTATCGAGTGTGGTCTCCGTATATTGCCCCTTGAACAAGATACGCTCCCCGTCGCCCACCAGCTTGAGATCAAAGAGAAGATTGACGCTGTTTCCCTTGACCAGGAGGTAATCTGCATCAATCACGCCGCCGTTGGCCGAGAACGTCTTCAGGACAACGCCCCAATTTGCCATCATATCGGCGGGCATGCCGTAGGCGGCGACGAATTTGTCACCCTGCCACGAAATGATGGGACCGGCGCCGTATTGGCTTCCAAACTGAGATTCGTTGGCCAATGGATTTCCGGCCGCATTGAAAAACCTCACGTACATCTTATTGCCTTCCAATCCGGCCACCTTGAGGCCCGTGACGGCGAACGTGGCCCCGCTCCAGGCAACGCGCGGACCCACGGCGTCGGTCGTCGCAAAGGCAAGCGCCTCTGCCCGAATCGGATTCCCATCGAGATCCATCATCGCATACAGGGTAGTGAAGGTGGCGCCAAGTGGCTCCGCGTAATAGGCGAGAAAAAATGCTCCGCCGGTCCATACCACATCATACCAAAACGGCTCCTCGCCGTTGTATGTCGGATAGGTGACAGGGCTGAGGTTTCGCAGATCGCGGGAGACGATTACATTGCCCCCTGGATCGAGAAACCAGTAATGAAGAAAACAGTAGTAATTCCCCATGGTTTGGCCGGGATACTCTGGGAGGAGAATGAGGCCGAAAATCGCATAGCCTTCGCCCGTCCACACGGGCTTGAAAGCGGCAGTGCGTTGGCCAACCCCGCTGGGGATGTCTGGAAGATCAATCGGTCCGACGAGAACATTGCCGTTGGGGGCGAGCACGAGGAACCGGCCTCGTGTGAATGTCGAATACGCGACGCCAAACTCCACGCCGTTCCAACAGATCTGCGGTTCATAGAAACTGTCTGTCGCGCTCAAGGCCTTGGGATAGCCCGCCACGGTGTCGCCGTTCAAGGCGAAGCCGTAGAACTTCAGGTCGAGTTTTCCGCCGGCCTGAGGGCTGGAGAAAACGCCATAATAGCCATCACCTGTATAAACAAAGTCGCCCAGAACCTGCTCCACGCCCGGCGCCGTTATCGGCAAGGCGTTGTAGTGGTCTGCGTACACAATCGTGGCCTGGGAACGAATTGGGGGAAAAACGAGGACTACGGTAAGTGCAACGACGGCGACCAAATGTCGAAAGGGAGATGAACAATGGGTGACCAACATGAATGTCCTCCTTGGCTGGAGGTGCGTAAGGCCAAAAGTTTGGCCCGATTCCATCCCGCGTTTTTGGCCGATAGGCGATCCGGACATACCTCCAGCTCTCTGCCCTATGGTACTGTGTCCTGCTCTTTATGATCCTTCTGGTGTTACTGTGGCGACCGAGTGTTACTAGAACATGTTCGGAAGGTCTGTCTGTCAGTGCCCAGCGGTTTTTGTTGTCTCAGTTTCACCCCTATTCTCTGTAAGCGTAACGGGAAATCTTTGGTCGGATTTCATCCGGCCGTTTGCGCCCAGGCGATTGGTAAACCTGGAGTTTCCCTGTCTCGCGCCAGGGTTTTGCTTTTCGCGGAACTTTTGACACTGCCTTGCGAAAAACATCCAACCACTATTCTCTATATGAACAAATCCATCGTCTCTCTTGACTGTCAATCACTTCGTGAAAGTCTCCGCGCATGGAACACAGCCGCGACCTGTCAACCAATTGCACGAAGCTCAATAGAAGTGGAAGGCAAGAAGTGGAAAATGAGAGAAAAACGGTGATCTATCGGCGAGCAAAGCGTTCGGGCGACCTATTTCCCCGCCAAATAAAGCACCACAGGAAAATTACGATCAGCCCGAGCGCCGCCAGATGAATCGCCGAAATCGCCCAGGGCGATAGGTTGGGCCAAACGTTGTCCTTGAGATGGGCAAGCGTGTAGTTTGCAAAGCCGTAGCGGCCGACAAGGTCCAAATAGTTGTTCCAGAACGGCCTTCCGGCGTGAATGCCGAACATTACCCCCTTGCCGATGATGACCGCCGAAAGCACTGCCAGCGCCGGCACGACGTAGCGATAACTCCAGCCATAGCTTAGCGGTATCAGTAACATCAGAAAGGGAATTGCCGGTTTCATCATTCGAAAACCAAACTCGCCCGGCAATCCATCGTAGCCCGTCACGTAATGGAAGGCCAAGAGTGAGACGAAAATGCTGAACGCGACTGCGACAGGACCGCGTTGAGTGCTGAGTCCTGAGTGTTGAGTGCTGAGTTGTGCAGGCGAAAGATCGGCCGCGGAACGCCGCCAAAGCTGGGCCAATGCCGGCAGGGTGAGAATAAGAAGCGGTGAGTAGAAGAAAACTCCGTACCGCGAACCCAGCAGAAAATCGCTCATGCGCCGAAACGCAAAGGACGCTTCGCTTCCGTCGCCACGAAGAACCGGTGGCACAACCGATCCTTTGATCCGCGCAGCGTAAGGTGTCGCCCAAGGCGCACCGAAACAAACCGTGTGATAAGCTGCGAGCAAGCCGAGGAAAAATGCAACACCCGCCGCCGTCCAACCCCACGACCATGAACCTTTCCACCGCGCCAGCGCGTAGAGAACAAGAACGGCGGCGACGATGGCCATCTCGTAAGTCGTGGCGATGGCAAGGCCCAGCGCAAGCCCGAAAAGAAGACCGCGCCATTTCGGTATCGGAAGATCGGAAGACCGCCCGAAAGACGCGGCCCTATCGGTTCTCACTTCTTGTAGCTTAGCGCCTTGTGCGCGTTCATTGGTTTCTCCCAGCAGTCTTGGGCGCTCACGAGGAGCTAAGCTACGGGGCAGAACAAGCAGGAATGCGCCGAAGCAAAGAAAGGTCGAGAACACTCGATGATAGATACCCGGCGAGTAGATGAACCAGAGCGTTCCGAAGCTGAAAAGCCACGTCGTCACTAGCCGGCGACGTTCCTCCATCTCCGAATAGAGCACGGTCAGCGCGCGATGAAAAAGCGCCGCCATCGCCCCTGCCATGACGGAACATCCGAAAACACAGATGAACAGATTGAGCAGAATGATTGTTAGATGCTTTTCGCTGGGTTGCCATGCGGCTCCACGCGCCTTCAGGAAGCGCTCGTCCACTGCTCGTTCGCGTTCGGGTGTGACAACCAACCACAGCCACGCCTTGGCGGCGACATAATAGGGAACGCACACTAGTGAGACGCCCGGCGGCATACCCGAATAGAAATGGCCCTTGTGATGGGCAATGTCGGTACTGTTACCGGCATAAGGATCTATGTTGAGCGATTGGCGATCCACGACGCTGACCGTGAGGTCGAGCATGGATTTGCTCATGGGATTGCCGAGATAGGTGGTGGCATAGAGAACGTTGATGGCGAAGACGGTCGCGGCAATTCGCCAGGAGAGCGATCTCAGGATAGGTCGCTCGGACGGCATTGGCCATATCCCGCCGGTCGTGACATGGGCAGGATGCCCGTGCCACCTGTCAGGTTGGCTGGATCACGGCGAAATCGAGTCCACGCAAGCAATTGCGATACGAAACCTTGACGTGTCGCTGTTGGTTGGACCGGTGGACCAACAAACGGGGGACCTGGTGCATGTCCCATCGCGCCAGCGCCAGAAGCGGCAGATCGAGTTGATCACACAAAGGCTCCACCCGACAGCGACCCGCTACCCGATCGAGCTGAAAACGGCAGGCGGCAAAGAAAACACCAATCGCCGTGATGCCGCGCGGATAGAAACAGAGGTTGTTGCCGACCGTGTCGTAGTAACACGTCACGGGCCGACTCCGTCCGGCAGCAATTTGATAGGCCCAGTAGCGGTCGGCATTGTTCAGGACATCAACATCCATGTAGGCGGCCACGTAATCGCGCCAGAGATTCTGCGAAACCCACATGCGATCTTTGCACTCGCTCGTGTGCGAACAGCCATATTCGGTTTGAGTGTGGGCCATGGCGTTGACCAGGTCGGCACGAATCCGTCGGGTGTTGACCCGAACGAGCGAGCCCACAAGATGCGGGTAAAGCAAACCGTTCGCGGTGTAGATCGAGTAGGCATCCCAGCCCACAAAGTCCTGGGGTCTGACGGGCTTGCCTTTCCAAGCATCAATCACGCCGGTCGTGGAGGGGCTGAGCGCCACGGCGTAGTGATCCACCAGCCAACCCTTGCTGTCGAGGGTGGTGCGCAGCCTGGCAGCCTGGCGACGAAGCTGGGTGGCTGTCTCGCCGTCCTTGTGAAAATCGGCGATCTCGGCGGCTTTTTCCAGCGCGGCCAGCGTTTTGAACCCATGGTAGATTTGCTCGCGTCCAAATTGCAGTGCAGGCGACGCATCGTCTATCGTGTTGGCAACCCCTCTGTCGGGCACCCCTGTGCCCGTCGTGTCGCTCATGACCAGGAAACGGGCAAGCCGTTTGAGCAGCTTGTAATGCCGGCGGACGATGTTCTGGGAGGCTGTCCATCGCCAATGGGCATAAGCCAGCAACAAATAGTTGCAGGTCTCTTCCACTTCCATGGGGTGATGATAGTGTTGCTGGCCGACACGCGCACCCGAACCCATGTCGTGACAGATGTAGGCGGTGCCTGTCCCTTGCTGACGGCCGAGGCATTTCATGCCCGATACTTCAAATCGCGTCCATTCTTCGAGCAGCCGTTCAAGCAATTCGGGCCACAAGGCCAGGTAGAACAGAGCGTTGTTGTATTCCACATCCACGGTGGAGTGGAAGTAACAATTACCTTCCCACACGGAGAACCAGTCGCGACCGTTTTCCCAGAGCGTCCACCAGGTGTTGAGTAGATAGGAATGGAAGGTAAATGCGACAAGGTCCTCGTAGCACTTGCCCAGCCCCGTTTTCTGGAACAACGTATCGAACAGAGACGAGCGGCACAAAATCTCGAACCGCTCGAGAATCACATAGCGTCTCAGCTCGTCGGCAGTCTCGAAAAACTCGGTGTATTTGAACGGGTAGCGTTGGCCGAACAGTTCAAGCACGGCATCCGTTGTGAAAGCACACCAGGTCAACTGAAGCGGACGCGACGGGGACGCGCGGCGCAGATCGAACGGCGAAACGAATCCCTTCTTGGTCGTTTCGGCGCGCAGTGGGACGCCGCCCGTGTGGGGAAAAATGAAATCCTCGCAGGCATACGACGGAAACGGCGCACCCGGCAGCGTGCCTTTCGAGTCGCGTCGTTCTGTCGGCTGCGAACCAAAGATCAGCCTGAGCTGGGGACCTTCGCGCCGCGTCTTGATTCGGGGCGATTCGATCTCGAAGAAAATTTCGCCGACCCGTTCCCCTTCGGTCGCCACTTTCTGCCAGCGATAGCGCTCCAAACGTTCGACCGTGAGATCGAGAAGCAGAATTGGCGCGGTCGAGATTTTTTCATCGCGCGGATAGAACGGCGAGGTGAATCGAACGACCAGTTTAACACCCAGATCGGGCGCGTAGCCGACATAGGTGATCGAGTTCATCGTATCGGTTTGCTCGACGAACTCGAAGTGGGCATAACGGCGCGTGAACGGCAAAGCGTATGTTTTTCCCGACTTGGAACGGATCCCAATCGCCAGATCGGCGACAATTTCGGTAAACTCGCCGTAGCGCGGGTAGAAAATGCGATGCTCAACAGGATCGAAGATGATCGCCAGGCGCGAACCCATGGCTGCCACCGTATCACCTATAGGGATCACGGCTTTCGTCTCCTTTTCTGTTGGCTGTGTCGCTCCGGCACTCGGGCGTTTTGACCGAAACGAACGATAGATGCGCTCTAGCTGTTTGCAATGGTTTTTTATCGAGAACTTTTTGCGGGTCTGCTTCTGCCGATTTCGGGAAACAGGCATCACCTTGAAAGGTCAGCTGTAGGGGCGTAGCACGCTACGCCCCTACGCCAGGACCTTCTCTCAATTTCGTGAGACGCCCCCTTTTGGCGGGTGTGCATCTTGTTTCTGTCTAGTCAATTGGCAAACGAGGAAACCGCAAAAGCCTGCGTAGCAGGCGAAACAAAATAGCCCGCGGGCGTGAGCCGTGGGAAATGCGCCGCCTTTTTTCCAGGGAAGCCCGCGTAACGGGCGAAACAGGTTCTTTCACGTCGTAAGCCGTGAGAATGGGGCTCGATTGGCGAGGAAAGGAGACCGATGGACACGCTTTCTTTCGGCTTGCGCCGCGACATATTCTGTTTCGCCCACTTCCGTGGGCTTGACAATTGACTACTGTCGCGATTGGCGTGGGTGCGGAACCAAAAGAACTCTCGGTCAAAGATTTCGATTTCAATGGACCAGGACAAAACGCCCGTAGGCGTGAGGTATTGCGCATCAACGAATAAAGGGAGCAATGCTTTGTCTGGCCCGACCGTTCGGTCGAGCAAGAAGGAGGATTTCAGCATGGCTACAAAGGCGGAAAATGAAGATGGAGTTTTCCAGGGCAAAGCCATTGCCCAGTGGAGGAATCAACTGGAGGAGAAGAAGGAATGTGTCCGTTTGTCCGCCGCCGCTGCTTTGGGCGAATGCGGCCCCAAAGCGGTTGCGCCCCTCACCGAGGAGTTGAAGAACAAGGACCCGCTCATCCGGTATTGGGCGGCCAAGGGATTGGGCAAGATCGGTCTCGAAGCCAAATCCGCGATCCCGGCCCTCACCGAGGCGCTGAAAGATCCCTGCGAAAGCGTGCGGGTCAGTACGGCTTACACGCTTTGGAAGCTCGGCAAGAAAACCGAAGCCATGGCCCAGTTTGTCGAGACGATCAAGGGAGAGCTTCCCGGCGCGCAGTTGGCTGTTCTGAATGACCTGTGTCTGATCGGCCCGGACGCAAAAGAGGCGCATCCGGCGGTCAGGGAGGCCGCCGAGAAAAAGTTGGACGACTTCGTTCACGGATATGTTCTTCGAAAGGCCAGCACCGTCCTGAAAGTCTTCGAGGGCAAGCCGTCGTTCGGCGAATAGACCTCTGCGCAAAACGATCATACCAAAACCGTTCGGCGAGACGACGGTAGGCCCGACACTCTTGTCGGGCAACCTCCTACGAAAATGCGTTCGGTGTTCAACCTTCAGGTTGGAAAATGGAACCACGCTAAAGCGTGAACACCGAACCTTTTTCATGCCTTTCTGGGTGGCGCAACGCGCCATGATAGCTCTCAGGAAATGCGTGCGGGACAGAGGTGTCCCGCCTACCGACTCTATCATGGTAGCAGAAGTTGTGCAACAGGGCGGTCGTGTCAGAAGTTAAAGGTGCAAAATTTTGACATTACGAATTCGAGTTTAAGGAGGGGCATATGGGGTCTTGGATGCCGGCATGGCTCAAGCGAATGGGAGCCAGAATGGGTTGGATGGTGCTGGGGGGCGCTTCTGGTTCTGCTCGTTTTCTGGTGTCGTCGCCAATACGGCAAAGAAGTCGCCCTCCGAATGTATGTGCGAGCGTGCGCAGAGAAGCCGGCAGATTCGGAGGCCGTTGACCGCCTTTTTGCGGGATCAAAGTCTATGGTAATCCCGGTCTCTGGCGGTTTCGGGATTGTACGTTATCGTTTCTGCGGCAGAGAGGATATTGATGTCCTGTACGATGAGAATTGGCGCGTCATCAGCATAAACCCCACTTTCACACAAGATGGGTTTGGACTGACGTTGCTGTTACATCGGCGCCAGATCTTTACGGTGCCCGTGACGATCCCTTTGAAGAAGGAATAGTATATAGGGGATTCTAAATCGTTGGACGCAGAAAGCTGGTTTTGTTTACCGGACGTGATGGGGAAAGCCGCGTAGTTGACAAGATGGATAGACTGGGACTTACGGTTGGAGCAACCGTCGGAAGGTTGTGGGCCTGCCATATCCTGTTCCGGCGATTTTGGCCGACCGAAGAAATCGCGTCTCTCATCCACAGTTCAATCTCGCCGGTTTTCATGGCGAATCCGCACACGATAGACCGGATGGTCCAAGTAAGACCTGAGGCTTGCAGCCGGTGAATTCCATTTTGGCGAGCGACAGGTTTTGTTTATTCCGTCTGTGGAATCCGGGAGTGTGAAAAACAAGATGCACCTCGCTTGTCCCCTGCGAGTTCCCGATCGTGGTTTTGCGCGGAGGCTATTGTAAGGAGGACGCCAGCAACCCAGGCGCCACAACGGGTTTCACTGTCCTGTCCGGCTCGCTAAGGAGGCAAAACGCACCCGCACGGGGTACGTCCACGGTGATCTTCCCGAAACCAGGGACGGTAATCGTCACACCTTGCCGGTCTTCCAGCGGCGAGTGGGCGTACACCAGCCAGCGACGCGTTCCCTCGTCACCCCGGACCAGGGCGAGGCTGAAGACCGGAATATTGGTGTGCTGCGTCCAGGGCCGCTGGGAGTCCAGGTTGGTGTCCAGCAGAAACCACCGGTCGAGGTCGCGGTACTTCTCCGGGATGTCCGTTTGGTAGGGATGGCGGTGCGCACGGTTGGGCACCAGCGTGCCGTAACGCCAAAACTCCTTGAGCGTCGCGTCCGCGTAGATCCGATCCACGGCAAACAGCAGCCGCTCGAAGAACGGCCGCCACGGCTCGAGCGGTGTCGTGCTGGCACGGAATTCGCGCATGGCGCGCGGCCGCAAAAGCCACATCCCAAACTGCACCCAGCCCAAGTAGCGCTCCGGCGTCCACGTCTGGCCATCCTGCATGTACTGGCAGGCCTTGGACTTCTTGATCATCTCCGGGGTGCATTTGGCGTCCGGTGTCCAGTCGGAACTGTTGCCGTCCCAGACGGAGATCTCCCACCAAAAGCTCGGGTTGACGCTCCAAGCCTCTTCGAGCTGGAAGATCCAGTTCATGGACTCCACCTGGGGGGACCAAACCCAATGATCGCGGCTATCGTTCCAGTTATGAGTGTAATAAGAGGGGCTTCCGCCGTCCCAGATGTACCAGTCGGGGCTGGTCCACTTCTCGGTGATCAGGGAGTATTCTTTCCAGCCCGACCATCGGCCAAGGTGCGATGGCCCGAACGCGCCATAGCCCACAAACCGCACGTTCTTCTTCCACGTATCATTGACGAGGGCAGCGCGCATCGCCCGAAACATGACCGGATAGCGCTCCATCCAGCCTCGGGCGACGGCTTCCCTCTTAAACTCGTCCGACCGCCCCGTGCCATACTTGTCCAGATAGCGCTTGGAAAGTTCCACCTGATGCCAACGGAGATCGGGTGCCTCGTTGTTGGAAACGAACAAGACCAGCGGCGGGTTGGGATACATCTGCTGGAGTTTTTTCATCGCCGGCGTGTTGACGTATTCGCGGGCGGGATCACGCCAAGGGTCAATCGCCCCGAAGGGACTGACCTTGGGAATCGCCTTGTCTTCAGGAGTGATCACGGCAGGACATTTCTCACGCGGCAACTCACGGTACGCACGCTTGACCAGCATCGCCTCCCATTGGGTTGCCCGAAAGGAGATGGGCAAGCCAAGTCCCCGACAGTAGGCAAGCAGGGCATCATAATAGACATGAAACCGCTTCGCACTCTGCTCCTTGGCGTCGGGATCGCCTTGCGGCCAACCGAGCCAAGGCAGGATATGGTGGCCGTGGTCGAGCAGTTCGATTTGGTACTGTGGCGTCCAGCCCCGGCCCTGGCTGCCCATGTTCCAATGGCTCGCAAGTGGCAGCGGCCGGCCCGCAGGACCGTTGGGCGGCAGCGTGCTCTCCCTGCGGATTTCGGCGGCCACATTCTCGGCCGCTTCGCTTGGCTTTGCTGGGGGCACGGCCGCTACCAGCGCGCCACGGCTGGAAGTCATAGCGACCGCCAAACAGAACAAACCACAAACGCGTACTGCAAATGGCATCCTCATCACCGTGTGCCCTCGCTCTCTGGGGAAGTTATTCGTTGTCGCTCCCCAAAATTGGAACGCCACCATTTTCAGCGACTTCACACCTCGGATGGGCCCATCTGGATAAAGCTACCGAACGCTTGTGAGGGCTGTAAGAAAAATGACGGCCACAAGGGCCTAAGCTACAACTTCAATCCGCCGGGGGCGGACACATCCTCCCACTGTAGCTTAGCCCCTTGTGGGCGTCTATCACGGCTCCAACAGAGGGGTGGAACCGGGATCGTGGCAGCTTTGTCAAGATACGCCCCCTCGGGTGGGCATCGTGACGCCGCCCCATTATGCTGTCCAATCTTGTTACGCTGCTGTAGGTCCCTGCTTAAAGCATCATCCGGAGTAAGTCATCAATTTCTTGCAGAGTCGTCCTACTCACTCTCGGTGGCCAAGCGACGAAATTCCTCCGCGTAGCGGGACCACTGCTCCGCCAGTTCCCGCGTCTTCTCGGGGCTCTTGGTTGCCAGATTATTCGACTCGCAACGGTCCGTCCGCATATCATATAGCTCCCACGGCCCGTCGGCGCCTTCGGCCACGAGTTTCCAGTCTCCGATTCGGATGGCACGATTGCCCGAATGGTACCACCACAAGAACTCGCGCGTGACGGCACCATCGCGCGCGAAGGCCGGCACAAGGCTTTTGCCCGGCCGCGGCGGAACCGGCTTTCCCTCCCATTTCTCCGGCCAGCGCCCACCAGCCAATTCCAGGATCGTCGGTGGCAGATCAATGAAGTGTCCCATATCGTGGCGCAGTTCACCGCGCGCACGAATACCGCTCGCCCAATGGACGATGAGCGGCGAGGAGATACCCCCCTCGTGGACCCAGATCTTGTGGAGGCGGAACGGCGTGTTGGAGGCCGTGGACCAACCCGGCCCGAGACAGAGGAACGACTTCGCCGATCCGGGCGGCGCGGAGGGGTCGTGCCCATCTCCCCGGATCATTTGTTCGGCGCTTGCGCCATTGTCGGAAACAAAGAAAATGGCCGTGTTCTCATAGGCGTTCATCGCCTTAAGCTGATCCAGCACTCGGCCGATCTCACGATCAATGCGGTTTATCATCGCGGCGTGGATAGCCATTTTGGTTGCCTGAAACCGCTTCTGCTCGTCGGTCAACTGCCCCCATGGGACGGCCCTGGGGACTTCACCCGGCCCAATCCGGGTTTTCAGATCTTCCGGCTTGAGGTTATGGCCGGGTATGATGTCCGGGTCGGGCTTGGACAGATTGCAGTTGACGATGCCCATTTCGGTCATCCGTTGCCAGCGCTGTTGGCGGATCGCATCCCAACCCTCGAGGTAGCGATTGCGATAGCGGTTGATGTCCTCCTGGAGCGCTTGAATGGGAAAGTGCGGTTCCGTAAATGCCAGATATTGGAAGAACGGACGGTCCGCGTAGTTTTCGGCGTGTTCCCTTAAATAGCGAATGGCGTGATCCGCGATGGCCGTGCTCGCATAATAGCCCTCGGCCTTGACGGACTGCAGCGGTTGGTCGTCTCCCGTCAGACTCGCAGTGGATAGGAAGTGATGATCGGTGTCACTGTATTCAAATGCACGATCAAAGCCGCCCTGCAGCGGCTTGCCGTCAACGTGCCACTTCCCTGAGTGATAGGATCGGTAACCGAGCGGCTTGAGCATCGCCGGCAGCAAAGGGGCCCATCCGGGCCTGCGGCCCCTCGCGCCGCCCTCTTTCATAGTCGGCAGCGCATCGCGCCGCACTTGTTGGGCGTAGAAGCCGGTCAGAATGCACGCCCGCGAGGGCCAGCATCGGCCTGTGGAATAATGTTGCGCAAACCGCACGCCATTCGCCGCGAGGCGGTCCAGATTGGGCGTGGCAATCTCGCTGCCATAGCATCCCGCGTCCGAGAAACCCATGTCGTCCGCCACGATCACGAGGAAGTTGGGTTTGCGGGACGAAGCCGTCGCAGCCTCCCCCCCACGCCCCCGCGACGGCACCGCCGCCGCTGCCACACCCACACCAGCCATCTTCAGAAAATCACGTCGTGAAACCATTTGATCGGTTCTCATCGCTCTCTCCTTTTAGACGGTGTCGTTCGCAGAAATTGGAACGGCCCTGTTGTCGGCGACTTGACACCTTGGATGTGTATTGCAACGCCGACCCGTTATGCTGACGAGTCTTTTTACGTTGCTGCCGGCTCTTCTCCGTTCGTTGTGTCGGGCTTTTCGATCTCGGGCCGATCATGTCGTCGGGCCAAGTCTATGAAACTCTGCAAGTCCAGCCCCGTACCGAGACCCTTCTCGATCGCCGCCTGGTAGAGTAGCGGGGCAGCGGCCATGTCGTCAAGGGCGAGGTCGAGGACTTTTTGCAATCGAGCTTTCGCCCCTCCCCGACCGGGCCGAGCGGTCCCATGTTCAACGTTGTGGGGACGCGAACGTGGCCTCCCTTGGCGGCCAGTGTCTCCGCAAACTCCAATCCCGCCTCGCTCAACAGACCGCAGGCGTCAATATGCGCTTGCGTGATATCCATCAGAGCCGAGGCCCCTTCCACTTCCGCCATTCTCGTCACCACGGACATGGCGATCCGCGTTGCCTCTCCCCACTTGCCCCCCAGCATTTGTTGGTCGCCATCGCTCAAGGAGACTTGCATCATTTTCCTCCACGGCAAGGGGGCTTTACGTCCGAGGCGCCCTACTCCCACGGTTCCGCAGTTCACTTGCCGGGCTTCGAATCGGCTGGCATCTTTTCGCACAAGAACCGGGTCAACAACCCGTACAAATGACGCGTCGTGTTCTTGCCTTCGGCGATGCTGTGAGTCCGATTCGGATACGCCATCATGGTGAATTGCTTGTTGTGCGCGATGAGCTCGTTGATCAGGGCTTCGACGCCTTGATAGTGGCAATTGTCATCGCCCGTGCCGTGGACCAGCAACAGGTTGCCTTTCAATTGATGCGCGTACGTGATCGGTGACCCTCTGCGATAGCCGTCGGCATTGTCCCCCGGCAATCCCATGTAGCGTTCCTGGTAAATCGTGTCATGGTAACGCTGGTTCGGGACAGGCGCCACGGCCATGCCGGTGTGGTACAGGTCCGGGTAGATGCGCCAGACGCGCTTGCTGTTGGTGTAGATCAACATCTTCGAGCCGTCGTCCGAAAGCGAGTAGCCTTTGACCGAAAGAGGCCCGGATTCGCCGGGTGGGATGAACAGATGAGCGGGGACCAGGACTTCTTCGCGGCTAGTCGCCAGGTCGTGCCATACGAGTTGTCTTCCCCCGTCTTTTCCCGGCGCTTTCTCAAGCGTGGTGTAGCCCGACCCATGCTTGCACCACTGAGTGGTCGGCGCCTTTTCCGTTTCAAATTCGTTGGAGCCAAAAATGCGATCCAGAGTGAGCAGCGATCTGTCGGCCGGCGGCTCGCCGGCCCGGCAAATACCACCGCAAAAGGCGGAGACGCACAACGCCAGGAGACAATGGAAGAGAACGCCTTCGAAAAAACGGTTCGCACCAGGAAAACGACAAGATCGCATAGAGATCATCTCCTTGCCCCTCTGGATTTTGCTGGTGAGATTGCGCAATCTATACGCGCGCTCACGGAGCGAAATCATTCCATGACGGGTTCACTGTCCGCCACCGTATTGAGTCGAGAAATCCGTGCACCGGACAGCGCGACCGATCTTAGGGAACGCCGCACGGATGCGCAAGAGATTGCCTAATGTTCAACAAGCAATTCTGCAATGCAAAAGCAACGTCACGAAAGCCCAGTAGGCCGTCAATGTTGCAATGATGGATAGAGTCTTTTCAGTTGGCTCATCCGGTTAAATGGTGGGTGAAGCGAAATGCTCCAGAGCCAGAGCGAAAGACGGCGCTCCGTCGCCGTCGCTATCTTTCTTCCCAACACGAGCAAAGGCGCGAGGGTCAAGGGTTTGGCAAAGCCAAAGAAGCGAAGCGCCCTTGCCCTTGACGGCGCGATTGCTCGTGCTATTGCTTCTCATTACTGTGTACCGACTCTCGAGCCGCAAGAACCAGAAAAGTAGGGGGAACTGAAGATCAGGAACGACTCAGGAATCCAAGCATGGAGGTGTGGCCATGAGAATCTGCCTGACACACTACGCGTTCTTTCCCACAACAGGGGATGTCGAGTCTCACTTGCTCGATCTGGGCGGGAAGCTGGTCAAGCAGGGGCATGAAGCCTATGCTCTGGTGGGTTCCTTGGAGGCACGCCCTGACCGGGAAGTGATCGAGGGGATCCATGTGTATCGGCATACCTTGATGAATCCGGAATGGATTCGCACTGAGAAGGGGAAACGTGGTCTAATGGCCGATGAAGAAGATCCGGAATTGGTCGAACACATCAGGAAGATGTAAGAGTGGTTTATCGCGGAATACAAGATTGACGTAATGCACGGACATAATTTCCATCATTTTGTGCCCGAACATGCTTTGGCGCTTAGAGCGTGTTTTAATATTCTTGATTTCGGTGTAGCGTACGGTGCAGCGTCCTGAAAGCGGACACGTTGTAGCGGAAGGAGATGTTGCTGATGATACTCAATTCCCAATCCTGTTGCCGCTGGAG
>Ga0315280_10003638_pt1 | contig 23490 bp, 13 predicted proteins | sample YL17G06_40_MG_FD_203697 | JGI IMG/M metagenome (GOLD analysis project Ga0315280, IMG submission 203697) | Sediment microbial communities from Yellowstone Lake, YNP, Wyoming, USA - YL17G06_40 | ecosystem: Environmental > Aquatic > Freshwater > Lake > Sediment | place: USA: Wyoming | collected... | reverse complement strand
GATCGTCGAAGACAACGATTTTATCGGCGATCCGCGCATCATGTTTCAAGCTGGCGAGGAAGAATGCGAGCGCCAGGGCACTTCGATCACCCGAACTCAGGGCAGTCCGGAAACAGGGGGTTCCCGGCAGCGTCCTCGAATCTCCGAGGTCGATGGCGTTCTCATTAATGAGGATCTGAAATTGGGACCTGGGAGTGCCGCCTGTGTATTGGTGCCTCGTGTTTGTGATGCGGAAGCCCGCGTCGAAGAGATCCAGGTACTCGTTGATGCATCCCTGGTACTTCACCAGAATGTCCTTGCAATACTCATCAAGCTGCTTCTTTGCGGCGGCCTTTTGTGCTTCGAGATCGGATTTTTCTTTGAGCGACTTTTCATATTTGCGGCAGGCCTCCTGAACCTCCGGTTCAAAGCGCTGCTTTGTGGCCATGAGCAGCCCTAAATCTCTGTTTGCCGAGTTAAGATCGCTTCTTAATGCCAGCTCCTTTTGTGCTGCTATTCGCGGATTGCACGCATCGATTGCGGCGTTGTAACTGCTGATTGCTTCTATGAGCGCATTGAACTTGGACATGACGGCGAAGAAGTCGGGATCGGGCTGGACTTTGTCCAGCGGTGCCGAGGCTTTTTGCTTGATGAGCGCGAGGCTCTTGCTTGCGAGCGTGCCTAATGTGGTTTGAACTTCTTCGAAAGGGAGAGTATGAACGTCTACAGGTACGAACTGTCTCCAAAAATCGGCCAATGCTTGATTCGTCGCTACAACCTTCTGGATGTTCAGGATCACCTCGCCCTGGAGGGAGGATTTAGTGGCTTTCTCCAGGCTCGCAATCTCCACATTCAGCGTTGTGTAACTGGCCTTGAAATAGGCGCGATAGGCAGCCAGCAGCGAGTTTGTGGCGACGTCTTGCCCGCAGAAGGGGCAACGATCGTCTCGCACGTATCCTAACCCTTGTCCCAACCAAGTTTCGCCTCTCTGATCCATGCATTTCGCGATGTGCGCCTTGACGCGACTTTCCGCGTCAGAAGAAACGTCCGTCAGTGATTGCGCCAATAGCGTTTCAAAGGTTTCCGGGAATTCTGGAACGGGAATCTTTGAAAGGAGAGCTTTCGCGGCTATCTCATTCGCGTGTTCAATCGATTCGATCTCCCTGTTCTTCTGGCGGATCTTGTCGCCCAGATCCTTGATGGGCCGAAGCTTCAGAAAATCCTCCAAGGTCAAACCTTGGGGGACATGCCTCTCGACTTCAGTTCTGTCAGCATTTATCTGGTTGTTCGCTTCTCTTATCCTGCCGTCGAGTTCGTCGACACGCCGCGCGCGAGCCACGCCTTGATCCCCGATGATCACTCGATAGAGCTTTTTTCTGTGCTCGGTGTCAACATAGTCTCCGGCGTAGACGTTTTCATGAACGAACACCGAATCGAAGATTGCTATGTCCGGATGGACGGAAGTCCAGGTGTTGTTTGAGAACGAAACGGTGGTCCCATTGAGGCGAAGCTGAACCAACGAGGGATCCTTGGCGCCCAAAGTCCTGCGTTCGGAGATAGGTTCAGGCCGGCCAGACTGCAGCGAACGAAGGATTGCGCAAAGAGTTGTCTTGCCGCGGCCATTCTCCGCGTAAATCAGGGTCATTTTGCGGAAGGCGACATCTCCCGCGGCTTTGCATTCCCGAAACCTCCCGATGTTCTTGATACACAGGAATTTCTCGATCATCGCGCTAGCCTTGTCAGTCCAAGGTCGATACTCGAGCAACACCAGTAATCGATCGCGCTACTATCAATCCCCGCAGATGGGTCAGAAGGTACCCTTGCTGGTGGCCGCGGCTATCAAGCCGATCCTTCCATGATCTCCTCGAGATATTTTGAAATCCGGTCCCGGTTGGTGTGGAGGCTGGAAAACTGTTTCTCGCACACGTCACTAAAACGGGCCAACACCTTTCGATTGATCGTCTCCTGATCCTCGAAGACTGCCAGGGATCGATACAACACTCCCCATTTCTCATATTGAAGCAGCGTGATCGTGCTGTCCCGTGTCCGGTCATCGTTGGGAAGAGCGAACACGAACAACAGACGTGCCATGCCATTCACGCGGCAATCTACGCTATACATACTCTGAGGGTCGTGTTGAGGGTTGTACCAATCAAAAGCTCGCCTGGGTTCGGGCACAACGGCCGCCACCAAGTCCCGGAAATCTTCCATGAATGTGGAACGGACCCGCTCGCGGGTGAGGTAGGAAACGTCGGAAACTCTCAATAGCGCCTGAATGAACGAGAAGAGTGCATCGCCGAACCTGCCGTCAGGGATTGGCAGTGCCAATTCGCCGTCGCGGTCCTCTACCCGAAAGGTCGATAAGGTGTTGGAGATGATCTTCTGGCGGCTTCCGCGGACCAAGTCCTTTTCATCAAGCTCGTAGGTCAGATGCATGTAGGTATGACCTTCATCTGTCAGGATCCATGCGGAGTTCTCCCGCTTAAGAACTATCGCCAGATGGTCGCCGTCTTCGAAGAGGAAGGGCGTAAAAACGCGGTAGCGATCCATCCCTTCACTGGCCAGCCGGATCTTTGCGCAGACCTTGTCGCGGAAATCACGCTCGATCGTTTCCGTAGTCATGGCTCATTCTCCTCAATGAGTTGCGCTATCTCCTGGTCCGAATATCTCACAGGCATTAATCACTCCCCGCTTGTTCGCTCCCCTTGTCTGGCAGTTACTCAATTGCCGCAATCACCATTTCTGTCTTGGCGCCGTGAGCCGTGGTTAGTTCGCCGGTTCGTCGCTTGATAGCATGGGTTACTCCAATACAATCCGCACCTTGCCGGGCTCTTTACCCCTTGTGAGTTGATCCAGGTATTCCTCGAACCGCTTCTTCATCTCCGCCGGCGTGACCGGTGAGCCTCCAGAGAGCAGTGCCGTTCGCAAGTCGGCTACATTGATGGATAACAGGGCCAAGTCAGTCAGTGCTTCTTTAATGGCATTGAGAAACTCGTGGCTAATGTCTTCCGGTAAGGCCTTCCTGTTGAGAAATGCTTGCACAACCTTCTTTTGATTCGAGGACAAGACTTTCTTGATGCGTTGCCTGGTGGTTGGGTCTTCGAGGTTGGTCAGCAGCGTCTGCGTCCAGTTTTCAACCAGCTTGTCCAGCTCGCCATCCATGGCAGTCAACGTTGAAGCCGCGGGTGCCGTAAGCGGCTCCGCACCCGGCTTGCAATTGCAGTGCGGGCAAATGGGTGAAGCATCCAGCTCCTGCTCGGTGAGCGCAAGGCAGCTCTTCAAAGACGCAAGTCGGTTCTGGAAGTCCATCAGGTGCTGGCGTGGCATGAGGTCAATGGTTGAGAGCTTCTGCAGGTCCTTGAGCCTCTCGTCGCCCATGAGCTGGGCTTTACGCTTGTCGTCGTTCACGCCGAGGCGAGCCTTGGCGTGCATTGCGACGTAGGCGCGCAGGTAGGTCTTCTTGAGATCACCAAGCTTGCGCTGGCTCTGCTGGCGGAAGGTGGGCGCGCCGCGCTTGGCAGGATCGCCCATCTGGGCGAGAACCTCATCACGCGCTGTCTTCATTTTGACGATCCAATCGTGGCCGGTGGGCAGGACTGCCTCGGCCGTCGAGAGATATGACGCCGTCGATCCAAGATCTGCCACCAGGTCCTGGATTGATTCGATCTCCTTCAGCGCCTGGAGCCCGTCGCGATGACCGGTCACCTCTTGTGCGTCGTAACGGAAGTTCTTGAGCTTGCCGGGGGAATTGAACGGTTCGAGGCTTTCAAGAAAGCCTTTCACGCGTTCCAGTAATGAGGAATGAGTCCCGAGGACTGAGTCGTCAAGAATGTTCTTGCCCCAAAAGATGAGCTTCGATTGAAGCGCCTGTTGGGCCAAGACGATATGTTCAACTGTATTGGCTACTGTCGCTTGAAGCTGCTGAACCGCGGCATCTTTGCCCATCGTGACTTCCTGAGCCAATCCGGGGGCTAAGCCGAGCAGTTCGAAGAGCGCCTTGAGGGCCGGCAGGTTCCACTCCTTGGGCCGCTCGATGTGCTTGAACTGGGCTAGCTCGTCGACGCCAGTCCCGGCCAGTTGCGGTAGCCCCGTGGCGTCGAATTTCTTGCCGGGGATGGCCAGCACCAGCTCGCCGGCGTAGACCAATGCGGCCAACACGACCACGACCCATTCCGGTTCGAGGCGCAGTCGGTCTTTGTCCATGTATTCCACGCCCTTGTCGTCCTGGATCAGCTCGGCGCGGTTGACCACCTGGCCGTGGCCTTTCTTTTTAGCGATGGCCAGGACGTGCTTGGCGTACTTCGACCGGTACGGATCGAGCCGCTCGCCGTCGAGAAGCTCGAGAGCGTCCAGGACCGCTGCAGCTTGCTTTGTGCGGGTCTGCCCGGCAGTAGCACGCAGCGCATCCTCCGCGGCCTGGCTTCGGTTCGCCCCGGTGACAAGCACCGAGAAGAACGGGTATTCGGGTGCCTGGTCTTGGAAGTGGGCGCCTAGGCATATGCCGGAAACGATGTTAACCAGGTCGCGGATGTTGATGCGCTCGTGGGGGCCGATGCCCGAAAGCTCGCGGATGGACTTGCCCTTGGCCCATTCGGTAAGGGACTTGGTGTGCCCCTGGTAGGTCACCTCGAAGGCGGTGGCCATGCTTTTCTGAAGCCATTGCACCATGTTCCGAAGGAAGCTGGAGGCTTTGGAGTCGTAAGTGGATTTGGCATGGCCGGAGGCGGTCGATCCGAGATCGAGGGACGCCGCATAGCTTTTGAGCGCCGTCCGGAACTCCTCGTCCGTCTTCGTGAGGCGCAGGAAAACCTCGTCGGCCTTCTTCTCGTCCCTGAAGTGCGGTGCGTCGAAAGGCTGAATGAAATAGATATAGAAGTCTCGCGGCGGTACGGCGGTAGATCGCTCGTTGGGCGCTCCGAAAAACAAGTACCCGTGACGCGCCGCCTTGCGCTCCAGCCATTCGAGCTCGTACTGCCAGATCTTGTAGCCCGTCATGTAGGTCTGGTCGGAGCACTCCATGACCTGCTTCAGAGCTTCGTAGTAATATCGGTCGAGCTGCGAGGATTCGAGACTCTCGGCCCGCTTTTCGATCAGCGCGTCGAAATCGTCTGTCTTCTTGAGATCCAGGTAATACTGGCGGTTGTCCGGGTTGGAGGAAATGAACTGTCCGCTGACCGTCTTGTGGATTTCACGCATGACGGTCTCCACCTGGGAGAGCAAATCGTCGGCCGGATCGCCGCCTAGGTCCTCGATGCCGGGTTGGAAGAGACAGAGGGTGTCACGCAGTTCTTCCGCCGTCGCGCCCAGGGGAGCGTAAATGTCGCCGGTGGTGAGCCGATGGACCGACAGACCGTGGATGAGCCGTAGGGCCATGGGCTTGTAAGCCGGGCGCGTAAACGCCTGCTGCACGCGCGACTCCAGCACCTGGCTGCAGTCGATTACCGCTTTAATGTCCGGCAGCGTCCGAAAGGAAGGATTCTCGCGCAGCGTGGTCCAGTAGCTGTCATAGGCAATGAGCCCGGGCCGGTCATTCGGGACGTCCTCCCCGAGGAGCTTCTTCATGGCGAGCGACAGGGTCTTGAGCACTTCCCGCTTTTCCACCGCCGTGACTCGCTCGAATGTATCGATGTAGTCGGGGTGTACGGGGAAGAGTCGAACGAATTCATCCATCCGTTCGTTCATGCGTCCGAAGAACTTCGCGAAAGGAGTCAGATACTCGCGAACCTTGACTTGCTGCTCGGCAGTCTTCTTAAGGAGGCGTTCAGCCACCACAAATTTGACGTCCCTGCGAGCAATCAGGACTTGCTCAAAGCGATCTTTCACACGGCGGATACTGTCGGCCACGAAGGAGAAGCGTGGGCTGTCGAAGATCGCTTCCTGCACTCCAGCGATGAAGCGGAATCGGAGGTCTTTGCAGACCTCGCCGAGCTCGCGGAGGAAGTTCAGGTCGAGAATGAGCTCATGGTCCTTGCGGGTCCGCAGGAAATCGAGCAGTTCGTCGACAACGAGAAGCAGGCCATGATCAGGGTATTTCTGATGGAACGCGGACATCATTTCCTCGATGGCCCGCTTGTTGCTGGAGATCTCAGCCGCCGACGGAAAGGTAAAGGATACTCCCATGGACTCGAGATGCTCCTCCAGTTCTGCGGTGAGGATGTCGCGCAGGGACATTGTGGTGGCGCCGATCTCGGTCCTTACTACCTTGAAGCGTCCGCCGATCTTAGCCGCTTCTTTAGCGATCTTCCTATCATTCACATGGGAGGAGAGCTTCTCATTTTCTGCCAGAGCGGAAATCACGGACATAAGGTGCGACTTGCCGGTGCCGTAATTGCCGACGACCAAGAGCCCTTTGCTGTCCATTGGCTGGTCAAACCGCAGCTGGGGGATGACGAGGTTGATCAGCCTTTCCGACATCTCCTCTGAGATGACATATGTCTGAACAAGCTGCCGGGCGGCATCGGCCTTATCGGCGTCCCGCAGCTGAACGACGGATTCAATGGGCTCGAATTGGATCAGGTCTCGATATTTCATCGCGGGATCCTCTATAAGCACATCTCCCTATCTCTTCACAGCGTAGCCCCCGGGTGGATCACCATGAGATCACCAATCGGATACCGTCTGTATTCCGGATGGTCCACGGTGGCGTAAACGACGTGACTGCCCTCAATGCGACCATTCCAAGCTGCAACCACTGTCCTGTTTCGCGAGAGCCCCTGAAGCAGCCGAAGTGGATCCTGCTTGAGGGAGACATCAAACAACACTTCGATGTTATCGAGCAGGATGACTTCATCTTGGGAGCAGTTCACGATGTCCTGGAGCAGGCGCGGCAGCTCAAGCGCCCGCTGGCGCTCGGTTAGATCGAGCATGCGGCGCGACAACTCAAGATTGACGTTAACCAGGCGTGCTCTTGTCCGTTGGTGCACTTCCTGGAGTGCAGAAGTCTTCCCTGCGCCAGCCGGGGCGACCAGGAGGATGAGGCGGTGATAGAGTTGAGCCGCCTGGTCGATGCTTTGAATGACTCTATCGGCAAGTGGCTCTGCCATTGCTGATCTCCCCCGTGCTGTCCAGTTTGCTTCCGCGGGTCTTCACCAGCCGCCGGTCATCAAGGTTGCGCTCACAGAAAGCATCAGGAAACATATTGGAGCTGCCGCGGCTAAGAGATGATACAACCTTCACGCGCCCCATTGACCAGCTTTTTCGAAAAGGGCCGCTTGCTCTCTGCGCCATAGCGTCGCAAAAATATCATCATCGCTACCACGCGTGACATGCGGGGTTAATTCTGTTTGCCAATTTCGGTAGCGGCCCAGCAGAGGGTGTTGACCAGCTGCATCTGCTCGACGGTCCGGCAGGGGATCTCGAGAAGGCGGGGGTTCGCAACAACTACTGCCAGGCTTTGGGCCCGCGAAATGGCTACATTCAGCCGGTTTTTGCTGTACAAGAACCCGATGTCGCGCGGCAGGTCCTCGGCGCTTGAAGTGGCCATCGACACCAGGACTACCTCGACTTCCTGCCCTTGGAATTTGTCTACGGTCCCCACCCTGGCTCCCGTCGGAAGCACGGACTTCAGGAGATGAACCTGAAGATTGTAGGGTGCCACCACCAGGATGTTCTCTGTTTTCACGGGGTGCACAATCCCATGTAGGTCGTGGTAGGAGGGCTATTCACGTCCACCTTGGCCACCCCCTGCTGGTCTTGCCCACGCTGCACGGCTGGTTCGATCGCAACGGTCCGGCCCCGGAAGCTCCGATGGGAAACTGGGCACCTTTTTCCCGCGGCGCTTTGGCGCCTTCGCACTCGATTACCTGCTTCTTTACCCAATGCACCTGATGACCTCACCTCTCGGGCTGAATGTTTTCCAGGACAGTGGTGTTAGAGGCTTTCTAGGTGCAATGCTTCTCCCGCAGCTCACTTGGTTTCTCTACTTCTTCATTAGCGAGAAATACCTGGGACGCAGTGTGGGAAAGTGGCTCCGGACTGGGTCCGCTCCCGCGGTTCCCTTGCCTGGCTGGAGATGCGGCAGGTGTTGCTGGACGTGGCGACGGAACTGGATGCCGAGCTCCGGAGCCAGAGCTGCGACCGAGTCATTTCTCTAGAGCACTTGTGGGTCACTCGCTATGGCCAGGTGAAGGTTCTGGAGTTTCCGGCCGCCCGGAGTGAAACCAGTCAAGGTCATGCAATTCGGGAGGAAGGCCGGAAAGATCTGCTCCACCAGATCGTAATCTTCGGTCTTGAGGGACAATTCGTTCCCGCTGCTCCTCTGGACGCTCGTCTCCCTGCGGTACCGCTTCCAGTGCACGCTCGATCGTTTTTGGAGACCCTGTGCGCCGACCGAGCCCAGAAGCTCTTGCCGGCTGCCGTTGCTGCGGATCTCCGTAATCTTATGGGCCGCACGGCGCAGATCACAAGGGGGCGGCGGCTTGGACCGGGCCTGGTCGTGGCATGCATCCCGGCCGTGGGCGGAATAACGATGCTGATTTTGCCGCTCGTCATGGCGCGCATCCCCGAGGATCTGCGCGATGTTGCGCAACTCCAGGTGCATGCCCGCTCCTTGAAAGAACTCGAAAGATTGCCTGATAGTTCGGAGGTGCGCCTCAAGCGCGACGCGATTCGAACAATCCTTGCCCCCACCTACCTAAAGTGCAAGGCTTCACCGCAGTACGAGCGCTTACTCCTGGCCCTTGAGCAGGACCAAGAATTTCGCAAGGTTGTGGAGGCTGCGGTTAAGGCATGCCCATCGCCTTCGGAAGCGGAGGTGGCACGAGCACGCCAAGTCGTCGGCAAGGAGACCGACCGAATCATTTCGGGTATCTCCGAGGGTGTAGCTTATTCTTTCGCGACGGTGCTAGGAGTCCTATCGATTCCTGCGGTCATTCTATCCGTTTTCCTCCGAGGCGGGCTTTTGCTGCGTTTGTTTGGGATGGCGGTGCGAACCCGTGACGGGTGCCGCGCGCCGCGCTCTCGCTGCGCATTGCGCGCTCTGGCGTCGTGGGGGCCTTTTCTGCCATACATGCCGCTTCCCGGGCTTTTCTTTGGGGCCGGCTTACTGGACAGGCCGGTGCTGGTGTTGCTGCCGCTGGCCATCGGAGCGGTCGGCTTGATCGTTACCGCTTCTCGGCCGGCCCGCAGCATCCCGGACCTGATTGCCGGCACCGTCTTAGTGCCAAGGTAGGGGCAGGCATAGCAGCCTGGCTTGATCCGGGCTCTGCCGCGCGGCAAACCAGCAGCCACACACACTCACACACTCACTCACTCACTCATGGTGTCGTATCTGCAATCGTCAATTTCTGCGTCAAAACTTGACGATTGCAGATACGACATCTCCTATTCGCCTGGGAGGACGACCTCGGCTCCTTCGGTTAGACGAATAAAGCTCCCGGCGGCTTCACCGCATGGGAAGAGGTGTACTTGGGTGAGGACGCGAACGGGGAATGAGGAGCGTTCCTCGAGCTTGAGGGACGCTCCTCCTCCCCCGTTCCGCTCCCTTCGGGCCCCAAGCAGGCCCTCGAACCCGGCCGCCGGGATATTTCAGCAGATTCGCCGGCCCAACCTATGCTATTCTCCACCCAGCACGAAAAAGCGATTTCCCGTTATTCTATAAGCAAAGGTAAAGGTAAAGGAGGTGCGAATATGGTTGGGTCAAGCCGCTTACAGGGGCCTTTGTGTAAACACGGGCTAATCATCTTTCTTCTCATTCTCTCAGCTTCTGCTGTTTGCTTGGCGCAGAGCCAATTGGGGACGGGCGCAATCAGTGGGACGGTGACCGACCCGAGCAATCGAGTTGTTGCCGGCGCCATCGTTACTGTTACAAATACTGGCACGGGCATGGTGCGCACGGTCGAAACGAGCGGTGTCGGCTTATTCACCGTCCCGGTATTGCCGACCGGCGAGTATTCCGTCAAGGTCGAGGCGCCGGGATTCACCACACTCGAGCAAAAGGGGGTTGTGGTGAACGTCGGCGGGACTGCGACGCTGTCGCTGCAACTGAGAGTCGGAGGGGTTCAGACCGTGATCGAGGTCACAGCCGAGGCGGTCGCCGCCGAAACTTCCCGGACCGACGTATCGAGCCTGGTCAGCCGCGATCAGATCAATCTGCTGCCGCTCAACGGCCGCCGTTACGACCAGTTCGCGCTGCTGACGCCGGGCGTGGCGCGCGACGGCAGCTACGGCAGCATCACATACCACGGCATTTCCGGTGCATTCAACAACTTCACCGTTGAAGGCAACGACGACAACAGCCTGTACTGGGCGACGACGCGCGGCTACACGCGCCTCACGCAGACCACCAGCGCCAACGCCATCCAGGAATTCCAGGTAGGCCAGACGAACTTCCTGCCCGAATTCGGGCGCGCCGTCGGCGGAAGCGTCAACGCGGTTCTGCGTTCCGGCAGCAACCGGTTCCACGCGGATGGCTTTGAGTTCCTCAAGAACTCCGCGCTGAGCGCGCGCGACACGTTTGCCAGCTTCAAGCCGGACGAGTCGCGGCACCAGTTTGGCGGCTCCATCAGCGGGCCGATCAAGCAGAACAAGCTGTTCTTCTTCCTCAACTACGACCAGCAGCTTCGCGATTTCCCGCTGCTAATACAGGACACCAACAACTCGCTTACGGCCAACCAGCCTGTGCTGCCGAACAACCCAACTCCCGCGCAGCAAGCCAAGTACACCGCAGACCTGGCGGCGTGGCAGGCGGGCATCGCCTACATCAAGAGCAAATTCCCGGGCGGCGCTCCGGGCAACACGCTGCCGCGCAATTTCAATGAATGGCTTGGAACGGCGAAGGTCGATTGGATCCTGAATCAGAAGAATACCGCAAGCTTCACTTACAACCATTTGCGTCACGACGCACTGAATGGCATCCAGACGGCGCAAGTGCTCGGCACGACGGGCAACAACGGAACCGACCTGGTTATCGATCACCAGGTCAACGCGCGGTTGGTATCCACCATCAGCCCCGCGCTCGTGAACGAATTCCGCTTCCAGTGGTCGAAGGACTTCGACCAGCAATTGCCCGACGCTCAGGTACCGTACGTGAGCGCAAACGGGTTCGCCTGGGGCACGGCGAGCTATCTGCCGCGCTGGGCCTATCCGGACGAGCGGAAGCTCCAGTTTGTCAACAACCTCTCGGTGATCAAGGGCGCGCATGCGTTCAAGTTCGGTTTCGAGGTCGTGAAATCGCATGATTTGCTTAACGGCGCATCGACAGTAGCGGGCGGTTTCTATGGCAGCTACAGTTACAGCAATGCCACTCAGTTGGGCTACGATCTACTGAATAAAGGGCTGGGTTGCGGCACCACAACGGCGCCGGTTCCCTGCTACACGAGCTTCGCTCAGGCTTTCGGGGTTTCGGCCTTCTCTTTCGGCGTTTTCGACTATGCGGCGTTTGCGCAGGATTCCTGGAAGCTGCGCCGCAACGTCATGATGAACTACGGCGTGCGTTGGGACTACCAGAAGTGGCCCGACCCGCAGTTCCCGAACCCCGCGATCCCGCAGTCGCTCAAGATCAACGCCGACAACAAGAACATCGGACCGCGCGCCGGCATTGCCTGGGACCTGTTTGGCGACGGCAAGACGGTGGTGCGCGGCGGCTACGGCATGATGTTCGCCCGCTCGGGCAACTCCATGATCGAGAATATCATTCGGTTCACGGGGCTCAGCGATCCGAGCAAGAACATCGCGTCGCTCAGCTTCACGCCCACCACGCTGGGCGCGCCGACTTTCCCCAACACCTTCACGAGCATGCCCACGTCGGGCACCGGCGGCACCCCGACGGTCTATCGCCTTGCTTCCGAATTCCGGCGCCCGCGCATTCAGGAAATAAACATCGGCATCGATCGCGAGTTGCCGCTGGGCATCGTCGCCTCAGTCAGCTACATCTACACTTACGGCGACCGCCTCCAGATGAACTACGACACCAACATGATTCTGGCGGCGAACTTCGCGCTGACCTGGCAGTTCCCGGATGGCACCACGTTCCAGACGCCGTACTTTGCGGGCATGACGCGGACGGCGGCGGGCGTCCCGCTGCCGAACACCAACGGCTCGCGCCCCAACCCGAACTACGGGGCCATCAGCGAGATCAGCTCGCTCGGCAAGAACTGGTATCACGGCATGCTGGTTGAACTGAAGCGGCGCTTCCAGAAAGGTTTCGCGCTGAACGTGGCCTACACGATGGCCAAGGCCGAGAACTTGTCGGGAACGGGCAGCGGGTACGGCGGCGGCTCGGAAAACGGCTACAGCGGTGGCAACGTCGTGGATCAGTTCCACCTGAACGCGAACCGCGCACCGGCCGGAACTGACCAGCGTCACCGCTTGGTGGTAAACGACGTATGGGAGCCGGCCTGGAAGAGCAGCAATCCCGTGGTGAACAAGCTGATCCAGGGCTATCGCTTCAGCAGCATCGTTGCCATCGAGTCGGGCCGTCCGTATTCGCCGGGTATCTCCCTGGGGACGATCCGCTTCCAAGCACCGGATGGCTCGCAGTGGCAGGGAATGGGCGGCGGTCTTTACGGTCAGGGCGGCTTGAGTGTGGCTCCTGGGTACACCCGCAACAGCTTCTACGCCACCTGGAGATACACGATTGACCTGCGCGCCTCGCGCCAATTCCGGGTGAACGAGAACTTCTCATTTGAGCTGATGGGCGAAGTGTTCAACCTGATCAACCATCCGAACTACTACGGCGTGAACAGCACCATGTTCACGGCGGCGGCGACTACGGCGACCACGCCGGTCAGCACTCCGATCGTACTGACGCGGAGGACCGACTTCGGCACGCCGAACACGACCAGCATGTTCCCGGACGGCACAAGCGCGCGCCGCTTCCAGCTCTCGGCCCGCTTCCGGTTCTGAATCCCGGCTGCGGTGGAACCGCCAACCAGGACTCACCCAGGGCGCGGAGAACCACTCTCCGCGCCTTTTTTTCGTGTTCCCAGTATTCCGATTCTGGGAAGTCGCGGAAGCAAGACCCCCGCTCCAGATGGGCGTGGATGTTTGTAACAGAATAGGAAAAGGGTCATCGAGGAGGCTGAATATGAGAATTAAGTCCATCATTCTGGCGAGTCTGCTCTCATTCATTGCATCTGTAGGGGGCAATTCGTCGCAACGGCTCACAATCTTGCACTCGAACGACGTGCACGGCCATCTGCTACCGTGCAGTTATCCCGCGATCTCATCGCTGAGGAGCGGGAACGTGATCGCGGGGAGCATGATGGCGGGGAACATGATCGGCGCTTTTGATCTGCCCGCGCTACGCGACATCGGCGGAATCGCGAGGCGCGCCACACTCGCCGCCCGCACCCGTGCAGAGCTGGTGAAGCGGGGGACGCCCGTTTGGCTGATCGATGCGGGGGATATTTTCTTCTATAGTGCCTTCTCGAACGAGTACCACGGAGACGCGGATGTGATCGCGATGAACCAAGCCGGCTATGACTTTGCGACGTTCGGCAATCACGAGTTCGGTATCACGCTGGCCCAGCTCAAGAAACTGATTGCGGATGCACGTTTCCATTTCCTTTGCGCGAACGTCACGGACAACACCGCCCGCCAGCCGCTTACGAAGCGCTATGAGGTGCGGCAGGTCGGAACTGCGCGAGTCGGGATCTTTGGGCTCGTCACGAGCTCGGTCGGCAGTAGTCTCGCGGCGAGCCAAGGCCTCGAGGTCGAGGATGTCTTCACGGCCGCGCCAGCCATCGTCGCGCAGCTTCGCGGTCCCGAGAAGGCGGACATCGTCATCCTGATCTCTCACTGCGGCGAGTCCGTGGACAAGCAGTTCGCCCGCCAGGTGCCGGGGATCGACGTGATCGTCGGCGGCCATTCGCACACGCGGCTGCCGCAAGGCGAGATGGTCTGGTCGTCCGACGAGTTGAAGCTGGACGAGGTCAACGGAACGGTAATCGTGCAAGCGGGCCAGTGGGGCGGGGAGTTGGGTCGGCTCGACCTCTTGCTGCAAAAGAACGCGGCGGGAAAGTGGCGGGTCAACCGCTATCAAGAGCAGCTGCTCCCGGTCACGAGCGAGACGCCGGAGAATCCGGCTGTGAAAGCTGTGCTCGACAAACTCTGGGCGCCGTACGCCGCGAAGTACGACGAGGTGCTCGCGACGGCGACCGGCGATTTCGCGGATCGAGGAGACGATTTCTCCCAAAATAACTTCTTCGCGGACGCGGTGCGGGCCGAGTTCGGTGTCGAGGTGGAGTTCGAAGGTTTGGGAGGCGTACACTGGCCCATCATCGCGGGACCGGTCACGCGGGCGATGCTTGTCGATGTCGATCAGAATACGTCCACGGTCGTGACCTTCTGCATGAAAGGGAGCGAGATCCGTCGATTCGTCCAGCAGTCCACGCCGATCTGTTCGGGGCTCCGCTACCGGATGTTCTTCGGCAAGATCGAGACCATCACGGCCGGCGATGCGCCTCTGGACGATGCGCGCGTATACTCCTGCGCGGCAAATCCCTCTCAGGCCAGCCGCATGAATGGCTTTGAGACGCTCGACAAGAAGGATACGAAGAGACTCTGGTCCGACGTGGTGATCGACGCGATCCGGAAGGCGAAGACGATCATCCCTCCTTACGATGGCCGACGTATCGTGGTCGAGACTCCTCGATCGGCGGGCCGCGCCGAGTGACTCGAGGACAGGGTCCGCCTCGGCGGAGGAACGAAGCGGAATCACATCATGCGTGTGGCGCGCATCCCGATCTCCGAAAAGCCAGCGATATTCGCGGCACCAGCGACGATGAGGCTCTGCCCTGCGTCTCCTCGGCGCCCGACGTCGCCATGACGCTGCGTGGGCGGCCCTCGTCGAGCCCCGTGGACCTACCCGGCCGACTTCCTGAACGGGTCGCGTTCCATCCTCTGGGCCCGAGTCCATTTTGGGGTGCGGCCGTGGGAACTAGAGCGGGCGGGTGGCGGTGCTGGTCAAGTGGGCGTAGGGGACGGGCTGCAACCGCGAGCGCATCCAGTGCGTGATGCGTCTCACGGGGCTGGCCCTGGCGGTGCAGCAATGGTGGACCCCACCGCGGCGCGGCGACGATGCTAGGCTAACGGGGTCGTGATCAACTATTATCAGAAAGCTCAGGTCGACGGCGAAGTCGTCATCCAAGTTCTCCAGGGTTCGCGCGTCAGCGCCGAGACAAGAGGCCCGAACGCAGCCGGCCTGAACCGGGTAATGTGGAACATGCGGATGACCCCGGTCGTACTCGTTCACCCCAGCAGGCTAGCGGTAGAGGCGGCGGATCTGGCTGCGGCGGACGCGGCACGCGTGGAGGCGGGGCGGCCATCCCCACTTTCGGGGGCTCCGTTGCAGCCAACCCGGGCGAGTACACCATCGTCGTCAAGGGGGCCGGCAAGACGTTTACCAAAAATACCTACATCCTCGAGGACGTCTGGTTCGACAAGAGGTTCTGAAAGCGCAGGAAGTGTTCTCGCGGAGCGCGGCGGCACGATTCTACTTCAGAGCTGCATCAGAGGGCGTCCCACGAAAGCGGGACGCCCTCCAGGACCGCTTCACAGCAGAAGCGGTGACATTCCGCTTTCGTGGAATCACCTCAGCCGTGCCGAAAGCCATGGCTGGCAAAGCGGAATGTCCCTTTTTTCAAGGAGACCAGTCTCAAATATATCCATGCCGCATCGCATACTGCGTGAGTTCGGCCGCGGTATGGATGCCGAGCGCGTGCATAAGATTGTATTTGTGAAACTCCACCGTCTTAGTGGAGACCTCGAGGATCGCGGCGATCTCTCTGTTCGAGTGGCCCTCGGCCACCAGCTGAAGCACTTCGCGCTGGCCAGCCTCGCGATTGCGGACCATCACATGCCGCTTCCGGGGCTTTCCTTTGGGGCCAGCTTACTGGATAAGCCGGTGCTGGCATTGTTACCACTGGCCATCGGAACGGTCGGCTTGATCGTTATCGCTTTTCGGCCGGCCCTTTGCTCTGTTCCCGTTGCGGTCGCCCACTGAAGATCGTGAGCCTCATCGATGCCCCGAGCGTCATCGAGAGAATCCTGCGTCATCTCAAGCTTTGGGACCGACCGGAGCGTCCGCCTTCCACTCCCACGCCCAGGACTCCGGACTATGATGTCGAGACTGCAGCCTGGGAGGACGACCTCGGCTCCCTTCGGGCCCCAAGCAGGCCTTCGAACCCGGCCGCCGGGATATTTCAGCAGACTTTTGGGGCCAACCTATGCTATTCTCCACCCACCGCGAAAAAGCGATTTCCTATTATTTTTTATCGACCGTCCTCTCTGGGATCTCTACATGAGCCGCAAATGAATGGGGCCTTTTCAGGCCGGCATCAAAGCGAGGTGCCGGCCTGCGGCCGCAATTTCGGAAGACTTCAATCATCTTTCCACTTTCGGCCTTTGACGAGTGGGAGAAAATCTTCCATAAACCAAAATTCTTTATCCCCACCGCTGGTGCCGGTGAAAGCGATCTTCTGGCCGTCCGGAGACCAGTCGAGCTTGATGGCCTCGGCATCGACATCTAATTTCACTTCGACGGGCTCGCCGCCTTCCGCCGGGACCACCCATATCTTTCCCTGGGAGACAAAAGCGATCTTCTTTCCATCCGGCGACCAGGACAGATCCGATTGGTGGCTGACATCCTGGACTCGGCAAATCAATCGTGGCTCGCCGCCCTCGAGCGGAATGACGTTCAAAGTGCCCGCTGGTACTACCGCTTCCTTGGAAAAAAAGGCCATCCATTTTCCGTCGGGAGACCAGTCTATATCTGCCCACGCGACTTGGACGGATTCCGTCGTGACTTTCCTGGACTCTCCGCCTTCCGCAGGAACTTTATAGATTGCCGTAATATTTTTCTTATCCGCAGTAGCTTCAAAATCCAAATAGGCGATCCACCTTCCGTCCGGTGACCAGCATGGAAATTTTGCCTCATTTCCTTTCGTGATCTGCCTGGGCTCCCCTTTCTCGATGGGAACAGTCCATATTTGCGGCCCAGCCGAAGCCGTTCCGGCTGAAAACACCACCGATTTTCCATCCGGCGAAACCGAGTTTCCTCCAACTGGATGAGGCATAAAGAAACCAGAGCTCAGGGCGCCCTTAAGAGCGGAGTGAATGCTCAGCTTCCCTCCCTCACTGGGTACGGAACCCAATCGGCCGTCCTCCCATCGGAAATAGATCCGCTTGCCGTCCGGTGACCATTGGGGATGCTCGGCGAGGCCGTCGACCGGGCTCACCTGGCTGGCTTTACCGCCGGAGACAGGAACTGTGTACACGTAATCATGAAGCGGCATTTCGAGGAGGAGCCCGATCTTGTTGTCAGGCGTCCATCCTGCCAATCTATCGCGGGAAAAGTAAGGAAGCTCGATTCGAACCGGGGCGGCAACGGGCCTCCCTCCATCTGACAAGGGAACGATGCAGACCTCCGATTTCGGTTTTGTCGAAATATCGTGCCGGACATATGCGATCATCCTTCCATCGGGGGACCAAATGGAACCCCTGATCAGTTCCGGTAGATCGCCGCTGACTTTCACCGGATCACCGCCGGCAGCAGGGATTATCCAGAGATCGTCTCGGGGGAGAGCAGGTTGCCCTTGCATAACTATGGGAGTTAAATAGGCGATCTTTGTACCGTCCGGTGAGTATGAGGGTACCATTCCTCCATCCTTGGTGATCTGTTTCATTTCCCCGGTATCGACGGAAGCAGTAAATAATTGCCCTCCTGAATCAAACGCAACGGTCTTCCCATCGGGCGACAAACCCAGTTCACGGAATGTCGCTCCCAAACTCGCAACCCACTGGGGGATGGCGATCCTTCTTGGCTCCCCGCCCGATGAGGGGATAACATTAATATAGGCCTCCTCCGGATTAAACTTGATGGTTCCTCCGCCGGCCAGATAAAAGGCCCGGCTGAAGGCGATCCAATGGCCGTCGCCGGACCATGTCAGCCCTTGGCCCAGAGTACCAACAGTTCCTGGCAATTTGTTCGGCTCACCGGCCAGGTCGGGACCGACCTTTCCCGGTACTGGGACGGTCCAGATGAAGTTCTGAGAGCCGAATGCGAGCATTTTCCCATCAGGGGAAAGACACCCCCCGCTCCATTGGGGAATACCGAACGGAGTCCGTATTCTGCGGAGATTGGGCTTCCGGGGAGCCGGCTCTGCGACTTTTGCGAGCCCTGCCAGTCTTTCCCTGGCCAAGGCCACCTCTTCTTTCTGGCCAGGATAGTCTGCGATGAGGCGCTGGTAGGCCTTCTGCGCTTCCTGGTTGCCCAGCTTTTCGTAGCACAATCCCATGTGGAACAACGCCTTCGCTGCCACCGGATTGTTCTGGGGATATTTCTTGATGACTTCCTGATAGATTGCGATAGCCTCATCCAGCTTGCCCTCAACATCTTCTTTGTAGATTCCTGACTGATAAAGCTGCTCCGCGCTCTGCTGGATGAAACCGGACAGCACAAGCAGCAATATCCCGAAAGCCGCAGCTGACATCAATAATTTTGCTTTCATGACTCAGGCCTCCTCGTTTAAGTTTTTTCTCAATGAGGAAGATAAAAGAGTCAAGCGTCGCCTGCATGAAGCTTCCATCCGGTTTATGCGAAGGTTCTGTGAACCGCGATCACGTCACAAATCTATACCCGATCCCCCTCACCCCAACGAGATATCTTGGGTTCTCCGGATCGTCCTCGAGTTTCTTTCTCAACAAGGAGATATGCTTGTCGACGGTTCGGGGTTCGACATAGACACTCTCACCCCAGACTTCATCCAGGATTTTGTTGCGATGCACAACCTGGCCGCTGTTCGCTATGAGAAAATGCAGCAGGGCAAACTCGAGCGCGCTGAGCCCGATAGGATGCCCATCCTTTTTCGCCTCGTACTTTTTAAAATCCAGCTCGACATCGCCGAAGCGACAAGAGTCAATTCCCTGCTGGGTCTGTTGGGCCCTTCTGAGGATGGCCTTCACGCGAGCAAGCAGCTCCCGCGGGCTGAAGGGCTTGGTGACATAATCATCGGCTCCTAGCTCCAAACCGAGCACCTTGTCGACCTCTTGACTTTTCGCGCTTAACACCAGGATGGGAGTCGCTATCTTGTCCTGACGCAATCTCTTGCAGATCTCAAATCCGTCCATTTTCGGCAGCATGATATCAAGGATGATGAGATCATGGTTCTGCTCTTTGGCCATGGAGAGCCCTTGAAGCCCGTCTTTGGCACCCGAGACTTCATACCCTTCGAGCCTGAGGTTATCCTCCAGCGGAAGCAGTATGCTTTCCTCATCCTCGACAATCAGAATCTTGGGCATCTCACCTCTCCTCGTCTTTTGGAAGCGGAAGCCGTATGAAGAACGTGCTGCCTTTGCCCGGCTCGCTCTCAGCATAGACTGTGCCTTGATGGGCCTCGACAATTTCCTTGACCAGGGTCAGCCCCAACCCACTTCCCTTGACAGTCCGTGTCAGTTCGTCGCCTCCCCTGAAAAAACGCTCAAATACTTTATCCAGGTCTTCTTTTCTGATCCCGATTCCAAAATCTTTCACCGCGATATGCAATGACGCGCCTTCATCAGACGCGCTGACGATAACCCTTCTGGATTCACCCGAATACTTGACGGCGTTATCAATGAGGTTGGTTATGGCCTGGGTGATTGCGACCCGATCCAACATGATCACGGGCAAGCCTTTTTTGATCTCAAGTTCAATGGAAAATCCCTCGTGGCGCACTCTGTCCTGCGTGGAGGAAACGACTTCCTGCAACAGCGCAGCCATGTCTGTCTTCTCGAACTCGAATTTGTTGCGTCCCTCCTCAATCCGAGCCAGGTTGAGAATGTTCTCTGTGAGCAGGGACAGCCGCTCGCTCTGCTCCAGCAGGACATCATAATACTGCCGGCGGCGCCCCTCGGACGGGACTCTTCCTGCATGCAGCATTTCCGCAATCTGCCGGATCGAAGCCAGAGGGCTCTTGAACTCATGGGAAATGGTGGAAACAAAATCCGACTTCATTCTGGCCAGTTCGAGTTCATGAGAAACAGCCCGGATGGTCAGGATCAATCCGAAGATAAGAATGCCCGTAATGAGTAAAAACATATAAAAATAGAGGCCCTGGCGTGATATCAAAAGAGTATTCAACAGCGGGGGAGGCGGCTGGTAGAATTCGAGGCTCCAGTCCGGAAAGTTGGCAGCAAAATTCGCCCGCACCGTGACTGTCCCTGTGGGCGGGCTTTCCGATGTCAATACTGGCCTGCCGTCTCTTCCCTTTACGACCCATGCCCTCTCCTCTGGGGAGACGTATTGATGGAGGGCCGGACGGAGAAGGTTTTCTTTGAGCACATCAGCGTTGAGGATAACTCCCCAAGTTCCGTCCACCCGGTCTTGCGTCCGACCTGTTTGTCTCAATATCGAGACAAGATAGGAGTGCTTCCCGACATCCAGGTTTAATCTCATCGCCGAATCGCCGGGTTCATTCACGGTGCCGGAGATTTTCGCCTCTAGATTGGGCGCCGCATTTTCCTGAAAGGCAAGAACTCGCTCTGCATGATTCCTTTGTTCTCTTTCCTCCTCCTCGAGGTTTTGAAAAGCGCTCTTATATGACTGTAGCTGCAGACCGGAGGGTGGATTGGAAAAGATTTCGCGAATGGGATCTTTCACGCGGCGGGTATAAAATTCAAATGGCGCTTTTTCCAGGGTCCATTCTCGATCAACCAGAGACTTGTACAAGTCAATGTATGTTTTGAGGGAGCTTGAGTAATCGCGGATCGTCCAGAATAAGGAACCGAGCTCGATACGGGCGGCTAATCCCAGGGGGATGCCGTCCGAAATGACCACCCGGCTGAAGTCATGGGCAATCGTTTCATACGTCGAAATAGCGTCTTTGAAAAGCGCGGATTTTTTTTGGACCCTGGCCACTGCATTGAGAAGTTCTCCTTTGATGTCATGGTCTGTGACCTGGTCAATCGCCTGTCGATAGGATATCAGGGCTAGAGAGAAATTTCGCTGCTGAAACTCCAATTGCTGTGCAGAATGAATCTTGGATGCCATGGCCAAGGGTCGTGCCGGCAAAGAGATTGAGGGCCGATGGCCGTCTGCGACATACAGAAGTTTGGCTGCGGGAAAGCGAATAGTCTCGAAGTCCTGGAAACAGAACACCTGTTCCACCAGAGGATGTTTGTCAATCAGGTTTTTCAGGCGGTTGGCCAGCTCCCCGGGGGGCCCCTTCTGGGGATCCTTGATGGTCTCTGAAAAAGCTTGCTCGACGGTTTTGATTTTTTCATCGACCAGACTAACCACCCGCTCCGTGATTCTCCGATGATCGTCAAGCCGCGCTTGCTCGAGCAAGGCGCGGTCATTCTGAATCCCCCGAAAGGCCAGATATCCCAGAAGCAGGCTGGGCAAGACGATTCCCAGCACGAAGAGCAGGATGATCCGCCGGCGTTTTTTAGCGGAAACTCTCAAACCAGAAGAAAACTTTGGGAAGGCCATCGTTGAAATGATCTTGCCCCAAATCCCTGGGGCTGTGATTTCAAATTTCCAATGCTTACTTTGATTTTAGAAGAGGATTTCAGCCAATACAAGCCACCTTGGGATCCCAAGAAGATCATAGAAGGCGAGAAGTCCGGTTCAACGAAGCATGCATGGTTTTTGTGTGAAGATTGCGTGAAGGTTACGAATTATGGGGCTTGGCTTGACGAACCCTTGACTGATTCCCGCCCCTGTCTTGATGGCAAAGATGTACAATTAAAAAAATCTAAGAGATGGGATGGTATCAAAATGAACCCGTTCCGTTCTCGGAAACATCCCGCCGGTGACATGACAGTTCTGTTCCTGGCCGTCGCCGCGGTCTCCGTGGTCGCACTTGTATGGATGGGTGTGCGCCTGATGCAGCAGGATCGCGCGCTTGAATCGCAGCAGCTCGAAGATCGGCGAGAGGCAGCCGCAGACCGGGTTGTTGCTGCCTTGGAGCAGGTTCTGTCGGCAGAGGAGAGAAGGCTGGCCGAAGCACAGCTCGCGAATTTCCGGCTTGCAGCGGAAGATGCCCTCCTGTTCACAGCCGGTCCCACGGATGTTCGCGTCTGGCCGGAAAATGCTCTCCCGTACTATCCGGTGATGCCTGGCGGCCGGGAAGCGCCGTCTCGCTTGTACGCCGCCGCCGAGAAATCTGAGTTCCTGGATCGCGACTACGAGAGCGCCATCCGTGCCTTGCGCTCCCTGATCCAAGCCGAAGATCCTGTCGTGAGGGCTGGCGCGCAACTGCGCCGATTGGCATCGCCTGATCGAGATCTGCGCCCTCTCCGATACCGTGATCCTCGACGAGGACGGAATCTACGACCCCGGCAATTTCAACGACAGACTCCTGCTCGGGTTGAAGGGCACCATGTCGGAAGCGGAAATCCACGTCATGCGCGCCTGCCTGCGGGGCGGCATCTTGAACAAGGCACGGCGTGGCGAACTCCGATCCTCCTTGCCCGTCGGCCTCGTTTACGGTCCGGACCACCGCGTTCTGCTGCACCCCGACCAGCAGGTGCAAAATGCCGTGCGTCTTCTCTTTAACACCTTCTTGCGAACCGGCGCCGCGCATGCGACCGTGAGATACTTTCGCGAGCAAAAGCTGCTCTTTCCTGGGGACATTCATGCAGGGCATGCTGACGGCAAGGTGGTCTGGGGGCCTCTAGGTGTACGGCGCGTGCTGACCATCCTGCGCAATCCACGCTACACGGGCGCCTACGTCTATGGCCGCCACCGTTGCCGCAAACTGCCCGATGGCGCCACCAAGTGCACCGTGCCTCCGCAGCAGCAGTGGCATACGCTGATTCCTGACGCGCACCCGGGTTACATTTCCTGGGAAGAGCACGAAACCATCAAGGAACGGCTGCGCGACACGGCCCGCGCCTTTGGCCTCGACCGGCGACATGGCCCTGCCCGGGAAGGTCCTGCGCTCTTGCAGGGCCGCGTAGTTTGCGGCCTGTGTGGCAGCCGCATGTCGGTGTGCTATCATCGCCGCGGCACCCTGCTCGTGCCGGACTCTACCTGTGCAATCGCGGCTACATGGAGGACGGCGCACGTACATGTCAGATCATCCCCGGGGCCCGCATTGACGCAGCCGTAGGAGACTTGCTGATCCAGGCTATGACACCCATGGAGCAAGAGGACATGGTGTCGTATCTGCAATCGTCAATTTCTGCGTCAAAACTTGACGATTGCAGATACGACACCTCCTAGGCGGGAGTAGGGGAACCACCAAATCTTCGAATGGCTTCGCCGTTCGGAGCTGATTGCCTTGATGTTGGTCAATTCGATGAAGTCGTACCGCGAAAACATCCTGCCCTAACCACCTATAGGAAATCGCTTTGCGTTGCCGGTAGGATGGCACAGAAATCTGCCGCCGGGATATTTCAGCAGACTTGCCGGCCCAACCTGTGCTATTCTCCACCCGGCGCGAAAAAGCGATTTCCTAATTATTCATTCCGGTTGGTTCAGGGAATCCGATTAATACGCGTTAACAAATTTCTTGCGTTGCGGGATTGGCATTGGTAAGATCGCGCTACGAGCCACAAGTCGAATGAATTCATTATGGAATTCCGGTT